>Ga0193726_1001290_pt1 | contig 20357 bp, 17 predicted proteins | sample H2c1metaG_FD_144928 | JGI IMG/M metagenome (GOLD analysis project Ga0193726, IMG submission 144928) | Soil microbial communities from a riparian zone of the East river system, Colorado, United States - H2c1 | ecosystem: Environmental > Terrestrial > Soil > Riparian zone | place: USA: East River... | reverse complement strand
ATGTGCAGAAGGCGGCGGAGTATGTGGCCCATGACCTCGGGCGCATTGGCATGGAAAACGTGGAGATCATCCCGACCAAGGGGCATCCGCTGGTGTATGCCGACTGGATGCACGCTCCGGGCAAGCCCACGGCGCTCTGCTATGCGCACTATGACGTGCAGCCCGCCGAGCCTCTGCATGAATGGATAAGCCCGCCGTTCTCCCCCACGGAGCGGAACAATAACCTCTATGCCCGCGGCGCAGTCGACGACAAGGGCCAGCTCTGGATGGAACTTAAAGCGCTGGAATCGCTGATGAAGGGAAACGGCGGCAAACTGCCGATCAATGTAAAGATCCTGATCGAAGGCGAGGAGGAAGTTGGGGGGGAGTCGATTGCAGCCTACGTCCGGAAAGAAAAAGCCAAACTCAAAGCCGACTTCGCGCTGGTCTGTGACACCGAATTATTTGCTCCGGATCTTCCCACATTGTGCGTGGGATTGCGCGGATTGGTTTACACCGAGATCGAAGCCGTTGGCGCCAAGACGGACTTGCACTCCGGCATGTACGGCGGGGCGGCGCCGAATCCTCTGTTCGCGCTGATTGAAGTCATCAGCCAGTTGAAGGATTCCAAGGGCAAGGTGCTGATTCCCGGCTTCTACAAGGGGGTGAAGGCTCCCAGTCAAGACGAACTCAAAGCTTGGAAGAAACTTCCCTTCAACGAGGAGCACTACCGCAAGAGCGAAGTTGGTTCGACGGTACTGACGGGCGAACCTGGATTTTCGGTACTGTATCGCACCTGGGCTCGGCCGACGCTCGAAGTTCACGGCATGCCGGGCGGGTTCACCGCTCCCGGCGCGAAGACGGTGATCCCCGCGAAAGCCTCGGCAAAAGTCTCGATGCGGCTGGTGCCAAATCAGGACGCCGACGATATCTTCAAAAAGTATTCAAACTTTGTGAAGAAACTCACGCCCAAGGGAATTCAAATCAAAATCAAGACCTGGAGCAAGGGGCCGGCGTGCGTGGTGGGAACGGACAATCCTTATGTGAAGGCGTCCACCGAAGCCCTGCATGAGGTGTTCAACAAAGATACCGTGTTCATTCGCTCCGGCGGATCGATTCCGATCGTGACCGACTTTCAGGATGTGCTCAAAATTCCCAGCGTGATGATGGGCTTCGGCCTGCCTGACGACAATCTGCATGCGCCCAACGAGAAATTTCACATTCCGAATTTCTATCGCGGAATTGAGTCGATCTGTCTGTTCTTTGAGAGGCTGGGAAAGTGATCCAGCCTTCCGCAAGAATCCCCGCTGAAGCCGGCTCGGCCTGAGCAAGGCGGCTGCCATGTCCCCTACCGCCCCTCCCGCGTGGCTGCCATACCCACGAAAAAAATCTCGCCGGCGGGACGAGGCGCGTTGCGGAAGCAGTCGAATGATTCCTGGGGAACGGATCGAGGCGCCGCGTCCTTTCCCGTTCCCCGTCGCCGGCGCCTGCTAGGGTATTCTGCTCCGCAGCCCTGTCGTTCTTCCCTGCGGTTCGGTTCCTCCCTCCTGTCAGAGAACAGGTTCTGCATCCTTACTCCTACCTTGGCCGCCCGAAAAGCGGACATGTCACCTGCCATCTCAACCGGACATCTCATGTGCTACCGACACTTCCCTGTTCTTCGCTTTCCTGTTCTTCGCTTGCCGAGTTCCCCGGATTGCGCTAGCCTAGATTTGCTCTCGCGAGTCTCCCCGCCTTCTTCCTCACCGTCCAATTTTCGCGCAACTGCTGCATCGGGTGTGCAAAATGAGGTGGTCAAGCGTGAGGTCATACAAGATATAGTGTTTTCTTACTTGACCCCGGCGCGATTTCATCGGTAGAGTAGGGTTAATTTGTGCCCGCCCTATCCAGCCTTGGTCGGTGATGCATCGAGTTCACGCTGACGGAATCTAGTTAGTAAACTTGGTGGGTGGAGTCCGTCTTTGGGCTGCACCCCAAGCGAAGCGCTCGACGGTCGACGAACGCGGCAAGAAGGAGTAGAAGTTGCTCAAACTGAAGAAGCTCCACATTCTCGGGTTCAAATCGTTCTGCGACCGCACCGAGCTCAAGTTTCACGGGGACGGTATCGCGGCCATCATCGGCCCCAACGGTTGCGGGAAATCTAACATTGCGGATGCAATTTCCTGGGTGCTCGGCGAGCAGTCGGCAAAGACTTTGCGCGGTTCGCGCATGGAAGACGTCATCTTTGCCGGAACTCGCGATCGCAAGCCGACCGGCATGGCCGAAGTGGCGCTCACCCTCGTCGATCCCGAAGTTTACGATGGACCGGATCTCGGGCACCCGACCGAGATCGAAGTGCAAGACGACTTTCCTGCGGGTCCAGTCTCTGATTGGGACGAAGCCGGTATCCGTGCCACCGCTGCCGAAGAAACCCAGCGCCTGACCGAGCAAGCACAGCCAGGGATGGTGCAGGGAAGCTCCGACCTTGAAGAAGACGACGAGGAGGATGAGCCGGGGTTTGCCCGGGGAATCATGGCTCCTGATACAACCGCCGCCGGCCCGGTTCTGGTGACCGCCGCTCCCGGCCAGGTCGTGCTGAAGATTCGTCGTCGCAAGTTTCAGGCGCATTTCCGCACGGGAGAGATCGTCGTCACGCGACGGTTGTTCCGCTCCGGGGACAGCGAATATTTGCTGAACGGGAAGCTGTGCCGCCTGCGTGATATCCAGGAACTGTTCATGGGGACAGGGCTGGGGCCGGAATCCTATGCGCTGATCGAGCAGGGACGCATCGGCCAGATCCTCAGCAGCCGTCCTACAGACCGCCGGGCGATTATTGAGGAGGCCGCTGGCATCACCAAGTTCAAAACCAAGAAGCGCCTCGCGGAAGCCCGCCTCGAAGACGCCAAGCAGAATCTGGCAAGGGTGAACGACATTTTCGAGGAAGTCAATGGGCGATGGAAAGCGCGCAAATCGACGCCCAGATCCAGGTGCTCTCCGAGGCGATGCGGGAGCAGACGGAGTCGGTTCAGCTGCTGGAGACCGAACATGGAGCAGGCACGCAGCGCGGCTATGCCATTGAGACTGAAATTCGCGAGAGCCGCGAACGGCTTACGCAGCTCACGCTGGAATCGGACCGGGCGACCGCCCAGCGGCTGCACAATGAAGAGCGTTGCGCGGATCTGGTAATCCGCTCGGCAGCCTCAGAAAGTGAATTGGCGCAGGCCAGGCATCGGCAGACCGTTCTCGAAGCAGAGCGCGATTCGAACCGGCAGATTCTGGATTCGGCGGCCTCCCAGGTCGCGGCCGCGCAAGCCGAACTGGCGCAATGTCAGCAAGAAGCGGTGGACGCAACCCATGCGCTCACAGCGCTCGAGAAACAGCAGGAAGCGTCGCGCACCGCAATCATGGAAGCAGTGGCTTCCACGGCGAATTTGCGCAATCAACTCACCCAGGCGGAGGAGCGCATGGCGGCGGTGGATCGTGAGGCCCGGCGTCTTCAAACCGAAATGACCGCTGCGAGTTCCCAAGTGGAAACATTCGGCGGACAGCACGGCCAGATCACCATGGAGTTTGAGACCGCCTCGCAGAAACTCGCGGGATTGAACACGGAAATCACCCGGACCCGGGAACTGATCGAATCCAGGCGGCAGGCCGAAACCCAGGGAAAGAACCGCCTCGACACCTTGCGCGCGGAATTCGCAACCGCTTTAGGAAAGCGCGGTTCGCTCGAAGCCGTCATCGCCGAGCACGGGTATTCCACCGAGTCGGTGCGGCGGCTCTTTCAATCAGGCGTCATGGAAAGCGGCCTCGCGCCGGTAGGCGTGCTGGCGGACTTCCTGGAAGTGGAAGGCCGCTATGAAGGCGTGGTCGAAGACTTCCTGCGCGATGAATTGAATTACATTGTGGTCAAGTCGTGGGACGCCGCCGACGAGGGCCTGCGCTTGCTGCGCACCGATGTCGACGGGCGCGCGACCTTCCTGGTACATCCAGAGGATTCCCAGGCCAAGTTTTCCTTCCTGGTGGACGAAGCTGCGCGTCAGGCTCCCCCGAGCCATTCGATTCTGCCCTTAAAAAATACCATCCGCGTGCTGAATGGCTTCGGCAAATCTCTCGAAGTGATCCTTCCCAAGCTGCGCAACGGATACATCGTTGCAGACTCCAAACTCGGTCGCGAGCTTGCTCTGGAAAACCCCGACGCATTCTTCCTCTCGCAATCCGGCGAGTGCTTTCATAACGTGACCGTGACCGGCGGCAAGCAGCGTTCTGAAGGCCCGCTTTCGATGAAACGCGAACTGAGGGACGTCACCCGCCTTTTGGGTGAGATTGAAGAGACTCTGCGCCAGGAAGAAATGAGCGTGCTGGCTCTGGGACGCGAACTCAAAGAATTCAATTTCCTACTGGAACAGCTCGAGGGAGAAAAGCGCGAGGCGGACAATCAGGCGATGACTTCCGGACATCTGCTGCGACAGCTGGATTCCGAGATGACCCGGGTCGGCGAACGTCTGCTCACCTGCCGGTCCGAAATGCAGCGGTTAACGCTGGATCGCAGTGAACAGGAGTCATTGATCGCGGCGCGACAGGCCCAGATCGCCGCGTTGCACTTGCAGCGCGAAGCGCTGGAAGCAGCGGCGGCCAGCACCCATGACCAACTCACGGTCCTGCGCGAACGTCGTGACGCGGCTGCGCAGAATGCCTCGCAACACGTGGCGCGCGCGGCGACGCTCGAAGAACGCCATCGATCGGCTGCTGCAGTCCTCGAGCGGATCGATTTGCTGGTCGGCGAGATGCGGGAACGCGCGAACACTTTGCAGGCACAAATCGAAGCCTTCGCATCGGAAACGGTGCGCCGCGAGTCTGAGAACCGGCAACTGGCCCTCCAACTCGTGGAACTCGAGGCCGAGCGCAACGCGAACGAGGCACGAGACGGATTGCTGCAAGTCGAATCCGAACAGATGCGGGCCAGGCTCGCGGAAATCGATGAAGCGCTGCGCCATACGCGGCAGCTGCTCGACCAGGCGCGCGACCGGCGCGGCGAGTTTTCCGCGGCCGCGGCCAAGCTGCAGTCCGATGCGCAATATATGGCTGAGACCTGCCTGAACGATCTGGGAGTCGAGCGCCACGAACTGCTGGCCGACAGCACCATTCCGGTCATGACCGGTGAGCTGCTCAGCGTGCAAGATCAGATTTACCGCGAAATGCGCACCCGGCTCGATGCCATGGGCCCGGTCAACATGATGGCGCTTGACGAATACAAGGAGACGGCGGAGCGGCACAGCTTCCTCGATGTCCAGCGAAAAGACCTGCTGGAATCCATCGAGAACACCCAAGCGACGATCAAGGAAATTGACGTTTTTTCGCGCCAGAAATTCGAAGAGGCTTTCCACCAGATCAACCAGAACTTCCAGACAACGTTCAAGAAGCTCTTCGGCGGCGGCCATGCATTCATGCGCCTCACGGACGAGGAAAACAGCGCGGATAGCGGCATTGATGTGGTGGCTTCGCCTCCCGGGAAAAAACTGCAGAATGTGCTGCTGCTCTCCGGCGGCGAAAAGGCGCTGACCGCACTCTCGCTGCTGGTCGGAATCTTCCAATATCAGCCGAGTCCATTCTGCATTCTCGACGAAGTGGACGCGCCGCTGGATGAAGCGAACATCGCCCGCTTCACGGAGTTGGTGAAGGAAATGAGCGTGCAGACGCAGTTTGTGCTGATCACCCACAGCAAGAAGACGATGAGCATCGCACCCGTGCTCTACGGCGTGACCATGCAGGAGCCCGGCGTCTCGAAGCTGGTGTCGGTACGCTTTGGAGCCACGGCCTAACCCGTTTCGGTAGTCGCTGCTTGCGCATGAGTGCCGTGCTTGCTTTCGAGAGGCGCGGCCGTCCTTATTCTCCTCAGTTTTTCCACAATGGATCTGCCCGGAATGCCTTGCTGGTTGCTCGATTTCGGGGCACCTCTAGCTTGTCAACTGTTTTCCCTCGAACAGGATGCACTCTTTTGTCTGACTTGTGACTTAAAACGTTGACAAATATTTTCGCCGCGCTAGAATACGCAACGATTTCTGCCTGTAGAATTCCATCATGAGCCCCGAACTTTTGGAAACAGTTTTGCTGCGCACCAACTTCCCGGACTTGGAGCTGCACGCCAGCGGCAAGGTCCGCGACGTGTACCTCGTGGATAAAGACCACCTCCTGTTCGTCGCCACGGACCGCATTTCGGCATTCGACTACGTTCTGGCGACGGGCATCCCGCACAAGGGCCGCGTACTCACCCAGATTTCGCTTTTCTGGTTCGACTTTCTGAGCCAGACCGTGCCCAATCATCTGGTCACGGCGGACGTGAAGCAGTATCCCAAGTCGATTCAAAAGTACGCAGACCAGCTGCAGGGCCGTTCCATGCTGGTTCGACGCGCGGACATGTTCCCCGTGGAATGCGTGGTGCGAGGCTACATATCCGGCTCGGCGTGGAAGGAATACAGAGCCAACGGCGCAGTATGCGGTATCCAGCTGCCCGCAGGACTCCGGGAATCCGACAAGCTGCCGGAGCCGCTGTTCACGCCCGCGACGAAAGCAACCACCGGACACGACGAAAACATCTCGTTTGAGACGATGGTTAGGCTGCTCGGGGTTGAGCTGAGCCAGAAGCTCCGCGACATCACCCTGGCGATTTACCAGAAAGCCTCTGACTATGCGCGGAGTAAAGGGATCCTTCTTGCCGACACGAAATTCGAGTTCGGTCTTACACCCGCCGGCATCACCCTGGCTGACGAAGTATTGACTCCCGATTCCTCGCGTTTCTGGCCGGCAGAGAAATACCATCCCGGCATGGCCCAGGAATCTTTCGATAAGCAATATGTTCGGGATTACCTCGAGGAAATTCGTTGGGACAAGAAGCCGCCGGCTCCGGCACTTCCGGCGGAAGTGGCATTGAAAACCAGCGAGAAATACCTCGAGGCTTACAAGCAGCTCACTGGATGTGATTTGGATGTGTAGCCGCGACGCCGCGCCTGGGGGATCCCGGTGAACGGCGCAGATTGGGTCATCATCGCGATTGTGTTGGTGTCCGTGGCCCAGGCAGCAAGCGCCGGCTTCTTCAAGGAGGCTTTCGGGATCGCCGGCCTGGTGTTTGGGTATGTGCTGGCTGCCTGGCAATACCACCGTGTGGCTGAGCACTTTTCGCCATACTTGAAGTCCATGTGGCTGGGAGAAATCGCAGGGTTCATGGTCATATTTTTTGGGGTCATGATCCTGGCCGGAATTGCGGGGCGGATTACCCATTGGGCCGTGAAGGAAGCCGGCCTCAGTTTTTTTGACCGGCTTTTGGGTGGAGCGCTCGGCCTCCTGCGGGGCGTTTTGGTCGTAGCCATAGTCCTGGTGGGTATGGCAGCGTTCACGCCGACTTCGAAGTGGCTGGAAAATTCGGCCTTGGCTCCGTATTTTATGGTGGCTGGGCGCGCCGCCATCTGGGTCGCTCCTTCGGAGCTGAGGGGGCGCTTTTACCAAGGACTGGACTTACTGCATCAGCAGCGACAGGCACCAAGTCCGGCGAAGTAGAGAATCTTCACAGGATTCGCGGCTTGGCGGGTTTTTCGCAAGAGCTTTTCACGAAAAAATAAGGAAAGAGAGACATCGTGAGAGATCAGCTTGAAGCACTCATCATGCAGATGTACAAGAGCAACATCCTTTATTCCGAGGCTGTCCGCGAATTCAAGAAACGCTTTATCCTGACCGTCCTGCAAGAGAACAAAGGCAACCAGTGCCGCGCAGCCCGCCAATTGGGCATGCACCGCAACACGCTGAGCCGCACCATTGCCGAGCTGAAGATTGATGTGCGTCAACTGCGCGACGGCAGCAAGCGGCCTCCGCGCAGCGCGCGTCCGGTTCCCTACGAGAAGAAAGCAGTTCGCTAGATTTCCGGGGGTTTCGCTTTTTCCGGGAAACAAAGGGCAGCCCGGACCAGGCGGGCCCAAGTGGTTCGGAACTTCACTAGGTCGGCCACCTGACCCTTGGCTCCAAGCTGAGTTCGAGCCTTGGGTCGGGCGGGCAGTGGATCGGGCAGCAAAAGGGGCAGCCTCGTCGGGCTGCCCCTCTGTCATTTCTGCAATGAAGTACTACTGCGCTGGCTTGCGGCGTACCGGAGCCTTCTTCGGTGGCGCTTTCGGCGCATTCTTGGTCAGCAGCGTGCCGTTCTCCATATTCATCATGAATGGACTCGCCGTGTACGAAGTCGGCGTACCCTGAAAATCAAGGATGCCTCCCGCGACCGGCATCAGCTTGGCTGGAATTGGCCCCGCCATGGTGAGCGTGATATCCACCTTCTTGGCCTCGATGTCGTCCTGGCTCTCGGCGATCCCCAATTCCGTGTTGGATGCCGTGATTACAGTGCCTTCCATTTGCAGCGCCACGCCCTTGATGACGCTCCAGACCTTCTCGGCATCTTCGGGAGCGCCGGCAGAAAGCACCAACTCCCATTCGGCGAAGCTCAGCTTCTTGATGTCATCCGGAGTCTTGTCTTTTACCACGTCATGCGCCTGCTGGGCGGGCGTGGGAGGAACGTATTGGGCAATGGTGAAGCCCGCCGGCGGAATGGTCGCGGTTGCAGTTTGAGCCAGCAGTTCATTCCAGCCATCTTCGGCGCCATGATACTTCAGGTATTTGCTGTGGCCAAATTTTACGATTTGCGCTTTACCGGCGGGATCGGCAACCAGGTTGGATGCGCGGGCGATGAAGAACAGTCCATTCACATCGTCCTCGGGCGTGCCGGTGAGGTAGGCGAGCGCCAGGGGGTAGACATTCTCTACGTTCGCGGGATCCGCTTCCACGGCAGCTCGCAGGTATTTCTGGGCTGACGGAAAATCTTTCATTTGCAGCGCCGAGAATCCAGCCACGCTGTTGAACAGGCCGGCCATTTGAGTTTTCTTGGTGGCGAAATCGGCGTCGGTGGAGCCTTCGGGCTTGGGCATGGTTGGAAGCGCCTGCAGACCCTTCTGCGCATGCTGCAATGCATCAGCCCATTTTTGGCTGGCGCGCTCGTTGTAGGCGAGCAATACCAAAGCGCGAACATTGCTCGGATTGACGGCCAGGATCCGGTTCGCGGTTTCGATGACTTTGGCCTGATTGTTGGCGCCCTGGTAGGCCCCCATCAGCGTTTCCAGCGCGTCTTCCTTCATGACACTGTTGGGATAGGTGACGAGAAACGCTTCCATGCCGCTGATCTTGGCCGTAGCATCTTTCTGCTGCAGGGCGTTGACATAGGCGTTGTATTCCGCAGGGTCTTTGATTTCTTTCTTTTGCGGTTGAGCTGGCGCGGCAGCGCTTGCCGGTTGCTGAGGTGCCGCGGGTTGCGATGGCGGCGTTGCGGGCTGCTGGCTGGACGCAATTCCAGCAACTGCAATCACAAACGCCACTAGACTGGTCTTCATTCGGATGGCTCCTTGAGATATGAGGAAATTGGATTTCCAGGAAATCGGTGACAACATCCTGCCCAACCACGATCTGAACTCTACATCACCGAGCTTTACCAACCTCTCTGGTGAGCGGGATTATAAGTATGTCCTCCCGCTAAGGCAAGCTTTCCCGTAGGCTCCTTCCCTGTCTAGTAAGATGCGGAATGGGATGTGTCCGGTAGTTTCGGCGGGGAAATTGGACACGTCAGGGAGGGTCTGCGAATGCCGGCAAGCGACGAAAAGGGCCTAAACGGGCAAGTTGCAGTGGTCACGGGCGCTGGACGCGGCATCGGCGCCGCCATCGCCGGCAAGCTGGCGGGGCTGGGAGCGACGGTGGTGCTTTGCGCTCGCTCTCGCGGTCCACTGGATTCCACCTCGGCAGCGATTTCCAAGGCGGGAGCAAAGGCCCACGTGGTCCCCTGCGACATCTCCGATCTTCGCGCCGTGGAAGCGCTTGCCGAGCACGTCGCGCAGAGCTTCGGTCGGATCGACATTCTGGTGAACAACGCCGGCGTGGGAGCCTTCAAGCAGCCCCTGCACGAGATGCCGCCTGAATCCTGGGACAGCGTTCTAAACACAAACCTGCGCGGAGCGTATTACTGCATCCGCAGCTTCGCACCCATGATGATCAAAGCCCGCAACGGGCATATTGTGAACATCTCTTCCCTTGCCGGGAAGAATGCTCTTCCCCATGGTGCTGCCTACGCGGCATCCAAGTGGGGACTGAACGGCCTCAGTTACTCAGTTGCGGAAGAGTTGCGCGTCCATAACATTCGGGTGTCAGTGGTTTGCCCGGGGTCGGTTCACACCGATTTGAGTCCGCATGAAGGAAAAGATCCGAAGAAGATGTTGCAGTCAGATGATGTGGCGCATGTGGTTGCCATGCTGGTTACACAGGCGCCGCAATCGTTTGTGAGCGAAGTGTTGTTGCGGCCTACCTTAAAGCCGTAGCCTGCCTGCCTGCGAATCGCCGAGCATTTTTCGGATCAAATTTACGATCTAAAATCGGTAACCGGCGATCCGGGTCGGAAGCTCAAACTCACCTGATGAGACAGGACCGGCAAATCTGCAAGCCGAATCAGTCGCATCTTCTTCGTAGCGCGCCCAACCCCTGCCTACACCTGCTTTCAACGTTGTCGTGGTCAAAAGGGGCTGGGCACGGAAGCATCGCCGCCACGACGGCGAGCCGCTGGTTCCGACGTGAACGTCACATTTTCGCCCTCCGGCGGCGGCCCTCCAATCGAGTTCACGGTGGCAGTGATCGTCGCTTCCTGTCCCAGGGCGGAAGGATGCATTGAAGATGTAAGACCTACATCCATTTTTGGAGTCAGCTGCAATCCCGGCCCAATGTTCCATGCCGTGATCTGCCCTGCGTCGTGGATCGATCCGGCAGAGCTGAGTTTGATGTTCTCGCCAACAAGCGTGCCGAAATCCTGCACAGCGGCACACTCTCATCATTTCTTGAAGAGGTTTTCGAAGGCCTGGCGTGCGTCCAGGGGACGCGTTGCGGCCGGTGTCGAAGTCTGCTTCTCAACCCGGACGCTCGTCGAATAAAAGGTGCATTGATTGAGTTCGTCCTTGCGGGGAATCCTCTCGGGAATCCTCTGGGTGCATTCGAAGCGAGCAGAAGTATCGAAATAGGTGCACTGCTTGCAGGAATGGAGTGCGAAGCCGCACTTGGGGCAATTGCCCACCGGATCAGGAAGCGAGTTCAGTAGGGTGCCGCACTGAGCGCAGCGCGAAACATTGTGCGTGCCCGGCATCTGTAGCGCTCTGGGTCCGAAGGTTTCCTTTTTGGCCGGACGATCGCCCGACTCTCGCGGGCGCTCGCTTTTCTGGCCGCTGTCCCGATAACCGTGCTGGCGGTACTTCTGCTCTGACAATCGCGCCTCCCAAATCTGGATGACGAGTCGGATGACATTGTCTCGCCAGCCAGAGGGGTTTTACAAGTCCACCAAAGGAGTAGGGGAAACAATATTGGATTGCCTCGAACGGTTTGGGCTTGCATGAAGCACGACCGGCTGAATTGTATTTCGTAGGAGCCGATGCTACCATCCGTTCAGTCGTCGCATCTCAGTTGCAGCGATCGGTGGAGGTCGATTTTATGTCAGATCGAGACAATAACGGTTTCCTGTGGTTTCTTGCCGGACTCGGCATTGGAGCCTTGGGAGGTATTTTGTACGCGCCCCAATCCGGCAGCGAGACCCGCGAGGCGATCCGCGCGAGGGCGGAGGAGGGGCGTGAATTGGTGAAGGAACGCGCACGGCAGGCACGCGAACAGGCAGCGGAGTGGACGGAACGGGGCAAGGACGCGCTGAGCCAGCAGAAGGAACAGTTCAAATCCGCCTTCGAAGCCGGCAAACAGGCTTACCGCGAGACCACGGCGGAAACGGGCGCAGCGAAGAATCTGTAGCCCATCTGCCTCGCCGGCACCAGGCGTGGGGCTCTGCCAGGCGGGATCACTCTTTATGACGGACTATCTCCCGTATTTCGTCGGCGTAACCGCAGCGGCCGTCGTGCTGCAGGCGGGCATCCTTGTGGGCCTGTTTCTGGCCGTCCGCAAGACCAGCGCGCGCGTTGAGGCCCTGGCGGTGGAGGTCCAGACGAAAGTTCTGCCCACCGTCGATATGGCAAACTCCATGCTCAAGGATTTGCGGCCGAAGATTGAAACCGTGGTCGAGAATGTCAGTGAGTCCAGCACGATGGTTCGGGTGCAAATTGAACGAATCGATGCCACGGTCAGCGACCTGATTGACCGCACCCGGCTGCAGGTGATTCGTGCGGACGAATTGGTGAATGGCACCATGGACCGGCTGGAACAGACGCGGGACGTGGTGCATAAGACCGTGATTTCGCCCATTCGACAAATCTCCGGATTGGTGCAGGGGGTGACGGCGGGCTTGGAGTTTCTCATCGGCTCGAGACGGCGGCAGCACGATGTCACGGTGCCGCAGGACGAAATGTTCATCTAGAGTTTCCTGAATTCGATCCAACCAAGGCAGCGCCTCCGCGCTGCCTTTTCATTTTTTCGCTGGTCAATCGGCTGCCGGGAAAGGGGGAAAACCGGAAGGAGTGAAAAAGGGCAGTCGAGAAATCTGGGGACTCCCCAGTCTCCGCAAGATTTCAACGCTGCCCCATCCTGCTCCGCAGACCCTTGCATACGGAGCAAACTCAAGCTTGATGGAAACTGAATGATTGTTCAGCAGCGAAAATTACAGAGAACAGAGGAAGCAACCTCAGCGGAATCGGGGACCGATAGAAATGCCAGCTGGCTCTGGGCGAACGAAATCCCGCCGCCGGGACCGACCAGGGGTGTTACCAGGGTGGGTGAAGGAGCCGAAGCAAACCGGGCCCGCGCCGCAACCGGAGAGCTCCCGCGATGAAACGCGGTATCCAGCAAATCGACCTGCGGCAATACCAGGATCAAGCCGATGACGACCAGGCTGCCGGCCAGGATCGCCAGAAACACCGGTTTGGCATTCCACTTCGACACGCTATGAAAAGTAGGGTTCTGCGTCATTGCAAGCAATGGCACGAAAGTGCCAAAGTGCCATGGGTCCCTGTTCGGAGATGAAATCATTTGCAACACCAAATCCCGGAGCCCCGACGGCGCTCAAGCGATCCAACCGCCGCCGACCACAGTGTTGCCGTCATAAAACACGGCGGCCTGGCCGGGGGTAATGGCCCTTTGCGGCTGATCAAAGCGGACGAGGATCTCATCATTTCCCGACTCCTCAATGACCGCGGGAGCGCCTTCGTGACGATGACGGATCTTTACCGTCACCCGCATCGGCTCCTTTAAATCCGCCACAGAGATAAGATTAATGCGGTGCACCCGCAGGTTCGGCGAGTAGAGGTCTTCCTGATTGCCGACCACGACCTGGCGAGTGTCTCCCTTAATCTGGACGACGTACAGAGCAGAACCTGTAGCGACTCCCAATCCCTTGCGCTGACCGACGGTGAAATTGTGGATGCCACCATGATCGCCAACCACGCGCCCGTCGGTCGTCACCAGTTCGCCGGCCGTGTCGGGGAGCGACTCGCCCTGCTCGCCGAGATAAGCATCGATGAAATTCTTGTAGTCGCCGCCCGGGACGAAGCAAATCTCCTGCGAATCTCGCTTCCCGGCCAGGGCCAGCCCCTGTCGTCGTGCCATTTCACGGACTTCCGGTTTCGTCATCTCACCCAAGGGAAACAGCGTGCGGCTGAGTTGCTCCTGGGTAAGCCCAAACAGGAAATAGGTTTGATCCTTGGCGCGGTCGGTTGGTCGCTTCAACAGCCATCGGCCGGTCTGGTCATTGCATTCGACTCGTGCGTAGTGGCCGGTGGCAAGCGCATCGGCGCCAATCTGTTGCGCGGTAATCAGTAGCTGATCGAACTTCAAGTGATTGTTGCAAAGGCTGCAGGGGATGGGCGTGCGCCCGGAAAGATACTCCGCCACGAAGGGACGAACCACATCCTGCTCGAAGCGGTCTTCCTGGTTGACCACGTAATAGGGGATACCGATGGTCTCAGCCACGCGCCGGGCGTCGTAAACGTCGTCCAGCGAACAGCAGCGACCGCTTCCCCCCTCGGGCATGCCCTCGTGACCGGCCAAGCGACGCTGGTTCCACAGCTGCATGGTCAAGCCAACTACGTTGTGACCCTCAGAACGCAGCATGGCGGCGACGACGGAGGAGTCAACTCCACCCGACATGGCGACGGCAATGGTTTTCGTTCGATCCATTTTAAGACTCAAAGACTTCTCTCGCCCGCATATCCGCCCAGCGGCGGCCGGGTCGCAAAGCTAGTCGCTCGCAGCTGGCTTATTGTAAACCGGCGAAAGCTCCCGCAACCGGGCTACCATCTCAGGAATCAGAGTGAGCGCGAATTCGACGTCTTCGGAGCCATTCTGCTTGCCCAGGCTAAAGCGGAGGCTGGCTCGAGCCCGATCCGGCTGCAGACCCATCGCCATCAGGACGTGCGATGGCTCGAGCGCGCCGGAAGAGCAGGCTGCGCCGGTCGAAACGGCTAGTCCCTTCAGATCGAGCGCGATTACCAGGGCTTCTCCTTCAATGTAGTCAAAATAAATGTTGCTGGTATTGGGAACGCGCGGGGCACCTTCACCGTTGCTTCCGGTGGCTTCAACGTCGCGCAGAATGGTCTGCTCGAGGCGGTCTCTGAGGACCGCCATGGTCTTGTGATCGCCACGCCGAAAGCCCGCAATCGCGATCTCGGCGGCCCTGCCTAGACCGACAATTCCCGGGACATTCTCCGTACCGGCGCGACGGGAGCGTTCGTGACGGCCGCCGTGCAGCATCGGCTGCAGCAGCGTTCCCTTGCGGACGTACAGCGCCCCGACTCCCTGCGGTGCATGGATCTTGTGCCCGGAAATCGACAGCAGGTCGCAGGCGACATGGTTTACGTCGATGGCGACCTTCCCGGCTGCCTGCACCGCGTCGGTATGAAAATAGACCTCGCTTTCGGCGGCAATCCTGCCGATGTCCTCGACCGGCTGCAGGACTCCGGTTTCGTTGTTGGCCATGATGATGCTTACGAGCCGGGTACTCGGACGCAGCGCGCGGCGAACGTCGGCGGGATCCACTTGCCCCCGGCCATCGACGGGAACGAAGGTCACTTCGCATCCCATGGCTTCCAGATGCTTGCAGGCGTTTAACACCGCATGGTGTTCGATCGTGGAAGTGATGACATGATCGCCCGGTCGCGCCAGCCCAAAAATGGCCAGGTTGTCGGCCTCCGTGCCGCCGCTGGTGAAGACAACCTCGGAGGCGCGGCATCCCAGAAGCGCTGCCACCGACTCGCGCGCACGCTCGACCGCTGCCCGCGTTTCCTGTCCGTGATGATGGATGGACGACGCGTTGCCGGCGCGCTCGGCAAAGTACGGCAGCATGGCATCCAGCACTTCGGGGAGGACGGGGGTGCTGGCGTTGTTGTCTAGATAGACGCGGTGCATGGGGACTGCACCTATTTTACGCTTCCTGGTCGACGAGTGGCTCCACTCAGCATGGCCGCGGCTTTGCTGCCGCCGGAAATGGCCGGTCGGCTGAGGCAGCCGTCCCGGCACGATCACCTTGAAGGCCTTTACCCCCTGGTGCCAGGCGCAGACCTTGCCGCTGGATCGGCCCTAGCGCTGTTCCATGGGAACGTAATGGTTGGGGTAGGCGGGGCCAATGTAGTCCGCGTCAGCGGCTGGACCGCCCATGTCGTCGAGTTGCTCGATGACATGGGCGGTCCAGCCGCTGACGCGGGACACGGCAAAGATCGGCGTAAAGAGGTCAACGTCAATTCCCAACGTGTGATAGGTCGAGGCGGAATAGAAATCTACATTGGCATTCAGCTTCTTTTCCGTCTTGATAAATTCCTCGATCTTGTGGGACATGTCGTACCACTTGTCGTGACCGCTCGAATGGCCGAGATCGTGGGACATCTTTCGCAGGTGGGTGGCACGCGGGTCCTCGGTGTGATAAACCCGATGACCAAAACCCGGAACTTTCTTCTTCTGGGACAGCATCCCCTTTACGTATTCCACCGGGTCCGCTTTGGCGGCGTCGATGGCTTCCAAAATATGGAATACCGCTTCGTTGGCGCCGCCGTGCAGCGGCCCCTTCAGCGTTCCAACGGCCGAAGTGACCGCAGAATGCATGTCCGAGAGCGTGGCCGCGGTCACCCGGGCGGCGAAGGTGGAGGCATTCAGCTCATGATCAGCGTGCAGAATCAAGGCAATGTCCAGGGCGCGTTCGGCGGTCTCGGTGGGACGGGTTCCGTTCAGCTGCAGCAGAAAATTGGCGGAGTGGGAGAGTGAGCGGTCTGGCTCCACAACATTCTTACCCTTGCGGATGCGATCATAGGCAGCCACAATCATGGCAATCTGCGACGTCAGCCGGGCAGCCTTGTGGACATTGGCGTCATGGTCATTCTTTTTTTGCTCGGGATCGTAAAAAGACAACGCGGAGACTGCCGTGCGCAGTACATCCATCGGCTGGACATCCCGGGGAGCGGTTCGCAGAAGGTTGATGATTGCCGGATCCAGCTTGCGCTCCCCGGCAAGCGTGGCCCGCAGCTTCTTTAACTCGTCCCTGGTCGGAAGTTTCCCGTGCCACAGCAGATAGCAGGTTTCCTCGAAGTTGGATTTGTCCGCCAGTTCGTGGATATCGATGCCACGGTATGCCAAAACGCCCTGATCGCCATCGATGTAGCAGATCGCGGATGTCGTGGCGACCACTCCCTCCAACCCCTTGGGAGCTTGCATGGTGGTGGACATAGACCTCACTCCATCGCGCTGGATTTCGTTGTGGCCGCACAGGAAGGAAGTGCCGTCGCAACTAGCCGTTATACGCCATTCCGCCGAGTTTTCCAACTGCCGCGGCCGGCTTTGCCGATTAACTTTGTCGCGCAACTCGGCGCGGGAAAAGCGTTCCCTGAACACCAAAGGTGCAAGTATCTAACCGAAACGCTTGTATGCTTTTCATTCCCGGTTACAATCGGTGCATGCGCTGGGCATGGTCGGCGGTCGCAATGGCGGGGATGGCGGGGTCGAGTTTCTCCGCGGACCCGCCCCGGAATTTGCCGGTTTTTCCCTGCGCCCAGGGAGTTTCCGGCCAACCCTCCTGCACCCCCTCGAAGAAAGAATTGAAGGCAGCAAGCTCGGCTTTCTCGAAGGCGCTGAAGCTGCAAAAAGCAAACCGCAGCGACGAAGCCCTCGATGGCTTCGAGACCGCCGCCCGTCTGGCTCCAGCCAACATCGACTACGTGACCGCCCGCCAGCTGGTTCGCCAGCAAATGGTCGCCGGCTATCTCAAAAAAGGGAACGAAGCGCTCCTTAGTGGTCACGACATCGAGGCCCTGGCTGCTTTTCGGGGTGCGGTGCAGCTCGATCCGCAAAATGACTTCGCACAACAGCGCCTGCGGGACGCTCTGGGCGAAGGGATCCCCAGGACTTCAGGGCCGCCGCGAGTCATTGCCGACGGCGGCGAGGTCCGGGTCACTCCGGGAGCGGAGCAACACGACTTTCATTTCCGCGGCGACTCGCGCCAGCTGCTGACCGAAATCGCGAACTCTTATGGGATCAAGGCGCAGATCGACGATTCGGTCGTCTCCCGGCGAGTGCGGTTCGACATCGACCAGGTGGATTTCTACACTGCCATGAGCTCAGCCGGCTCTGTCACCAAGTCGTTCTGGACGCCGATGGACGACAAGCAGATCCTGCTGGCGTACGAGTCGCCGGAGAACCATCGCCAGTTCGACCGCATGGGATTGCGGACGTTTTATGTCCCGGGAGCAACCGCGCCCACCGACATCACCGACATCGTCAATGTGCTCCGCAATCTTTTTGAGATACGGTTCGTTGTGCCGCACCCCTCGGACGGAACCATCGTGGTGCGGGCTCCGCAGAGGGCCCTGAACGCCGCCACGCAATTCCTCGAGACCCTCGGGGAGGCGCGCCCGCAGGTGATGTTGGACATTCGTATCTATCAGATCAGCCACAACTTCACCCGCAACATCGGCCTGCAGATTCCCTACCAATTCAATTTGTTTAACATCCCGGCTTCTGCTCTGGCGGCGCTGGGCGGCCAGAACATACAGCAGCTCATCGATCAATTGATTTCGGGGGGCGGCATCAACCAGGGGAACAATGAAAGCATCTCCGCGCTCCTCGCCCAGCTGCAAGGTCAGGGGAATTCGATCTTCAGTCAGCCCCTGGCGACGTTCGGCGGCGGACTTACGCTCGAAGGACTCAGCCTGGGCACTCTGACCGCAAACCTTTCCTTAAACGAGAGCTGGATCAAGACACTGGATCATGCCACCTTGCGAACCTCGCAAGGCAACGACGCAACCTTCAAGATGGGCTCTCGCTATCCGGTCCAGAACGCCAGTTTTGCCCCGATTTTCAACAGCGCAGCGATTTCCCAGGTGCTGCAGAACAACAGCTACCAGGCGCCGTTTCCCTCTTTCAGTTATGAAGACCTCGGGCTGAACCTCAAGGCCAAGCCCACGGTAAACGGAAATTCCGACATAAGTCTGAATTTGGAAATGCAGTTGCGCTCGCTGCAAGGCCAATCCGTCAATGGGGTACCGATCATTGCGAACCGCGAGTACAAAGGCAGCATCACGCTTCGGGATGGCGAGCAAGCGGTTGTGGCCGGTTCCCTTTCCCGCACCGATCAAAATAGCTTGAGCGGGATTCCGCTGCTTGGCGTTCCGGTGGTTGACGGCAGCAACAAGGAAGTCGACAGCGACGAATTGCTGATGGTGATCACGCCGCGCCTGCTGCGCAACCGTGCGCAAGAGGAAAGCAGCGAAATCTGGATGACGAAGTAAGCGCTGGCCCTATTTCGGCGCCTGAGCCGAGAACTCCACCAGACTTTTCAGCGAATCGTAAGGCATCGCGCCCACGCCCACCAGGCGTCCGTTAATGAAGAGCGACGGCGTGCTGGCCACATTGAGCGACTTACCCAATTCCACCGATCGCTCCACCCGCCCTATGGTTTCAGCTTTCGCGGCGCAAACCGCGATGTCGGCGCTCTTGACGCCGGCGGCGTCTGCGATGGCTTTCAGCTTTTCGTCGGCGTTGGACTCCGTGAGATCAGCCTGGGCAGCGTATGTGCCCTCGATAAATTTCCAAAAGGCGTCGCTCGAAGAGCGTCCAACGCAATCGGCATAGGCGGCGGCCTTGGCTGCCCAGTTGTGCATCGGCAGGGGAAAATTCTGGTACACCAGGCGGACGTTCTTTTCTTCCGAAAGCAGTCTGTCGATGGTCGGTTGCGCGTCCTTGCAGTGTGGACATTGCAAATCGCTGAATTCCACGAGAAGCACGGGGGCGTCGGCGGGGCCGCGCGAAGGCCCGTCAACTCCCTTCTTCAATTTCTTGAGGTCCGCGGCAAACGGATGCGCTCCAAAAGGAATGATGTCGCCCACCAGCGCGTGCTCACCGTCGGCCGACACGTAGAATTTATTGGGCTGCTGGCCTTGCGGGCTCACGATCATCACGTCAACCTCGGCGAGTCCCTGGGCCGCGGATGGCTTGATGTCCTGGATCTTCCAGCTCATTTGAGAGTTGTATCCGAAGGTCTGCTGCAGGAAGGCATTCACGGTTTCTTCCGAAGGAAGGACCGTTTCTGCTCTCGACGCCGAGGCGGAGGCCGGTTTCGGGTGTACAGGTTTCTGCTGAGCGACGGCCATCGCGGCCATCACGAGCATGATTGAGAGGCAGGACAAATTCCGTTGCATGTGTTTCCTTTCCCATGATGACCGGAGATCTAAACATCGGACTTGGCAGCAATCGGAAAGCGGCGGCCGTAACCGAATGCTTTGGCCGAGATCTTCAGCCCGGGGGCAGCCTGCTGGCGCTTGTATTCGCTGTTGTCGACCATGCGAATCACTTTACTCACCAAATCAGGATCGAAGCCGCGGCATTGGGCAATCCACTCCGCGGTGTGCGATTCCTCCACGTAATCTTCAAGGATAGCATCGAGGACTTCGTACGGCGGCAGGCTGTCGCTATCTTTCTGATCCGCGCGCAACTCCGCCGACGGCGGCTTCTCCAGGCTCGCCTGCGGAATGACCGCCCGCCGCGAATTGGCATAGTGGCTTAGGCGGTACACCAGGGTCTTGGGAACGTCTGAAATCACTGCCAAGCCGCCAGCCATGTCGCCATATAAGGTGCAATAACCGACCCCCAATTCACTCTTGTTTCCCGTGCTGAGAACAATTGCCCGGAATTTATTGGAGAGCGCCATCAGCAGATTTCCCCGGGCACGCGATTGCAGGTTCTCTTCCGTCGCGTCTTCGGCAAGGCCTTCGAATACACTGTGCAGTGTCTTGCGGGCGGCCGCGACCATATCCGTGATCGGAAGCAATTCAAAGCGGATCCCGAGATTTCCCGCCAGGGCTCGAGCATCGGCAACTGAACCTTCCGAAGAATACGGTCCCGGCATTCCCACCCCGATGACGTTCTCT
>Ga0193726_1001289_pt1 | contig 20364 bp, 14 predicted proteins | sample H2c1metaG_FD_144928 | JGI IMG/M metagenome (GOLD analysis project Ga0193726, IMG submission 144928) | Soil microbial communities from a riparian zone of the East river system, Colorado, United States - H2c1 | ecosystem: Environmental > Terrestrial > Soil > Riparian zone | place: USA: East River... | reverse complement strand
CCCGCCGGAACGCATCAGCCGATCTTCTTCTTCCGGACCGCGGCGGCGAGCTGCTTGGCGGTCTGAAAGGGCAGGGCAAGGGACATGGGTGATGCGTTCCGGCGGGCGAGGGACGAGGCCTTAGCCCGTACCATATTGTCCTGGCCGCCGTGAAGAAACTCCCCGCCTCGTAGGCCTTTTAACGCGGCCTGGGCCGCACACGCGCCGTCGGTTCGGCGACCAGGGGATCGTCCGGCCAGTAGTGGCGCGGATAACGGCCCTTCAATTCGGCCTTCACCGCCCGGTAGCCGCTGGCCCAGAAGCTCGCGAGGTCGCGCGTCACCTGCACTGGCCGCCGCGCCGGCGACAGCAGATGGAGGGTGAGCGGCACCTTGCCGCCGCCGACGCTCGGCGTGTCCAGAAGACCGAACATCTCCTGCAGGCGCACCGACAAAGTGGGTTCGGCGGGGTTGGCGTAGTCGACCGCCACCCGCGAGCCGCTCGGCACGTCGATATGGGTCGGCGCCAGCCGGTCGAGCGTGCGCTGTTTGTCCCACGGCACCAACGTCTTCAGCGCCGCGCCGAGATCGATTCGCGCCAGGTGATCGCGCCGCGAGACTTTGTCGAGGAACGGCGCCAGCCAGGTCCCGAGCGAGGGGAGCAGGGCTGTGTCCGACAGATCGGGCCAACTCTCGTCCAGCCGGCGCAGGAAGGCCACGCGCTCGCGCCATCGGGCGAGATCGTCGCTCCACGGCAGGGCTGAAAGCCCGAGCTGGCGCACGCCATCGAGCATCGCCGCCTTGAGCTTCTCGGCATCGGGTTTGGCGAGCGGCTTGTCTTCGAGGACCAACGCACCTAGGCGTCGCTGCCTTCGCGCCAGCACGGCGCCCTCGCGCTCGCCCCATCGCACCGTCTCGTCGCCGACGATGCGCTCGGCATAGAGGTCCTCGATCTCGGCCAGGGTGATCGGCGCGGCGAGGTAGATGCGCGAGTCCTGGGTCGAGCCGTCGAGGTCGGCCACCACCACGAATTCCTCGTTGGCCATCGGGTCGCCCTCGGGCAGCGCAGCACCGCGGCCGCCCGATAGCAGATAGCGTCCCGCCGTTCCCGGGCGTCGGCGGCCGATGCGGTCGGGATAGGCCAGCGCCAGCAGCGCGCCGGTCATCGAGACGTCCGCAGTCTCGTTCCGAGCGTCGCGTGGCATCAGTCGGCGCGCCGACTCTTGAATGAGCCGCAATGCGCCGTCCCGCTTGCCGCTCAACGCGATGTCGACGCGATGGCGCAGATCGACGTCACGCTCACCCTTCGGCAGGCGGAGGAAATCGCGCTCGCTGAGGATGGCCGCCAGAAGCGCCGCCACCTTGCCTTGCCCCAGCTCGCGGCCCTTCAGCACGAGATGCGCCAGTCGCGGATGCTGGCCCAGCCGCGCCATCGCCCGGCCGTGCGGCGTGATGGCGCCCGAGTCGTCCAGCGCGCCCAGATCGAGCAGCAGCGCGCGTGCCGTCACCAATGCGGCGGCAGGCGGCGGTGTCAGCCAGGGCAGCGTTGTATCGCTCGCCCCCCACAGTGCCAGCTCGAGCGCCAGCGGTGCCAGGTCGGCGTCGAGGATCTCGGGCGGTGTGAAGGGCAGCAGGCCGCGCTGCGCCGCCTCGGTCCACAAGCGGTAGCACACGCCGGGTTCGAGCCGGCCGGCGCGGCCGCGGCGCTGGTCGGCCGAGGCCTGGCTCACGCGTACCGTCTCCAGCCGCGTCATGCCCGAGCGCGGCGAGAAGCGCGGCACCCGCATCAGCCCGCCATCGACCACGATGCGCACGCCCTCGATGGTGAGGCTGGTCTCGGCGATCGAGGTCGCCAGCACGACCTTGCGCCGTCCGGCAGGTGATGGCGCGATGGCGCGATCCTGGTCGGCCGGCGACAGGTCGCCATAGAGCGGCGCCACGTCGATATCGGTGCCGAGGTCGCGCAGACGCTCCTCGACCCGGCGGATTTCGCCGACGCCGGGCAGAAAGACCAGGGCACTGCCGCTTTCTTCCGCAAGCCCCCGCCGCACCGTCGAAGCCACCGTATCCTCGATGCGGCCGCCCGACTCGCGATCGAGATAGCGTGTGTCGACCGGAAACATGCGGCCCGCGCTCTCGATCACCGGCGCGCCGCCCAGTCTTTGCGATACCGGTCCCGGATCGAGGGTCGCCGACATGGCGATCACGCGCAGCTCCTCGCGCAGCGCCATTTGCGCTTCGCGCACCAGGGCGAAGGAAAGATCGGTCTCCAGCCCGCGCTCGTGCAACTCATCGAAGACCACGCAGCCAATGCCGTCGAGCGAGGGATCCTCCTGCAGCATCCGGAGAAAAAGACCGTCGGTCACGACCTCGATGCGCGTGCGCGGGCCCACCTTGGTGTCCAACCGCACGCGGTAACCGACTGTTTCACCGACCGGTTCGCCCAACGTGGCCGCCATGCGCCGCGCGGCGGCGCGGGCCGCGAGTCGTCGCGGTTCCTGCATGACGATCTTGCGGCCGGCGAGCCACGGCGCATCGAGCAGCGCCAAGGGCACGCGCGTCGTCTTGCCGGCGCCCGGCGGGGCGACCAGCACGGCGGCATTGCCGCCTGCCAACGCCTGCTTCAGGCGCGGCAGGGCTTCGTCGACGGGAAGGGCGTTCATCGCGGGCGCTTATAGCGGCGACCGCCAGCGAGGTCGATCAACGGCCGATCAGCGGATTGACGACGGCCAGGCCGGCGAAACGGCTGAAGTCACGGTCAGCAGACCACAATTCGCGAACACCGTGCTGCCGGCAAAGGGCCGCGACCCGCCCGTCATGGACACGCGGCCCGGTCACGCGACCCGCGACAAGCAAAGCGCGCAACGTCGACCAGTGGGTGGCCGACTCCGCCAGGAGCGCCAGCGTGGGCGATCCGAGCCAAGCGTCGACCTGCTCGAGTGCGCGCGTAAGCGGAGAGGGGGGCACATAGATTCGCGGGTGCGTGACGATGGACAGGAACTCGTGCAGGCATGGCCAAGGAATAGCCCATGTCGCCGGGCCTTCGGCGAGCTCGGTTAGGCGCTCGATGGCGGCCGCGTGAAACGGCGAATCTTCGCGATGCGCATAAACGAGGATATTGGTATCGACGGCAATCAAGTGCCCCGGCCCTCGTAAACGAGATCGCGCACGCGTTCCCAGGAAGCATGACGAAGGTCGGGCTGCAGGCCCTTTCCCTTGAAGCTGGCGCGGCGAAGCTTGAACGGCGTACCTTGCTTAGTCTCGGTGATCACGCGATGCAGCCCACGTTCGATTACCGTCCTAAGCGTAACACCCTCGCGTGCCGCCAGCTTGCGAGCTTCGCGCAGCAATGGATCGGAGATTTCCACGGTTGTCTTCATAAGATACCATCTCAATGGGTTATTAAATATGGGTGCCCATATCTAGTGGACAAGGGCTGGTGAAGCAACGGTTTGCCAGCCTATGATTGGCCCAAGAATCGGGAGAAACGCCGTGCTGAAACTGACCTTCTGCCTGCGCCGGCTGCCGACGCTGAGCCTGGCCGAGTTCCAGGACTATTGGCTGAACAAGCACGGCCCATTGGTCAGGAGCCTGCAGCCGGCCTTGGGCATGGTGCGCTATGTGCAGCTTCATCGCCTGCCCGGCGACCTCGCCGACGGCATGCGCCGGGTGCGCGGCGCGCCCGAGCCCTATGACGGCGTGGCCGAGCTGTGGTGGGAAAGCGAGGAGACCTACCGGGCCGCGCGCCGCAACCCCGAGGCCCGTGAGGCCGGGCGCGGGCTGTTGGCGGACGAGGCCAAATTCATCGATCTGCCGCGTTCGCCACTGTGGCTCAGCCGCGAAGAAGTGATCTACGCTGGTTCAGGGAAGCTGACATGAGGCGACTGATCCTCGGACTGTGCGCCCTCGTCCTGCTGGTTGGCCCGGCCTGCGCCGAGACCTATCCCGCCCGGCCGATCCGCCTGATCGTCGGCTACTCACCGGGCGGCGGCAATGACCTGATTGCCCGCATCGTCGCCGCCAAGCTGCAGGAGAAGCTCGGCCAGCCGGTGATCGTCGACAACAGGCCCGGCGCCCAATCGATCGTGGCGGCCGAGGCTGTCGCCAAGGCGCCGTCCGACGGCTACACGCTCTTGGTGGCGCCGAGCGGGCCGATGACCATCAATCCCGCAGTCTACGCCAAGCTCAGCTATTCGCCGGAGCGGGACTTCTCGCCGATCTCGCTGCTGGCTGAGTTCCCGCTGCTGCTGGCGGTCGGCGCGGAACAGCCGCCCAAGACGGTGCGCGAGCTGGTCGAGTACGGCCGCGCCAACCCCAAGCTCGCCAACTACGCCTCGAGCGCGACGCCTTTCCAGCTCGCCTCGGAGCTGTTCAACCAGCGCACCGGTTCGAAATTCCAGCACATCCCCTATCGTGGCAGCGGCGATGCCGTGCAGGCCGTCGTCGCCGGTCAGGTACTGATGACCATCGCCGACTCAGGTCCCATGTCTGGCCCGTTGAAGGCCGGCAAGCTGCGCGGCCTCGCCGTGACGGCCGCCAAGCGCAACCCGGCGTTTCCCGACGTGCCGACCATGGCGGAAGCCGGCATCCCCGACATGGAGATCTCGCTGTGGACCGGCATCGTTGCGCCGATCAACACGCCGCCCGAGATCGTGAAGTTGCTGGCGCAGACGATCCGTCAGATCATGACGCTGGACGACGTGAAGAAGGCGATGGAAGCGATCGCTGTCGAGCCGCGCAGCACGACGCCGGACGAATATCGCGACCTGATCGCCCGCGACACGAAGCGCTGGAAGGAAGTCGCCGCCGCCGCCAACATCAAGCTCGAGTGACCCGCATGGACAGCAGCAACGAGGCCCGCCATTCGGCAGCCCACTATTTCCTCGAAGGCCTGAACGAGATCGGCTTCGACTATCTGTTCTGCAACTTCGGCACCGACCACGCGCCGCTGATCGAGGCCATGGCCGCCTTCAAACGTGCCGATCGCCCGGCGCCGCTCACCATCCTCTGCCCGCACGAGAACACCGCGGTGCACATGGCAGCGGGCTACGCCATCGCCACCGGTCGCGGCCAGGGCGTGATGGTGCATGTCGATGCCGGCACCGCCAACTCGGCGATGGCACTGCACAATCTCTGCCGCGCCCGCATCCCCGTGCTGCTGATGGCTGGCAAGGCCCCCTTCACCACGCGCGGCGAGCTTCTAGGCACACGCGACACCTACGTGCATTTCGTGCAGGAGCCGTTCGACCAGGCCAGCGTCGTGCGGCCCTACACCAAATGGGAATACAATCTGCCATCGGGCGTGATTGCCAAGGAGGCGCTGCGCCGCGCCCACACGGTGATGCAGAGCGACCCGCGCGGCCCCGTCTATCTCACCTTCCCGCGCGAGACCCTGACCGAGCTGTGGTCGGAAGGCCAGATCCGCTCCTATCCCGCGGAGCGCTTCGGGCCGGTGGCGGCGGGCTCCGCTGACGCTGCCTCGATCGATGCCATCGCCATGAAGCTGTTGGCGGCGGAGCGGCCCTTGCTGATCTCGTCCTATGCCGGCCGCAACCATGCCACTGTCCCGCTAATCGACGAGCTGGCGCGCTTCGCCGGCATCCGCGTGGTCGAATTCAATCCTCTTTACGTCAACCTGCCGCACGATTCACCCTGCCACGGCGGCTTCATGCCAGCCAAGGCGCTGGCGGAGGCCGATGTCGGCCTGCTGGTCGATGTCGACGTACCGTGGATTCCGAGCGACATGCCGGACAATCCCGCCACCTGGTGGGCGCATATCGACGTCGACGCCGAGAAGCGCAATTTCCCGATGTGGACCTTCCCCGGCAATCTGCGCCTGCCGGGCGACAGCCATCTCATCCTCACCGACCTTCTGGCCGTGCTGAAGGCCAAGGCCGGTTCAGGCTTCAAGGCGCGCGCTGCCGAGCGGGTGAAGCGGCTGGCGGAGGAGGGCAACGCACGACGTGAGCAGGCGGACAAGGCCGCCGCCGCGCCCGGCTCCATCGGCCAGATCAACCCGCACTATCTTTGCGCGGCGCTCGCCAAGGCGCTGAAACCGTCCGACATCGTGCTGAACGAGGCGATCCGCAACGGGCCCGTGGTGGCCCAGCAGATGCCGCGCACCGAGCCCGGCACCCTGGTCGGCCTGGCCGGCGGCGGGCTGGGCTTCTCGGGCGGCATGGCGCTCGGCCTGAAGCTTGCCATGCCGGAGCGCACGATCGTGCAGATCGTGGGCGACGGCACCTTCTACTTCTCCAACCCACAGTCGACCTTGGCGGTGTCGGGCCACTACAAGCTGCCGGTCCTCACCGTCGTGCTCGACAATTCCGGCTGGGCCGCGGTGAAGGAGGCGACGCTCCGGGTCTATCCCGACGGCGAGGCCAGGGCCGGCGACGCATTCGGCGCCACCCTGGCGCCCGACATGAATTTCGCCATGGTCGCCCAAGCTGCAGGTGCGCACGGCGAGCTCGTGTCCGACCCGGCCACCGTCGAGGGCGCCGTCGCGCGCTGCCTTGACGCCGTACGCGGTGGCCGATCGGCGGTGCTGCATGCAAAGGTGACGAAGCTTTAGTCTTTGCTGGGAGCGCGCCACTCCAGTGGCGCATCTTTCATGATTATGAGCGCCACTGGAGTGGCGCGCTCCCAGCTATGACGCCCCTGCCAACAATTCCACCATCTCAATGATGCCCGCCGGATCGGCGACGCGCACAAACTGTCACCCGAGCGAAGCGAGGGGCCTTTGAGGCGGCGGGAAAGGTCCCTCGCTGCCTCGGGATGACAACATTGGCTTGGTCGACAGTGCGCGACCGCTGTCTAAAACGGAATCGCCACCAGCGTGTCGAATCGCCTTCCGTCACAGACCACGATGCGCTCGGCAAAGCGCAGTGCGCCCGCTTCGTCGGGCTTCACCTTGTCGCGGTAGCAGCCGGTGGCGAACACATCCATCGTGCCTTCGCGCATGATGCGCACGATCAGGAACGGCGTCTCGACCTCCGCGGCGCCGTTCGCCTGGCCCAGCACGACCGGCAGGCCGACGATGTGGCGATAGCGCTGACGCTCGTAGATGTTGACCTTGCGCAGCGAGGAGATGCGGTCCTCCAGCATGCCGCGCGTATCGGCGTATATCAGGCCGCTTTCCAGGCCGCCCGCCACGTTCTCCGCCGTTGTCACCTTGTAGAGGCAGGGGTCGTGGAACAGCTTGGGCCATTCCTCGAACTGCTCGTTGTCGATGACGCGCGCGTAGTTCGCGTTCAGCTCGACCAGTTGCGTGACGTCCATCCGGTGGCCCCGTCTAGTAACCCATGTGCCGCCGGTAGGCCTTCCAGAAGCCGCGCACCGAGGCCTCGGTGGCGCGCGTGGCCTGGCTCTCCGCCGTGCTGCCGCCCATCTGGATCACCGACACGTGGTCTGCCGCAGCGGCGGTGCCGCGCCGCACGAAGCCGCCGACGCAGCCATCTTCCATGGAGATGAAGCCGGCCGGACCGACCAGGTTCTGCTGCTTCAGCCGCCGCCGGTTCATCTCGGGCGAATCGTCTTCGAAGCCGAAATAGGTCCAGACCAGGTCCATCTTGCCGACGCCGCGCGGCACGACGTGGCGGACCGCCAGGCAGTTGTGGATCTGCTGCAGGATGAAGCCGGGGAAGACCGACAGGATCTGCAGCTGGATGTGGTCGCCGAACTCCTCGACCGATTCGAGCACGCTGGGATCGGCCAGCGCGAAGCGGCCATCCTGGTCGGTGCGGATCTGCTGGTCCTTGTAGGCCGTGGCGTTGGCGCCCTCGGGAATGGCGATGGTATAGCTCGAATGATTGCCGCCGTCGGGGCTCACCAGCACGCCGCCGCCCTGGGTCAGTCGCGAAATGCGGAAGGTCGCCAGGAAAGTGTGCAGCAGGCTTGCGTGATAGGTGTCCTTGACGTTCTCGACATAGAGCTTCCAGTTGTTGGGCAGCGGCTGCACGAAGCGGCCCATCACCCGGATCGGCCGGTTGAGCACGCGCCTGATGCGGCCCAGCACCTCGCTGCCGATGTATTCCTCGATCGGCGGCGTGTCGGGCGACAGGGTGGCGAAGACCAGCCCGCAGAGGGTCGTGGTGCGCAGCTTGCGCGGGCTGAAAGTCTCGCGCTTGAAATCCGCCGGCATGCCGCCCAGGCCGTTGATGCCGCGCTCGAAGGCGATGCCGCGCAGGTTGCCGCAAAGATCGTAGCTCCAGGCGTGGTAGATGCACCTGAAGTTGTTCTGGACGTTGCCGCCGTCGTCGAAGGCGATCAGCGCGCCGCGATGGGCGCAGCGATTCTCGAAGCAGTTGATCGAGCCGTCGGTGTCGCGCACCACGATGACCGGCATCTCGCCCAGCTGGTTGGTGCGGTAGTCGCCCTTGTTGGGGATGTCGGCTTCGAGGCAGACGAAATTCCAGGTGGCGGCCTCGAACAGGCGCTGCATCTCGCGCTTGTAGTTGGCCTCGTCCTGGTAGACCCAGTAGGGCACGCGAGCCAGCGAGTCTTCGGGCCACGGGCCGTGCGACGTGCTGCCCGGCATTTCGAGGGCGGTTTCTTCGTGTCGGATGTCCATGCGAACCTCCTGTCACTCCATTGTTACATTGGCCGATTGGATGATCGAGCGCCAGCGGGCTTCTTCGGCCTTGATGAAAGCAGCGGTCGCCGCGGTGGTGTCTCCCTGCGGTTCCGCGCCCAGCTCGAGGAAGCGGGCGCGCACGTCGGGCAATTTCAGTGCGGCTGCGGTGTCGGCATTGATCTTCTGCACGATGGCTTCCGGCGTGCCGGGCGGCACGACGAGGGCGAACCAGGCGCTCGAGATGAGGTCGGGCAGGCCGATCTCCGGCGCACTCGGCACGTCGGGCGCGACCGGGCTGCGCGTGCGGCTGGCCACACCTAAAAACTTCAACTGCTTGGCCTTCTCGAAGCGGAGCGCGGCAGAGATGTTGCCGATGAAGATGTCGACCCGACCGGCGGTGAGGTCGATCAGCGCCGGCCCCTCGCCCTTGTAGGGGATGTGGACCATGTCGATGCCGGCCATGGTGGCGAGCATCTGGGCCGACAGATGCGAGGTCGACCCGTTACCCTGCGAGGCATAGGTGACCTTGCCCGGATTGGCCTTGGCGTAGGCGATCAGCTCCTGGACGCTGCCGGCCGGCAGGTCGATGCGGGCGGATATGGCGTTGGGCACCAGCGCCAGCACCGTGACGGGCACGAACTTCGTCCAGTCGTAGGGCATGGTCTTGTAGAGATTGTGGTTGATCGACAGCGGGCCGGGCGGGCTGCACAGCAGGGTGTAGCCATCGGGCTCGGCCCGATAGACGATCTCGGCGCCGACATTGCCGCCGGCGCCGGCGCGATTGTCGATGATCAGCGGCTGGTTCCATGCCGCGCCCAGTTTCTCGCCGGCGATACGGCACAGGATGTCGGCCGATCCGCCGGCCGGGAAAGGCACGACCATGCGAACCTGCTTGGCCGGATAGGCGCCCTGCGCAAACACCGGTCCTGCCACGAGCAGCAGCAATGCGGCCAGGAGCGTGCGCGGCAAGCCCATCATCGACGTCCCATCCCTCGACCCTTCTTTTGCTGCCCATGTTAGACCAGAGCCGCCGTCGCGGCCACGGGGCGACGGAAGCAGGCTCAATCCATCTCGATCTTGAGTTCCTTGAGCTTCCTGCCCCAGAAGGCATGCTCGCCGCTGACGAACCTGGTGAACTCGGCGCGTGTGCGCTCAGGCGGCGTCTCGCTTCCGTCTTTGACCAGCAGATCGAGCCACTGCGCGCTGGCCAGGACCTGTTTGGTGTCCTTCTCGATCTTGTCGAGAATCGCATCGGGCGTCTTGGCCGGCGCGAACAGGCCATGCCAGCCGTTCATCACCATGTCGATGCCCTGTTCCTTGAGCGTCGGCACGTCCGGCAGCGACTTGATGCGTTTGTCGCCTGTCACGGCCAGCATTTTCAGTTTGCCAGCCTTGACATGGCCCAGGCCGGCTTCCGGCGCCCCGAAGCCCATGTCGACCCGGCCGCCGATCATGTCGAGCAGTCCCTGCGAGATGCCCTTGTAGGGGACGTGGGTGACATCGATGCCGGCCGCTTGGATGAACCACGCGGAGTTGAGATGCGTGGCGCTGCCGACGCCGATCGAGAAGTAGGTCATCTTGCCCGGCTCTTTCCGGGCGAGCGCCACCAGTTCGGCGACGCTGTTCACCGGCAGCTGGGCGTTGACCATCAGCGCATACTGGTAAGCCGTCGTCTGGCAGATCGGCAGCAGCGCCGTGAGGGTGTCGATCATGCCCCTCTGAACCCACGGATTGATGACGATGTTGGCGGCGGCGGCGTAGAGCAATGTCTGGCCGTCCGGTCGGGCACCGGCAGCGGCGCGTATGCCGATCGACCCTCCGGCACCGGCTCTGTTGTCGACGATGGCCGGCTGGCCCGTCACGGCCGGCATGGCCTGCGCCAGGCCACGTGCGTTGATGTCGGGACCACCCCCTGCAGCATAGGCAACCAAGATGGTGACCGGACCCGTGGGCCATGTCTCGGCGCGCGCGACTGAAGGCAGGCCAAAGGCTGTCGAGCCAAGCGCTATTGTGTGGCGGCGCGTAAGGGTCATGAGGTCCTCTACGTCAAGGCGACGTGGCCGGCTCGATCCGCGACCGAAGCCAGCGCTCGCGTGGCTTCCCACATGCAGTCGTAGTTGCCCGCGATGTTAACACCGCGTGATGCGGGAACGGCAAGTGAAAGTCTGGTGGGGTACGATGGAGTCCGCCCCTAAGGTCATGAGTTCATATAACCTGTTGATCGACATGCCGTTTGAAGCTTTTGCCCAGTCGATTCAGCGGCAAAGTCCGCTGCGCAACGCCATCACCGCGGCCTGGCGCCAGCCTGAGATCGCGTGTGTGCCGCCGCTTCTGGACCAGGCCAGCCTGCCGCCGCCACAGACTGCCCGGGCCCGCGCGCTGGCCACTCGTCTGGTCGAGGCGCTCCGGGACAAGACGCCGGCAGGCGGCGTCGAAGGGCTGATCCACGAATATGCGCTCTCCAGCCAGGAGGGCGTGGCGCTGATGTGCCTGGCCGAAGCGCTGCTGCGCATCCCCGACGACGAGACGCGCGACGCGCTGATCCGCGACAAGATCGGTGGTGGCGACTGGCGCGCCCATCTCGGCCACAGCCCATCGCTGTTCGTGAACGCCGCGACCTGGGGCCTGCTGCTGACCGGGCGGCTGACCGCGACCAGCAGCGAACGCAACCTGTCAACGGCGCTCACACGCCTGATCGCGCGCGGCGGCGAGCCGCTGATCCGCACCGGTGTCAATCTTGCCATGCGCCTGATGGGCGAGCAGTTCGTCGCCGGCCAGACCATCGACGAGGCGCTTGCCAATGGCCGCTCGCTGGAAGAGCAGGGCTTTCGCCATTCCTACGACATGCTGGGCGAGGCGGCCGTCACGGCAGGGCAGGCCGAGCAGTACATGCAGGCCTATCGGCGGGCGATCCATGCCATCGGCCGTGCCGCCCAGCGCCGCGGCATCTACGAGGGGCCCGGCATCTCGATCAAGCTCTCGGCGCTGCATCCACGCTACAGCCGTGCCCAGATCGAGCGCGTCCAAGCCGAACTCTATCCGCGCCTGAAGGAATTGGCTCTGATGGCACGGCAATACGATATCGGGCTCAACATCGATGCCGAGGAAGCCGACCGGCTGGAGATCTCGCTCGACCTGCTGGAGCGGCTCTGTTTCGAGCCCGAGCTATCAGGCTGGAACGGCGTCGGCTTCGTGATCCAGGCCTACCAGAAGCGCGCCATCTTCACGATCGACTGGCTGATCGACCTCGGACGCCGCAGCCGGCGGCGGCTGATGGTGCGGCTGGTCAAGGGCGCCTACTGGGACAGCGAGATCAAGCGCGCCCAGCTCGACGGGCTGGAAGATTTTCCTGTCTTCACGCGGCGCATCCACACCGACGTCTCCTATCTCGCCTGCGCGCGCAAGCTTCTGGCCGCGCCCGACGCGGCGTTCCCGCAGTTCGCCACCCACAATGCGCTGACCTTGGCCACCATCCACGCCATGGCCGGCGAAAATTTCTATGCCGGCCAGTACGAGTTCCAGTGCCTGCACGGCATGGGCGAGCCGCTCTATGAGGAGGTGGTTGGACCCGAAAAACTCAATCGGCCGTGCCGCATCTATGCGCCGGTCGGCACGCACGAGACCTTGCTCGCCTACCTGGTGCGTCGCCTGCTGGAGAACGGCGCCAACACCTCGTTCGTGAACCAGATCGCCAACCCCGACATCACGCTCGACATGCTCTTGGCCGATCCCGTCGAGCGCGTCCGCGCCCTGAAACCAGTCGGTGCGCCGCATCCGCGCATTGCGTTGCCGCCCGACCTGTTCGGCACCGCGCGGAAGAATTCGCGCGGGCTCGATCTCGCGAACGAGCAAGTGCTGGCGTCGCTGGTGGCGGCCTTGCAAGCAGGTGGGAAGCTCGCGGCCGTTCCTTTGCTGGCCGATGGAGCACGCGAGGGCAGCGCACGCGAGGTAACAAATCCCGCCGACCGGCGCGACGTTGTCGGCACGGTGATCGAGGCGACGCCGGAACGGGTCGATGCCGCTTGTGCGCTTGCCAAGCCATGGCAGGAGGAGCCGGCGGTGCGCGCGGCGACCCTGCGCCAGGCCGCCGACCTGATGGAAGCGCGGTTGATGCCGTCGCTTGGTCCGATCGTCCGCGAGGCCGGCAAGACTCTCGGCAACGCCGTCGGCGAGGTGAGGGAGGCGGTCGATTTCCTGCGCTACTACGCGGGCTGCGTAACCGGCTTTTCCAACGACACGCACCGGCCGCTGGGTCTCGTCGCCTGCATCAGCCCGTGGAACTTCCCGTTGTCGATCTTCACCGGCCAGGTTGCGGGCGCGCTGGCGGCCGGCAATGCGGTGATCGCCAAGCCGGCGGAGGAAACGCCGCTGATCGCAGCTCAAGCCGTGGCGATCCTGCATGAGGCCGGCGTGCCGCGCACGGCGCTGCAGTTCCTGCCCGGCGACGGCACGGTCGGCGGGCGGCTGGTCGGCAATCCCACGGTCGCGGGCGTGGTGTTCACCGGCTCGACCGAGGTGGCGCGCTCGATCAACAGGCAGCTCGCCCGGCGCCTCTGCGCCAATGGGCGACCGCCGACCCTGATCGCCGAGACCGGCGGCCAGAATGCGCTCGTGGCCGATTCTTCCGCGCTGCCCGAGCAGCTCGTGCTCGACGCCTTGACCTCGGCCTTCGATTCGGCCGGCCAACGCTGCTCGGCGCTGCGCGTGCTCTGCCTGCAGGACGATATCGCCGATCGCGTGTTCCCCATGCTGGAGGGAGCGATGGCCGAGCTCGGGGTCGGTAATCCGGATCGCCTGCCGGTCGACGTGGGACCCGTGATCACCGAGGAGGCGCAGAAGCGCCTGCTCGACCATATCGATCGCATGCGCGCGGCGGGCCACGCGGTGCATCAGGCGGCGCTGCCGGAGGAGACGCGGCGGGGCACCTTCGTGCCGCCCACGATCATCGAGATCGCCGCGGTGTCGGACCTGCCGGGCGAGGTGTTCGGGCCCGTCCTGCACGTGCTGCGCTACCGCCGCGAGGACATGGAGGCAGTGGTGCGCGCGGTGAACGACACCGGCTTCGGGTTGACCTTCGGTGTGCACAGCCGCATCGACGAGACCATCGACCGCGCGGCGACCGCGAGCGCTGCCGGCAACCAGTACGTCAACCGCAACATGATCGGCGCCGTGGTGGGCGTGCAGCCGTTCGGCGGCCACGGCCTGTCGGGCACCGGCCCCAAGGCCGGCGGCCCGCTCTACGTTCAACGCCTGTTGTCGCAGCGGCCGCCGCTCGAGACGCCGTCAGGCGAGCTGATTGGCCCGGTCGGCGAGCGCAATCTCTATACGCTTCGTCCCAAGGGGGCCGTGCTGTGCATCGCCGGCGATCCGCAGCGTCTGAAGGCGCAGCACGATCTCGTGCGCGTCACCGGCAATCACGTCGCCGCCAACGAGTCGGACAAGGACATTGCCGCAGTGCTGTTCGCCGGCAGTGCGGAAGACCTCACCGCTCTCAACCGGCGCCTGGCCGAACGGCCGGGCCGCATCGTGGCGGTGCACCTCGAACCCTATCCGCGCGATTTCCTGTTCGACGAGATCTCACTCAGCATCAACACCGCGGCGGCCGGCGGCAATGCCAGCCTGATGGCGATCGGCTGACGGGATCAGTAAGCGCCGTAGACTTCGGGCTTCCGGTTCTCCCGGATGCAGAGCATCTGGGTGGCCGTTTCCTTCGGCAACCGGATGCGCTGCTCCTCGCACTCGTCGTAGGAGAAGGGGCCGCCAAAGTATTTGGGCCCGCCCAGCACGAGCAGGTAGGGCTTCTCCAGGTACCAGCCCGGCGCGGTCCAGGCCGCAGCGACACCCGGCCCCCAGGCCGGCTTGGTCCCGCTCTCCGTGCAGGCGCCGAGGCAAGCAGCCAGCGACAGGGCTGCCACGCAAACCGCCAAGCGGCGAATCGACGGGAACGACATCTTTCTGCGTACTCCCCCGAGGTAGATGCCGCCAAACTACAGGGGCTTTCGCGTCGCAACAATTGCTTTCGCCCGGCTGGGCTGCCGGGCTAATAATGCCCGGAACAACGGCATCCTGGGGGGATGCTGCGCCCACCGGGCAGCAGGACAGAGTTTGATGGATTTGCCGCAGAAACAGGGGCTTTACGACCCACGCAACGAGCACGACTCCTGCGGCGTCGGCTTTGTGGCCGACATCAAGGGCCGGAAGTCGCATGCCATCGTGCGCCAGGGCCTCAGCATCCTGGTCAATCTCGACCACCGGGGCGCGGTCGGCGCCGACCCGCTGGTCGGCGATGGCGCAGGGTGCATGATTCAGCTCCCCGACGCCCTGCTGCGCGACTGGGCGCGCAAGGCGGCCGTCGACCTGCCGGCGCCCGGCCACTATGCCGTCGCCATGTGTTTCCTGCCGCAGGACGAGGCGGCGCGGAAGTTCGCGGTCAAGCGCCTGGAGCATTTCGTCAAGGTCGAGGGCCAGAAGCTTTTGGGCTGGCGCGACGTGCCGACCGACACGACGGGCCTCGGCAAGGCGGTGATCGAGCGCATGCCGGTGATCCGCATGGCGATCGTGGGACGCAGCGCCAAGCTCGCCGACCAGGACGCCTTCGAGCGCAAGATCCTGGCCATCCGCAAGCAGACCCAGAACCCGCTGGTCGACCTGGAGAAGAAGCACAAGCTGCCCGGCCTGGCGCAGCTTTACATGCCGTCCTTCTCCACGCGCACGGTGGTCTACAAGGGCCTCCTGCTGGCGCCGCAGGTCGAGAGCTTTTACGAGGATTTGCGCAATCCGCTGACCGAGTCGGCGCTCTGCCTGGTGCACCAGCGCTTCTCGACCAACACCTTCCCGTCATGGCGGCTGGCGCATCCCTACCGCTTCATCGCCCATAACGGCGAGATCAACACGGTGCGCGGCAACGTCAACTGGATGTATGCCCGCCGGCGCACGATGGAATCCGACCTCATCGGCGCCGACCTCGACAAGATGTGGCCGATCATCCCGCACGGCCAGTCGGACACGGCCTGCGTCGACAACGCCCTCGAGCTTCTGGTGGCCGGCGGCTACTCGCTGTCGCACGCCATGATGATGCTGATCCCCGAGGCGTGGGCCGGCAATCCGCTGATGGATGCCAAGCGCAAGGCCTTCTACGAGTATCACGCCGCCCTGATGGAGCCATGGGACGGCCCGGCCTGCATCGCCTTCACCGACGGCCGCCAGATCGGCGCCACGCTCGACCGCAACGGGCTGCGCCCGGCGCGCTTCCTGGTGACCGACGACGACAAGGTCGTCATGGCCTCGGAAGCGGGCGTGCTGCCCATTCCCGACGACAAGATCGTGCGCAAGTGGCGCCTGCAGCCCGGCAAGATGCTGCTGATCGACCTCGAGCAGGGCCGCATCGTCGAGGACGAGGAGCTGAAGCGCACCCTCGCCGAAGCCGAGCCCTATGAGGAGTGGCTGAAGCAGACCCAGTACAAGCTCGAGGAGATGTCGGACCTGCCCGACGCGCCAGTGCCGGCACCGTCGAACGATCCGGCCACCTTGCTCGATCGCCAGCAGGCTTTCGGCTACACGCAGGAGGATATCCAGTTCTTCCTCGAGCCGATGAGCAAGGAGCCCGACGATCCGATCGGCTCGATGGGCACCGACACGCCGATTGCCGTGCTCTCGCGCAAGCCCAAGCTTCTCTACAATTATTTCAAGCAGAACTTCGCGCAGGTCACCAATCCGCCGATCGATCCGATCCGCGAGGAACTGGTGATGTCGCTGGTGTCGATGATCGGCCCGCGGCCCAACCTGCTGGGCCGCCACGCCGGCACGCACAAGCGGCTGGAAGTGGCGCAGCCTGTCCTGACCAACTCGGAGCTGGAGAAAATCCGTTCCATCGAGGAGCTTCTGGACGGCGCCTTCCGGACGGCGACGATCGACACGACCTGGCCCGCCAGCGAGGGCGCGGCCGGACTCGAGAAGGCGCTCGACAGGGTTTGCCACGAGGCCACCGACTGCGTGCTGGCCGACCGCAACATCCTGATCCTGTCGGATCGCGCCGTGTCGGCCGACCGCGTGGCCATCCCGGCGCTGTTGGCGACGGCGGCCGTGCATCATCACCTGATCCGCCGCGGCCTGCGCACCCAGACCGGACTGGTGGTCGAATCGGGCGAGGTCCGCGAGGTCCATCATTTCTGCTGCCTGGCGGGCTACGGCGCCGAGGCGGTGAACCCCTATCTCGCCTTCGAGACCCTCGAGCAGCTTCGCCTGCAGAACGGCCTGCCGCAGAAGGCCTACGAGGTGCAGAAGAACTACATCAAGGCGGTCGGCAAGGGCCTGCTGAAGGTCATGTCCAAGATGGGCATCTCGACCTACCAGTCCTATTGCGGCGCGCAGATCTTCGACGCGGTCGGCCTGCATTCGGGCTTCGTCGAGAAATACTTCACCGGCACCGCCACTACCATCGAGGGCGCGGGCTGGGCGGAGATAGCCGAGGAGACGGTGCGTCGTCACCGCGACGCCTACGGCGACAGCCCGATCTACCGCACCATGCTCGATGCCGGCGGCGACTATGCCTTCCGCCTGCGCGGCGAAGACCACGCCTGGACGCCCGACAGCGTCGCCCGGTTGCAGCATGCCGTGCGCGGCAATTCGTCGGACGAGTACAAGGCTTTTGCCACGGGGATCAACGAGCAGAGCGAGCGGCTGCTGACCATCCGCGGCCTGATGCAGTTCAAGTGGGCAGACGCGCCGATCCCCGTCGAGGAAGTCGAGCCGGCCGCCGACATCGTCAAGCGCTTCGCCACTGGAGCCATGAGCTTCGGTTCGATCAGCCGCGAAGCCCACACCACGCTCGCCATCGCCATGAACCGCATCGGCGGCAAGTCGAACACCGGCGAGGGCGGCGAGGAGTCCGACCGCTTCAAGCCGCTGCCCAACGGCGATTCCATGCGCTCGGCCATCAAGCAGGTGGCGTCGGGCCGCTTCGGCGTGTCGGCCGAATACCTGGTCAATGCCGACGACCTGCAAATCAAGATGGCGCAGGGCGCCAAGCCGGGCGAGGGTGGCCAGCTGCCCGGCCACAAGGTCGACGAGAACATCGCCCGCGTCCGCCGCTCGACGGCCGGCGTCGGCCTGATCTCGCCGCCGCCGCACCACGACATCTATTCCATCGAGGACCTGGCGCAGCTCATCCACGACCTCAAGAACGTCAATCCGAAGGCCCGCGTCTCGGTGAAACTGGTCTCCGAAGTGGGTGTCGGTACCGTCGCGGCGGGCGTCAGCAAGGCGCGCGCCGACCATGTCACCATCTCGGGCTTCGAAGGCGGCACCGGCGCCTCGCCGCTCACTTCGCTGACCCATGCCGGCTCGCCCTGGGAGATCGGCCTGGCCGAGACCCAGCAGACCCTGGTGCTGAATGGCTTGCGTGGCCGTATCGCCGTGCAGGTCGACGGCGGCCTGCGCACTGGCCGCGATGTCGCCATCGGCGCGCTTTTGGGTGCCGACGAGTTCGGCTTCGCGACGGCGCCGCTGATCGCCGCCGGCTGCATCATGATGCGCAAGTGCCATCTCAACACCTGCCCGGTCGGCGTGGCGACGCAGGACCCGGTGCTGCGCAAGCGCTTCACCGGCCAGCCCGAGCACGTCATCAACTACTTCTTCTTCGTCGCCGAAGAGCTGCGCGAGATCATGGCGCGCCTGGGCTTCCGCACGCTGAACGACATGATCGGCCGAGTCGACAGGCTCGACATGCGCGGCGCCGTCGATCACTGGAAGGCGGGCGGCGTCGACCTGTCGAAGTTGCTGTATGTGGCGCCGGTGCGCCCAGGCGTGGCGATCTGGAATTCGGAGCGCCAGGACCACGGGCTCGACAAGGCGCTCGACCACAGGCTGATCGAGGCGGCCCAGCCGGCGCTCGACAGAGGCGAGCCGGTGCTGGTCGAGCTGCCGATCGGCAACGTCAATCGCACCGTGGGCGCCATGCTGTCGGGCGAAGTCGCCCTGCGCACCGGCCATACCGGCCTGGCGGAGGACACGATCTCGGTGAAGCTTTTAGGCACCGCCGGCCAGAGCTTCGGCGCCTTCCTGGCGCGCGGCGTATCGCTCGAACTGTCGGGCGACGCCAACGACTATGTCGGCAAGGGCCTGTCGGGCGGCCGGGTGGTCGTCCGCCAGCCCAAGGGATGCCAGCGCGATCCGCTGGAGAACATCATCGTCGGCAATACCGTGCTGTACGGCGCGATCGGCGGCGAAGCCTATTTCGAAGGTGTCGCCGGCGAGCGCTTCGCGGTGCGCAACTCGGGTGCGGTCGCCGTCGTCGAGGGCACCGGCGATCACGGCTGCGAATACATGACCGGCGGCGTCGTGGTCGTGCTGGGCGACACCGGCCGCAACTTCGCGGCCGGCATGTCGGGCGGCGTCGCCTATGTCTACGACCCCGCGGCGCGCTTCGGCGAGCTGTGCAACCCATCGATGGTCGAACTCGAACCAGTTTCAGTCGCGTTGGGCGACAAGGATGATCCGGCGCGGCCGCACCAGCGGGCTTTGAGCGTCGACGACAACGGCATGGGCGACATGCTGCGCTTTGACGCCGAGCGCCTGCGTATCCTGGTCGAACGCCACCATCTGCACACCGGCAGCGCCCGGGCGCGCGAGCTCCTCGAGGACTGGGACAATGCGCTCAAGAGCTTCATCAAGGTGATGCCAAAGGACTACAAGCGCGCTCTCCTGCAGTCGCGCGACCGGGCGGCGGCGAAAGCCGTCGCGGCGGAGTGACGGCCCGTGGCCGTCATCCCGAGCCCTTGCGAGGGATCTGCAACGTGAAGGAAAGGTCCCTCGCTGCGCTCGGGATGACAGCGGGGCTGTTTGTGACGAAGGGGAGTTCGTAAGCCATGGGCCTGCCCACCGGCTTTCTGGAAATCGAGCGCAAGGATCGGCCCTACGAGAAGGTCGAGAAGCGCCTGAAGAGCTGGAAGGAATTCGTGCTGCCGCTGCCGCCGGCCGAGGTGTCGAAGCAGGGCGCGCGCTGCATGGATTGCGGCATTCCCTTCTGTCACAACGGCTGCCCGGTCAACAATCTGATCCCCGACTGGAACGAGCTGGTGCGCCGCGACCGCTGGCGCGATGCGCTCGAGGTGCTGCACTCGACCAACAATTTTCCGGAGTTCACCGGCCGCATCTGTCCCGCGCCCTGCGAGGCGGCCTGCACGCTCAACATCGACGACAACCCGGTCACCATAAAGTCGATCGAATGCGCCATCGTCGATCGCGGCTGGGAAGAGGGCTGGATCGTCCCGTTGCCGCCGACCCGCAAAACCGGCAAGCGGGTCGCCGTCGTCGGCTCCGGCCCGGCCGGCATGGCCTGCGCCCAGCAGCTCGCGCGTGCCGGCCACGCGGTCACCCTGTTCGAGAAGGCCGACCGCATCGGCGGGCTGCTGCGGTACGGCATCCCTGACTTCAAGATGGAGAAGCGTCTGATCGACCGGCGCATGCGCCAGATGGAGGCCGAGGGCGTCGAGTGCCGCACCGGAGTCGAGGTCGGCGCCACCCTCTCCATCAAGTCGCTGCTCGAGGGCTACGACGCCGTGGCCTTGACCGGCGGCGCCGAGTGGCCGCGCGACCTCGAGGTGCCGGGCCGCGAGCTTTCCGGCATCCACTACGCCATGGATTTCCTGGTGCAGCAGAACAAGCGCGTCGCCGGCGACGACGAGGCGCGCGCCGCCCCCAGGGGCACGCTCACCGCCAGGGGCAAGCATGTCATCGTGATCGGCGGGGGCGACACCGGCTCGGACTGCGTCGGCACGTCGAATCGCCAGGGTGCTGCGTCGGTGACACAGCTCG
>Ga0193726_1001288_pt1 | contig 20375 bp, 38 predicted proteins | sample H2c1metaG_FD_144928 | JGI IMG/M metagenome (GOLD analysis project Ga0193726, IMG submission 144928) | Soil microbial communities from a riparian zone of the East river system, Colorado, United States - H2c1 | ecosystem: Environmental > Terrestrial > Soil > Riparian zone | place: USA: East River... | reverse complement strand
CCCCGGGGGTGTGGCGACGGTTTGGGGATATGAATTCAAATAACCAATTGTTTTATCCATATGTTTTATTCAATTCTCACTATGCGTTTCCTCGTACCATTCGTTGATACTTTCCAATGTAGTAACGTCATTATACGCCTTGTATTTCCCACATTCACATTGCACAAACAAACACACTCCCATAAACATTGGCAACGCGACAATTGCAACTCCATGCCCATCTTTCATATTCATCCTTTCAAATGGTCGACATACATTCCCCGTACATCATTTATATCTGGTTCACTTCTAAGCCATTCACGACACGCATCTGTATTCACATATTTCCGACACCATTCCATAAACACCGGCCATGTTTCCGTCTCCAGAACGAATCCCAGTGCGATTCTTTGTATGTCGTCGTATTCCATTATTCTCCTCCTCTAATCCGCTTCCAATCTTGCCGCGCCCCATCAGCAATAGCCTTTAGCATATTGTGCATAAAGTCATCGTCTGTCAGGTGGTGTTCATTTACAATGCATCGTCCGCAAAAATAAACACCTTCCGCTACACTCTTGAAATTAACATATTCTCCTTTGAATTCGTAGTCATACATTCCCGATCCGCAACACGGGCATGATCCCATTTTCCACCGAGCATAACAATCTTGGAAATCGTCAAGTCTACCGCTTATGGATTTACCTCCACTATTCTTGTAATCGCGTTCTATCCATCTGTCCATTACTAGCATTCCTCCCCGGACAGAAATGCTTTCGGCTGCGTCCATTTATATCCGCACTTAGGACATCGGTCGTTAATCATTTGCATCAAATGCAAACTAAACCCATCAAACATACGCGCTGCGGAGGGTGATGTTATAACCTCCACCAAAGTAATCATCCCTAGCATTGCCCATAGTGAATCTTCCATTGAATTGGTTTTCATTTACATTGTCTCCTAAACCTAAGTTCGGCGCTACCCCGTGGCGGTGGAATAACGGAGTAGCGCCGAACCCTGACAGTGTACCCTATTAGTATTATCGTACCTCTATTCGCATTATCCGGGTTACATAGGCTCCCTCCTTTCGCGCAAAGGCTGCACATTCTCTGCGCGTCTGCCAATCTCTGCTGCCCATTTAACCCACATTGCATCGGACGCGCGGAGGGTTGTCATCTGCCGGGCGTTCTCAAAGGTAATCATGAGGTACTTTCCCTCACGCTGGACAATCATTCCGGTTGGCATCATGAATCCCTCACCCTCTCCCCAGGTGTCATTCTCGGAATGTATGTCACATTGTGCATCCATACACCGGCGAAAATCCCGAATGCAGGTATGCCTGTAACAATCCAAAGCAATTCCTGCGTTAGTCCAAGATTAAATCCTATCCATGCAGCCGACCCCATGCAGATAAAGAATACGTCAACTGTCAGCATTATGCGAACCGTCCACTTGATTCCGTGAATCAGTTTCAACGAATATCACCCTCTCCCTTTCATACGTTTCCATGGTAATGACACGGTGGCATTTACCGCATTCCATCCCTCGACAGTCGACCAGCACTCGCAAGCCAAGTTTGCACGTGCAATGCTTATCACCCATAAATACCAGCTAGGACAACCAGGGCGAATACGAATACGAATCCTATGGCAATCTTAACAGCCATCATGTTAACTCCAGGTTTAGCCTCGACTACTAATAGTGCACCGAATACACTGCTGTATAATACGATAATTACGATTCCGAGAATACTCATTCATCATCATACGTTCCGTCAGGCTTGCGTCGCCTCCACATTGCTCCCGGAAAGACGGGGTTATCTTTCTTGTACTTTGCGGTTCTTTCCATGAGCACGTGCTCATACATTTCCCCGTTAAGCGGGTGCTGGTAAATCATGTAATTCTTTACCCGCCACCCGTCGCGTGCCCATTCGTTAAGAATTTCCTCCGTTATCTTCGGCATCAGCGGGAAGAACGTCAGGAATTTGTACTCCCAGTTCTGGGGCACACTCTCTGCCTTTCTCATGATCGGGACACATGCAATGCCTGCCGCACCATACGCCCGTACCGTGATCACTGTCGCACGTCCCAGAGCAGGGGTGATGCCTGGACCGAATGACAAAGTTAACCCAGCACCACAAAGATATGTGCTCTGGTTTTACGGGTGCGTCCATACCCACAAAACCACCACCAATGCCAGCATGCATGCCAGGGCGGGCACGTACCCGCTTATCATAAGCGCGATAATAACGGCCAGGATGGCGAATCTCCGGAGTAGATCCCAGAATGTTTCCCTGGTCATGCCACACTCGCCATAGACCCCCGTGATGCGACGGATACGATACCGGTAAAGGTGACTGTCATGCGGTCTATTCCCGTCTCATTCTGGAGCTTACGGAGCTGCCAGACAATGTGTGACTCGCACACGTGCCGTTCGGTTCTCCTCTGCCCGGACGGCCGGATAATCGCCGTAGCAGGCTTATTGCACCTTCCTTCAAAGGACATGGGCTCTGGTGCGCGGCAGCGTTTTTCAGTCATTGTGATCTTTCCTTACCGGGTCCGTTCCCGAACCCATCATCAATCCTATGCCGGTTTCGATAAGCATGGAAGCGGTAAACGATGAGCTTATGTTATTTCCCATGGCTCGGACCATGTACCCGCATGCGGCGTTATCGTCTTTTACCGCGGCGACGACTACAGCATTAATGATATCGCTGGAATCGTCTACGCCTATCAATGGCGCTATGATTGCTGCCATTTCACCCTTGGTATAGTCCAGGTTTGTCATACCACAAATCCCTGTTCTTTCAGCCATTTGCGGTCCCGTTGCATTTCCGATTCCCGCCTTTCAGACCATCGCGCCGAGCCGTATACCCCATGCAACTCGACCGGTACGACAGGAATGCCGTGCTGCTGTGCGGCTGCATTGATCTGCGTTTCCATCCCGTATCCATGCAAGTCCAGGCCACGCACCAGGTCAACGTGAACCGATCTTTCTCCCGACACAGCAACCCAGTCCGGGTACCTGACCGGCCAGGGCACATACAGTCCCTCCTTATACTCGGTTACCCCTATGATCATGGTGTCCACGGTGATGGCACCACAGAGCAACCAGGCTGACCCTGTAGTGAAATGGTGCAAGTCGCCGTCACAGAATATGACACGATCGGCTGTGACTAGTTCCAGGCCAGCCGTAACAGCCTGACCTTTCCCTTCCCGCGGGCCGTCAAGTATAATCAGCCGGTCACCCCCCGTATATACCCGGAGTGAGGTTAGCTGCATCATGACAGTCTCGGACAGTCCGTCATTCACGACTATTATCCGGTCAACAAGCGGGCAGTTAAAAAATGCCCACACTGTAGGGATAAGCGTATTCGCGACTTCTTCCCGTGCCGGAATAATAACGTCATGCGTTGACAGGGGTATAATCTCTGACCCATTCGTCATCTTCGTCAAGGTTTCGTAGGTCGTATATGGTGAGGTCATCAATGGCATTCTTCTTACCTTCCAGGAGGGGATCATTACCTAGCCACGGGAGATAATGAGGTTCTGAATTTACACTGTCCGCTGGGTTAAACAGGAGGGTCCGGGGGATAAACTCATGTATTCCGTCCGCACAGTGCCCGCCTCTCCCGCACCACATCTTGTCATTGTGATACCGTTTCCCGGTCCCTCCCATCTTAATCTCGATGTGCATTGTTTCCCACGTGTTGAGCTTATCGCGCTGCCCATTGAGCGCTAGTCCGTACCCAATGAAATTGTTCTTAACCAGCTTTAGCGGCTGGTTAGTCTCACACGCTTCTATCAGTTCCTCCGCTGAATACTTCCCTTTCGGGATACCGCGTGTCTTACCCTTGGCCCATTCGTGGGCACAGTCGGATGCATTGTTACCGTAATTCGAACATTTCCCGTCCCGGCATCGTTCGGTTCGTAGACTGTAAATTCCGGACTGGAAGAAAATGCCTTCCGTATATCTGTCACTGTCCCACTGTCCAAGGGAGCTACCAAAATCAAGGTTCCGGACAGGGGAGGTGGCATAGATTCCGTCAGTATCAATAGAGATGAGATCATTTCCACAAGAGAGTGCAGCACGATATACCGCGGCCCGGCAGGCAGAAGTGATATAACCTGCCCATTCCAGTTGGTGGGATCGAGGAGCCCTTCGCTTAGTTTTATCCCAGCCGGTTCGCTGGGCCAACTGCCCGTAAATGCTATTGATGATGAGCTTGAAGGTGAATTCAAGGATGCTTCCTATCTCTTTGAGTTTCTGCCGTCTATAGTAATATTCCTCGATCCAAGCAAATGGCCTATCTCTGGTATCTTCTTCATCAAATACAAGTGATTCGATGAATTCAGCGTCCGGATCGTTACAGACAAGCTCTGCCTCCGGTCCCCAATACCACCCATCACACCTGTTTGTCCAGACGACTTCTCCGCTATTGAGCCGTCGAAATAGAGGGAAGGGTTTGAGCGCATCGGGTTTGGCATTATAAAGAATATGGTAAACAGCAAATTTGCCAGGCTCATAAGACTTGCCGTATCTCCACTTGCCTCTACTGAGATTCGGGAGAAGCCGTGCGAAGTTCGGATATGCAGACCGTAGATCGGCATTGTAAATAGGCTTCCTTATCCATCCGCCCCGGAACATTTCGAATCTTCCCCCGGCAAACGCGAATCTTGCTGCAATTCGTACGTCACCCGGAGTGTCCGCCATAGCATCAAACACACCATGCCTACGCATGGCCATATTAGCGATTGAACCAGGACCATGCCACGAGCGAACGTCAAATCCTGCCCCCAGAAACGCCCCTCGTAGCTTCTCAAATAGTAGAGGCATGAGACGCAATTCAAGCCTCCAATATTCGCGAATTTCGCCAATCTCCTCATACAGAAAATTAGAGCGTCTAGCCTTCTCGGATGTGAGATGAGCAATCTCCCCCACTGTACCAATCCCCATGTCCAGCAAAGCAGACACATAAGATCCCCCGAAAAAAGAATGTATATCATAAAGTTTCGCCGTCACACCGTCTTTAGTGACCTTAAACCATTTGTGGGGTACGTGCTCGATATCATAATCACGCCACGTGGTAGCGGCGTAATGCTTAAGCGCTGCGAATTGCTTCCATGGCAGCTCCCGCAATATCATGGAAACATCGTAATTCGACCCGTACCATATGTGAATGGCGTCAGGTGATTCTTCCTCGCGGGAGAGAATCAGGTCTAGGCACTCTTCGGTTCCGAGGAAAGGATGGCATATCTCATCACCTTCCGACGAACCGAAGAGTGCATAGCCTGCATCCCGCGGCCCCTCTCCATCCCATGCAATTACCGGCTTATCCGCATTCTTGACGCGGTTAGGATTCCTGGAAGCATTCCGGCGGTCAGGATGCCTGCGCTCATACCGGCGCTTACGCTCACGCTCCTTCTCGACCTTCTCAACTACACTAGAGGGGACCATAGCCAGCTCTCTGCCTAGGTCGTCCCCCGGCGCATTTCCCGCCATGCATCCCAGTCCATCCACGTTTTACTGCGTTGCGGCACGCCAGTATCCTGATGGAACTTCCGGCGCGTGATATGCCCGCGCTCATCAGTCGTAAGATAGTACGCTCGCAGGAATTCTCCGAAGTACTTTACTCTCTCAGAATCATTATCAAATGCGATAGTGATTCCCTCGTAAAGATCTCTCCAGTCTATGTATCCCGTTCCGGTACCCGTGACCGATCGGTACTGCGCTTCCAGGCGCATGTCGATCGGTAGGGTACCGCCACCGCCCCCAGGCCGCTCCGGTGGTTCTGGAGGCGGTACAGGAGGCGGTGACGGTGGCGGCTGATCTGGGGGAGTCTCCGGAGTAAAGATGCGCTTTACACGATCTAGCGCTCCGCGGAGTCTCCCCGTTATGCCCTTTCTACGGGGCAATAATGAGCGGGATTACTGCTCTGCCGGGGCACCAGCGGCGACGACACGCTTAGCGAGCGGACGCAGCTTAAGAACGGTTCCGTTGCCCGCCTTGGTCCCGCGGATCACGCATTCCAGCGGGAACTTACCGCGCGCTTCCATCGCCCGGAGCTTCGCGATAACCAGGGCAGCTCCGGTAGCTATGACAACTTCCTCTCCGGTGTCCAGGCGAATCGCGCTGATGATGGCATAGACGCCTAGGTCTGCGTCGTATTCCTCGGAGGTCTTTGCGTACTTGACCTCCTGCACCAGCAGTTCTACATCCGTCATGTCCTGGCCGTTGGACGTGCCCTTCTCGTCCGCATCCCAGATTTCCTGATCCGTAGTCGCGGAGAGGATTTTGTCGACCTGCATTGACGCCACTTCGAATGAGCGGTTAACGCCGTCGACTTCGGCACGCCGCGCGAGGAATTCCATGAGCTTCTCGTGAGGCTTTGCGGGGACAACTTCCCCGTTGGCCGGCCCCACTGGTGTTACAGACTGCTCTGGCATGATCACTCCCTGTGTTTGCGAGCTCCCCCAACGAAGCCCGGTACCTGCCATTCTAGCCATTCCAGCGCCATTCTGATATACCCCCCTGGGGTACCCGCAGGTCTATGACCTGGGCAGACTCCCCTGTATACTGATGGGGTAGCGGTACGACAGTCCGGCATGATCCCCGGTCCCGCTCGCGGGAGGCGCCCCAACGCGATGCGAGCGGGACCGGGATTCCCTTGGCTGGGGAAACGGGTACAGGTCTTATTGTGACCGACACGTTTACTGACGAGGCCATTCGGGAAGAAGTCGAAGACCTTCCGCCAATAGGCGACGAACCGCAAAGCGAGAATACCGGGGAATGGACCGGCCCGGATCTTTCATTCCTGGACTCACCCGATTTCGCAGATTTTATGCGACGGCCGAAAACCGCTACCGCGCGTGATTACGAGAAGCGGACAGCGTCTGCGCTCAAAACAGTGATGATGGGACTACTCCAGAATCCCAGCTCTGTACCGGACGCCGCTAACATCATTTACCACGGGACCAACATTTCCGCCGCGGCCGGAATGCTCGCGGACGCTGACAAGCGAGCGGCAAGATTCCTGGACATTATCACCACGCCGGAAAACCCGTACATCTTGTTTGCCATCGCAGCAATTCCGTTCGTGTCACAATTCATCCGCAACCATGAGGGAACAATAGAAGCAGCGCCAGCGCGATTCAGGCAAAGGCGCAAGCTTAAGAAGGAAGGTAAGCTTCCTTCCTCTCCCGCGGCAACGATCACCCTTCCGTTCATCAAGAAGAAGATACGGGTACCGTTCCGGTTGCACTTCCGTCTCTCCATGTTCCGGTCCCAGTCAATGCCGCCGGAAGAGATTACGCAGCGCGTGTTCTCGGACGATAAGGTTCGCCGGGAATTGCGTAAAATGGGGGTGCGTATCGGTGAGTAGGGTTAGCCGACGACGCGAGGAGAAGCGCTGCACCCATGGGCTGGCCGTCTGCGAACGCTGTCTGAAAGTCTCCGATGACGGTAAGCGGTTTGCGGACGCGGTTAACGCAATGCTTATCTTTCATAACCCATGGGAAATCAGGATGAAGTTTGCAACCGTGTCTCTCCAGGATGGCTCGGTTGGCAGTGAGCTTTACGACACGATAGAAGACGCGCGTCATTACACCAGGAATGAGCCGGACAAGAAGGCATACTTTGCGTACCGCAATTTTATGTCCGGCCTCACTCCTGCGGATGCGGAAATCTTCCTGCAAGTTCACCGCATGGCACCAGACAACGTTATACAAGGCGACCCGGATAAGGGACGCTCTGAGCTGATCATGCCTATAGGGTCAACGGACCCACTGAGATTGCTCTCTCGGTTTGCTAATCGCTACATTAATTGACGGCTGCGCCCGAATGGTTTCCGTTTTCAGACCGTCAGCGTAACAAAGGATTCCCCCAGGCACCTGTCATTTCCCGCGATGATTTCCTCGCGGAATTCAAGCATGACTATAAGCCTGGCCAGCATCTTACGACAATCGGACCAACACAACGGGGTAAGTCACGCCTCACTAAGGAAATGGCTAAAAGGGTAATCTCACCTGATCTTAAGCTGATAGCACTAATCGGGAAGCCTCCTAACCGCGAGCGGACCTGGAATGAAGATGCTGCTAAAGAACTAAACCTGCACATGACGGAAACCTGGCCACCGTCTCTCCCAGGTACCCTGACAGAAATGTTCCGCGGGAAAGGCCGCCCGAAGAATAACAACGGATGGCTACTCCGCCCGTCGCACACAATGACAGACTTGCAAGCTGACGACCTGAATATGTTCACGCATTTCCGGGCTGCCATCCTGGAAGCATACGGGTCCGTTAAGCAGCAGTACATTACGCTAATTGATGAAGCACACCATGTGCAGGTTGACCTGAAACTTAAGCATGAGATAGACGCACCCCTCATGAGGGGTGCCCCGGATAACGGTGTCTGGCAGTCATTGCAGCGCGGACGGTTCGTGTCCTATCAGACTTACTGTGCCCCGGAACATGTCCTGGTATTCAAGGACAAGAACCGTGACAACCAGCAACGCTACTCGGAAATCGGCGGTGTTGATTCCGCTTACATGACCCACTTGGTTAACAACCTGCGGACTGAAAGGGTACCCTCCGGGGGCACCATCAGCCAGGCTGTGTACTTCCGTCGCGCAAGCGACGACGTACGCATTGTTGACACCTAATCCCAGTGTGTCACAGTGAATACGGGAGTACGCATGCGACACGGTTACAGGAGTAATCAGCAATACCGGGAAATTGTCAGGTACCGTGCCGCCGCGCCACCGCAGGGGGCCGGGGCCAAGAAGCCAGCGGGTGGTCAGCAGCAGGCACGCCCCAGGTCATTCCTGGTCGGAACGCAGAGCGTGCTAGAAGGTGGCGACTATGACCAGACGCTTACCAACGCGCTTACCGGCGGATCATTCCAGCCCTGGTCACTTCAGGCAACCGGCTGGCTGGCAGAACTTATTTTCCTGGTTACCGCATCGTTTACGACCGCGGCTGCTCCCACGTTCGCCGCAGACGGCCCCTGGAATATCTTTTCCAACATCGAACTAGATGACGTGAACAACGAGGCTATCTTCGGGCCATTCTCCGGGTATATCTGGTTCCTCATTAACAAGATGGGCGGATACTACTACTACGACGACCCAGCCACGGGCGGACAGTACGCATTCACCCTAGGGACCACATCGTCAACCGTACAGTGGGTCATGCGACTGCCGCTGGAAATCGTCAACCGTGACCCGCTCGGCCCGCTCGCATCCGTGAACAACACCGCGTCTCTTACGCTTAAGCTGACGCAGAACATTCTTAACACCACCGCGGGGCCATTCGCGTCGAACTTCCCGACTGCTTCCAGCGTGCGTGTCCGCGGAACACAGCGATTCTACTGGGAGCCCAAGAAGGCGGACAAGCAGGGTCGCCCGATTTCCGGGAGTCCCCCGGCATCAGGTACTACCCAGTATTGGACGCAGGGCAGCGTGCCAATCGCAGCCGCTGGAACCATCAACCAGCAACTGATCACCGGGCTGGGATACCCGTGGCGACAGTATCTCTTCGTGTATTACGACGCGTCCGGCGTGCCGTCTCGCGCTAACGGTGAGACGGCATGGCCCGATCCCATCATCGGACTGAAGTTCGAAGCGAACATGCTGATTACGCAGCTTAACAAGGCTGTATGGCAGAATATCATGGCAGAAACCTACGGTATGCCGTCACCTGCATTCGATACCCGCGCGGGTGCTGGCGCTGCTGTTATTCCAGGAAAGGAAAACGGGGTTTACTCCGTTAACTGGAATAAGGACTTCTTTATGCAGCGCGTGGGCGGGGAAACGCGACGGTCCTACCTGGTTACCTCCCCAGGTTCAAACTTCATTTTCAACGGTGCAATGGGTGCAGCCGGAAACCTGTATTCCATCGTCAACTACGTGGCACCCGGTGGCGGGCAGGCTGCGAAGAACAACACTGCTGCGATCACTGGAGGCGCGTAGTCAATGTCAGACGACACCGAAACTGTCACGGCAAGCCGGACTAGGGCCGCCCGACCCCCAAAGCCTGCCAGGCCACCGTCATTCAAGGTCAGGCTGGCCAACCCGGACGACTACCAGACTCCTGGAAAGGTCGTATTCGAAAGCGATACGGAGCGTATCGCCCGGAACTACGTTAAGCAGCATCATCCCCGTGGACGGGAAGTGTACCTAGACCTTCCCGGCGGTTCCGCAGAGCACTACTCGGCCGACCATGACGCACAGGGCCACGAAGATGGCGGATGGTTCGACTACGAAGATCCCTACGAATAATCACAGTAAATGTCCCTGGAAGACATCGATGCGCGGGACGTTAAATCCTACGCGAATATGAGAGAGGTAAATCGAATGCCCAGAATCCTGATGCACCCGGTGGTCATTCTCGCGCTGGGAATGGTCATCGGTGCCAAGTGGGGGAGCCAGATTCCCCTCATCAACAAGGTCAAGTGACCTGATGCCGGGCCGGGCAGGCAAAGAATCGGTAGTCGCGCTTACTATCGGCGCTATCGGTACTTTGCTTGTCTGGTCGGGCATAAGCGGGAAAAACTGGACTGCTGCGCTGCGTGACCTGATAGCGGGGCAGTCACCAACTGAAGCCGGGAAAATCCCGATTGTCTCAGCACCGAATGCCGGGGAATCACTAGTGGTTGGAAGTGCTCCAGGAATAACGGATACCGTCAAGGGTAACTATTCAGAAGCGCAGGTTCGTGCTTTGTGGATATCCCTTGGCGGTCCCTCCGGAAGTGCACAGAATGCAGCGTGTCATGCAATGCAGGAATCGTCCGGCAATGCCAGCGTGGAAAGTTCCAATCCTGACGGCGGTACCAATGTCGGACTATTTCAGCTCGATACTAAGGGTGTGGGTTCCGGACATACCGTGGCCCAGCTTAAGAATCCGGTACTGAATACACAGGTCACCATTAAGGCTACCGACGGTGGCCGTAACTGGTCAGCATGGGCAACACCGGGCTGTTAGGAGTTAACAATGGACGCGGGACCGGGATTGGTAGTTGCCGCCGGGGCGATGACGTTTGCCAATGAATGGTACCAGAACGGTAAGTTTAACTGGCGTATCCCGGTCGCAACCATTCTGGGAGCTGCCCTGGTCGGCGGACTAGCGGCATTTTCCCCTAATTCAGGTAAAGCGCTAGGCGGTATTATCCTGATTGGTGCCGCTACCGCAAAGTTCGGCGGGCATTCCGTAGTAGAGGAACTTAACGTAGCCATCAACCAGGGTAACAAAGATGTGGTAGGCAAGCCTGCCAGGAAGAAGTAAGGCAATGGACGTTCTTAAGGCGTTCGTCTCTGGCGTCGTCATCATCGGCCTGGTTTCCGCTGTAGGGCTGCATGGTTCCGGCCTGGCATCAGTCATCAAGACTAGCGGTACTGCTGCACAGGGTGTCCTGGGGACCGCGGAAACCGGTAAGGCTTAAGCATGCCTGGCATGATGGCTGGTGCGTCGAACGCTGTTATCTTCGGTGTTTACGCTGCGCTTGCCTATGACATCATGTCGTCAACTAACAGCAGTCCGCAGACAACGGAATTGTTTGCGGGTGACCGGTCAGAAACGCTGATGAAATACGTCAAGATCGGTGATGTGCAAATTATTGCGTTCGGGTTGTTCGGTTCCCTCCTGGAGGGTAATTGGTGGCCTCTTGCTGGTTGTCTTTCCGTGGGTGCGATCATGCATGGGATGTACGCTCACGCGCTTAACGCAGGCATGAATTCAGCACCCCCCGCGGCTGCGACGGAAGGATATTAGAATGGCACTTCCTATTGCAGGCGCATGGGCTGCTGCTAATGCGAATGCGAACGATTTCGTCGGTGCCCTGAAATGGGGTACCGGCATCAATGCAGTTCACGGCCGGTACGGGGAAGGTCCCCCGCTTCGTACTACGGGCAGGCTTGACGGGCCGGATAATCCGACTGACGTACTGTCCGACGTAGATGTCACCCTGGAAGATGCCCAGATGTACGGGTACACCATGGATGACATTCCCACGACTATTTACCGTGGCATGCCTCCGGAATGGGGCACGGAAACGTGTTACATTCGCGGGAAGAATACGGAAGGGCACCCGGACTGGGGCCAGGTGCCTTATGATCCGGCCGTTACCGGTTTCCGCGAGAATCCGGAAATGGATCAGCCGCTATGGAATGGTACCCGCCTGGACTCATTCCCGACCGAGACGGTATCGGAAGGATGGCTTAACAAGCAAACTGGGCAGGTTAATCCGGCAGAAACATCCGACCCCAGTCAATATGAACGCCAGACTTCTATGCAGCAAGTCAATCCCTCCGAAGGGCGGAATAATTCTGCTGCACAGAACCGTAAGACGGATGATCCCCGGTATTCGATCCTGACGCGTCTTACCGGGATGAAGATTAAGCCCTGGTCGCAGGGTGAGCGTAACGCAGACATGTTCCCTTTCCAGCAAGATCTGATGCTGCGCCCGTTCTGGTATCGCACAGCAGGTACCGCGGACCCAGCACAGATGGACCCAAACTCCATGGTTGTCATCAATCCTGTGCAGCGTGATATTCCGCCGGACCCGTATCTAGGACCGGAGGAAACTGATCTTTCCGCCGGGGGAGCTGATTACGGTTTCACTCCAGATGACATGACGTACGATTACTAGGGGCCGGGTATGCCTAAGACGATTAATGTTCTCGGTCACGCACTCCCCCGGAGCGGCCTGATTGCTGGTGGGGCGGTTGCCCTGGGGGTCACGGGTTACATCATCTGGAAGAAGCATACAGCGGCCGCCACTTCCCCGGTGTCCGGTGCAACTGCCTACGGGTATGGTTCTGCTTACGGATACGGGTATGCCTACGGTCTGGGAATCGCTACGTACGGGTACGGGAATGCAGCTTACGCTTACGGTGCTTACGGGTATGGCGGGGGAGGCGCAATCGGTGTTGGTGCCCCGTTGCAGCCGCCTCCTGCTGTTACGCAGCCGCTTACTAACGCGCAATGGGCGGCGTCGGCTGAGGCATACCTTACGCAAACGGCCGGATATGATGCAACTACGGTTGCAGCCGCACTGGGGAAATACCTTACCGGGGGTGCTCTCACGTCTGATCAGGCTGCAATCGTAGCTGCCGCCCTGGCATTTGAGAATCAGCCACCCGTAGCGGGTGCCAATGGGATGCCACCCGCTGTCAACGTGGGCGCGGCAGGCGGGCAGACGGGAACGACGCCTGCCAAGCCACCCACCGGCCCGGCAGTCAAGGTTCCGAAAGTAACGGGAATGTCTGCTAACAATGCTCTGGCTGCGCTTACCAAAGTTGGCCTTAACGGGCATCTTTCCAGCCAGCGTGACCCAATTTCCACTTACAAGATTAACTCACAGACACCCGGCGCGGGTGCATCAGTACCTAAGGGGTCAACCGTCGACCTGGGAATCGTCAAGACATAGGAGCATCAAATGGATTTTGGATCTTCCGTTCTTAACCCTTCACAATCCGTAGCCATCGGTATCGGACTGGGCGCGGTTGACGCATTCATCTTCTCAGCACACCTTCCCAACGCCGCCGACGTGCGTACCGCCCAGCCTGGCAACAATGACGTGGACGCGACTCGCCGTCAGGCAGTAGGGCTCTGCATTGCAGTAAACGGGCTGGTTTCCGTCATGACCCGTAACTGGGATGTATTCCTCATCGGCGGAATCGTCACGGTGGGAATCGCGTTTTTCTACATTCACGCTAACGCCGTCGACCCTAGTACCGGGAAAATGGCGGAACCAGGCAATGCCAAGGCGGTACCCGACCAGGACAACGCAAGTACGTACCCCATGGCGGACTACGGGTACAGTTCCGGTACTGAAGCAGCGTAACCCGTGGCCCCGAATGCGCGTGCGCAGCCTAATTCTTTCAACCCCATTACGGGATTCCTGCCCGTACCGGGGGTGACGGATAATCCTACATTCGAGGCTGCTAACAAGAAGGTGACGCAGGACGTTCCGGGATTGTCCGGGATCAATGCGCTAGGCGACTTTGCGGCCCGGCTTACGGAGCCTAATACGTGGCTCCGGGTAGCAGAGGTAGCTATCGGCGCGCTACTGCTGTACGTGTCGCTTAAGGCAATGTTCCCCGGCGCGGTAGGTACCGTCACCGCCCCGGTAAGGGCGGCTGGTAAAATAGGAACGGTGGCAGCGGCCTGATGCCTGTTACTGCCGGAAAACTGGCCGTCGCATCCCTGGGGACCGTCCTGGTATGGTCGGGTATTCGCGGTGCGTCGATTACCGGCAGTATCCGTGACCTGATTAACGGGAATGCTCCCGCGGCAGGAATGAACCTTATTGCGGGCACCCCTGATTCGGTGATCACAGCGGGGGATTCCGCGGGTGAGAGTACCGTAGGACCAGTGGGCGGTAATTCTGTTATCGCCAGTAGTGCCCTAGGCTATAAAGGTACCCCGTATGTGTGGGGTGGCGCGAACCCTCCGAAAGGCTGTGATTGCTCCGGGCTGGTGAATGCGATTATCGGGAGGGATCATAGCCTGGCCATTCCCGGTTCCCCGTCCGGGAAGTTCTCCGGGCACGGACCAGTTACGACACAATGGTTTGCATGGTCCGGGTGTACTACTGTAACGCAGGCTACGGCACAGCCTGGGGACATTGTCGTATGGCTTTCTCATATGGGTATTTACGTAGGAGGCGGGCAGATGGTTTCCTCCCTGAATACCAGGCTGGGAACGTTGCAGACAACCATCGCGGGTGCTGCACCCGCGGGAGAGCCCATGCGGATAAGGAGGCTTAAGCAATGACAATCCCCAGTGATTTCGGTTTTGCGACAGAAGCCAGGGAAGATGATTCGGAAACTCTGACACCGTTTCCTGTTTACATTGTCGGTAAGCCTACCCGGAGACAAGCTGCACATTTCGGTTCCGTAAGCAGCGTAGTCGTGCCCGCGGACAGTACCGTTAATCAGCCGGTATCGGTATTGCAGCGTCGTCCGACCAGGAATCAGGCAATCATTTACAACCCGGTGTCCGCTGTAAATGCCCCGGTAATTCTTAACAACAATCCTGCCGGACTGGTAAACAATCCTCCGCAGGGATACCAGCTTGATTCCGGCATGCAAATCAAGCTGGAATCACAACAGCCTGTTTACGCTGTTACGGGCGTAGGAATCGCAGTAGTAACCCTAGGCGTCATAGACGAAAGCTGGGAAACCGAAGATGGATACTAGCAAGCCTGTAGAGGTAAAGATCATTCCCGCGGACCTCGATAAGGGAATGGTGGGGAGGCTTGTGTTCGTCGGACTTATGTCTCTCGCACCCGTGGTAATCGCCATCCTGATGCAAAAGCCTGCACTACGTCAGGCTATCGTCATGCGGACCACGCATTACTCCGGAGAATTCTGCTCCCGTCAGGGCGAATTCTGGAATGGCATGGCAGCTAAGTCAAAGCAAGCATACAACGCCGCCCGGCTGTAAAGGGATGTGTCGGCATTGCGAGACTCGTCCGAAGATTCCCGGACCTGGCAGCCTGTGCGACTGGTGCTGGCGCAACGTTCCAAACCGATTCAACACGGTGCCGCACGACGGTCGGTCATGCAAGCTGCGATGTCGGGAACGAAAAGCTTAAATGGTCAGTGCAACATATCCGCTTGACACTAGCGCAAGCGTGATACTTGACGGTTCCGGGAACGGGATAGCCTCCCTTGGCCCGGGGCTCCCGCATGAGCACTGGCAGCCTGGGAGCTGTTTTGTGGGGGTGACTACTAACGTCCTGGAAGCCGCCTGTCAGTTGTATATGGGGAGTAATATTCAGTCTGCTACGCAGCTTTCGCAAACGTCTAAAGGCTCTACTGGTGCTACTGCCGGATTGTCCGGGGACATGCCCACCGGGTACCGGTTGTGGGCCAGGTGGACTGGCGGGGACGTAGGACAGCAGGCAACCATGCGGGTTACCGGCACTCGCACGGTGGGGAGTCCCGTGCTATGACGATTACCGGGGGGTTTACTGACAATGGTGCTGGTGCTGGCTTCCCTGATGGGTTCGCCGGTAATCAGGGTGCCATGCTCATCAATGAGCTTAAGTCACAGAATTACACCCCCGGTGTTTCCGGGTGGGCAATCTTCCGTAACGGTAATGTTGAGTTTAATAACGGTACGTTCCGCGGAACCGTTACCGGTGGTTCATTTGTCGGTAATGACTTCATTATTGACCCTACGGGAATGTTCTTTTACGCTGGCGCACCCGCACTGGGAAACCTGCTTATCTCGATTACTCCTCCTGGAACTGTAATAGACCCTAAAGGCAATGTAGTACTGCCTGATGGCATCGCTATTTACGGGGCAAATAATCAGCGTCTATTCATGGGATTGAATGGTAGTACCGGGGTACTTGAATTCCTGTCAGGTTCTGCTAGTGAATTGCAGCCCTTTGAGATTACGAGCTCTCTGGGTGGTTCTGGGCCATCACAATTTATCGAGGGTTCGATTGACGGGCCGCAAATTAATTTGGCTGGTCATACCGATTGGGTTGGAATAGAGCTTAACAGTGCAAATGCTGGTGGTACTAGTTTTGCCAATGGGGTTATTGCTTACATAGACGATGCGCAAATCGTTACCGCCCTGGTCACGTGGGACAATACCGGTTTTAATATTCACTCCGGGGCGTTCATTCCGGTAGACGGGAATAGTTACACCCCAGGTCTGCTGTCAATGATTAACCCTGCTAACGTTCCCATCAATACCGTTGCGTCACACTCATTTGGCCCCGTTATGGGTGTCACGGCCGGAGTAACATACCGGATCAGCGGAAAAATGTTCGCTATTCAGGGTGCCACGGCAAGTGTGCAGTTCATGGGTTTTGGGGGAGTTACCACCACCGGCCCGACACAGCTAGGCGTCAAGTACATTCAAGAAGGTGCAGCTCAGGCATATTCTACGGTTGCCCATCAGGCTACTATCGGGCTGATTGCATCACCTGCATATGTGGCGACCCGCGGATTTTGGCTGGAAATAGACGGGGAATTCACTCCTAGTGCTAGCGGTGTTATTTCCATGTCTGCATCATGTTCGGTTGCCGCTGATCCGTTTACGGTGGTCGGCGGATCATTCCTAGATCTATGGATAGCATAAGAAAGGAAGGGGTGTGAAGTGCACTAAAAAGAACAGTTACCAGTCCAAAGCCGATGCCTACCGGGCAATGATGAGAGTACCCCAGAAACCTTCCGGGCTGGTTCCGTTCCGGGTGTATTGGTGCAAGGATCACAAAGCCTGGCACATGACAAGCAAACCGCACTATCAGCGGAGAGGAAACGCAGACCATGGCTAACACGACAGAGCCTAAGGCCGACGAATTCGCAGCAAGTATTCTGGCGCTGGCAGACAAGTACAAGCTGGAAGGTGACGAACGCGACCAGTTCGTGCACCAGCACATGACCAAGGCCGGTTACACAGTGGAGCGTACTTACAAGCCTCCCCAGGACAACGGCAACGGCAACGGCAACGGCAAGTCTTCCGGCTGGTTTAAGGATTAAGGTTGATAGACCTTAATACCCTGATTGGGTCAATCGGAGCAGTGGCCGCTGCGGCTGCTGCTCTGATTGGCGCCATTAACCGCCGGAAGATAAAGACGACTGATGCCAAGGTGGAAGAGATCACACCAAAGCTAGCTGAGATACATGTCCTGGTTAACTCGAAACTTGACGACGTTGTGAAGCAAGCGCAGATGCTTACCACGCGCGGTCAAGAACTAGAAGGTGCACTTAAAGATGCAGGGGTCAAAATCCCTCCTCCCGTGGTAGGATTGGTAGAACCGCTACCACCCACACCATAGGAGCGCATCATGGCCGGACAGTCCCGGACCCCAGGAAAGCCGCGGGCATCAGTGCCCAGCCCGTTCGACCCAAAGGAGCCGTCCGCGGTCGACCCGGAAACTTCGAACCCAATTTCGAACCCCCCGACCCCGGACGGCTCGACCGCCGAACAGCCGGCCGATGCTCCCGCGGCTGGCCCGGCGGATCAGGCGACTCCGACCGAGAAGCCCAAGCGGAAGTACGAGAAGAAGGTACTCAAGACGGTCCCCGTTGATGAGCTAGGGGATTCCGAAGACGTTCCGGAAGATGAATGGGAGCAGCACCCGCTAACCGCGAGTGTCGCAGAGCGCGACCCAGCACAGATCGTGCTGGACACGGAATTCAAGTCGCTGCTCGACACGTGGGTTGCGGCTGGGAAGCCGGATTACCGGCACTCCCCGCGAAAGCGCCGCGTCACGTCCCCGGAACACGCACCCGCTATCCGGAAGATGTACTCAGAAGCCGCAAAACTGTACGACGTCGGCGTCAAGTTCGCACCCGCATCGCATGACCAGCACGGACGCGAGGTCATCGTTTACGCCCCGGAGAAGAAGATTGTGCGTCCCCGGAGGGGAAAGGATGTCACTGCCCCGCCTGCGAACGATACCGCGCCGCCGGTGAGTACCCCTCCCGCTGGTGACGGCGCACTGCCCGGAGAGCCTGAGAAAGCTCCCGCGGCCTAGAAGAATTCGGTACGCACGTACCGGAAAACGATACCCCCCGCGGAGCGAAACCAGCCACGCTACCGCGGGGGGTATCTTCATTAAACCCCCCTCCCCGCTACAGGAGATGCCGGATATGTCAATCCCGTTGTTCCAGGTGAATAACCCAAACGTCAAGCCAATCACGAATGAGGAAATCGCAGCACTCACCGCGGTGTTAGTGATGGCAGAGCTAACCGCAGATGAGATGATAGAGAAAACCCGAACGTGGAATGACATTCCATACAATCAGCGTTTCCTCGCGCGGCGCGTATTCATTCTTATGCGCGACGAATTCAAGAATCTCGCATATGAGGCGAGTCTGTACGATGAGCCAGTGCAGCTAATGGCTAGCCGTATCTGCCCTACGTGCGATTCGCTGCTCTATTCCTCAGGTTGGTGCCCGGTATGCAATGGCTGAAACGCAGCCTTTCTGCTATCCGGTATGCGCCGTATGTGTGGACGCACCATGCCCCAGGGCATTCACCCCATCACCACCACGCAAAACCCGAACGCGCCACGTGGCTACGCCTGCCAATACTATCGGGCAAAGGCTGGCATGCGGATGCCGCGAAGATGTCCCCGCCATCTGGGAAGGATTCAGAGACGCCGTAAAGGTGTTCTGTCCTGATCACGGATGGCAGAAACTACTTAAGAATGTGAAGGTGAAAAACAAGAAAGAAATCAACCCCGATCAAGAGGAATTCCCGGACATACCACCGTTCTGAAAGGTACCGCTATGGTCACGAGAACCGAAATCATTCTGTACGACGACCTGGAGTATTACACCAACCAGGCCAAGGAAATCGACGCGCAAGAAACTGTTAAGTTCGCATTCCAGGGCGCAGAATACGAGATAGACCTGTGCGATAAGAACGTAGGCGTCCTGGCAGAGTTCCTCGCCACGTACATGCATGCGGGTCGGAGGATTAACGAACCGAAGAAAGTAACGCCCGTACCCAAGAGCCGGAAGGGCAGGGAAGCCACCACGAAACGTAATATCCTCATACGCGAATGGGCGAAAGGCGAGGGATACAACGTCCAGAATAACGGACGGATACCTACCGCCATCATCGCCGAATACGAGAGGGCGCATAGCTAAATGTCGAAGAATCGGCACTGCGATAGGCATGACGGCGACTTCTCGGAAAGGCTAGAGGACTGGTCAGAACTACGAATGACCATTCACTCTCGATACCAGGATTCGACACCACGGGATGTGGTCGAATCACTCGACCTATGCCCGCCGTGCACGAAGATCATGCGGGGAGTGCAGGGAGTTTCCGATCCCCTTAGCCTGCCCGTGCAAGCACTTACCTCTACGGCGCATGCAATGGACGTTAGTAGCGCTTATCCAGCCGCTTACGGGTACGGGCGTGGAAAGCAAGAAGGGATAGATTCGCGCGTTAAGACAATGCGCGTAGATCCTGAGGAATACCAGCGGTATATGCACTGGCTAGAAACGCAAGCGTTGCAAGATGACAAAACCGAAACACTAGAACGTGATTCACAACGCGATTTCGGAGACGGCCCGGTAATGGTTCTTCCCGGCGAAGATATTCCAGGGCTAGATCAAGAATTGCACCACCCTCGCCAAACGTATCCGCAATGACTTATTCGGGGGAGGTTATGAAAGCGGAGAATGGCGGAGACGCAATGCCATTCTACAATGTCTCTCTCGGCAAGGTCTTGCAAATGGTAAGAGGACTGTCGGAAGGAGATACCATCGTTATCAATTGCGATAACGAATAATTAAGTTAAAACGAATCCCCCGCGGGAAATATCTCGCGGGGGATTCGTTTGTGTAAATGCATTAAAAACATATGGATAAAACAATTGGTTATTTGAATTCATATCCCCAAACCGTCGCCACACCCCCGGGG
>Ga0193726_1001287_pt1 | contig 20379 bp, 44 predicted proteins | sample H2c1metaG_FD_144928 | JGI IMG/M metagenome (GOLD analysis project Ga0193726, IMG submission 144928) | Soil microbial communities from a riparian zone of the East river system, Colorado, United States - H2c1 | ecosystem: Environmental > Terrestrial > Soil > Riparian zone | place: USA: East River... | reverse complement strand
CCCGGTCAGCCATCGCCTCCAGGCCGGACATCGCCGTGGTCTCCGGGGGAGACTCGATCAGGTCAGCTATCTTCATCGGGACAGCTTAGACGAGCTTCTTCTGGATCGCGATCCATTCGGTGATGACGAGCTTGCCGCTGGTCCCTGCCTTGTAGACCTCGCTGTCGTCGTCGATCTGACTCTTGGGCAGCCAGACCTCCTTGTCATCGATCACCACGAGAAGCGCTGCGTGCGTCTCGATCTTGACGACGACGCCATCGAATTCAACGGTCCCGCGAGCCATCTACTTGCTCGGCTGCTTGATGGCCGCGTTCGCCACGTGTCGCAGCCACGCGCTCATGCTGCCGTACCCGAGTCTCTCCGCGTGAGCCTCCCACGCGGCGACGTCCTTCGCGGAACATCGGATCTGATATCGCGTGTCCAGCTCCTTCGGAAGCGTCCTCGGGCGACCGAGCTTCGGCGACACGTGCTTCGACTTCTCTGGCATGACGTCTACTCTCACACTTCGCGGTGACAATGTCAACCCTAGCTCTTTAGCGGTCACGGTCGTTTCCGAGTCGCTGCGTTCGAGCTGACCACCCGCCCACCGATCGAGACTGGTCTCGTGGCCTTCAAGATCTCGCGTTCCTGTTCTCGCGTCGCCACGATCGTGGTCGTCTTACCATCGACGATCCCGCTGACCACACCGCTGCCCTCGGGATACTTCCGCTGCGCGACCATAGGGTCGAGGTACCACGCGGTGATCGTTATGCAGTGGAACGCGTGGTCGCTCGACTGCGTCACGATCATGTCCGCGATCTCGTAGGTCGGGTGAGCGGCGAGCCACTCCGTGACCTTCTCTCCGAGCACCGCTCGGTCCATGTGCATCGTCGCCGAGAACACTCGTACACCATTAAATTTTTGCATCACACATCCCTCCAAATCCTGCGGTTGACGACCATCGAGATCAACGACCGAGACACGTCGAACAGTTCGGCGATCTCGGTGTTAGATAATCTCGATGCGAGACTTCTGATTCGTTTCACAGACTGCGCTGTGAGCTTGGTCATCTTCGTATTGTGAGCTTGCTCGGCACGCGTCGCCCACCTGACGTTGCCGAGCTTGTAGTCGCCGTCCTTATCTGGATAGCGATCGATCGTCATGCCGGGCGCAGGCTCGCCGACGTCGACGCGGAACAGCAAGAAGCTCTTGCGCCAACGCTTGCAGACTTTGATACCGCGACCTCCGTAGCGGCGATACGCACGGTGTTTCTTGTTCTCGCAACGCTGGATCATCGAAGTCCAGACCGCGAACAGCTTCGTCTTGCTGTAGCCCTCGCACGTGGCGTTCCTCGTTCTGAGAGCGCAATTACGTGTGCAGTACCTCGCCCGACGACTCGGTCTGTCGTGCTCACGTGTGAAGATTTTCCTGCATCCGCGACACGTGAACTTCTTCATCGTTTCGTCTTCCTCTTCTTTGGTTTATGAACGCTGAGTTTGACACCATCGCGCGAGCCCATCTCGAACGCGATGCACTTGCAGTGCGCGCATGGCTTCTTGCCGAAGTCGAAGTGGTTGTTTGGTGGATGCGGACAATTGCGGCAGAAGATGAGCCCCAGCTCCAGCGCGCGCTTCTCCGACATGACGAACACGAGCGTCATCTGCATCCGATCTTGGCTGCAGCCATCAAGAGGTCGCGGTCGTCAGGAGAGGTCTTGTCTGGGATCTCGTGCATGATCGAGTCGGGGTCGACTTCGACGAGCACGTGGGACAACCCGATCGCGTGTCCAAGCTCGTGAGGGAGCAAGGTCTGGTAGGCCATGTTCGCGATCAGCTCGGCCGTCGTGCCCTTGATGGTCATGCTGTCGCGCTCGGTGTCACCGATGGCGTCGGGTCGTGTCCAGTCCGCGTCAGGGATCAACGTCACGTCGTACTCGACGCCGTCGCGGAACGGGTCCTCACAACCCATCTCCACGAGCGGTGTGGACCACTCCGCGCGTGCGGCCTCGACCATCTGCGTCCATCCTTGGTCGATGGTCCCGTCGAACAGCACGGCGTGCGGGTGAGCTGGTAGGTCCCACTGGAAGTAGGGCCGCGGCGCCTCGGCGCAACCGACGAGCAACAACAACAGCAACAGCCTCATCCGATCCTCTTGGCGATCATGCGGCGGTGGACGAGCTTGGAGCCTAGCGACGGATCAGCGCCGTACATCTTCGGCAGGTCAGCGCCACGGATGATGTCCGCCGGTCGGTCGTCGGGCGAGAAGGCGCGTTGACGCGCGTTGCCTTCGGGCGCGGTCGGGTCGTTGGTCTCGTCCACGACGAGTCGGCCGTCGTAGCCGAACGGCAGCTGGTAGCCCGGCGCGAAGCAGAACAGGTGGTACTGGTTCGCGCTGTCATGGACGCGAGACTCCGCCGGGTACATCTCGACCGCCTCGATCGCGTTGCCGACCACGAGGTTCTTCACGCGCTGCAGCTCGCGCCAGTCGTGGATGACCTGACGGTCGTTGCGCTTGATCGAGAGCCACGTGACCGGACCCATCGGCGGCGGCACGTCGCAACCCTCCACCGTGACGGTGTAGATGTTGTTGCGCAGGATCACGATGGTGTCCGGGATCGGGTGCTCCTTGCCTTGCGCGTCCGTCCAGTACGAGCACTCTTGGAACGGCGTCCACTTCGTGTGGTAGTTGTATTTTGGTGGTTTCCTCTTCATCGCTTCATCTCCTCTGCTACCCGGTCGAACCGGGTGCCATTCTTCTTGTCATCTTCTTCTTCCTTCGCGGGCCACAGCACGAGCCTGCTGTCGATCGGATTGAAGTCGAGAGCGATGCTGATGTACAGCACGCCGTCGCGGCTCTTCTTGGACCACGCGGCTCCGATCTTCGCGTAGTGCTCGCCGTCCAACGTGACGGCGCTGACGATCCAGTCAGGCTTCTTGCTCACAGCCGCACCGTCTCGATGGTGCGCAGGACGTTCCACCGGAACTTGATCTTCCACCGTTCGTACGACAGGTTCGGCGCCGGATCGCGGTGGTGCTTGGTCAAGGTGATCGAGAACGCGTCGCTCGGGCCGCCATGCTCAAGGCTGTCCTCGATCTGTCGAACGTCGCTCTCGCCCTTGGGCCACGAGCATGTGTAGCGCAGCATGTCGATCGGGAACGGACCACGACCCTCGACGATGTAGTCGGTACGATAGAGGTCGCCGAGGTATCCGGTCTCGCTCACCTTGACGAGCTTCTCGCGCAACGAAGTCAGCGCGTGAACGCTCGAATCGATGTGCTCGTACTCCGCGATGCACTCTTCCACGATCTTGATCACGTCGCTCATTTGGTCTCCTTAACCACAGCGCTCCACAGGTGGTGGGCGACTGCCGCCTTGATGACGTCCTCGATGTCGATCTGGTAGCTGCCGCCGTCCTTGATGTAGACAACGAGCGCGGCCCCGGTCGCGACAGCTGAGAAGCTGCCGCTGACATCGCCGTGTTTGAAGTCACCTCCACTCATCGTCAGGTAGAGCGAGTTGCCTGTGAACTTGACGGGAGCGTCTCCGATCTTCTTGTTCACGCATTGCACGCATGCGTGCTGCTTCGGCGTCGGCTTGCATGCCTGTGTGACCCAGCATTCGTGGCCGCACTCAAGCTCAAGCAGCCACCGCTTCGCGTTCATCGGCGAGCGGTCGACACGAACGACTCCACGTAGAACACCCTTGCTCATGACTCTCGGCTCCTCTCGATCGCGGCGCGCACGCGCTCGCGTTCGACGTCCTCTGTTGCGATGACCGCGTCCATGGCCTTGCGGTCGATGTTGCGGTTGATGGCCGCCTGTACGAGACGATTCAGCTCGCGAGGCGGCAACGCGTCCAGCTCCCAGCTCTGTTGGCCGAACTCCTCGATGTAGGCTTTCGCGCGGCTGTCGGTGATCTTCGCCGGGTTGGGCGGCGGGTTGAACTTCTTGATCTGCGCCATGGTGAGCGCGACCTTCTCGACTTCCAGGTTCGGCACGCCGAACTCGTTGAGCCGGTCACGGATGTCGCGCACCATGTCCTCGCCGCTCGGGTCATGGTCGCCGAGGTAGAGCACCACGACCTCCTTGTCGAACTCGTCGCCTCCGTCCTTGTGGAACGCCTTCGTGACGATGTTCGTCTTCGCCTCGCAGCTGTTGCACTTGCCGTTCGTGCGGTCGTCCGCGAACGTGCCACAGTTGTCGCACTGCGTCTCGACGCGGTCCGAGCCGACGGCTTCGAGCATGCGCTCCGCAGCCGCGAACATCGCGGACGCCGAGCTGTAGCCTTTGTTCACCATGAGCGGCACGTGTGCGCGCCGTGCGATCGGTTCGAGCACGCCGGCGAGCGCCTGCTTCTCGACCCACAGCTCGACGTACTTCGGTTGGTCTCGCCAACGCGGAGAGCGCCACTGGTTGACCGACGCGTCCACGATCTCGTCGATCGAGTCCCATTCGTTCGGCACGTCGGCCTCGCGACCGCGGTCCTCGATCGCGTTCCAGTCGAGCATGCCGGCGTAGCGCGCGTCGGTGATCATGCTCGTGAGGTTCTGGTAGCTGCGCGCGTTGTTCGGGATCAGGTCGCGCGACACGAACTGGTAGTAGACCTGACGAGCTGTGAGCTTCTGTCCTCCGTACTCCGCGATGATGTCGTTCGCCTGCTTGATGCGTGCGAGCGTCTCGGGCTTGAAGTTGGTGACTCTGAATTGCTGCTTGCTCATCGCTTCTTGACCTTCTCTCCGTTCTTGAAGTGCTGTAGTGGGTAGCGCGCGATCAGGTCGACCATCACGTGCGACGGGACGTCGTCCGCGTACTGGTCCCTGAGGTTCCTCAGGACATCGACCGGCACTTCGAGCGACCCGATCTGTTCGTCAGGCTTCGGCAGGTCGCACTCTTCGAGGTCGGCCGGGTCGATGCCCATCACGTCACGTTGGAACGTGACGAGGTTGAACTCGCCCGAGATGCCGACGCGCACGGTGACCTTGCCGTCAGACAGAGCAGGTTCGCTCAGCGACGCGAGGGTGACTCGCGTGCCTCGCGGATTGAGCTTGTAGAGCGTCCATGGGTCGAGCTTGTACTTCTCGACCGCGTCGCGGATGCACTGCGGACGATCCGCGAGCCACGTCTTCCACGCGGCGAGGTTCTGCTTCGTGGGCTGCTTGAACTTCATCTCGTATTCCTCTTATTGGTCGTCTTCTTCTTGGTCTTCTGACCATGGTCGATGATCGGATTTCCCATCGATTCAGCTGCACGTTTGATCAACTCATGGTGGAGCTGAGCACCTTCGCTCATATCTTCGTCGTCCCAGCTCCACGTAGCCGACTCACGATGGTGACGCGTGAACTCGACGGAGTTTGAGAACACGTTCTCCAGGTCGCGAGGCAACGTCGGGAAGTCCTTCGCGTGCGGACGTTGGAGCTTGTTCGCCATGAACACCAACGAGCCGGCGCACATCTTCCCGGTGTCCTCTTGCTCCATCCATTTCACGAGCCAGTCAGGATCGTCGTAGTCGATCGTCTGGTGACATGGCAACGGCTCGTCGCGCTGCATGCAGTCGATGAAACCCTCGGGCGAGCTTCCACCGAGCCAGCCAGCCATCGACTTGCGACGGAACGGACAGTCGTTGCAGACCTTCGTCATGGGCTCGACGAACTTCACTTGACGACCTCGACGATCGGAGTCTCGTGTCCGCAGTGCTTGCATGACTCGGTGTCGAACGTGACCTTGTCTACGTGCACGCTGGCGGTGAGGACTCCGACGCCTCCGATCTGGTACCCGTTGGTCTTCGGATACGCGGTCTCCAGGAGCTTGGCTTCGATGTCAGCAGGCTTCTGCTCACGGGCTTCGCCTGCGTAGTCCGGCACGGTGATGGTCACCTCTAGCAACGCTCTGTAGATCTTCATCGTCTGTTCCTCTTCTTCGGGTTCATGACTTCGTCGAGCAAGGGGTCGTGCCTGAGTCGGAGGGACACGCACTCCACGTGCGGACGGTTGCGCTTGTAGAACATCTTCGCGAACTCCCCGGCGCCGCGCTTGGTCTTGCGGACGGCGACGCGCACGCCGCACGTGTTGCCGGGGAAGTCGGCTATCACGTCCCAGCGGTAGCCCGCCGTGATCATGTTGCCTTGTCCGAGCATCACGGCTTCGTTCCCTTCGGTTGTTCACCTTCACCCATGCGTACGACGTAGAAGTCGACGATCTGCTCGACTGTCAAGCACGTGCTGTGCTTGCCGGCTCGGTTGTGCGAAAGCACGTCGTCGCGAGTCTTGTGGATGTGAGACGACGTGCCTTTCTTATCGACGCGTGCGAGACGTTGTTCGAGGTCCTGCATCCCTTGGATGCCGAACTGTTCCTTGTAGTAGCTCTTGAACTCGTCGAGCGTGAGACCGCACGTGATCGGCGCGTCGACGACGGTCGACCAGTCGAGGTAGCGAGGCCCGGCCTCGGTGTCGAACTTCAAGATGTAGTTGGGCATCTATTTCTCCTTGCGCTTGCGGTAGACGCGACGCACGTGGGCGCCACACCAGTACGCCTCGACCTTCTTGCGAGGCATTTGGTGGGTGACGACCTCGAAGTCGTTGCTGTCCCGCATCGAGCGGAGCCGCTTCGCGGTCTCCAACAGCTCCGCGATGCGCTTCTCGAACCAATCGTTGGGCACCCTCTTCAGTTGCGGCATTACGGTCTCTCCTTCCAAACGCTGCGTGTCCACGGGTGACCTTCGTCCCATCGACAGCGGGTCCACACGAGATACAAGCGATCGAACTCATCGCTCGCGAACGTGCCTTGCGTGAGCAGCTCGCCGCCGTACCGCTTCATGTGCATGGCGAGCGCCGCGTCCGCGGCTTCGCTCGCCTTCACGACGACAGCTCCTCGCATGGCAGCGCGTCGTTCTCGTGCTCGACGTTCTCCGGGTTCGCGTGGAGATGAGCCACGGCCGCAGGCAACGCGACGCGACCTTTCTGCGTGCGGCTGATGAGCCCTTGCTCCATCAGCACGGGCTCGATGATGGACTCGATCACGCCGCGCTCGATCCCGAGCTGAGCGGCGATGGTGGTAACGCCGACCGGACAACCGACGCGCTCGCACAGCACGGCGAGGTAGGCGCGGTCCTGGACGTCGAGACCTAGCGAGTCGATGCCGAGCGCGTCGAACGTCGCGTCGAGGATCTCCAACGTCAGGGCCTGCTCGCCCGCGCTCTCCATGAAGTCGCGACACGAGCGCACGAGCCGGTTGGCCACGCGAGGCGTGCCGCGCGAGCGACGAGCGATCGCGTCGGCGTGGTCGCTGCCGAACACGTCCGTCAAGATGCCGAGCCGACCCATCGTGCGCTTCGCGATGGTCGCGAGGTCGGGCACGCTGTAGTGGCCGAGGTTGAATGTGTACGCGAAGCGGTCGCGCAACGGCCCTGTGAGCAGGTGGGCACGCGTGGTGGCGCCGATCAGCGTGAACGGTTGCAGCGGGATGCGGAGCGTGCGCTTGCCGGCCGACATGTCCACCACGCCGTCCTCCATCGCGGTGTACAGCAGCTCCTGCATCGACTTGTCGAGCCCGTGGATCTCGTCGAGGAACAGCACGTCCTTCGGACCCAGGCTCGTGAGCAGCGCGGTCAGCTCGCCCTTGTGTTCGATCGCTTGGCACACAGCGGAGGTGAGCTTCGAGCCCATCTCCGCGGCGATGATCTGCGCGAGCGAGGTCTTGCCGCAGTTGTGGACAACGAACCCTTCGACCACGAAGTTGTGCGGTGCGGATTTCATCTTCACGTCGTACACGTGTCGGACACCGACCGATTCGATGGACTCGATCAGCTCGGTCGTGGCGAGCCAGACGTTGTTGGCCTGGTCGCTGGTCGAGTGATGATTGCGAGCATGGTCGTCGTGAGAGATCGCGACGAGATTGTCCGGTGAGTCATTCGCCGGATCCTCGTCAATGTGGTGGATGTCGTCGACAGGGTCGGAGAACTTCAACCCCTTCAAGTCTCCGTCGTTGAGACGTTGGACATACTCGTCGAAGCTGAGCCCGTTGAGGTTCGCTTCATACGCTACGCGGTAGCGGCGAAGCCGTTTGTACTCGTTCGCGTACCCACGTGCCTTGTCTTGGACTACCTTCGTCTTCGCGTGCGGGTGGTGTTTGACGAGGACCTCCGGTCGGTAGACCGATTCAGCCTCTTCGTCGCTCGGACGCCATCGAGTCTTGTCATGCACCATGACCACACCACCAAGGCTCAGCTTCTCGGCCTTCTTGAAGCCACGTGGTGTCGCGATCGGATGGTCGAAAGTGCATACCAACTCACGCCCACTCTCCGTGCGGATGCGGAGGCATTCCTTGACACCGGAATCGATTACCGCAGCGATCTCACGATAGACGAGCTTGCGGTCTTCATTCATGCACAGCACGTGGTATGTGCTGCCTTCGGTCTCGGGTCGTACGAAACCACCCTTACCAGGCATCGTGACACGATTGAAACGGTGGTAGAGCGTCTCCATCGAGCCGCCTTTGTTGTTCTGCTTTCTGCCGTTGGCATCTCGCACGTGGAACTTCACGCGCATGTCCGCCGCGATACATCCGGGCAGGCCCGCGATCAACAGGTGGCCGCACGCGCGGTCGTTGAGCGTCGACGCGGTGACCACGCGGCGCAACACGTCGATGGTCTTCTTCTGACCAACGTACTCGTCGAAGCTGTGCGGTCTGACGTCATTGTCTTTCATTGGTCGGAGTCCTTGGTTATGAGTTGTTCGGTGACCGCGTCGCTGATGGCGTCGATCTCGGCGTCGGTGATGAGTTCCATCTCCACGAGCAAGATCTCGACGTCGCTCAAGACTCGGTTGAGCTTGTGGACCAACCATCGAGCCGCGTCGCGCGGAGAATCTCCGCCGGCCTTCGCGATGGTCTTGTCCGTCGACACGTCGTTCGCGCGTATCTCCCAGAGACCACGTTTGTCCTTCTGGACGTGGATGGTGATCACTTCGCGACCGCCACGAACGCGTTGTTGAGCGCCGCTACCGTCCACGTGTTGATGTCCGCGCGCTCGCCCGGCGAGACGTCGTCGACCGCAGCCGCGGCGACCTTCTTGCTGTAGCCGGCGCCGACGAGCGCAGCGACGACATCGTCGCGGTCCGAGTCGGCCTCCTGCGACAGCGGCTCCGGTTCGTACGTGGTGCCGGCGCGCACGAGACGCGGTCCGATCGGGATGGCCTGGCGCCGATCGCGCACCTCGCGCATCACCCGTGCACCTCGTTGCAGTTCGCGTTGTGGCTCCGTCTTACGGATCCACTCGCCGACGCTGCCAGCGGTCACCATCTCGCCCTTCGTCGGTCGGCCGTTGCCGTGGTCGGCGACGCGCGTGACGATCTTGCGGAGCTGGTAACCGAGCCAGGTGCCCGCGACGACGCCGCCGCTGACACCCATGCACAGGAGGTCGAACTCGTTGTGGTTCACGGCGCACCGTCCACGCCTGCGTCGGTGGGTGCGTCGCGCTCGCACGTCATCCCGTCCCACGTGCAGACTCCTGCGTGGTTGCAGAGCAGCGTGGTGGGCGCGCCGATGTCCGAGCACTTCGGCAATGGCTTGTCGTCGTCGGTGCACGCTGTGAACGCGAGACCAGCGATGATGATCCAACGGACAGTGGTCTTCGATTTGTTCTTCATGGTTGCTTGCCTCCCCTCGTGTCGCAGTTCGCGCGGTGACCGTCGGCCATGCGCAAGTGTGGCGGGTACGCGTGACAGCCGCAGTCGTTGAGCTTGTTCCAGATCGCGGCGCACCGTGCGCGCGCGTCCTTGATGACCTCGGCGCGCAGATACATGGCGCCCTCGTTGAGAGCCACCTTGACGAGCCTGATGAGCGCGCGGCTGTTGACTCGATCGCCTGGGATGATCTCTTCGATCTGCGCGTCGGTGATGGTCTCGCCGGTGACCTTGCTGCCGTCGAACTTCATTGTCTGGACTCCCAGTCGAGGTACCAGGAGAACGCGCCGTCGACCGCGGACCACAGGCTCATGGCCACGTGCGACCACGAGTAGTTATCTTCGTTCGTGACCACGGCGTGGAAACCGCTCGGACACAAGTTCACTCGCATCTGGAGCTTGTGCTTCGACATCAACGCGGCGACCTCGCTGAGTGTGGATTCGCTGGTCACTTGAGCAACTTCCTTCGCTCGCGCGGCATGAGGTTGTTGGAGTACGCGTTCGCCGACGCTTGCAGATCGGTCAGTCGGTTGATGATCGAATCGCTCTGCTCGTCGAACTCTTCGTCGTTGATCGCGACGGTGTACTTGACGGCAGCCTTGCGCAGACGAAGCAACAACCGCTTCTCCCTGTCGTAGGCGCGTTGCGCTGTGCTCTTGGCAGGCTTCCTCATCGTTCGGCTCCGTGGGTAACGTAGATTTCCTTGACGTAAGCGAGCACGCCTTCGAGCTTGGCTCTCTCGGTCTCGATGCAGACCATGTCGCCGCCGGCGATGCGATGGGTCACGACCACCGTCCAACTCGTGCGCGTCGGTGTGATCTTGAACTCCAAGACTTGTCCGAGCTTCACTTGAGCCTCAACGCTCGGACGCGCGCGATCTCTTGACGAGCCGCGATGACCGCGAGCATGTCATCATCGTCGGCCTGCTTGTTCTTCGCATACTGTGTGAGCCATCGGTCGGCGTCGTCGCACGCGATCTCGATGTCGACCATCGCCTTGGACATCGCGCGGTGCACGTTGTGCTGCGCGTTGACTATGAATGTGGAGAGGCGACTCACCGCACCACCAACTTCGCGATCGGGGTGCCGCTCACCACGAGGTTGTCGCGGTACCAGCTGACGAACCGTGGGCCGAGCCCGGTCGCGTTCAGCCAGACGATCATGTCTTCGATCAGCTCGCGGTCTCCCTGCGGAGGCACGGCGGCTTGCGCGAGGTCGTTCAGCTCGTCGATCCAGTCACGTTTGGGCATGGTTCCTCTTCAGGGCTCGCTACCAATGCGAGCCGACCACTCTCGGTGGTTTCGTTGCGCCCTAGTTGCTGTTCGGGTCTATCGGTCCTGACTCTGTCTCGGGCGCGTCCGCGGTGACGTCGCTGCTCTGCGGATGCTCACCGTTAGCAGCCGCCACCATCTGATCGATCACCGTGTACGCCTCGGCGAGCTGCTTGCCGAGCTTCGCGAGCTGGTGTCGACGCGTGTCCGCGTTCTCGCCCGGCGCGAGCGGAGACGCTTCGAGGTCGGCGAGCTTCAAGATCTTGTTGCTCAGGTCTCGCGCCGCCTCGCACGCCGCCCGGAACAGTTGGCCCGGCGTTGCGAGGATGAGGTGGACGTGGTGAGTCATCGACCTGCCCTCCCTGCCACTTCGAGCATGATGCTGAGCTTGTGCTGCAGCGAGCTGACCTCGGCGTCGTCGCTGTAGCCAGACTCCTTCATGATCTCGGTGCTGACCTTGCCGTTCGCCACGACGAGCACGATCCGCTGCGTGCGCAGCGCGTCCAAGATCATCCGGATCTCTCTCGATGTCAGCATCGTTCACTTCGCCTTCGCGTGGGTCTTCACCCACTGTGGAATGCCTTTGCGTTTGCCTACGTCGATGCCGTTGCCGCACGCGGCGCACGTGACGATGTAGTAGGTCTCGAACTCATCGAAGCTGCCGAGACGCTCGGTGTGGACGTCGCCGGCGACGATCTGCAGCTTGGATTTGCAGTCGTTGCATTCGATCTCCGTGGTCCACGTCGCCTTCTTGTCGTCGACGACCTTCACTCCTTCACCCCGCCGCATCCGTGGAGCGTGCCGTGACCGTTCCAGCTCAGCCGCGCTCGGCTTGTGGTCGAGCTTGAACATCGCGTCACCTGGGAGATTGCCGTGCTGGTTGAGCAAGCGACGACACTTGCTGACGCGGATACTCAGCTTCTTGATCTCGCCGTAGTGTGAGTTGGCGCCGATCACCGACCTCAGCTCGGTGCACGCAGCGTCCAACTCCTCGGTCGCGTTGATGAGGTGCTGGACGGCGACCTCCTTGCGCTTCATCGCCGCTCGTTGTTCGTCGTCGCTCACTTGTGTCCCTTGTTCCACGTGAGACCTCCGTCGTGCGAGTGCGTGCCGGCCGCGACCTGGCGCGCGTCGATCTTGCGACCGGCGAGCTGTTCGGCCTTCGCCACCGCTTGTCGCAGAGCCCACGAGTTCTGAGCGGTGAGCGTGCGGTACGCGCAGACGTCCGTGACGTCGTCGCGCTCTTCGGGCTTCCAACCCTCGAACGCGATGGCGCCGTTCGCGCCCACTTTGATCTTCGCCTTGCCTGTGGTGAGCGCGGCTTCGAGCTTGGTCAGGACCTTCTTGATCTTCTCGCCGCGCATCGCGAGCGTCTCGCCCTTCTTGAGGTTCGTGTCACACGGCAATTTAGCCTCTCTTTCTGGATTGCGTTCGGCAAGCTCGACACAAGCGCCACCGACCGTTAGGTCCATGCTTGATCGTGTTCTTGCGGTTGAACTTGTGTCCGTGAATGCATGCCGTTTTACGTGCGTGCATCGCCGGGATCGTATCTCCACGCAGCGTGTTCACTTGGCCTGTCACAGGCTCGACATGGTTTGGATTACAGCACCACGTGTGCCTGCAAAGATGATCGAGCTGAAGGTTGCGAGGGATCTTGCCGATCAGCGTTTTGTAGAACGCGCGATGGGCATACTGAAGTTTTCCGTTTGCTCGAATCGCTGTATAGCCAGCTGGTGTTGGCTTGTTTGGAAGTATCCAACAACACCACGGACCAACAACCATGACGATGCCGATGTGATCTTCAACGCGCCAGACATCTCCACGAACACCACGTTGGCCTGACTGATACATGAGCTAGACCTCGATGGTCGGAGCGTTGACGGACTTGCTGTTGTTGGTCGGCGCTTGCACGTCGCTCACGTCGAGGTCCGCGAAGCGTTGAGACGCGATGGAAGGCATCGCGTCCTCAGGCTGCGCGTTGCTCTCGCCGCTCATGTCGAGGAACGCGATGCGCGCGCTCTCGATCTGACCACGCTGGATGTCCATCATCACGAGCGAGCGGTCTTCGCCTTCCTTCTCGATGCGCTTGACGATCGTGCGGGCCGCCTTGCGAGCTTGCTCGATCGCGGCGTTGATCTTGGTCTGCTTCTCGTCGCTCAGCATGCTCGACATCTCGCGCGCGCGGTCCGCTGCCTCGCGGATGGCCTTCGGGTCGAAGTTCTTGATGCCGACGTCCATCGCGATGGTCAGCTCCGCGATCTCTTGCGTGATGGCGCGCGCCGCTTCCGCGTCGTTCGAGGCGACGCGACCTTTGATGACGTAGACGCCGACGCGCACGGTCTTCGCGGTCTTGTTGAAGTTGTCCACGAGCTGGTGCGCGGCGTTGACCGCGACGTCGAGAGCCCCTTCCTGATCCTCCGGGCAGAGCAGCCCGAACGACGTCGCCGAACAGACCTTGTTGACCAGCGAGCGCGCGTTCGAGCGGCACTTCGTCGCCGCGTCGTACTCCGCGACGTCGTCGATCACGCGAGTGGTCTTCCACTCGCTGACCTCGGCGCCGCTATCCAGCTTCTCGCCGGTCACGAGATCGACGCGTTGATACGAGACTCCACCGGACACGGTGGACTTGAGCGAGACTAACAACCCCGGACGAATAACAGATGCATTGCTCATGGTTTCAAGATCCTTGGTTCAGGTTTCTGCGACGCCATTCACGTTGTTTGCGAATGCTGCACGTTCGGCAAATCCGATAACCGTGCTTGTTGAAGAACATGTTCTTACGCGTCAGAGGATGACCTCTGCGGCACTTCGTCTTGCGCGCGTTGATGGCCGCGACGCCACATCCACGCAGGATGTTCACTCGTTGAGTTACCGGCTCGATGTGATCAGGATTGCAGCACCATGTATGTTGACAGAGATGATCAGGGACCTTCGTGCGCGGAATTGGTTTGATCAAGTAATCGTAGATGACTCGATGTGCTCGGTACTTCTTGCCGAGCAAATTGAGACGAACGTATCCTTCATGGTCTGGCTTGTTCGGCAGCTTCCAGCAACACCATGGGCCGACGACTTTGACCAAGGTCAGGTAGTCGCTTAAGTGTTTTGGTTGCGGCGCCATCGAGCACGGAGCTTAGCAGTTCGTGGTGACGTTGTCAACAAAAAGTGTGTGGTGTTCTAGTCAGCCGACGCGGCTAGGATTTCCCGTTCGTTGACCGCACGTCTGCAAGAGATCGGGTAATTACTCCGAGCACATGCAACCGCTTTGGTCGGCTGACTACAGCACCACCTCACGAGAGGTGGGACAACCTGTCACAGGTCGAGTGAGCGGACGGTGGTAGCGCTCGCGGTCTCGGGTGTGGACGCGGGTCGCGCGCGACCCTTCGCCCACTCGCGCAACGCGCCGATCTTCTCTTGCGCCGTCTTCGCGAGTGGCACGACCGTGGCCGCCGCGGTCTTGAGGTCGGCCGTGGTCAGCGCGCGCGAGTCTTCCGCGAACGCTGCGAACAGAGCATCGGGAACACACGCGGCGATCTCTGCGCCCGTGAACCCGTCCATGAACATCGCGACCGCGTCCACGTCGATCCCCTCCGTGGTACGTCCGTGCTGAGCGAGCGCGGACTTCATGATCGCGGCGCGTTCGCCGTGCGTGGGCAGGTCGATCCAGAACATCTCGTCGAAGCGTCCCTTACGCAGAAGCTCGGGCGGCAGTCCACGAACGTCGTTCGCCGTGGCGATCACGAACACCGAGCCCTCGCGCTCTTGCATCCACGAGAGCACCGTGCCGAGAGCGTCGGCAGCCACGCCGCCGTCGCCCGCGGGCCCACCTGCGCCCGCGAGCGCCTTCTCGATCTCGTCGATCCACAGGATGCAAGGCGAGACCGCTTCAGCCACCTTCAGCGCTTTGCGGATGTTGGCTTCAGAGTCACCCACGTACTTGGAGCGCAGAGCGCCCATGTCCAGGCGGAGCAGCGGCATCTGCCACGCAGCCGCGATGGCCTTCGCTGTGAGCGATTTGCCGCATCCCGGCACACCGACGAGCATGGCGCCCTTCGGAGCTGGCAGACCGAACGCCCGTGCGGCTGGCGTGAAGGCCTTGCGGCGCGCAGCCAACCAGCCCTTGAGCACGTCGAGACCACCCACAGCGTCCAGACCGCGCGGGTCCGGATCGTGCCACGTGAGCACCTTCTCGCGTGCGATGACTCGGCGTTTCTCCGAGGCCACGAGCACAGGGTCGATCTTGCGTGAGGTGACCAGCGAGCGTGCGTAGCAGTTCGCGATCTCCTCGGCCGCGAGACCGACCGCAGAATCGATGGCGCGGTCGCGCGTGGTGGTCGTCATCGCCGCGTCCTCCTTGATGCCTTCGGGGAGCGCAGCCATCACGTCGTCGAGGATGCGGGCCACCTCCGCGCGGTCAGGCAACGGGTACTCGATCACTGTGGCGCCGGCCAACTCGGGCGGGATCTCGCCGCTCGGCGTGAGGACCACGATGGCGCGCGCCTCGTTCGGCGTCGCGGTCTGCAACTCGCGAGCGAGCGAGCGCACCGTGCGCAGCACGACCGGGTCGAGCCACTTGTGGAGGTCACGCAGCACGTACACCGCGCGAGACCTGTTCGAGCGGATGAAGTTGAGCACCGCGCTCGGGTCGTTGAGACCTTGTTGGACCTCGTTCCCTTCGGAGTCGCGCAGGCCCGTCGCGCAGTCCCACATGCGGACCACGAACTTCGCGGTGCCCGCGGCGTCGACGAGCGCGCGCTCGACGCGCATCTCTTCGCGCGAGACGATCCACAACAGCGTGTGACGAGCACGGAGCAGCGCGGTCACGTCTTTGTTCACTTGATCAGCGTTCATGATTCCTCGGTTCAGGGTTGAGTTGAGAGCTTGAACCTTCGTGGTGACGTTGTCAACACGAACGGTCAAGATCGCTACTCGCGTCGCCCGCGATTCGGATCTGGATGGTGAGTCGAGTCTCTAGACGGGCTCTCCGGTCTCGACGCTGTAGACTGGATAGGGCGCGACGCCACCATCGAACCAGTCGTGCCCGAAGCAGTACGCGCGTTCGCCGTCCTCGCACGGAGTGCTGAGAGAGCAGGCGCCCGGCGCGCAGGGAGAGCAGAACGCAGCGAGCGTGTAGTACGGAGACTTGAAGCACCACGCGTCCATGCTCGAATCGATCGAGCCCTTGTACTCCGTGGTGTTCAAGACCTGGCGATCCGGTTCGTCGCCATACTGGTCGTCCTCGCGGAAATGCTTCTCGCACGATGCGCACGTGGTCCAGTCGCCGGGACGCTTCTCGACGCCGTTCGCCGTGAGATACGTCGGCGCTTGGAAGCGCGTGAAATGCGTGTCGTCGGGAACGTCGGCGCCGCAATGCGGACAACGCGCGTCGTACTCAGCCTCGAAGTCTTCGCACGCTTCAGGATGCAACGCATGGAGAGAGATGATCCCGTAGCGGATGCCCGTGTCGGGATCACGGTTGACGGTGGATCCGGGTGGAGAATAGTCGATACCCTTCACAGTTCACCTCGGATCGCACGGATGAAGTAGGAGAGCATGATCGATCCGCTCATGCACAACAGCGGCGGAGCGCCACCAGGTTGATCAGAGACCGGAGCTTTGCAGTACTCGCAGTCCGCGATGTGCTTCTCGAAATTGCGACGACGGATCGCTTGCTGCTTCTGTTGTTCGGTCAGCATGAGCTAGACGTACCTCAGGAGTTCTTTGCCGACGAGCGTGCGAACCACCTCGCGAGCATCGAGACAGATCACGTGCTCGCGCGAGTAGCTGCACTCGTCGTCGGGATCGAAGCTCGGCTCCTCGTCTCCGATCACCTCGTCGGTGTCGGTGTCGATGTAGAGATCGGTGACCTCGATCGCGTCGGTGATCATCGCGACGGCGGCTGAGAAGCCAGGATAATCGGAGTCGTCGTGGACTCCGCTCGGGCCGTTGTAGAGGTCAGAGTTAGCGAGACGGATCAACTCTTGGGTGCGCTCGTCGAGAGCGACGTGCGCGCGGACTGCTTGGATCTGGTCGTGGGTGAGCATGTTCAGGGTCTTTCTTGGTTCAGGTTGTTCGTATCGAATCCGTGCGCGCACACGATCTCTCGTGTGCGCAGGCGAACGCGTTACAGCAAGATCTCAAGCTGGCGAGATGGTGCCTCGGTAGGCATGCGCTCGTCGAGATAGTCTCCAAGGACGGAGCACGATTCGACGTCCGTGCATTGCTTCACTAGCTCACGTGGTGATGCGGTGCCATTCCAACCGAGCCACATCGCGACGAGCGCACGTTGCACGTAGAGATCCGCCTCGACGTCCTCGTCTGGGACGAGGTAGCCGCACTGTTTCGAGAGTGCGACGAGCGCATCGTGCATCGGTTGATCAGAGCCCACGCCGAATTTCGTGAGGTAGCGCGACGCTTTCTCGATCCAGTCATCGACGTAGAAGTGCACGTTGCCTCCACTCTCGATCACCATGCCTGATCCGCCATTCACGTTGAGACGATCGCAGCCGTCGTGCCAGATCTCGTCGAGCATCGTCGAGATCCTGTGGCGCTTGGATTGAGGCAACATCGGATCGGAGTCTTCTGTCGGGACGTCGATCTCATGGTCACGTGTCGTGAACCATCCGTTCAACAGTTTGACGAGATCTTTGGCGAAGTCTTGCCTGCCATGGTCGCACCACGCCTCCCATTCCAGCGTCATCTCAAGCTCGGATTCGTCATCCTCGTCGTAGACCGGGTATGATTCGAGAGACTCGATCGCCTCGATCAGACGAGAATTCTGATTCTCTCGTTTGCCGAGGTAGCCGATCATCTCGCTGCCATGGTTGTCGTAGACATGGACGAGCCACGGGAATTCAGCGCGGATCACACGATGGTTGCTGCGCTCGGTGAGCGAAGAATTGTCGTAGTCACCATAGGTACAGTACGGGATCGGCGTGAACAGAACGCCGGTGTAGTTGACGAACGTTCCGCGCGAGAACCCTCCGGGTTCATGCGGATACTCGTAGTTTCTGATCTCAGGATCGCGGCTGAGACTTCCCCATGAGATCGAGTCGCCGGGTTTCACCGTCGGCAACACGTAGTAGAGATCTTGATGGCGCATGTAGAGACTCCTTTCGTTGAGACGTTGCGGGACTGTGCGCGCACGTGAGACGACTCACGTACGCAGGCGATCACGCGACGATGTAGAGATGCTAGCGCTTGACAGCTACAGCATGGAAGCGACGCACGCGCGCGGTGTGCTCGGTGAAGAAACAACCGATCGAGCGATACTCGTCGAAACGAGCTTGAGTGACGCGCACGCCGTCCACGTAGAGACGCCGTGCGTTCGTGGTGAGACTCGTGGTGATCGTGATCGTCGAGGTCACGTTAGCACCTACGTCCAGACCAGCGGATCAACGCTAGCAGCACGATGCACGTGGCGAAGATGACCTCGCCTTGCGTGGATAGCGTGATGGTCACGAGAGCACCATGCTGATCAGCACGACGCCGATCGCGACGAGCGCGAGCGCCGCGCAGATCAAGAGCATCCATCCCAACGCGGTGCGCTCTTGCTCGCGCGAGAGATGCGGCTTGGGATCGTGTTGAGACCAGCGACGCATCACGGCTGCATCGCCTTGCGGAACCACGCGATCTCGCTCGTCGAGAAAGCAGCCTCGGGGATGACGTGCTCGCGCCCGAGCCTACGCGCCTCGTGACGCTCGATGGACCACAACGCGTCGCGGATAAGCTCCGCGTAGCGTGCGCGCATGAGCGCCCGTTCGGTGTCTTGGATGCGAGTCTCGCGCGCGATCTTCTCGCGCACGATCTCGGTGATGTTACGTGCCATGGTTGTCCTCTTCGTGTTCAGGGTTTGCGTAGCGAGACTGTTCGCGCGCACGATCTCGCGGTGAGATCGCGCGACGCTGGCAGGCTGCTACTCGTCGTAGGTCCAACGCTCGCACAACGTGTGGATCGGCACGTAGTCCCGATCCAAGTCGGTGTACGCCTCCAGGATGTCAGCGTGTTCCTGGTACCAGTCGCACGTGAGGTCGAGCGCGTCCGGCGAGACGCGATCCACGTGGCTCGTGGTGGTGAACGCGAGCGCGTCGTCGGAGCTGACCGCGTCAGGATCGTGCGCGAGGATCATCGCCACGATCGTGTCGCGTTCGCACTGTTCTAGCGCTTCGATCGTCGGAGCGTGGAGCGAGTGAGCTAGGAATTTCATGACTAGAGCGCCTCCGCGACGCGGAGGGCACGACGGATGGAATCGCGTTGCTCGGCGGACGTGGCATCCCAGAGCAGATCCATCAGGCGACGACGGATGGTGAGGTTCGCGCGGTAGGTGCGCGCGGTAGACTTGCGGCGTTCGGTGCGCGACATGTTCCTAGCGTCCCATCGTGGTGAGGGTGGCGATCACGGTGGCCGCGAACGCGACCACGACGCCCGTGGTGACGAGCTGATCGCAGACGCGGGTGAAGAGCGACGGCGTTCCCCAGACGATCGCCGGGATCTCGTGCTCGGTCTGGTACTCGGTGGTGACGGCGGATTCGAAGTCTTGCATGAGCGGTTCTCCTTCAGGTCGGTTTCAGGTTCGGGTGACGTTCTCGTTCGCCGCACGCTCCACGGAGCGTGCGGCTGGCGAGCGCGTTACTCGGCGAGCGTGGCCGCCACAGCGTCCGTGGCGCTCGTCGCGCCGTCGCCCGTCTCGCCGAGCGACGCGGCGATCGATTCCAGGTCGACGCCCACGATCTGGCAGGCCATCGCGCTCGCCGTGTTCAGCTCCTCGCACGCCAGCTGGTACGCACGCTCCACCACCATGTAGCGTTGGTTGGCCGCACCTAGGTCGTTCAACGCGCCCGTCAGGTTGCGCAGCTTGCGCGCGTCGTCGGTCTTGCCGCGCGTCACGCCAGCGAACGGGTTTCCGCTCGCAGTGCCTGCACCGAACGTGCGCTTGGACTCGATCGCGGTCATCTGGCGAACGATGTGGTTTCCGAGTTGGAGGGCGAGGGCTTTGGCAGAGGTGTTCTTCATAGGATGGTCCTTTTCTAGCTCAGAGGGTTTCAGCGACCTGGATGCATCCAGCGAAGGCGATCGCCTTCGCTAGCGCTCCGGTCAGTTTCAGCATCACAAACAACACACTCGTAGCTTATGCATTCCACGCGCCATGGTGGTGACCATAATATGTGCCCGTAACCATTGGTGCGACAGTTGTGCAACGTGCGCCACGATGGCTCACAGAGCAGAAAGATCGGCGCATTCTGCTACGGTGCTCCACAGCAACGCTCCCACGATGCTCCACAGAGCACCTACGGAGTGCTCCCACGCGCATCGTAGCAGCCTCTAGGAAGGCCTTTTCCGCACGAGCCTACAGACTAGGACCCTATGGGAAGCCTAGCTCTCACCGAGCTACGGCGAGGCGTGGCCTACCAGGTAGCACGCGCTACCAGTCAGCTCGTGAGCGAGTGCTACGCATGGGCC
>Ga0193726_1001286_pt1 | contig 20383 bp, 17 predicted proteins | sample H2c1metaG_FD_144928 | JGI IMG/M metagenome (GOLD analysis project Ga0193726, IMG submission 144928) | Soil microbial communities from a riparian zone of the East river system, Colorado, United States - H2c1 | ecosystem: Environmental > Terrestrial > Soil > Riparian zone | place: USA: East River... | reverse complement strand
GCATCGAACACGTGAAAGTCGTCGAACGCCCAACTCGCTACGAATTTGAATCGGAAGCTCAGGGAATTTCCGAATCATGTCCGCTGGATTTTCATTCGCCCTACGGATGCTCCAAAGGCGCTGCTGATCAATATGTTCGCGACTACAAAAGAATATATGGGCTGCGCACAGTTGTTCTAAGAATGTCCTGCATCTACGGGCCTCGTCAATTTGGGAATGAAGATCAGGGTTGGGTAGCGCATTTCGCTCTCACCGGTCTTCGCGGCGGTGAAATCACAATTTACGGCGACGGCAAACAAGTTCGCGATCTTCTCTACGTCGACGATCTCGTCGATCTGATGATGACGTGCATTGCTCGCATCGATCGCACCGCCGGCGAGGTTTATAATATCGGCGGCGGCGCGGACAATACGATTTCCGTCTGGGCCGAATTGCACGAACCGCTCGCGAAACTCATCGGCAAACTTCCCGCAGTAACGTACGGCGCTTTTCGTCCCGGCGATCAGCTCGTCTACATAAGTGACATCCGCAAAGCGCAACAGCAATTAGGCTGGACGCCCAAAGTTCGCATCGCCGAAGGTTTGAAACGAATGGTCGAGCAGTGGGGCCCGCAATGGCTGGCCGCCAAATCTGCGTCGTAAGTATGAGAGGTACACCGGACTTCCGATGACGTCTGCGCAAATTTTCACGTTTTCCAAATGCGGCGTTCCACCATTATATTCTGCGGCGAAATCTCTCCACGGCTTGAGTATTCAACTCGGCATCTATTGCGGGTCTCGCGTTGCCTAAAGAATCGCGGTCAATTGCCGCTCCCTCAGATTCGATCATCGCGCTCCTCGGTCGCGCCGACGCGCCAACCGACGCGCTCGAAGATTATTGCAACTGGCTGAAGCGTGCTCTCGAACAGCAAGGTCAGCCAATGGAAATTCTGCGCGTGCCGTGGGCCACAAATGGCTGGCTGCATGCGTTCACTTGGACATGGCGCGAATCGCAGAACTGGCGTGGCCAATGGATTTTATTGCAATATACGGCGCTCGGATGGTCCCAGCGCGGATTTCCAATTGGCGCGGCCGTAATAATCTGGATCGCGCGACGCCGCGGTGCGAAATGCGCAATTGTTTTTCATGACGCGATGTCTTACCGCGGGCCGCGGCGGATTGATCGCCTTCGCCATAGCGTGCAGGTCTGGGTCATGCGCAAACTTTATGACGTCTCTCTTCATTCAATAATGACTGTACCCGTCGATAAATGCGATTGGCTTCCGCGTCCCGCAGCGAAAGCGGAATTCATTCCAATCGCCGCAAATCTTTCTAGCACTTTCATCCAATTGAACAACGCCAGTCCCGTTCGTGAAAATAATTCACCGAAGACGATCGCCATCTTCGGCGTAACTGGCCCTCCGCAATTGCAACCCGAAACCGAGTTAATCGCTCAGATCGTTCGGCAGGCAACCGACAAACTAAAAAACGTTCGGCTCCTCGTCATGGGACGGAATGCGAAAGAATCTGAAGCGCCGCTTCGTGCCGCACTCGTAGGCGCAAACATCGAACTCGAAGTCCACGGAGTTTTGCCAGCCGAAGAAATCGAGCGCCGCATCTCCGAAGCCGACGCACTTCTGTTTGTCCGCGGCGGAATTTCCAGCCGCCGCGGAAGTGCGCTAGCCGGAATCGCATGTGGATTGCCAGTCGTCGCTTTTCAAGGCCCGGAAACCGGCCCTCCCATCACAGAGGCCGGCGTGTTACTTTCGCCAGAAGGCGATCCAACCGCGCTCGCAAATAATTTGGCACACGTACTCTCAGACGACGCCCTCCGAAATGATTTACGGAAGCGCAGCCTGGAAGCTCGCGAGAAATATTTTTCGTGGAATGTAATCGCGCGAAAGTTTTTGCAGGTACTCAACAATGTCTGAGCGCCATTACCGCCTTCTGCTCATCGCGACTCACGCAGTTCAGTATGCGTCCCCCGTATTTCGCGAAATGGCGCGTAATCCGCGAATGGAAATTGAGGTTGCATATTGCAGTTTGCAGGGCGCCGAAGCCGGCGTTGATAAAGATTTCGGCGTCGAAGTGAAATGGGACGTGCCGTTGCTCGATGGATATTCGTGGACGCAGGAACCAAATCGCGCGTGCAATCCTTCGCTCGATCATTTTTTCGGCCTAGTAAATACCAGCCTGTGGCGCAAAATTCGCAAAGGCCGCTACGATGCTGTTGTAATTTACACAGGCTATCGCTACGCAAGTTTCTGGATTTCCCTCGCCGCCGCGAAAATCAGCGGCACCAAAACAATGTTTGGAACAGACGCATCTTCGATCGCACCCCGCGAAGGCTCGCGTCTGAAAAATTGGGTCAAGCCACGCATTTTGTCATTTATATTCCATCGCGCTGACGCAACGTTCGGCGCATCAATCGCCGGCAAAGAATATTTGAAAAGTCTGGGCATTCCGCCGAAGCGAATCGGAATCGTCCCGCTGGTCGTAGATAACGATTGGTGGCTCGCGTGCTCGAAATCAGTAGATCGTGCCGCCGTACGCTCGAAGTGGGGCATTCCAATAAACGCGCCAGTTGTAATGTTTTGCGCGAAGCTTCAGCCGTGGAAACGCCCGCTCGATTTATTGCGTGCATTCGCCTCTGCCCAAGTGGTCGGCTCGCACCTCGTTTACGCAGGCGACGGGCCGCTCGCGAATGAACTGGCGGAAGAAGCAGCGCAGCTTGGAATCAAAGATCGCGTTCACTTTCTCGGATTTCAAAATCAATCGCAGCTTCCGAGCGTGTACTCTTCCGCGGATTTATTTGTGCTCCCGTCAAAATACGATCCATGTCCGGCAGTCGTCTGTGAAGCAATGCTCTGCGGATTGCCCGTGCTCCTCAGCGACGAAATTCTCGGCCGTCGCGAACAAATTGACGAAGGCGCGACCGGCTACATTTTTCCATGCGGCAATGTGGACGCTCTCGCAAAAATCTTGCGCAAAACGCTCGCCGACCCGGTGAAGCTCGCAGCGATGGGGCAAGCCGCGCGTCGTAAAATGGATTTATTTTCTCCAGCTACAAATGTCAAAGCATTTTTGGAAATGCTCGACTCATCATTTGAAGAGCGCTCGAAATAAAAATGAATATTCTCATCTACTCTCACGCATTCGCGCCGCAAATCGGCGGTGTAGAAACCTATGCGTTGCATCTCGCGCGTGGACTCGCGGCGCGTGACCAAGGCAACGCAGCTCAAGTAACGGTAGTCACGCAATCGCTAAGAAAAGATTTCAATGACTCCGCAATGCCCTTCGCAATTGTACGCAGCCCCGGCATAATGCAGCTCCGGAAATTAATTCGCGAATCTGATGTTGTTCATCTCGCGGGCCCTGCGATCGCCCCGCTAGTACTCGCATTGCTCGTGCACAAGCCAATCGTAGTCGAGCATCACGGCTACCAAGCCAGTTGCCCAAATGGATTGCTTCTCTATCAGCCCACAAAAGCGGCCTGCCCGAATCACTACATGCGCAACGAATTTTCCTCCTGCCTCAAATGCAACGCGTCTGAATCCGGTTCGCTCGCCAGCGTAAAAATGTTGATGCTCACCCCATTCCGGCGTTGGCTCTGTCGCCGCGTAAACATAAATCTCTGTATTTCAAAGCACGTCGCCGCGAGGCTCGAATTGCCGCACTCCGTCGTCGTTTATTACGGCGTTCCACAATCGAGCGACAATTCTCCAATCGCCATCAATGTAACTTCCGAGCAGATTTCCGGAATCGCGACTCAAACTCTTTCCATTGCCTACGTCGGCCGTTTAGTCCTAGAAAAAGACGTGCCCACAATTGTTGAAGCTGTCCGCCTCGCTCAGGTAAGCGGCTATCGCATCAGCTTTAAAATTATTGGCGACGGCCCAGATCGCCCGCGCGTTGAAGCCGCAATCAGTGCGCACAAGTTCAATCCGCCGATCGTGATGACAGGATATTTGCTCGACGAAGCGTTACGCGACACGCTCAGCGACGTCACAGTCGTAGTCATTCCCACAATCATGGAAGAAACCGCCGGCCTCGCGGTGATGGAACAATTGGATCGCGGCAAGCCCGTGATTGTTTCCGATATCGGCGGACTCGCGGAAGTTGCCGGTGACGCTGGTCTGAAATTTCCTCCAGGAAATGCGCCAGCTCTCGCCTCTTGTCTGCGTCAATTGCTTGACGATCCGGTACTGTTACGCGAACTTGGAGTCCGCGCAAAGAACCGCGCCGTCGCTGTCTTCTCTCTCGATCGGATGATTGAAGAACATTTTCGGATCTTCGAGAAATTGTCTGCCGAGGCAAAGCGATGACGGCAACACGAACTAAAATGTACGTCAAAGAATTATGGCGCTTCCCCGTGAAATCCATGGCGGGCGAAATGCTCGATGCAGCTCAACTCGACGAAAACGGCATCGCCGGCGATCGCAAAGTTCTCGTCCGCGGCCCCAATGGACACGTCATCACTTCGCGAACGCATCACAAGTTGCTTGGGCTAAAAGGAACGATCGGCGCCGATGGCGAGCCGCGCATTTCCGGCCACATTTGGAACACGCCCGAAGCTCTGAAACTGGTGAACGCCGCCGTCGGTCCAGGCGCGGAAGTTTTTTATTACGAGGGCCCTGAACGATTCGACGTGCTTCCACTTTTAGTTGCCACCGACGGCGCCATCGCCGAATTCGGCTTCGACGGCCGCAGGCTGCGACCAAACATCGTCATCGGCGGTGTTGAAGGATTGGCCGAGCGCACCTGGCCGGGAAAATGTCTGCGCATTAGAAAAGTTGTGATTGGCATCCAGAATCTTCGCGGCCGATGCATCATGACAACCTTTGATCCCGACACGCTAAAACAAGATCGCCAAGTCCTAAACGAAATCGTCGACAAGTTCGACGGCACGCTCGCGCTAAATTGTTTCGTAGTCAAAGGCGGAGAAATCCGCGTAGGTGACGCCGTTGAATTATTTAGCGAAAAAGATTGCGAAGCGCATCAGCCCACATAAGAAAACAACTCTGCGTTCCAGAGAACGCCTCCGCAGAAGCTTTCGCCCGAAGAAAGTTCGCATCCTATTCGTAGGCGAATCGCCTCCGGCATCGGGCCGATTTTTCTATTGCGAAGACTCAGGACTCTACCGCGTAATCCGCGAAGCGTTCTCGAAAGCATTTCCCAACCTAAGCGAACAAAACTTCCTAAAATCATTTCGCGATCTCGGCTGCTATTTGATTGACCTCTGCGAGCAGCCAGTCGATCGTCTGCAACCGAAAGCGCGCCGGAAAGCTCATCTCAAAGGCGAACCGCACCTAAGCAAATGCTTTCGCACGTTGCATCCCGAAATCGTAATTGTCGTAGTGCGCTCAATCGTCCGCAATGTCCAGCGATCCGAGCATCGCGCGAACTGGTCCGGCCATCACGTTGAACTTCCATATCCAGGACGCTGGATCCGCCATCGCACCGCCTTCATTCGGCAGCTAGTTCCCATCCTTCGCCAATCTTTTCTCCCCTAATCTGATAAAGTGCCTGTAAGTTATTGAATCTCTAAGCGGTCACCGGGGACGAGTGTAGCCCGGGTTCGCCGAACCCGGGGGTTCGCAGCGGCAATCTGGCCCGGAATGTAAGTTTTTCACATACCCATGCGTATCTATCAGTGGAAGCGCGGAATTGGCCGGAGGGCATGAACGCATCAGACCAGCTGCAATTGGCTGAATGCATCACCCGAGCCCGGACGGGCGACCTCGAAGCTTGGGGCGAGCTCTATCGGGAATTTGCCGGGCCGATTTTCCGTTTCTGCAGGCGTTCGCTCCACACACGCGAAGACGCCGAGGACGCGACCACCGAGATATTCATGAAGATTCACGAAAAACTCGCGCAGTATGATTCCACCCGCCCATTCCAGGCGTGGCTCTACAAAGTGGCGGCGAACCACTGCTGGGACTTGCTCCGCCGCCGCCGAATTCGTCAGGATTTGGAAACCGAAGGCGTTGAAGAAATGCCTCTCGAGCATCCCGATCCAAGTCAGCTAAATTTATTGCTCGACGCGCAGAGCAGCAAAGAAATGCGCGACGCCCTAAAGAAACTTCCCGCCCGTGCTCGCATGGCGCTCGTCCTGCGCTACTACACAGACATGAGTTACGACGAAATCGCCGAGACTCTCGGCGTCCGCCGCAATTTTGTCGGTGTCGTTTTGTTGCGCGCCCGCCACCAGTTACGCGAAGCACTCACCGGTCAATCCACCCACGATATGAATGCGGAGACAGCTCCATGAGCCAATTCAACCAACACGCTGGCGGTTTCGTCCGCCACTACGACGAAATAACCTGCCTTCAATATCTCGAAGGCTTGCTGGATCGCCCCACCGCGCGCGAACTTTCCGCGCACACCGACCAGTGCACAGACTGCCGCGAATTGATGCACGCACTCGAACGCGAAACGCGTCTCCTCAGCAACGCTCTTCGCGAACAGGAAGAAGCTGTGCCAGCGCATTTACTTGCCGGTCCCGTCCGCGATAAAACTCCGTGGGCCTGGGTGGTTTCATTCGGCATGGCCGCCGCAGGAGTTTATTGGCTGTGGACATCATTTATTGATCCCGCGATGGCGCAGGCCAGCGAAGCTGGTTTTGGCGGTACGGATTTATTGACGATGCTATTTTTTCATAGTGCACTTTGGAAAGGATGGGACTCCATGTGGTCCTTGATTCAGGGCGTAGCGCTTGTTTCGCTCGGCGTGATTGGCTTCTTCCTGCTGCGGCGCAGTCTGCGCAAATTCAACACCTTCGCAATGGTGATGACAGCGCTGCTCGTCGCGCTTGGCATTCCGGTCGGAGCCTCCGCCGCGGAAATTCATCGGCACGAAGCGCACTACGTTCTCCCCGCTGACGCCACCGTGAAAAATGATCTGATCATATTCGGCGATTCCGCTCAGATTGACGGGACTGTGGACGGTGACTTGGTCGCTTTCGGTCGTAGTGTCACAATTTCAGGGCATGTCACGGGTGACGTCATTACGTTCGGCTCCGTCCTGCAAATCAGCGGAACCGTCGATGGCAACGTCCGTTCGTTCGCAAATCAGTTCACTCTGCACGGCAAAATCGGCAAGAATGTCACGGCCTTTAGCGGCACTATGCTCGCCGACACTCAATCGCAGGTCGGTTGGAGCGTAACCATATTTGCCGGAGACGCCACGCTCGACGGCCGCATCGATCGCGACATTCTTGGTTACTTCGGACATTTGGAAATCAATGGTTCCGTCGGCGGCAATATCGAAGCCAGGGCTAATGAATCTTTCACTATCGGCGCGCACGCACATACGCTTGGCACGATTAAATATAAAGGCACAAATCAGCCGGTAATTTCCAGCGGCTCGCAACTCGCAAGCGCCGTCGAAACCACCATTGAAGTTCACAGAGCAGACGTGTTCGCCGCCGTCAATTACTGGCACAAGTTGCTTTTCTGGGGCGCTGCTTTCGTGTTTGGAATGTTGCTGTTATTGATTGCTCCGGAATTTTTCACGGAAACGGTTCGTTCCGCGGATCGATTTGGCGTTTCCCTCGGCGTCGGTGCGCTGGTAATGATTGCTACGCCGTTTATTGCGATCCTCGCCTGCGTCACCGTCGTCGGACTCGGCGTCGGTATCTCCACTCTTCTTCTATGGCTGATCGCTGACTATTCCTCGAAGGTTTTCATCGCAACTTGGATTGGCCGCGCCATCGTGGGAAAGAAATCATTCGTCGGTGTGGTTGCAGGTAGCAAAGTGTGGCCCGTGCCCTATAAGGGTGCGTTAATCGGGCAACTCGCACTCGGTTTGCTTCTGATTGATGCCGTCAGGTTGATTCCGTACCTCGGTCTTTGCGTGTATTTCCTCGTGCACATTTGGGGATTCGGTGCGCTCGCGTTGACGCTCTATCGCCGGATGAATCCGCTGGCTGCTGCGGCGAGCGTCGTGCCTGCGTGAAACAAGTTTCCAGGCCGCGCTAAATAATTCCCAGCGGCTTCGCGACCTGCTCCAGAATTTCGCAAGCCTTTTCCAAATCGCTGCGCTTGTGCGTCGCCGTAACAATCGCGCGCAACCGCGCTTTGCCTTCCGCCACCGTGGGGAATCCCACGGCAGGCGCGTAAACTCCGGCGTCAAATAATTTCTTCGAGAATTCAAATGCCTTCGCCGCTTCGCCCACGTGGATCGGGACAATCGGCGTCTCGCTCGTGCCAAATTTGAATCCGCGCTTCTTCAGTTGACGCTTAAAGAATTTCGTATTCGACCACATTTTCTTAATCAACCGCTCGCCTTCCGCCGAATCCAGCAAAGTGAACGCCGCGATGCACGCCGCCGCCGAAGCCGGTGGATGTGAAGTCGAAAATAGAAATGGCCGCGCGCGCCGGTAAAGAAAATCAATCAAATCGCGCGACCCGCAAACGTATCCGCCCATCACGCCAATCGCTTTGCTCAGCGTGCCCACTTGAATGTGCACGCGCCCGTGAACGCCCGCATGATCCACCGTGCCGCGCCCATTTTTCCCCAGCACGCCCGACGAATGCGCATCGTCAATCATCATGATGCAATTATATTTTTCCGCCAGATCGCACAGCGCCGCCAGCGGCGCAATATCTCCATCCATCGAAAATACGCCGTCCGTGATCAGCAACTTATGTCCCGGCCAATTTTCTGTTTCCTTGCAGATGCGCTCGCAATCCGCCACATCCTTATGTTTAAAAACTTTTATCGTCGCGCGCGAAAGTCTGCAACCGTCAATAATCGACGCGTGATTCAGCTCGTCCGAAATAATTAAATCTTCTTTGCCCAAAATCGCCGAAACCGTTCCCGCATTCGCCGTAAATCCGCTCTGAAACACCACGCACGCTTCCGTGCCCTTGAATTTCGCAATCTGTTCTTCCAATTCCATGTGCAGCGTCATCGTGCCCGCAATCGTCCGCACCGCCCCCGCGCCCGCGCCATACTTTCGTACCGCGTCAATCGCCGCCCGCTTCAACGCTTTATTCGTCGTAAGCCCCAGATAATTATTTGAGCTGAGGTTGATCACCTCGCGTCCGTCAAAAGTAGCAACGGGTTTCTGCTCGCCATCCAGCACGTGCAGCTTGGTGTAAAGTCCTTTGGCTTTCAGCTCCTCAATTTGATCGTGAAGATACGAAAGCGGATTCTGCGGAGTAGTCATAACACGCCCCTTAAATATGAAATTAATTCCTACGGTTTTCGATAATCAACTCGCGCAAATATCAGCGCGGCACGCCATTCGGATAAAATAAAATTTTCCCGGGCAGTCCGCCTTCCAACATCTTAAACGCCTCGGCAAACTTATCCAGTGGCAAACGCTCCACAAATAGCGGCTCCAAATTTAATTTGCCGGCCTTCAGCAAATCCGTCATCTGCACCCAGGTCTCAAACATTCGCCGCCCGTAAATTCCGTGAACCGTCGCGCCCTTGAAAATGATGTCGTTCACCAGATCCATCTCAACCGGCTTTGACGGAATGCCCAGCAACGACGCGCGTCCGCCTCCTCGCAACATCTGGAATCCTTGCCGAATCGCCGTAGGATGTCCGCTCATTTCCAGCAACACATCCACGCCGGACCCGCCCGTCGCCTCAAGCACTTGCGCCACCACGTCACCAGCCGACGGATCAATCGCCACATCCGCGCCCATTCGCAAAGCCATCGCGCGCCGTTGCACATTCACTTCTGTTGCAAAAATTTTCACCGCGCCGCAGGCTTTCGCCACGGCAATTGCCATCAATCCAATCGGTCCCGCGCCAGTCACCGCAACGGTCTGCGCTGCAATCGGCCCCGATAGCACCGTGTGCACCGCGTTGCCCAGCGGATCCATAATCGCGCCGTAATGTTCTGGAATCGCCGGATCCATTTTCCAAATATTCGCCGCCGGAATACTCACAAATTCCGCAAAGCATCCGTTCTCGTCGATCCCAATAATTTTCAAATTCTGACAAACGTGCGGCTGCCCCATTCGGCACTGCCGGCAGTGTCCGCAATTCACGTGCATCTCCGCGCTCACAAATTCGCCCGGCCTAACCAGAAGCTGATTCACTTCCGAGCCGACCTTCTCGACCACGCCGCAAAATTCGTGGCCGAACGTCATCGGCGGCTTAATCCGCGAAGCCGACCACGGGTCCCACGCGTAAATATGTAAATCCGTTCCGCAAATGGAAGCCGCGCGCACGCGCACCAGCACGTCATTCGGTCCAATCGTGGGAACGGGAACATTTTCCAGGGCTGCTCCGCGCTCCGCGCGCGGTTTTCTCAATGCCTGCATCGTGCCAGTCGTCATTTTGTATTTTGCCCCAGTAATTCAGCGGGCTAAAGATGGTAGCACAGCGGCCAATGCGCTTGCTATTTTGGCGGTTGGACGGAAACGCGCTTCAAAACACCGATCGCTTCAAGTGATTTCAGATACTCGATAACAAGTTGGAGAGAAACCGGCCCGTACTCAGCGCTTACCGCTTCGCGAATCTTCTCGGCGTTTCGCGTTCCGTCGACAAAATTGAGCGTTTCATACGCGTATTCCTCACCTGCCCCCCAGAGTCCCTGATACTCGAGCAGTTTTGGACGCGGCAAACTCTTCGCGGCAAGATGGTCGGTCAGGTAGTCGTAGCCGAACACAACCATTGGCCCTTTGGGCGAAGTATTCCGAGCGAACACGATCAATCCTTCGCCAGTCGCCGGGGCAGGCCAGCCGCCAGAATCTCCCATCAGGTACATCATGAATTCGCGCTTTTCAGCTGCTTCCATGGCACCCGGTGCGAGCGCATCTGGAACAAACTTATTCACCGACTTGAGCTCAGCTTCCTCGTTGTCGACAAACGATTCCATAATTGTCCCGTCGATTTCATTCGGAATGTCGAGCACTCGTTTATGTATCACCTTCAAACTTCTGCGTGACGCCCCCTCGATGACTGTGTCAATCGCCAGATGCGCTTGGATCTGCGTCATCATCCCCGCCAAAAAATATCCACTAGCCGCCCCAATAAACGCCGCCCTCTTCAACTTCGTCGGATCAATATTCGCCGACGTATCTCCGTTCGTATGAATGTACCGATCCGGCCAATCATTCAAATAAATCGCCGGAATCCGGAATGATCCTTCCTGATAAACGTCGTGGTCGCTTCCCATCGTGTAATCCGCGAATTCCGCCTGCAGCGCTTCCTTCCCGCCTTCCGCGGAAACGAATGGATAAAGCGCCGCGCCCGTGCTCGCATAAAGATCGCTCTCGCGATTTACAAAATCGCCAAACGCTTCGCCTACGTCATACACAAAGGAAGGCAAACTCATCGGTCCTCGCGTCACATGGAAAATAGCTTTCGTCGCCGGACCGCCGCCAACCATATCCATGTGCACCACGGCCTTAATTCGTGATGCAAATTCCGGCCGTGCATTCAGTAGCGTAGTCGTGCCTTCAATTTCCGGCGGCCAAATAAATCGTAACGTCCGCGCCGGGCGCGCCAACTTTCCCTCCGTAATTAACTTCTGCAAAGTGCGCGCTACTTCTAGAATCGTCACGCACCCGCTGGCATTGTCATTCGCTCCCGGCCTCTGGTGATCCAGATGGCAACTGAACGCAATCTCTTCCTCGCGCAATTTTGGATCAGCGCCGGGAATCGTGGCCGTAACAATATTGTAAGAGCCGGAATGTTGACCGGCCTTCACTACCGCATGCAATCGAATCGTCTCACCGTGCGCCAATCGCGCTCGCAAACTGCGCGCAGTTTTCAATGACGCCATGAATGCAAAAGTTTTCACCGGCGCGAAAGTTTCCAAATGTCCCCAGCGAATTAAATTTTCGTCTTCGCCCTGCCAGGCTTGGGGCTGGTTCAGCGCGTAGCTGATAATTCCCGCCGCTCCGTGAATTTCCACCGCCAAATGTTGCACGCCGCCAGGCTGGGCCGCGGCCAACACAATTTTTCGGCGCACATCTTTTCCCGCATAATCCGATTCGCGCGTTCCATCGCCAACATCAATTAAATCCGCGGTCACATCCGCGCTCTCGCTATCTTCGGCAAGCGTCACCGGCATCGCATCCCAACTGGCCAGCCGCACCGCCGGATTCCATTTCCCATCCTGCTCGCGCATCTCCCACAGTTCCGCGAAGTCCGCATCCCACGCCGGACGCGACCGTTGCGTTCCGTAAAATATTTTTCCATCCGCCGGGAATTCCGAAATTTGCACATCGCTTAATCCGTAAGCTCGCGCGCGTTCTGCCACCAACTCCGCCGCATCATGAAATCCTCGCGACCCACGCACTCGATGGAATCGCACAATCCCTTCCAAATTCCGTTTCGCCGTCTCGCCCGATAATTCCTGATCCAGCGCGCCCACTTCTGCCGCACTTAGCAACGGGGGCTTCTGGGCACCAGCAGCCGGCGACGAATGCTGCGCACCCAACGACCATGGAAATAAACAAATCATCACTACCGGCAACCATAAAAATATTTTCGGAAACATTCTGAAAGAAATCCGCAACGCATCCTCCTCATTCGACGCACAACGGCTTCGCAGGCGGTCATTCTACGCCCTTTAATCGCCCGCCGAGTATCGCCAGAACCGTGATTGCGGCTCTGACTCTATAAGTTCTCAATTGTTGTTTTTGCTTTGCGATTCCGGACGCTCCGGCCAGTCGGCATCCGGACTAACCGGGAGCGGTTGATTCGGCCCGAAGTTGGACGTGCTGATTGCGGCGAATATAAAATTTTCAGGTGGGACTGCGCTGCCCGAAAGGCGCCGAAGTATTGCCAGTTGTCCGGCGTGTGTCATCGCATCGGAAAACGGCCCTTGTAGCATCACTTCCGCCGTGATCTCTCGAAACTCCGTGCCCACTTCAAGGTGCCGCGCGACGTCCGCCAGCGTCTCGTGAAAATGTGCCACCGCATCGGAAAATTTTGAAAAATCTGGCGCCCGGTTGCTGCCGCCGATAAAAAACGTGCGCGCGTAACCCAGAACGCCATCCATGTGACGAATCAATTCGTGCGGCGTACGAATCTTTGACCCCGCGCGGAAATCCGCAAAACTCGCAGGTGCGTCACGAAGCGCCTTTTGCGTCCGGTAGGCCAGCGCGGCCAAGAAATGCCTCAGCAATCTGCGTTGCTCATCCATCTGAAAGTCCCCCGTCAATTTCAAAGAATTAATCACGGAAGGAATATCGCGTCAAGCCGCTTAGATTCTCGTAGCGCCGGCATCCTGCCGGCTCTTTCCGACGCCCGCGCACCATCCACCAAATTTCACCACCGCAAACTCCCACCTTCCGATACAATTCCGCCACGCGCGCGGTCCGCCACCAAAGAAGTCCGCCGCATTCACCGGAGGCATTGCGTGAGCTTTTCCGAGCGTTGGCAGGAAATTCGCACTGGCTTCGAGCGCCCCTTCTGGGTCGCCAACATCAGCGAATTATTTGAGCGGCTTTCCTATTACAGTGTTCAGGCCGTCCTCGCGCTCTATTTAGTCAAAAGTCTTCACTTCGCAGACGCGCAAGCCGGCGACCTAATCGGTTACTTCGGCGCGGTCGTTTGGTTCCTCCCAATATTCGGCGGCGCGCTCGCCGACCTGCTCGGATTCCGCCGCACTCTAGCCTTCGCATATTTAGTTCTCACCATCGGATATTTTCTGCTCGGCTCGCTGAACGCGCCGTTCATGGCGCCAATGCGTGCCATCATGACCATGCCGCATCTTCTGCTCCTCATCCTTTTAATTCCCGCGCTAGGCCCTGCAATCGTAAAACCGTGCGTGGTGGGCACAACAGCGCGCGCTTCCAAAGAAAATGTTCGTTCGATCGGCTACTCGATTTACTACACGCTAGTAAATGTCGGCGGCGCGTTAGGTCCATTGCTCGCGTCCGTGATCGGCCCGAAATATGGCGAAGCAAATGTATTTCGCCTCGCTTCAGTATTTGTTTTCATAATGTTTTTGTTCGTTCTAATTTTCTTCAAAGAACCCACACGCACCGCCGCAAGTTCTGGCGTCGGACTCGTCGCGACAATGCGCAATTTCGCCACAGTAGTCTCGAACGTCCGATTCATGACTTTCCTATTGATCTTCTCCGGCTTCTACATCGTCTTCTGGCAAATGTATATCGCGCTGCCTCTATATTTTTCGCGCTTCGTATTTCCAGCCGCGAACGTGCCGCGCATTCTAAGCACAGAAGCCATCGCAGTGATCTGCCTTCAAGTTGCCGTTGCATACGCCATCCGGAAAATTCCCACCTTCGCCGCGATGACGTTAGGAATCGCAATCGCCGGAGCATCCTGGCTAATTCTCGCCGTGCACACCAGTCCGTGGGCCGCGGTAGCGGCGCTCGCAGTTCTCGCATTAGGAGAAATGATTCAAGCCGCGCGCTACTACGAATATATTTCGCGTCTCGCGCCCGTCGGTCAGCAGGGCACCTACATGGGATTCGCATTTCTTCCCATCGCAATCGGATTTCTAATTAGCGGAAAAATTGGAGGCCGCATGGTGCATTATTTTGGCGACGTAACAGGCTCTCCGCGCACCGTCTGGCTGGTAATCGCTGGCATTGGATTCGCCACCGCAGCTCTCATGCTCGTGTTCAACGCCTTCGTCAAGCCACTCCAGGAAGCGAAGTCTTGAATCGAAAGGCGTTCCGCTTTGCTGTCGCCTGTCTGACTCTCGCGAGTGCGTGCACGATCTACGCCGCCGCGCAGAAAACTTCTCCGCCGGCGCAGAAATCCGGCGCCACAATAAACAATCCCGCCATCGTAGCTTCGGGCGCGAAAATTTATTCCAAGCAATGCGCCGTCTGCCACTACGCTACAACTAAAGAAAAGAAAATCGGCCCGGGTCTAGCAAACATTTATACGGTTGGGAAATATACAAACGGAAAAAAAGTGGACGACGCTTCAATGCGCGCGTGGATCGAAGCCGGCGGCAAAGACATGCCAGGATTTAAAGAATCACTAAAGCCAAATGAAATCCGCGACCTACTTGCTTATCTTCGTACACTCTAACGTTTCGCTTTAAAGCTACGCTTCGAAAATATTCCCCCCGCAAAAAGAAAAAACCCCCAGGCAATTTCGGAATCAGCTCACTCCCGTGAAGGGAATCGCAAATCCTCGAATTACCCGAGGGCTTCTAATCGCTAAGCAGGCCGCGGCGAAATCCACATTGGGACACTGCTCCACCGTTGCAGGCGAAAGAGTACGCCCAAGCGAGCCACCGGAAAATTTCCGCCGGCAGCGCCGCGCCACGACTACGCCAAAATCGCGTCTTTGAAAGCCTTCGACGCGCGCAAGCGCACTACAGTCTTGGCTTTGATCTTGATCGCTTCGCCGGTTTGCGGGTTGCGGCCCATGCGCGCCTTGCGGTGCGCCTTCACCGCGCGGCCGATGTTCGGAATCACAAACTTGCCTGCGCCGCCCTTGCATTCCTTCACTGCCAGCGCCAGCAATTCGTCAAAAAATGCAACGATGTGCTTCTTTGAAACTGGCTTTTCTTTCGTGCTCAACTTCTCGGCCAACGTGGCCACAATCTTTGACTTGCTCATTGGCTTTGCCATCTATATCAAATCTCCTTCTCAAGTGGTTTGGGTTTGGTTCTGACTCCGCAGGATTGATCCTGCAACCGCATGAACTATAGCCACACTTTCACTGCAAGGCAAGCACAAACGTTAAAATACCCAAAGAAAATGCGGCCTCCCGCGATACCACGTCTCTCGCCAAAAATTCTATAGCACTTCGCACAATGTGATACGCTCATCCTCGGTTTTGTTTATTGTTCCCGAAACCGGAAATTAGAGATAGACTCAGCGCAGTTGCAACACTCTCAAGCTCTTTTCGCCGCTCAACATACTGATTAAGCTGCCGTTAAGGAATGTCGCTCTAAGTTTAAGATTCAAGAAATGATTTACAGATTGCCGAACGCCGATTGCGCAAATCAGACTTTGCCCGCCTTCTTGTAAAGAAAAGAAATTTGCACTGGAAATCAAAGAGGATAAATGACGAAGGTCATTCTCGTTAATCCGGCGAACTCCACAATGGGATACAGCATCATCACTCCCCGCTGGTTGTTTGTGCTGGCCATGGCAACTCCTGTCGATCTAGTTGGCGATCCCACGCTCGTTGACGAATCGATTTCTCGGTTCGACGCGAGCATCGTCGAGCGCGGCGACATTGTCGGGATCGGAATCAGCACCGGAAATTGTCAGGCTGGATATCGCGTGCTGGCCGAGTGCAAAGCAAAAGGTGCGACTGTAATTATCGGCGGAATTCACGCCACGATTTTTCCGGACGAGCCGCTCGAAATGGGCGCTGACGCAGTCGTCACAGGAAATGGCGATGTCGTCTGGACCAAAGTCGTCAAGGACGCGCTGAGCGGCGCGTTGCAGAAACAATATGTTGGCGGCCGCGTTTCCGGCGAACAACTTCTGAAAGCGCGCTGGGACATTTTGGATCCGCGTCAATATATGTTCGCCACAATTCAAACCGTTGCGGGCTGCCCGGAAAATTGCAGTTTCTGTTCCGTGTGGGTCACTGACGGACGACAGCCTCGCCAGCGTTTGACCGATAAAATTATCGAAGAAGCGAATGAACTCTATGCGCGTGGTTTCCGCTACATCGTTTTCGCTGACGATAATTTCAATCCCTCAACGCTCGGCCGCATCGCTCGCGAAAAAAGTCCCGGCATCCGAAAAGACCTGGAACGAATTCGCGAAGAGCGCTTGAAATTCTTTGACGAATACGATCGCTCCGTTCCAAAAGATCTGTTCGCGTTCACGCAAATGACCTGCGAAGTTACCAGCGACCCAGAATATCTTTCCGCGATGTACAAAAAGATGCGAATTCGCGCCGCGCTAGTCGGCGTTGAATCCTTCTCCGAAGAAGGTCTGAAATCCGCGAACAAGACCTGGAATCCAGTCGGCCAGAAAATGGTCGAGACCATCGAAACAATTCAGGACGCGGGAATTATGGTCCTCAGCTCCATTATTTGCGGACTGGAAACAGACACGATTGACACGATTCGCACCATGCGAAATTTCGCCATGGAATCCGGAACGGTTCTCGCGCAATTCACTTTCTATCATCCGTATCCCGGAACCAAAGATTTTCACGAATTCACCAGCGACATCAAAAATCTTGCAAAAATAAATTTTGTTCCCAAGCACAAATCCAAAATGCTGGAAGAACGCTTCTGGCTGAAGCCCATCAACGAAAATGATGTGATGGTGCATCCCAATATCGGCAAGACCGATTTGAAAGTAGAAAATAAAAAGTGTTGGGACGATTTTTATTCGATCCGTGAATCCCTCAAGCGCACGCAGCGCAGCCGCTTAACAAAGAAGTGGCCGCTGCCCGCGAAAATTACTTACCTCATGTTGTGCATCGCATTCCGAAGAATTTATGGCGGACAGGGAATGCAAGCTGACGGCGTTCAAACCAGAAAATTTAGTTTGTTCACCAAAGCGATCATGAAAATCGGCGTGAAATTTTATAATCATTACTACCGCACCGATAAGCTCACGGTCAGTCTTCCAATCGCCGGGTCGTAATTTTTCTGCAATCCGCGCTGTGTTATCCTCGACCTTCATAAAACTTCAGGAGGCATCATGTCCAACTTGCGAGAATTGGAAAATAAATTTCAGCAACATCTGCAAATGAAGCGCAAGCCTGTTGCCGTCGCTTTTCTCGATGCGATTCCGGCCGGCGTTTCCGCGTTCAGTGGCACGATGCCTTCCGGCTGCAGCTTTTGGCGATTGGCCGCGGATGGCGCCGCTTTCTACACGGTTCCTGCGGACCACTTCAATTGCGCGGTGGGAAGTTACACTCACAATATTCCGCTTTCGCCGGAGCGCGAAAAAGAAACCGAGCAAACGCTCGGACTGATGTTTCAAGTCGGCTACATCAAGCCGGAAGAAGTTCCCGGAATTCCGCGCCTCGCGAAAACTCCCGCTGCAATTTTTTATTCGCCGCTCGGCACAACCACTGTCGATCTGAAAAATTCAGCAAGCGCCGTTCTTTTTGCGCTCAAACCATCCGCGGCAATGTTGCTGAATGAATCTGCGATTCGCGCTGGCGCTGGCGGAGCAACTCCTGCGATGGGCCGTCCAACTTGCATGGGACTTCCACTTGCTCTCGATCGCGGAACGCAAATGAGTCTCGGCTGCATCGGCAATCGCACTTACACAGGACTTGCCGATGACGAGCTTTATATGATCATCGCTGGCAAAGATCTCGAACGCGTCGCTTCATCGCTGGACGAAATCGTCGGCGCAAATAATGCGCTGCAAGAATATGCAAAAGGCCGGCGCGCGGCGATCGCCACGGCGTAAATGCAAAATCCGATTCAACAAACTCGAAAATAAAAACGCCCTCGAAAATCGAGGGCGTTTTTATTTTGCGACGCCGTAAATTCTACAGCTCGCTCAGTCCCTGATAAAAATGCGCCATCGCGCGAATGCCGCCGAAATAATTTTCCAACGACAAATGTTCATCCGGTGCGTGTGCATTTTCGTCCGGCAATCCGAATCCGATTAGCACGCATGGCACCTTGAACGTGTCATGCATTTGAGTCACAAACGGAATCGATCCGCCTTCGCGAATAAATACTGCCCGCTTTCCAAATCCCTTTTCTAAAGCTTTGTGCGCCACTTCAAAAAACGGATGCGTGAATGGAGCGACCCACGGTTTACCGGTGCTGTGCACGGTGAATTTGCAGGTCACAGTTTTCGGAAGCAATTTGCGAATGTACTTTTCCACTTGCTTGGTGATTTTGTCAGGCGATTGATTCGGCACCAGACGGCAGGAAAATTTTGCGTGCGCCCTGGACGGGATTACCGTCTTCGATCCTTCGCCCATGTATCCGCCCCAAATTCCATTCAGCTCCAATGTTGGACGGCACCACACTTGTTCCGCGACGGAAAATCTTTTTTCGCCGGCGAGTCCCGGCGATCCAACCGTCTTCAGAAAATCTTTCGGCTTGAAGGGAAGTTTCGCTAGAGATTTTCTTTCCGCCGCGCTTAGTTTTGCTACATCATCATAAAACCCCGGCACGGTGACGCGGAAATTCTTGTCGTGCATCTTCGCGAAAAGTTCCGCAAGAATTGTCAGCGGATTCGGCGCCGCTCCCCCGAAAACTCCGGAGTGCAAATCCTGCGCTGGCCCCGTGATTTCCACTTCGTAGTAAACCAATCCACGCAACCCGTATGTGACGGAAGGAACGCCCGGCGCGAGCATTGAAGTATCGGAAACGATCAGCGCGTCAGCTTGCAGGCGCGCTTTGTTGTTTTGGACGAAATCCCAAAGATTTGCGCTGCCCACTTCTTCTTCGCCTTCGATCAGCACCTTTATATTGATAGGAAGTTTTCCTTCGGCCGCAAAAATTGACTCCAGCGCCGCCAGGTGAATGTGCACCTGACCTTTATCGTCCGCGGTACCGCGGCCAAATAAATTTCCATCGCGCACGGTCGGCTCAAACGCAGGAGTCGTCCACAATTCCAATGGTTCCGCGGGCTGCACATCGTAATGCCCGTAAAAAAGAACGGTCGGTTTTCCCGGCGCGCTCAGCGATTCGCCGTACACCAGCGGATGTCCTTTCGTCGCGATCACTTCGACTTTGGACATTCCAACTTTGCGTAATTTCTCCGCCACCCAATTTGCCGCGCGTTCAATATCCGGCTTGCGCTCCGTCTTCGTGCTGACGCTCGGAATTCGCAGCAGCTCGCACAATTCTTTCAGATGAGCGTCTTTATGATCCTCAATATATTTCGTGACACCGCTGTGATTGTCCGAACCGTTATGATGCGCCGAACTATTTTGACTCACGCGCCCTCCAGAAAGTTTGAGCGATTCAGAGCGCAGCCGAGCAGCGGGGCCGTAGCCGGGGATCGCGCATAAATATTCTCAACTGTGTTCGTCCGCATTCTATTGATACTGCCATGCGCGCCGCAAGTTCACAGAAGGTTACGAGTTCGTATGCGGACAATCTCGCCGACAATCGTGCGCCATGGGCCTACTGTACTTAAGGCCCGTTCCACATTGGAACTATTTCGCGCTGGAATCGTTGACCGCTACGTTTGCTTCCGCCAACATATTCTCATTATGGCTGAAACACTATTAGAAACGCCTCGACGCAGTTCGCGCGTATTCAAGCGCGTCCACGTGACCGCTGAAGGCAAGAACGTGCTGAACCGCAAATTTCGCGAGTCCTGCAAGACCATCGTGATCAACGCGCACGGCGCTCTGCTTTATCTTAAGGCCGAAGTCGCGATTGGCGCGATGGTGGTGCTTTCCAATCCATTCACGCAGGAAGATCAGGAATGCCGCGTGGTTTTCGTTGGCGACGACGTAGAAAAAGGCCAGCGCGTCGGCGTGGAATTTCTTTCTCCCGCTCCGCATTTCTGGGGCGTGGATTTCACTCCACCAGAGGACTGGCTGAA
>Ga0193726_1001285_pt1 | contig 20389 bp, 22 predicted proteins | sample H2c1metaG_FD_144928 | JGI IMG/M metagenome (GOLD analysis project Ga0193726, IMG submission 144928) | Soil microbial communities from a riparian zone of the East river system, Colorado, United States - H2c1 | ecosystem: Environmental > Terrestrial > Soil > Riparian zone | place: USA: East River... | reverse complement strand
CGGCCCCATCAGAGTCTACAAAATCGAACGCCTCACGAGGCGTTCTTAGCTTGGGAAGCTATACAACTTTCTGAGGCCCCAAATGTCCAGTTCTGAGGGGTGCAGTACATGACTGCTATGAATGCTTCATCATGGCTCAATGCAAAACTGATGGATTGGTTAGGTGAAAAGAACGCAGCAGACACGCTTTCTCGATCTGTACCCAACAATATTACTTCGGAAATGGGTCTAGAGTTATTAGATGTCGCAGATGTGATTCGTCCTCATCCAGAAATAATTAATTACTTGCGATACGTAAAAGATGACGGCTTTTTGGATGAATTGGTTCAGTTTGATGGTGGCCGCGAATCCCGAGACGCCATTTGTACTTATCTCAAAAAATACGGAATGCGATGTACCGGAGAAATCGATATTACCAGACCTCGTTGGAGCGAAAAACCAACGACACTTGTCCCGGTGATTCTTGGCAATATCGAAAACTTTGAGCCTAATGCCAGCCATCTGAAATTCGAGCAAGGACGACAGGAGGCTTTGAACAAAGAGCAAGAGTTATTAAAAGGATTGAAGCAATTACCGGATGGTGAACAAAAAGCCAAAGAAACAAAACGGATGATCAGCCTAGTCCGAAACCTCGGCGGTTATCGTGAATATCCAAAATACGGCATCGTCAGTCGCTACTTCGTTTATAAGCAGGCTTTGCTGAAAGAAGCCGAACGACTCCTAGAAGCCAACGTGATTCATGAAAAGGAAGATATATACTACCTCGCCTTTGAGGAACTTCACGAAGTCGTACGCACCAATGAACTGGACTACCAGATCATCAGCAGGCGAAAAGACGAGTACAAATCATATGAAAAACTAACTCCCCCGCGTGTCATCACTTCGGATGGTGAAATCGTCGCCGGTGAGTACAAACGAGAAAATCTCCCAGCCGACGCCATCGTTGGTCTTCCTGTTTCGTCTGGAGTGATAGCGGGACGCGCACGTGTCATTTTGCAACTGGAAGAGGCAGTCCTAGAAGATGGCGATATCTTGGTCACCTCCTTTACGGACCCTAGCTGGACACCGTTGTTTGTATCCATCAAAGGCCTGGTGACCGAAGTTGGTGGACTGATGACCCATGGAGCAGTCATCGTACGTGAATATGGCTTACCAGCAGTTGTCGGAGCAGAAAATGCTACCAGGCTAATCAAGGACGGGCAACGAATTCGCGTGCATGGAACAGAAGGGTATGTAGAGCTCCTATGATGGTCGGAATCGTGGATTGAACGTGGTTGGCACGCTTGCAGCGTTAGACACTGCTGCAGCCCACGGACTCGTTCGGTTGCAAACCGTCTTCGAACGGTTGCGCGCGACCTCGTTCCCGGTCACCGGTTCGGGTCATGGCGAGCACGCTAGAGCAAACCGGACAGAATCGCCGTATCCGCGGCTTATTTATGAACGCCAACGCTAGGAGAAGACGGAACAGATTCAACGGAACAGATTCAATGGGATTCCGGCAAAGGCGATTGCGCCGGTTGCGATTGCGCCTTTTTCCTCAGAACCGCCGCGGAAATCAGCGTGATGGCGAGCCCAACCGGGAAGGGCTCGATGAACGTCATCCCTGCGTTGAGGAGTGGGTTGTCTTCAATCTCCTTGAATTTTTTTACTTGCTCTATTTGTGCCTGGATGGCGGCCGGGCCCGCGCCCGAGGCCTTGAGCTTCTCGATCATATGGGCGCCGTATTGGTCCATGAAATCGGGCAGGAAGTTGAAGTAGAGGATTTCCCAGGTCACGACATAAAAGATGCACGAAATCAGGGTAATGGAGATCCCGACGGCAAAAGCTTTCTTGAACGTGATCTGGCCGTTGCCGGCATTGTCGCGGTACGAGCGGATGCCGAAGAATACCAGCAAGAACGAAAGCACAATGGACGTGTAGCCGAGGACCAGGCCCTTGTTAAAGCCTATCTTGTGCAAGAACGGCAAAGTGGCCACCATCAGCAGCGAGGAAATTGCGCCCGAAATCAGCCCGAAAGTCAGCACCGTCTTTTTCATCGATTTAAGTCTCCTTTTCCCTCAATTCCGTGAACCCTGGTTCAAGTGTCCGAAATTTAGCGGGGCGCCGGCGCAGCGATTAGTCTTCCTTTGGCTTTGGCGGTTCCCAAACCTCAATGCGGTTGCCGGCTGGGTCGGTGATCCAGGCGAACCCGGCCGAAGTCGTAGTCTTCCCGGTGGAGATCGATTTCGATTCCCGATTTCTTCAGGTCTTCGCGCAGCGCGTCGAGATTGTCGAGCCGGCAGTTAACTACGAAGCTGGCTTTGCTCGCACCCAAATATTTCGTCGTCTGTGGAAGATGCACCGCGCTGTCAAGGCTTTGGGACCGGGCTCGGAGCGATTCGCGCTGGATGCCGAGATGCTTTTCATGGCAGTCATAGGGCTGTGGCGGACTCTCTGATTTGAAGAAAGTTCCACTAATACCGGCTACGCGCTTCATGAACCCCCTTTACCTGATTTCACGGGCTCGAAGTGTAGCGGGAGACGTAAACGTTGTCGTCACCCTTTTGGATGATTTTGCATGGGGGAGCGAATAATCACCTTTTCGGGCGGGGCGCTCCGGGCAGGCAAACGCCTCACGGGATCAACCGGGCGGTCTTGCCGATCTGCACGGCCTGGGTGCGCCGCTTGGCGCCGAGCTTATCAAACAGCCGGCTCGAATGGGTCTTCACCGTGTTCTCGCTGACGAATAGCCGGCCGGCGATCTCCCGATTGCTCAACCCGGTGGCTATGAGCCCGAGAATCTCCATCTCACGGGGCGTGATGCCGAGGCCCTCTCGCTTTGTTTCGTCCGGGACGAACGGTTCTCCTGCTGGGACAGGGACTTCCTTCACAACTATCCTCTCCCGCGTTCCAGTCAGCTTGAGGCCAAGCCAGATACCCAGAACGGCAAAGGTCGCTGCGATCAGTCCACCGTAGATTTCGATCGAATGCTCGACTACCAGGAACCGATACTCCGTCCACTTCAGTAGGGTAATCAGGAGCCCGCCGATTAACCCGTAGATCAACACTTGCCGTTTCATAAGTTCCGAAGGAAAGGATTCAGGCCAAGAATATCGCGCCCATGGCGCTGTCGATCATACTACTGCAGCTCTTGTAAGTCGTCGCTAGTACTTATGAACCGCTCACTTGAGAACCAAAGAATTTAAGCAGAGTCTGGGTGCACTTAGCGTGCAATAAGAGTTCCCGAGGATTCCCTAGAGCGCCAAGCGTGGCGATCGGCGCCGTCAAATTACAACTAGTTACCTCTGGATGCGCCTCAATAGATGAACTTTAAAGAAAACTGAATTTGCCGTGAAGTTCCGGCGGTCTTGCTGATCATGCCAAACCATGTGCCCTCGATGATGTTCGCAGGTAGTCCCATGTTGACGATGTTAAACAGAATAAATAACTCTGCGCGGAATTGCAGATCCGCTCGCTCCAAACCGCTTTCTCGATGGCCAATCGGAGTCGTCTTGACGAGCGCAAAATCGAAATCGTAATATGCCGGGCCGCGGAAGGTATTACGGCCGAGCGTTCCAACGCGGCCGGCGCTGTAGTCAGCATTGACACAGTCCGCGAGAAAAGTTGACTTCCTCTGATTTTCGCGCGCAGCCCTATTGTGGCGGCTCAGGTTACGATGCGGACTTTCTTGCCCTTCCAATTTCTTCCTCCGTGTAGCGGTACACACGAAACACCTGGTTGTTCTGGGCTTTCGCCGCCTCGTTCACTGGACCGAAGTAGGGGTTTACATACTCCCACACGACCTCGCCTGCCGATGTCACCTCAAAGAATCGTCCGGAGAAGCCTTCGTTGATTAACGTGTTGCCGTTTGGCAAGCGTTGGGCGTTGGAGATGCGCGGGCTATAAAAGTTGTATAGATTCGCTTCCTGATACTTCCACATAATCTCGTTGGTGGCAGGATTTACCTCGATCACCCGTGAAAAAGGAAAGGTGTGGTCCAGCCGGTGCGGACCGTTGTCAAATATGAGAATGTTGCCATTCGCAAGCGGTGTTGGAGCGTGCTGGCCCGCGAGCGGCGGGGCGCCTAATTTCCAGACGATTTCGCCGGTTTGCCGACGAATCCTGATGATCGTTGAGATGTTCCGGAAGCTTACCAGCAGATCTCCGTCAGAAAGCTCTAAGATCGCGTTCCCGTGGGTCCACTCGGAGCGATTGTCCTGGATGGCGGTGATTACATCTTTGGCCGGATCGAGATGCTCCCAGGCGCGCCACTCCCAAGCTGTTCGGCCGTCTTTGGTCAATTCCACCAAATAATCGGCCCATATCTTTCCGTTCACTTCGGTTCCTGGCCGGCCGCCGCGGACCTTCTTCGCTACTTCATTAGGTAGCTCTGTTGCGCAGAGCAGGAGTACGTTACCGTTCTTGAGAAGGCGGCCGTCGTGATGGTGATCCCGCTGGCGCACCTCCCAAAGGACCTTGCCATTCCAGTCCGCTTCCAGGGCAACGCCGCCTTTGAAAGGGCTCTTGCCCAGGAAGGTTTCGTTGGGAATTTGCCCATTGTAAAAGAGAGTGCCCTTCTCGGTGAGGTAGCCATATAGGCCGGGGGGATATGGCATCTTCCAGGTGTGCACAACTGTGCCGTGGAGATCGATTAGGTAAACGGTTCGGTCGCCCGCTGATGCAAACAACGTCAGCCCGGCTGAAGCTCGATCAACATCAAGGGCGCGCAAGCCCGTGCCCCGACGCCGGATCGGATTCTGGTCAACGGTGGTCGCTCGAGTCGGATTGTCAACGACCTGGCTTGCACCGGTCTGATTTATGAATTCCAACCCTGCGCTTCCGAATGCAGCCGCGCCCATGCACATGCCCCCAAAACCGCGCCGAGTAATCTTTGCCGCTGAATTCTTGGCCACGCTGTCCTCCTCTAACCGAAGCGCAATTCTAAGCTCTTTTCATGATAATGGATCGCTGCGAACAAGTTATCGTCCGACGATTGCACAATGGCCATCCAGCGAGATTTGCCTCCCCCCTGGCGGGAAAATGTTGACATTCGGCAAACTCCGGGATATATGTCGATCTTCTAGGTGTCGCAATGAACGAAGCCAAACCCGAATTTCTGCGCGGCACTCTCGACCCATGCCCTCTCTAGCACGTTGGATCGGTTTCAGCTTGCTCGCTCTCTGTACGAGTCTTCCTGCCCAAGCTGATAGGAAAGTTCGAGAGATTGTAATCCATTCCGCATGGGGAGGCCTTGGAACACCGCAAGACCTAACGGTGACGATCCTGGGAACTCCCGACGGCTTCCAACGAGATGGCAAACCGGTGAAGCCAGCCCTGGTACAGGCACTCGTATCCGCAGCCGAAGCCCAAGCGATCTCCAAACCCAATCCTGCCAACTTGGGGATAACCAAAAGTTGGCTTCAATCCCACTTGGCACTTGTCGAAGATCGAATGTCCAGGAAGATGCACGACGCTACAGCGCGCCAAAAGGCATTTTTCGAATCCGCGTTCACCGACCCTGAAAAGATCAGCGGCATTGTCCCGAGCCTTTTCACGTACACCAGCTTTGATGACTATCCTCATGCCGAGGTCAAGATCAAGTTCTCGGATGGTTCACAGCTCACTTTGACTTCACACTCATACTACGAGTTGATGCTTCCGTGGACGATCGACAGATCCATTGGCCAAGAAACCTACAACGCCGATATCTCGCGTGCGATTTCGGCACTCCTTCCACCCAAGAGCACAAATAGAGAAAGGCTTTCTGACGGTGAATTCGGTTTTCATCTAGCTGAAGCCGTGATGAACAGCATTGACAAGCGATGGAAAGAAATCGGCGCAGAAGACCGCGCCGGCGATTCGATCGCGAAGCTTCGCAGCCGCTACACAATCAGCGCCAGTGACATCAACCCGTATCACAGCGCAGAGTATGGCGTGTCATGGAGTCGTAACGGCCCACGGGAAACAAATCTCCACGTCACTCTGCATAGGCCCGACTTTCCGCCGAACCTGGCGGTTGAGGGCATTTTTCTTTCAGACACCGGCAGGATCCAAGGAGTCGATGAGTTTCTCAAAACTGGATCACGATATGAGGAGCTCACGCTGTCAGTCACATGGCTGATGGATTGGCTTCGCGAACACCCCGATAGGCACGCATATTTGTTCAATGTTCATGGGCTCTCCTTTGGCGACCACGCCATGCAGACCTTTACCAAAGACATGAGGCTCCGGGAGCGCAACGATCTGGTCGAAAAGGTTCTCGCTGAACAGTCACATCTCGCGTTGTTGAAGATCGATGGAGAGGACTGGGTAATTTTTCCGGACCGGCACCTTCTTCTTTGGCGATACGAGTGGTTCCGGGGTCTGCTCAATTGGAGCCCTAACGACTTCGGTGAAGGCAGATGCGCCGACTATCATGTCAACGATGGCGGGTGTTCTGGACGCGAAGTCTCGCCAGAAGGGACGCTGACCCTCGCCAGTATTCCGAGGGACGTGCAGTGCTTGAAAAGCTGGCGCAGCAAGCATTCCTCCGGATCCTCCCAGACAGATGCTCTATTCGGAGTAGATGAGCATGGACGCGGAGGGTTCATTGACCGTACTGGTCAAACGGTTATCCCTCTCTGTTTTGACGCTGTCGGAGAATTCTCCGAAGGACTTGCGAGATTCAACAGGGACGGACGCTGGGGTTACATTGATCTGGCGGGAGATATAGCAATCGAACCAACGTTCCCGTGGGCCGAGGAGTTCCACGAAGGCATGGCTCACGTGCAGGTCACCGGCACGGTCCTTGGCTATGACGGTCGCTGGGGCTACATCGACCAAACCGGCAAGATCGTCATCCCTCCGAACTCTGGCCGTATGATCAGCGATAGCAATGGTGAAGACTCGGCCTTCCACGAAGGCTTGGCAATGATTGAAGTCGAGGATAAGGCTACGCCGCCGCGCAAAGGTTTCATCGACAATGGCGGAAAGCTCGTCATACCGGCGCGCTTCACGTATGCGTACCCATTCTCTGAGGGTTTGGCGGCGGCTACGGAGTCAGAATTCGGCGATACGGGCTGGGGCTACATTGATAGGTCTGGGAATTGGGCGATTCCGCCGCGCTTCGACTGGGCCAGCAGCTTCCAGTTCGGGTTCGCCCCGGTAAACCGAAAGAAGGATTGCGGCTATATCGACAAGAAGGGCGACCAGGTTCTCCGCCTACATGCTCCTGGCGGACAGCAAGACTGCGCCTCGGCTTGGGGCGATTTCACGGACGGCCTGTCGCGCTGGCTGTTCGGGAAAAAATATGGTTTCATCGACCGTAACGGAAAAACGGTCATTCCGCCACAGTTCGACCTCACCTATGGTTTCTCTGAAGGGCTTGCCGCCGTCGAGATCGACAAGAAATGGGGCTACATCGAAACGACGGGAAGAATGGTGATTGAACCTCAAGAATTCTGGAACGTGAAGCCGTTCCATAACGGATTGGCTCAAGTGCAGACCAAGGACGGGGCGTAGGCTACATTGATCGTTCAGGCAAATACGTCTGGGGACCGCATAAGCGCAATGACGCTGCGACTGAGTGACGACCGTACTGGGAAGAGCAACCCTCACTTTGATTTGTTTCCTCACATGACGTCTCTCTGACGTCTAGTCACATTGCTCGAAACCCCTGTCGTGAGGATCACCGCCGTGCGCCCGAGCTCGCTGCAGGCACCTCCGTCTGATATTTCTGAAATGCCAGTTCGATGATGTCGGCGGCCACATCCAGTCCGCGCGTCTTTGAAATCACCTTCTGGAAATACTGAGCCCGCTCGCGATAGCTCGGATTTTGCAAAACTTTCTCGATCAACGACCTCAGACGGTCCGTTGTTAGGTCGTCCAGTTCGATAAATTCGCCAGTTCCATGATGTGCGATTCTGGCAGCAGCACCGGGCTGATCGTAGCCTATTGGAATCGCGACCATGGGCACCCCATGCGCCAGGGATTCCAGGACGGTATTCATTCCAGCATGCGTGATGCAAAGCGCTGCACGCTTCAGCAATTCAATTTGAGGAGCAGAGCGGACGACAATCGTATTTGAAGGAATACGACCAACATTCTCTGGACTAATATTGTTGCCAACAGAAAGTACAACTTGAACATCTTCAAGAGGCTCAACCGCCCTAAGAATGTGTTTGTACACGTCGTCTAGGCCATTCACCAGTGTCCCCAGTGATGCGTAAACAAGAGGTTTGCCCGTCAATTGTTCCCATGGAAAAACCACCGGCCCCCTCCCTTCATCATCGTGAAACGGGCCAGCGTAGTGAAACTGTGTAGGCCAGGGGATTCCCGGAAAATCGAATTCTTTCGGCGTCTGAGTTATTACAGCCAACTTGGAATGAGTCGCAGCAGGATCATTCCAATCAATCTTAAGTCCGACCTTTTCGGCATAAGCCCTTGCGACTTCCGCCAACGGACCAAATATCGTGCCTAATTTGCCTAAATTCTCAGCATTTCGACCAAGGCCTTCCGGAGAACCATCCAGCGGGCTGCTGAAAAGGCAGGGTGGAGTTGCTCCCGAGAAATCGACGTGAAGAACATTCCAAATCTGTACATAGGGAATAGACATGCTTAGAGGAACAAGCTCCATAAAGAAGTGGACAGTGTCGATCACTAAAGCCTCAACACCTGTCGTTGTTATTTTTTCAGCTAAATAGTCAAAGGTTACTCGCGTAAGGTCAGGATTTAAATCCATGCACGAATGCCGCACCACCTCAAAGCCACACTTCGTTGCCACCGAGCTATAGAGTTGGTCGATAGAACCGACGGGATACTCTGCTTCGCCGTATGACACGAAGTCGAGACCCGCAGCGCGGGCGAATGGTTCGACGTCGGGAACGCCGAAAAACACGACTTCGTTGCCGCGTGCTTGTAGTCTGCGGGCGAGTGCGGTCATGGGGTTTAAATGCCCTGATAAGGGCATGCTCACAAAACCAATTTTCATTGTTGTTCTCCTCAGTGTTCTCTTGGCCTGTCTATCGACATCAGTCTCAGGTAACCATGCTCGGCCTGGCGCGCAGCGACGAAACTCGCGACCTATAATTCCTTCTTACAAGGCACGTAGGAAACCATGTGAAGAAGATGGAGTTGTGTCTGAATGAGCGGCCTTGGGCCCAATTTTTCGGAATTCTGCATGCTTGCTAGATCGGTATTGTTTGAGACAAGCTCGCAATATGTCCTGTGACGACTTGGGCAGACGCTTCTAGGGCCCCGCGCTCCGAGCGATTTAGCGCAACCGGCAGGACGCGCGAGATCCCGCGCCGATCGACGATGCTTGGGAGAGATAGTGCTACTTCACCCAATTGCATTGCTTCGGGAACCCGGCTCGAAACGGTCAAGATTGCACGTTCATCGCGCAGAATGGCGCGAATGATACGAACCAGCGCGGCTGCAATTCCGTAATACGTTGCGCCCTTGGCCTCGATAATGTCGCGCCCTGCTGTTCGCGTTTCGCTCGCAATGCTGGCGAGTGAACTTTCTTCCTGCGGTAGCCCCAGTTCTCTGGAGAATTCAGCGAGAGGAAGTCCCGCCACTCGAGCCGATGACAGGACAGGAATCTGGCTGTCACCATGCGTGAACGTTGGCAGAGGCAATCCCGTAGTGTTCGGCAAATCGGCGGCGAAAGCGCGACGTGTCGAGAGTGGTTCCCGAGCCAATCACTCGACCGGCAGGAAGGCCGGACCACCTCCATGCCGCAAATGTCAGAACATCGACTGGATTCGATGCAATCAGCAGGATGCCGCGCGGATTCTGCAGACAAACGTCATTGACGAGACCGTGCAGTATCGCTCCTGTGTCGCGTAGCCCTTCCATTCGCGACTTCTGACCCGACTGGCTGACTCCTGCGGTGATGATCGTTATGTCCGCCGAGCAGCAGTCCGAAAAATCACCGACAAAAATGCGGGTGCTATGGGAAAACACTTCAGCATCACGCAAATCGTTTACGTGTCCTTCGGCACGGCGCGAATCGCGATCGATGAGTACAATTTCAGCCGCCATTCCTGACATCATCAGTGCATATGCTGTAGTCGAACCCACAAACCCGGCACCCACGATCGCGATACGAGGAACTCTGGGTTCAAGCGATGGATGTGTCGCAATATTCTCGACTGGGGACTCAATCTCAGGAAGCCGCATAGATCCAATATCCTCCTCGCGCCGTCGGCACGCTTCGCCACGGTACGTTGTAAGTTCCGTTTGAGTACAGCCGAACTGAAATGAACGCCAAATGCCACGTTGATTCGATCAGGCGCCCATCTGGCCGCGGTAAAAGGCCGCCATTCAGTGTGCATCACCGCGGTGTTTCCAGACTGAATGACCTGCTTGATGTGAAAGTCAAACCGCGCTTTCGTCATAGCCAAAGGAGCCAGATCCTGTTTCAACTCTTCGTGACCTCGCTTGGCATCACCCGACTGGTTAAGAAAAAATACCTCCGGGTCGCAAATACTTAAGAACGGCGTTGATATCACCTGCAGCCATCTACTGCTGTAAGAGGCGGCAGATCTCCTCGGGACTATTTGCAGGCATGCTGCAAGCCCTCCTCCCATTGCTGGTATCTCATCGCGAAGGACCTCGGCCCGTTGCTCCGCGAGTCCTTGTGGAGAGGGCCAAAGTTTCGTCGATAAGAATTCTGAATAGCCAACTGCGAAACTCACCTTCATTGTCGAACTTTGGTGGATTGCGAGATGCGGCGAGCCGACTCTTCTCTACTGCAAGTTCGGCTCTCTCAGAACGACCTAGGACAAGGCAGGCTATGAAATAAAGCAGGCCCTGGTAGCGCGAGAACCGCTCATTCAGAATCTTGATATTTTCCCGGGCGATGCGCGGTTTCCGCACATGTTGACGGCAGATGTGACTAGTCATTGTTCCTAGCATTCGTGCGACCTTGTTTCTTGCCGATTTCGACCGCGGGTCTCAGCGAGTCGGTGAATCGCGCGTGTTCATATTACAAAACACGTGGACGGCCGACTTATTCCTCAAATGTGCGGAAAAAAGTTCTGCAGTTTGCCGAGAACATCGTGGAATATTTTTTGAGGTGGCGTGTTGAGCGTTTCTTAGATGAGCCACTGCAGCACCCACTTCACGCGAAACCGCTACGGAGTCGGACGGCGCATGGTTAAAGACCGGACTGCGGCGAGGACGATGGGCCTAGCAGCGAGAAACCTTCGAGGGCGGCTTCAAGGCGTTGGTTTGAAATTGCGATGATCTGGCATGCTCTGATGACAAACCATGCAGGACTCTCGTGCCGAGCCCAACACCGAGGAAACCAGGGCGTAAGAGAGGCCGTGATTGCTCCAGGTAATCACTTTGAAGTCTTGATCGGTGCGATAGTGAAAAGTCAGAGCACCAGAGCGAATCTCATCTCCGCCCGCCACCACGGCAGATTCGCTTGGGGCGACAAGAAGACTGATTTTCTCGTTCTGCTTCTCGTAGGTCACCAGGGCAGCCGGACTTCTCTGGTAGCTCACCAGATCCGCCCCCACCAGGCGGTATGCGGGAGTACCGTACTGAATGGACTCAGCGTTCGGCAGTCGTACAGGAAACGAGACCTTGCCAGTGAACCATGCGCTCACCGCCTCAGCAGAACTCGACTTGAATTCCAGGGGCAACTGGCCGCTCACGAAACTTCGGTGCGTCGCCACGGCAGCTTCCACGTAGCTCGCGGCGCGCGCCTGCCGCGCCAAATTCGGAACAAAGAGGAGCAGCAGTCCTACGATCACCAGCGCCGGTACCAGTATTCTCAGGCTTGCGAGACGCCCCGCAGGATGCTGCAATCCGCCCTCCAGCATTCCCAATATGCGCTCGTACAGCCCTTTCCATGGCGCAGATCCAGGGTGTTGGTGAGCAGCCGCAGCCACTCTTTCGCGAAGTGCTGCGGGGGCTGAATACAGCGGCCGCGACCGGTGGAAAAGATGCGATAGTGCCCGTTCGGCCTCTACTTTCGCCCGGCAATCCGCGCAGCCCTCCAGGTGCAGGCGAAAATCCTTCAGTTCCTGCCCCTCGAGGCCGCCGTCCAGATAGCGCAGGATCTGGTCACTGTATTCATCGCAAGGACTCATTCAGCATCCCTAAGCTCTTCGCCGTTGGTGGGCTATATTCCCACTTACAAAACACGCCCGCCGAGAAAATATTCCCAAGCAGAGCAGAGTCCTTGCGCACTCCAGTTTCCATCCGTCTTTCCTACACTTGGGCGAATGCAATAACGTGCATTCATTCGCCACTGGCTTGAAGCCATGACACGGCCTCCTGACCATCGGTGGCCCTTGCCGCTTGTTTCTGCGACTGCGGGGCTAGCAATGTCGCGGCTAGCAGCTCTCGAAGTTTGCTGCGCGCCCTAGCTAGTCGTGACATGACGGTCCCCACAGGACACTCCAGCAGAGTGGCGATCTCTTGATAGGAAAGCTCCTCAAATTCGCGCAGTAAGATGACTTCTTGGGATTCCACTGGAAGCTGCTGGATAGCAGCACGGACCTGTTTAGACTCGAGACTGCTCAGATAGCTCGCGCCAGGATCTTTCGCCGTATCCGCTACTCTCGCGATATTCTGTTCGTCTGAATCGAAGGCGACGAACTCTACTGCCGTGCGTCTTTTCCGTAACTGGTTGAGCCAGATGTTGCGCAGAATCGTGAATAACCAGCTTTTGACATTGCTGTCCCGCCGCAGCCGGTCCATAGCTCGAAGAGCACGAAGGCAAGTTTCCTGTACCAGATCCTCCGCTTCTGTGGGATTTCGCGAGAGCACCACAGCGTAGCCATACAGGCCATCCAGGTACGCACTGAGGTCAATGGTGACTGGCGAATGGTTTTCTGTTGGACCCAATTTCATGTCTTATCCCGGGAGCAGCCGGTGTGTTTCGCCCCGCTTGCGATCATTTGCCAGGATCGGCCAAAGGAGAATTCACGGTTTCGGCTTGACCGAGTTGTCGCGCGAAATACTTGGCAACCCCGGCGGAGCAGGACGCCCGCCTTAATGCACTTCACGATTGTTTGCCTCAGCTAGTGGCCTGCGGAAAATTTGAGGGTTGGGGCCGTCCAGCAGTTGGATGATGAATCCCGCAGCGACGGTACTAGAATTCTTGAGGCGCTAGCGTGTGGACCTCAAACCTAAGCCTGTTCAACATCTTTATAACCAGCAGCTTAAACCCTAGGCGCACACGGGTTTTTAAGTGTTCGAGGTGCTATCGGGCTTGATGTTTTGGTTGAGACGCAGCACGTTGTTTGGGTCGTACTTTTTCTTGATCTCCACGAGGCGAGCATAGTTCGGCCCATAGCCTGCGCGGACCAGCTGGTCATTCGTATCGCCCAACTGGTTGACGTACACGCCATGCGCAAAGGGCTGTAAAATATCGCGCGTTGCCCGGACCCATCGCACAACTTCCGCCCTCGTTGCCGGAGTGTTCCAAAGACCCGCCATGTCTATTTCATAACCCGGCTCCCGGAGAGCAAATGCGGTATCGGTCATGCTTACACGGCTAACGGCACCACGCAACGGCACAATGATCACCTTGCATGTGGATGGAGCATCGTTGATCGCCGTTGTAATCGCCGCAATGGCAGCTCCGCTGAGTTCTCGAAGAAAAAGATTTGTTTGGAAGTGGGCAACCGGCGCTGCAAGAAATCCACCGGCCGCCTGAGCTTCCAGGTACGACATGATCTTGACACTGTCATCCTGCGGCTTGAAAGCGCGCAGCGGCCGGAGCAAGTCATTTCCCATTCGGGGATCGCCGCAATAGCAGACATCGACTTTGAGTCTTTGGCCCTGTTCGGATGGCAACAGCTGGGCAAACGCGTCCATTTCATCCGGAGCCCCAGCAAGAAACTTGGCGAAAGCCTGCAGGAGATCTGGGATGCGTCCGGGCGAATAGATGAGGGCTCCCGACAGAACCTGGTCGACTGGATGGAGCTGGTACTCCAGCGCCGTGACCACACCAAAGTTGCCGCCGCCCCCACGAATGGCCCAAAAAAGATCTGGATTGGACTTGAGACTGGCTTCGACCTGTCTCCCATCCACGGTCACCACTTGCGCCGATAACAGGTTGTCGCATGCGGCGCCGTACTTCTCCATCAAACGACCTTCTCCCCCTCCGAGCGTAAAGCCGGCAATTCCGACGGTGGGGCAGCCGCCTGAGGTTGTGGCCAGCCCGAAGTGCTGGGTAGCAGTGTCGAGGTCACGCACGAGAGCGCCAGCCTCCGCGCGGGCCACTCGTTTGGTGATGTTTACTTCGATTCGTTTCATTGCGGAGAGGTCGACTACGACGCCGCCATCGCACATCCCGAACCCGAGCCGGCTGTGGCCTCCGGCACGCACCGCGAGTGGCAAATGCTGGGCCTGGGCAAAGTCGAGCGAGCGCGCGACATCGGAGGGGCTACCGCACCGCACGATCACGGCGGGACGCCGATCGAACGCGCGGTTGAAGATTGAGCGCGCCGCGTCGTAATCGGCGCTGTCGGGTGTGATTACCTGACCGCCAATTTGGGAAGCCAGCTTGCGGACCGTCTGCGGGTCCGGCGGAGCGCCATTCTGTTCATCCGCGTCGAAAAGCCGGTGCGATTCGCCTAGCGCCCAAAGCGGGCGTCCGCAGAGTGCAGCGGCCAACGCCATTTGCCGAGCGAAGTGTCTCCGGGTAATAGACGCCATATTTTTGCTCCGTCGTCTCTCATCGCTGGAACCTCGTGGCGAATTCCCCAAACGCGACTCAGAGGGTACCACGCAGGGCACGTACGGCGAACCCAGAACAAAATCTGGGTCCAATATGCCTTCGAAGCACTCCCTATTCCCTCGAACGAATCCTAGAACGCGCGCCTACTGGACAGCTCGTTCCACGCCCGCTAGCAAGAACCTTGTTTAGGGAACGAAAAGCAGCGTAGAGTTGAACAACCTCTGATCAGGCAAAAGTGCTCGCATGCGCAAAGCAGGATCGCGGATCACTATTACCCTGACGCTAGTCGCGATGACTTGGACGGTTTCGAGTCAACAGGTGAGGCGCTCTATTGAGAGCGACGCACCTCGGATTCAGCGTGCAGCACCAGCCGAAGCAACCACCCTTGCGACGCGACAGCGTTTCTTAGAGATGTTTGCTCGGGCATACTTCCCGGGACGAACCGGCCAAATCCTGATCGTGCCACGCGAAGGCGACTTCATTACGCGGGCTGACCCGAACGTGCCGTACATGCACGGTTCGCCGTGGACGTATGACGTCGCGATTCCGCTGATGTTTGCGGGCCCCGCGGTACGAACGGGAAAGTACTCGACTCCCGCCGTGCAGCAGGACGTCGCGCCAACCCTTGCGGCTGCTCTCGGCGTGCAGATGCCTCCCACTACGACAGGCCGTGTATTACCGGTTTTCCGCACTGGTTTTGCTCGACCACGAGTGGTCATGCTGCTCGTCCTGGATGGCATGCGCCGGGATTACTTCGATCGCTACGGCGCGTCCATGCCAACCCTCACGGCCCTGCGCCAGCGTAGTGCCTGGTTCACTGAGGCGCGGGTTAATTTTCTTCCGACCAACACAGCCGTTGGGCACTCGACGCTCGCGACCGGGGCCGATCCTCGCGTACACGGAATCACAGGGGTCAGCGTGTACGAGCGCCCGCAGCGCCGACGCTACGACTTTTTCGCTGGAGGAACGCCGCAAGACCTGATGGCATTGACGCTGGCTGACGTCTGGCAGCTGGCGACGGCTGGTCGCGCGATCATATTGGCACAGGGCAGCATCGACCGAGCGGCAACGCCGCTCGCAGGTCATGGAGCGTGTCAGTTGAATGGAGCGCCAGTTGTTCTCGCGAGCTACGATCAGGAGTCGGGCAACTGGCACAGCAACCCCAACTGTTTCCGGCTGCCTGCGTATCTGAAGGATCGCAATGCGAAAACACTGTGGCTGGCCGCCGCGGAATGGATGGGTCACAAAATCGACTCGACCGAGGCAGTACGATATTCGGCTCTGTTTCCAGCATTTGAAGCCGATGCGATGGTCGCGATGATGGAGCGAGAGCCGCTGGGCGAAGACAACGTTTCAGATCTCATTCTGCTGAACTACAAAGGCGCGGATTTCGTGGGCCACAAGTATGGTCCGGATTCCGAAGAGCTGCGCCTCACGCTCGGCGAGATGGATCGCCAGTTGAAGAGGATGCTGAGTGTGTTAGAGGCAAAGGTTGGTAAGGACTATCTCCTTGTGGTGACCGCGGACCACGGTATGCCATCGGAACCATCGTCGCCGGATCGCCGGCACTTTGCGCCATCGATCGTAGACCTGTTGCACGAGAAGTTTGATCCAGAAGCGAAGCAGTTGATTACGTCGTTCGAACCGGAAAACGGCCAGATCTTCGTCGATGAGGACCGGCTGTCGAATCTGGGTCTGACGTTGCGTGACCTGGCTCATTTCCTCGAATCACAGCCGTTCCTTTTTGCGGTGTTCACCAACGACGATGTGCGCCGAGCCGCTAACGCGCTGAAGCCTGCAACGCCGCCGCAAGGCACTCGAAGTGACAAATACGGTCGGCCTGACCACGTGTTGTAAGCGGTCTTGCGCGAAATGCGAACTCCTGCAGAGTTCCGCCATCGGCTCGCCGGCTTGCCACAAACTGCAGCCTTTTGTCCATCGCCGAACACTCCTTCCAAGGCATAGGCTTCTCCCTAATCAGGGAGAAAGTGTTCATTCGCCTTGGTCCGAGTTTTAAGGTAGAAGATTGGTACGTAGGATCAGGTGGAGGCGTCAGCTTTTGTCTATGATTCGTTCAAGATGAGGAACCGGACGCATGAATAAAGCGGATGGTCAGGACACAGCAGACCGCCTCTCTGCAATTGTCGCGAACTCCCTGGACACGCCGGCGAACACGCAAGATCTGGCGCGCCAAGCGTATCAAAGCCGCACGCAGTTCCACCGATTGTTCCGAACCGTGGTCGAAGAAACTCCGGCAGCGATGCGACGCCGACTATTGTTGGAAAGAGCAGCATATCGATTGGCGCATACCGGAATGTCGGTTACCGACGTCGCCCTGGACGCCAATTACGGTTCGCTGGAAGCGTTCACGCGCGCTTTCCGAAAAGCATTTCGGATTTCTCCCAGCCTCTACCGCCGCATGCGTGATCCGCACTTTCACTTGCCGGCGTCCAACAAAATTCACTTTTTTGCCCCTGGTTCATCAACAAAAGGAGAAAGAGACATGGATTTATTCGATCGTTTTGCAGGCAACGACTCCTGGCACACGCGGCGTTTGTTGGAATACGCGGGCACTTTGACAGAGGAACAACTGGATCGGCCGCTGCCCACGGTCATAGAGCTGCTGCCCTGGCGGGAGTCGAATAAAACTCTAAGGCAGCTCTTAGAAAACATAATCTTCACCAAAGAAGTTTGGACCGCCGCGCTGTCCGGAACGGATATGGATATGAACGGCCCTCCTCAATCGCAGCGCTCGCCGCAGGCGATGGTGCAAAGGCTCGCCAAGACCGATGCCGAACTGCATCGTATTTTCAGTGACATCCGAAACCGCTCCGGCTGGGATGATACGTTCATCGACGCTCTGTGCGAGCCGGCTGAGACCTTCACGTTCGGCGGCGTCTTCGCGCATATCATGACCTTCAACGCGCATCGCCGATTGATGGCTTTAGACGCTCTGCGCCACCTCGGCGTCCAAGCCGAAGGTTTCGGCGATCCCATGGAGTATGAGGAAAGTGTGGCACCCTGGAACCAGCGAGCGGTTCTCAAAACGCCGTGACGATGAGAACGGGATTGCTATAGCGGGACCAGAACACGAGGTTTGCAAACGACAAGAGTTTGCAGTTTGCACAAATTTCTTGGGCATTTCTCCCTGGCACAATGTCTCCACCGCCGGTAACGCGACGCTCCGTCATGCTTCGGTCGCATCCGCTGGCCTTCCTTGCTTGGCAAAGAACTTGAGTTGGCGTCTGCTTCGCAAAGGGACGTTGGTCGCGATCAAGAGAGCGGAAGCGCCGATCACCCAGGTAATGAAAAATGCCGTCAGAGGGAATCTCGGTCCCGCGGGTGTCCCAGCGAAGGTTGGATTGAACCATTTGGATGGGCCCCAGACCAGGAATGCAAAAAGGGTTAGCATCCCGGTCTCGATGAACGCTGCGGCTCGCGGAAAAATCGAGAGTAGCACTCCCAAGCCGCAGGCCATTTGTCCCACACCGGTGAGATAAGCGAGTCCAACGCGAAACGGCAGCCAGGATGGAATCATGCCGGCCGTGATCCCGACATAAAAGATATGCGCCAGCCCAACGGGAAGAAGAGCCGCACCAAAAATGACTCTGGCAATCCTGACGCCTTTCTCGCCAGTCATGTGCCGGAGGAATGAACCCGAGTTCTCGAGCCCCGAAAAGCGTGCAAACAGTACCAAACCGCCGGCAAGCAGCATCGCGATTTCGCCAAATCCCAACCAGACAGCTTCGATTTGCGGGGCAGCAACCAGAGCCGGAATCTTGAGACATTGCCACGCTAAAAGAAAGGGAAGTAAGGACCGGGCCGCCATGGCCGCCGTGGCGCGGAACAGTAACGCCACGCTGACTGCAATCATGAACAGTCCGCAGAGCACAGCAAGGACATCTCGTCCCGGGTGAAATGCCGGCACAGGCTGCCAGTCAAAAGCGAAGTCCCTATAGATCACAGAGAGGATGCCCAGACCAATGAGGCCGATTGCAAACAGAGTTACCGCTGGCTGCTGCTGGCGAATCATTTTCAGTTCCTTTTCTTGACTTGCTTGAGGACCGCAATCGTTACCTAAACAGTTGGGACTGGCAGATTGCCTACATTCATGGATGCCCGATCCTCAGTGTCCTGATATTATTCACACACCATTGGTATGGTGAAAAGAGCCATTTTCCGATAATTCTCCTGTACCAAGTTGGAGGTTGTTTGTCCAAAGCGATTAGCAGCTACGAACTCACCCTCGGCGTGCGGCCGCAGCATCAGACTCTGACGAACTGGCTCTACGGAGAACTGCGCGGCGCAATTCTTCAGGGCCGGCTGGCACCTGGGACCAGATTGCCTGCATCGCGAGACTTTGCCGTGCAGCATGGACTCTCCCGCGGAACGGTTGTTAGCGTATTCGAGCGCCTGCAAGACGAGGGCTACGTGTCCTGCCATGTTGGATCGGGTACGCGGGTCAATCGTTTGGCGGCAGTCAAGCCCACTGGGAGAAGGCAGCGGCTGCCTCCTGCTTATATCACTCGCATAACTTCTGCGTACAAACGGCCTTACGCTTGGATTGACGTTGAAACAGTGATGCGAGAAGGGCCTTTCCAAATGCGAGATCCAGCCATCACTGAATTCCCGGCTAAGCTTTGGGCCAGCATTGCAGCAAGACGCTCGCGCAATTTTTCATCTTGGCTGCAGTCGAAAGGTGATGGGCGTGGCTATGGCCCATTGCGCGAGGCGATTGCACACTATCTTGCCGTGTCGCGCGGCGTGCGCTGCGGTCCAGATCAGGTCATCGTAGTTTCCGGAGTTCAACAAGCGCTCGATCTCTTGGCGCGCGTCCTCCTCGAGGAGGATGACCCGGTATGGATGGAAGATCCGGGTTACTTTGGAGCCCAAATCGCCTTCAGCCGCGGCAGCGGAGCCAAAATCATCCCAGTGCCTGTAGATGAACAAGGCTTGGATGTTGACGCGGGTCTGAAATTATGTCCCCACGCCAAGGGAGCCTACGTCACACCAGCCCACCAGTTTCCGCTGGGGATGACAATGTCGCTGAAGCGGCGAATGGAGCTTCTCAGGTGGGCTTCGCGCACCGGCGCGTTCATCATCGAAGACGACTATGACAGCGAATACCGATTCGAAGGGCGACCGGTCCCGGCATTGCAAGGCCTCGATCGTGATTCGAACGTGATCCTGGTCGGATCGTTCAACAAGCTCCTGTTCCCAGCACTGCGGCTGGGCTACGTGGTTTTGCCTTCCTCCTTGGTGGATTGTTTCTTGGCATTCCGCTATCAAACCGACTTCCGCAATGTAAGCCTCGACCAAGCAGTGCTGTGTGATTTCATCGAAGGTGGGCACTTAGGACGTCATCTGCGTCGGATGCGGAACCTCTACTCCACTCGCCTCGCAGTTCTGATTAATGGCGGAGAGCAGTATTTGAGCGGTTTGCTTGAAATTTCCAATGTGCGGGCTGGTCTCTACACAGTGGGGTTCCTGAAGAATGGCATGACTTCGCGGGAGGCCGAGAAGGCAGCGGCAGCCCAGGACGTTGAAGCTATCGCCCTCGATCGCTACACCTTGAAGCGGCCCGATCCGAAAGGAGTAACGTTGGGTTTTGCGGCCCATGATGAAATTGCGATTCAGCAAGGATTGATCCGGCTCGCCAAGGCATTGAGTCGGGCGAAACCTATGGGCCGCCCCGTCTTGCGGGCTTAGTCTGTCGCCGGGAGCTAC
>Ga0193726_1001284_pt1 | contig 20409 bp, 12 predicted proteins | sample H2c1metaG_FD_144928 | JGI IMG/M metagenome (GOLD analysis project Ga0193726, IMG submission 144928) | Soil microbial communities from a riparian zone of the East river system, Colorado, United States - H2c1 | ecosystem: Environmental > Terrestrial > Soil > Riparian zone | place: USA: East River... | reverse complement strand
CATTTTCAAATTTTTCATTTTTCATTATTCATTGTTCATTCTGTTTGCAATGATTTTACAGGATTGGCAACATTGCTTGTATATTGTTACCTGATTAGCGTCACAGTTCCTTTTTCGATCTTCAAAGCTCCGCCCGCTAACTGGTACTCGCAAAACCAAACAAATACGCCATCATTTAAACGACGACCATTAAATTTTCCATCCCACCCTTGTCGGAGTGTGCTGGATTCAAATACTTTTTCTCCCCACCTGTTGTAAATAGCAAAGTTGTATCGGGTTATATTTCCTGATAACAATGGTTTAAAGAGATCATTGAGCCCATCCCCATTTGGGGTGAACGCATCAGGCACCAGGAATTCTTTTAAGCAAGGTATTTGATTGACGAGTATCGTGTCTTTGCCAACACAATTGTTGCTGTCAGTAACCTGGAGCCAGTAGGATCCTGGCAAGTTCACCGTTAAACTTGCCCCATTTGAAAAGTCGCTCCATTCATATTGTTGGTAGCTGCCAAAAGGAACGATGGTTAGATTTCCCTGGAGACATGCTGATGTATCATGAGGAAGAAATCCAAAAGGCAGCGGAACGATGGAATCAATGGAAGTGGTATCGGATCCTTTGCATCCATTTTGATCTGTTACGGCAACCCAATATATTCCGGTGTCACTAACAAGAATAGATGGAGCATCGCTGCCATCGCTCCATAGATATTGAGTGTAGCCTGGACCTACTGTCAGCTGCCGGCTTGTTCCTTTGCAAATAACTGTGTTTTTATCAAGGGAAATAACAGGATTGTAATGAACATTTGGATTTGTCAGAGGACAGCCTGTTTCTTTTGAAAGATTTCCCTGGGATTGATTTACAAAATTGTGATTGCTAATGTGCATCGTTGCTGAAATGATGCTATCAATTTGAAGTGTGCCCTTTTGCATGGCATAAGGGAGAACAAAAGTCAGGCTGGTATCTGCACCACTGCAATCATCTGAAATCTTACTGTCATCAAGTCTTACCATTTCCATTCCTCCAGTATTCGTGGTGCTGTCAATGTAAGACTGCATCACAATATCTTCAGCGGGTTGATAAAAAAGAAAATTGCTAACGGTTGCGCTTGAACGATTTTTTTCATGGTAAATTCTCTCTCTTTTCACCTGGTTATTTTGAATATTGCCATAAATAATTTCTTCATTATACAGATCGTGGTTCTCGCTGAACCGGGTATATGAAATTCTTCCATTGGGATGCTGGGTAGTAACTGTGTTATAATAATTGGTGGCATGTTTTGAGGCAAGCATAATCCCTGTAATAAAATCGAAATCCAGGGTAAAATTCGCAACTATCGAATGCCGGATCGTGTCGGTCACCTGTCCAACGAATGCCAGGAAATCGGAATGGGCTGTTCCGGATACCGATACCTGCCCGTTATCAAGCATGGTTACATTTGTGTTTGCATAAGCAAAGGAATTTGCTGATGATAGTTGATCAAAATCTGCATACCAGGATTTTGTACTGATAGTGTCCCCGTTTGCCGGATCAATATTGATGCACCATAATAAATTTGACTGCAGGGTCGAAGTAACAGAAAATGGTCCCGAAGTTCCTATAAGCAGCAATTTATTTTGAAGAAGCACTGACCCGAATACCAGTGGATCTTTGGTGCTATAATTTTTGTCCCAAAGAACAATGCCACTTGAGTTTATTTTAAGTACAAATGCAAACTTTGAAGATTCAAAAAATCTCAGGTTCCCTGATAAAAAAATGTTTCCTGATAGATCCTCCTCCATGCCCGTCACTTCAGTTGATCCTGTGATAGGATCCGTCCACAAACTACTTTCATATGATTGGGCCCAAATCAAATACCCATTCTTATCCAGCCTCCAGGCCGCAAGATCCCGGCGATCATCGGTGCCGGGAATTCCTATTTCCCCCACCATCAGCAGGTCGCCGTTATGCAATTCTTTGATCCTTGTACCGGTATACCAATTGCTTGGAAACGTGCCCCGGCTTGGATAACTTTTGCTCCAAAGAATATTACCTTTTGGAGTGCACTTGATAAGATAGGGCATCTTATAATATATGCCACCATTTGGATAATAGTATCCGGGTACCAGGAAATTTCCGTCACTGGTCTTGACAATAAATTTTGTACTTACAATAATTGAATCTTCATGTAATAGCTGTCGTTGAAAATTATCTATGCAGAAAGGTGAATCAGTGCGCAATGAAGAAATGGCGCCTTCAATTTTTGAAAGACCTGGTTTTAGCGTATCGTTATTGAGTTTTCCAGGAAGTGACTGTGCAAAGGCTGAAACCCCAATCAATAAAAGGATTAAGCCAAACAGGCTGACGAGGGAAGCTTTTTTTTTATCAGTAAAATTTTCCACAAACCGCAGATCTTTTCTCAACGGTAAAGTACCTAATAATTTGCAATGGCTGAAAAATGAATGAGGTTTCGAGGATAAAAAGGATATGGCTATTTGAAACTGATCTCTGTAGAATGATTTTGGGAGAATGAATTTTTACTACCGGGCTCTTTTATATTCATAGATAGAAACCGGGAATGATGCACATCGTCCAGGACTATAGCTGTCCTGTAATCTTTTTTGCTGCATTGTAAAGAGAGTCCAGTGATCTCTACATCCCGCGCGTGACGGATATAAATTCCCCATGTTGGTAATTCACGGAACATGGAAAATTCGGGATATGCGTCAGATTTTTCAGGTACACTATCAGTATCATTCGGCAATATTTTCGCAACGAAAGGATTGCCTCCCCCGGGATGTTTTATTTCAATATTTTTAAAAGAAACGTTTGTGATGATTGCGCCTGGTAATCCTGCAATAACAATTGCAGGTGAAATGTTCCTTGGCATATTTTCTATGGGGCCCTCATACTCGTATCCTGAATCTGGCTTATTTCCAGCTATCTCTATTGAAAGATGATTGAACTTTATATTTTCCAGTCTTCCTTTTTTCCCGGCGACACGCTCGCCAATCCGGAGAAAAATTGCATTGCCGGTATTCCTGACTTGTAAACTATCGGCTTCCACATTTTCAATAAACCCGCCATCTACGGCTTCCAGTGCGATGGCTGAGCGGTAGGTATCAAATACTTTAATATTTATGATCTTAATATTGCGAAAACCTCCGAGGGAGGCGGTTCCAAACTTTATAGCACTTGCACTTGATCGAATGGTACAATTCCTGATCAGGATATTCTGACAAACCATTTTTGGGTCGTGGGATTTCAGGCAAATACCGTCATCATCAGCGTCAATATAAGAATTGCTAATACTCACGCTATCGCAATCCACAATGTCCATCCCATCATTGTTCCAAAAAGCGCGACTGTCTACCGTTAGACTATCAATATTTAATTTCTTGCATTGATCATATGTTTGAATCCAGGCGGCCCCGTTACGCAGGGTTATTCCTTTTATCAAAATGTTCGAGCAGTTTCGAAAATAAATAAGCATGGGCCTGATCTCCACCTCGGGCCTGTCGTTTCGAAAAGCATCTTTTATCAGGCCTTTATGAACCAGGGATGAGACATTATTTGCGACCTGCCTTCCCTGTCCATCAATAATTCCGGCTCCGGTGATTGCAATGTTCTGTTGATCCCGGGCAAGTACCAACGCGGTAAATCCATCCCTTTCATAATCTAACGGATTTAAAACTCCAAGCAGTACGGCGCCTTCTTTCAGGAGAATCGTAACGTTTGATTTAAGATGAATGGATCCTGTAAGAAAGCGGCCCACATCAAATACCAACCGGCCGCCCCCTTGTTGATTAACGTAGTCAATAGCGAATTGAATGGATCTTGTATTGAGCGTTACACCATCCGAATTAATACCAAACAAAGATGCCGGATAATCTTTTGCATAGGCTTGAAGGAATTGGACACTGATAATAGTTGCAATGATGAATTTTCTTAAAAATGCTGCCATGGTTATTTTTTAATAAATGGTAACAGGTCCCAACAACCCCAAAGATTGCACTGGCTGAATGGTTCTTCCTTCATTTGTCCAGAACTGCGCGATGGGATTGTCCTTTAAACTTTTTAAATAGTTGCCCATGGTTGTCACAATTTTGATCTCAATGTCGTTGTTTCCATTTTGTATAAAATTTTTAATGGAGTAGATCCGTCGTCCATACCATTTTGATCCTGCATTTTTCCCATTGATAAATATTTCTGAAACTCCAAATACCTTACCCAGGTTCAGCCATTCCAATTTATTTACATCACTGATTTCAAAATTAGAATGGTAAATCATATTCCCGCAAAAATTTATCCATGTAGAAATTTCTTTCAGGTCAGTAAGGTTTTTCATTTCTGTTTTGATCATTGTACCATCAATGTGCTGGCCTGTTAGTGACCATGGATTATTTAGTTCTATAAGATCAGTATCGATTTTTACCGGGTGATAAGGAATTCCCTTTCTTTCTTTATCAAAAACGATCAGTTTCAGGTCGGCCGGTCCCATGTCCAATGTAATCTTACTGCCCGGGTGGTCCAATAAATATCGCTCACCACTTTCTGCATCCCATATCCAGGCTTGTTTCCCGGAATTAATAGCAGCCTCAGGCGTAATCGTTATTTTATAAGAATGGTGAATGTCTGAATTGATAAACAATAGCATCTCGGTTTCATTTGCCTGGTACCTCACCTGCGTTATAAAATGGTTCGTAGGATCCATCTTCACATATGGGGTGATGTTATATTTTTCCTGGATATTTTTATACCAGCTGGTAAAATCCTTTCCTGGTTTTTCCAGAAGTATGGAGCGATCCGGAAAGCTCTTCATCCTCGTGACCCAATCCTGCACTTCCTTATCGCGTTCCTGGTGATTCAGCCATCCTGGTGCTTTTCCAGGAAACCTTTCAATGAAAAAGATCCTTCCTCCCGATTCAATAAATTCAAATAATTTTTTTGATGTTGCTGGTTCCATGCTTTCCACGCGGGTAAGAAATAGTGTATGATATTTCCTGGGACCGTAAACTAAATGCCCGCTTTGAATGGTGGCATCTCTGATAATTTTTTCAGAAACATAATCACAGGCATTCCCATTCTGATGAATGGATTCCCAGGTAAATGTTTGCCATTCAGGATGCATTATAGCTGGGAAGGGTTCGTTTTGTACACCATAAATACTCCACATGTCAACTGTGGCCGGGAGTATTGCAATATCTGCAAACATTGTTGCCTGCTGCAGTATAGCAGATAATCTTGCTTTATAGCTTGTGAAAAGTTTGAAATAGGGCCACCAGGGATTTCTTTCATTTAGGAATGTACCATAGATGACCCAACCCGGAAATAGTGCTTCGGGTGGAGAATAATTAAATCCATGGAAGATCGGGTGCGTAACGCCGGAAATGATACTTTGATCACCCGCAATTTTCATGAGTTCCAATGATTCATTAAAGACCATATGAATATTCGTGAGCTCTTCACAACTGATATGTTTCTTTCCTTTTAAATGAGCTGCGGAAGAAACGAATTTATTTACCATAGTGTATGCTCTTCCGAGGCGGTAGTCGGTTTCACTCATGTCATTTCCCAGGCCGGGCCTGATCCATGTCTCGCATTCAGGAATATCGGCATCCAGGCTCGCATCCAATGGAAAATATCCTCTTCCATATGCCTGCATCCGGGATTGTACCTTGTTTTCTTTACACCAGCTAATAAAAGAATCCAGGAATCTTTCTTTGATCAATTCTGTCTTGGTGAGTTCAAAATCATAACGGATGCGTTCAATCATTTCATTAAAAGCAGGGCTGTAGGCTGCTCCATAATCAGATAGAATGGAATTACCCATGATACCTGTCTTAAATAATATGAATGGAAGCCATGGTGTAAGGTCGTATCCTCTTCGTTTTTCAAATTCGGATTGCATATCATGACTCCAATTGGCACCCTCCAGTTCCAGACTATCTGAAAATAATGATCGGATATGTATTGAAAGAGGTCCGAGTTTTTCCTGTATCGTCTCAGACATCCTGGCCAGGTATTTTTTTACGGCTGATTCATTATAATGATTGAGTACTGGTCCTGTTGCGCCCGGCGCTCCCTGGATTACTGCCATAAAGCCGCTGATCTTTACCAATGCGTACAAAATATATTTTCCTTCAGGGATCTTACATTTTACAAATTCATTTTTTATTTGATCAGGGAGATCTTTTACATCTTCAATGGTGTTGATATTGACAGGAACTAATTTTATAGAAAGCATTTCCATTTGACGACCGGCAAACGGGGAGCTGATTGCAGGATCCGCTTCTTTAAATAATTCAAACATTGAAACTTCATAATCTAAAGGGCCTTGTAATTTTTTCGTTCCAATTACAACTACTTGCGAACGTTCCTCTCCCTGGAGCCATTCTGCTCCAAAGGGCCAACCTGATCCAACGATCAGGTCGCAGGTCATGCCAAGGGATTTTGCTTCAGAAAAAGTGAATTGTAACAATTCGATCCATTCGGGGCTCAACCATTCAAGTGAGGGCTTGCCCAAATCATTTGTTTTTGCGGGGAATTTTATCGGGTTAATTTCAACTCCACCAATACCATTTTCTTTCAGCAGTCGAAGCTCCCTTGCTAATTCACCTTTTTCCACTTTATCTCCGTTCCACCACCATCGTACAAATGGTTTGTAAATGATCCCAGGGTCTTTAAAAACTGCGTACAATGATTTTTCGGGAGCCGAGTTATCAAAAGGGGACAACCATTTCCTGAAATGCAACCCGGTGGTCAGTATCGATCCATGTTTAAGAAAAGTTCTTCTTTTCAAAACAGTTTATTTTAAAATGATTTTTGAACACGCCTGCCCCGCAGCAAGCGGGGGATAAATCGGATCAAAAGGATTTGCACAGTTTTTTTTAATGATTTTGCATATCGTGAACTCCTGAAGATCCTTTAGAACAATAATTTTCTTAAGACTGTAAACTAATCATATCGAGAACCGTTTCAGATTTAGCAGTTTAACAATTTAGCCATTAAACAATTTAACCATCAAACAATTAAACCCTACTCGGCAAATGAAACATATCGTTTTTCCAATAGATCCTTCATCCAGTTATTGAGCCGCCATTGCTCTTCACCAGGAGCGCCCACGCGATCTGCAAAAACCATGTATGGTGGCGGACCAAACTCAGGAGTAATGGTACAACTTACTGCCCGTTTTTTTATTCTTGAAGTGATCCATTTATCCCAGGCATTTAAATGAGCTTTCAATGCTTCAGCATATTCAGGAGCAGTGGGTTCATAAACCTGTGGCCCTTGTGTATGTCCTACTCTTGCATGGAGGTGGCGGGTATGCTCGATTGCTTTTTCAACTGCAGCTTCCTGGTCTTCCAGATAACTTTCAGAAACACAAAACCAGTGTGAAATATCAAGTGTGAGTAAAAGATCAGGATGTTTTTCTAGAAATGGATGCACCACATGAGCAGCAAAGGACCATTTGTTGCGGTGCGTTTCCTGGTAAATAGGAATGCCTGTTTGTTGACTGATTTCTTTGCAGCAGGAAAGGCATTTTTCTATTTGTTCGGTAGTGAAATATTCTCTACCTGTTTGGGCAGTAATGTGGAGTGGCCCATAATTTATCTTGCGCAATGTAGAAAGATCCAGTAATTTTTCCTTTAAAGCCACAAGGTAGTCATCGAACATGGGATAGCGATCCAAAACAGTCATGACGATGCAAAACTCCAATTCATTTTTCTCAACCAGGCTTATGATATTTTTAATATTTGATTTTTCACCACGGGGGAACCATTCTATTCCCGAATAACCGGCCTTCTTGACATCTGCAAGAAAAGTTTCCCATGGAATGCTTTCAAAACCCCAACGGGGACAAAAGAATTTTAATTTCATGCATTCACCTTAGAAGGTACATGATAGATAAGCGGGTTTTGATCTTGGTTGTCGAGAATGTCCCCGATCTTCAGGCTTTTTAAATAGGCATCGGGCAATATGTTAGGTTCACCATTGAAGGTATTTCCTTCCGGCATAAAGGCACAGGTCATGGCACGACGGTAACCATTGGTCATGTTCGCATTGGCGCCATGGATGGTAAGTCCATTATGAAAGGAACAACTTCCTGCTTTCATCGGGGCAGCGACAGGCCTTGTGTTTTTTAATTGGGGATAGACCTCAAAAATGCCATCCATATTTCTGCCTATTGTTATTTTATCAAAATTTGTTTGCTTGTGTGAGCCGGGAATAAAAAACAAACAACCATTTTCCAGGGTGGCATCATCCAATGCAACCCATATGGAAATAGCATTACGATCCGAGAAAGACCAGAAGGGAGTGTCCAGGTGCCAGGCGGTGGGATTAGCCCATGGACGTTTTATCAGCGCCTGGTCGTGCCAGATCCTTATCCCTTCAACGCCGGCTAACTCCGCGGCCATCTTACCGATCTGTTTATTGGACATGATTTCTTTTACCTGTTCATTGGTTTGCCAGAGATTGAGAAGCTGGTCAAACACCTTCCCGAAATAATCAGCATCTTCATTAATGCCATCTGCTTCTCCGGTCTTTATGTCTTTCCCAGGAATCTTTATTCCGCCTCTTTCTTTAACGGCATCAGTCACGGCTTTGCGCCAGTGTTCCAATTCCTCCGGTGATAGGAAATCTTCAATAACAATGAATCCATTGTTGCGATAGCTCTGTGTCTGTTCCTGGGTTACCTGGTATTTCATAATTGAATGGGATTGGTAAAAAAATTTATTTCTATAAGAAGTTATCAACTCTTAAAGAGATGACTCCCAGATCACTTGCGGAGTGAATCAAGTTTATCAGCATGAAGTTAGATTTTTTTACAGAATTGATCCAGGGAGGCGGGATGATGATCAAATTTTAATTCACTTAACCAATAAAGGTCTAAAAGTTTCCAAGTTTTTTTCTTGAAACGTAGAATAATTGATTTTTATAATCAAATATTACGAATTCAAATCGTACAAAAAAACCACGTCCAATCAATTTTTCCTTAACTAATTTATTTGTGGCAATAATAGTCCTATAATTATTTTTTTGGATTTGAATTGAATCATATGCTTCTGTGACTTCAAGAACGTTCTTGCTGCCGGGAGTCGAAAATCTTAGAGAGCCTTTACGGATAGCCTTGTTTCCCTTGCTAATTTCAATAAAGTCTGTGCCTGGTAATAAAATCAAACCATTGAATCCGAAATCCACTTCAAGATCTTCTGTTTTGTTATTCCGAAAGCCAGCTGAAATTTTAATTGCATTGTCAGTGAAATTAGAAGGAAAGATCTCAGCTTGATCCAGGTCTTTTAAGGAATCAATACTTGAAGCAAATGTCATTGTCTGTTCCTTAAAATTAATTTCCCATGCTCCTTTGGTTATTAAGTTTTCACCAAAAACTCCTTCCATTTGATCAGAAATGTTATAAAACGGCACGTTCGAAAATGTTACTGGTCCTAAACTGATACTATCGCAACGATATACATTTCCACGGATGATAGATCCATCGGCAGTTGTTGTAGAATAAAATGTTTTTTTGGATTTTGAAATAGATTTATTGCCTCTAATAACTTTCCCGTTTGCCCAGGTAGGTGAATGGTTATCCCACAGCAACTCATGCCTGATTTTATCTGCACCCCAGTAGGTGTCAATGATAATACCCGTGGTATTTATTTCAAAAGGGATTGTCATTTTGAAACTTTCCGGTCTTACAGCTATAACCGGATCTTCATTTTGGGGACAGCCATAAATAGCCTGTAATGATATAAGGCCCAGAGCCAGGCCGATCTTCGTGTTAAGTGAGTGATTCATTTAATTATAACAAGCATTAGACTGCAAAGGACTTGAATTCTTTTTTGATTTGTTGGCTGGACTGCCAACACTCCAAAACAAAATTGGCTGCTGTTTGTGACAATATTGTCCTTCCCAAGCCCTTTCTCCCAAACGTCAAAATATTCATATCTGTTTGTACCGGTAATCTTTACTATATAAATGATTAAAGAGTATTTCCATAAAACACGGTAACATTTCGTTTTTCCCTCATTAAAATAAGTGTAAATCCTCATTCTTAATTTCAGAAAGTTTATCCATCTTTATATATTATTTTTTTTATTGCTGGACTTTTGTAAATAAAAAACACCGCTAACCCCGAAAGATTCCTTTCTTCTCCATACATTGCCAGAACTCCGGCCCTGGAAAATTGTCGCCACCAAAACCTTTGCTATGAATGAGTTCCTGTTTTTCAAAGTTGGAAAATACTATTCCAGGATCAAGCTGCCTGACATCCTGTATATCCATGCCGATGGAAGGCATGTGACGATCGTTACAAAAGAAAAATGTTATTTCTCGCTTGTTACGATTGGGCAAGTCGAGAAACTTTTACCACCTGATTTATTTTGCAGGATACACCGCTCGTACATTATTTCATTACTCCACACAGAAGCGTTTGATAGTGAACTTGCCTATGTCGGTAATAGGAAAATTCCAATTTCCGAGCAGTACAAGAATGTTCTAAAGAATGGAGTCAGGGTAATTCATGGACATTCTGCACCCGTTTCTTCAAGCAATGAACAGATTGACAAAATCTTAAAGGACATGAACCTTTAATATCTTGAAATCTTTTTCCTAATCGATCATAAAGGATTGAATTTTAAAAAATCAAAAAGCCGGTTCGTTACAGAAAAAGGGGCATTCGCTCCGCGAAATATGGGTGTTCGTGCATGTTGAACGGAACCTGTTTTCTTCTTTCCTACTTTGCTATTTACAAGCCATTACCTTGAATCCTAAATTCCCGCTACCAATCTTGCTTACTATTTGTGTACAAGCACATTCTCAATCTCATCTTCATTGGGTGTTCAATAAAATTGACCCACAGAAATGGTCCGCCTCGGTAGAAAAGAAAGTGAGCAAGCTGGAAGGCAAACTCATGGCGAGTACCATTGAATTAAACAATAACTGTAAATTTCATATTAAAAAAAACTGGTTATGAAAAAAGTTATCGGTATAGTAATTTTTTGTCTGTGTTTTGCTACTCTGAATGCGCAATGGACAACAAGCGGTACCAATATATATAATTCCAATACGGGAAGTGTTGGCATTGGGGTAACCTCATTCTTAGGAAGCGAGAAATTCAGAGTGGTGGGTGATATAAATTTGGGAGGCTCACAATATATTACTAAGTCTATCAACTCAAATTTGCTCCCGACCTATCCAGCTGCTAGTGCTACTCTTGAAAATTATTATACTATTAATGGAGCTGCCACCTACAATATGAACGATAATTATGCAGTTGATAATTTATTGTTCATACAAGGTTTTGCGCAAGCAATAGGCGGATATCAAAGTGGAGGATCAAGAAGTCAACTATACATAAATAACGCAAATTATACATCAACGTTCGGTCATATTTGGAGTGCGGCTTGCAATCAGATCGTTACATCAGGAACTACAACAGCAGATAAACTTGTTAATACCTATATCAAATCTCAATTTGGCTCTTCAGCGGTTACGAATTATTATGATCTTTATTTAGAAACTCCTGCTACAAGTGAACCAACAAACCATTGGGCAATATGGCAGGAGGATCCTATTGCCAGGAGTTATGTTGCTGGCAAAGTTGGATTTGGCACTACTACTCCTACAGCCAGCCTGCACATTAAGGCCGGCACTGCAACAGCTAATACCGCTCCATTAAAATTTACTTCCGGGGTCTTACTTACAACCACCGAGGCCGGTGCCATTGAGTATGACGGAACCCACCTTTATTTTACGGCTGCAAATGCTGGGACAAGATACCAGTTAGATCAGCAAGCCGGTGGCGGCACAAATTTCTGGACTTTATCAGGCACTAATATTTATACAAACACTGCAGGCAGTGTGGGGATCGGTACAAACGCCCCCGGTCCTTATAAACTTGCTGTAGAGGGAACTATTGGTGCGAGAAAAATAAAGGTTACACAAGCCAATCCCTGGGCAGATTATGTTTTCGAAAAAGATTACCAACTCCCTTCGCTCAAAGAAATAGAAACATATATCCAGCAATACAAACACCTGCCGGAAGTTCCTTCTGCCCAGGAGGTCAATAGAGATGGGTTGGACCTGGGAGATAACCAGGCGATGCTTTTGAAAAAAATTGAAGAGTTGACTCTTTATGTAATTGATATAAACAAAAAATTGGAAAAATTGTCGATTGAAAACAGCGAGCTGAAAAAGAAGTTGAAAAAATAGAGGTAATGCCTGGAAAAGGAGGAGTCTGGGGTCTAGTAGCAAGGATGGCTATTAATTAATTTTTGATAGAAGTAATTATAAATAATTAGATATGAGAAAAGTAATTTTTGGGCTAATCATTTTTCCAATTTTTATACAGGCACAAAACACATTTCCCGCAACAGGAAATGTTGGGATCGGTACAAATACTCCTACATATCTCCTAGATGTGAATGGTAGTCTTAGAGCAGGACAATTTTCAATAGGGGCTACGGGGGTAACCTCCACAATAAATGCGTCAGGAAACGGAGTTTTAAACCTCAATTCCAGTACTGTCAATGTCGGCGGAAATTATCTTACGGGCATTGGCTCAGGAGCAAATCTCACGATATTTAGCCCGAGCCCAAGCGGTGCCTTATGGGTGGGATTGAGTCTGAATTACTATACCTTGCTTTCGCATTCTCCTCAAACAGGAAACGGGTACTATGATTGGAAAATACTCAGTACTACCTATCGTTTATTCGACCTCGGAGTGGGAGTGGTTAAGATGCCAGTACTCGCAACAGGTACCGGTAACGGCATTCAAATAATGACTATCGGAGAAGATGGTACGCTTGGGAAAATAACACAATCAAGTTTATCAAGTGGCTGGTCATTGACTGGTAATTCATCAACAACAACAAGCAATTTCATAGGGACCACATCCGGTAATATCCAACCTCTTATTGTCAAAACAAACGGAACGGAAGTTTTTCGAATTAACTCTTCAGGGCAAGTAAGTATTGGAACTACTGATCCTAAAACATACAAATTCGCGGTCAACGGGGATGCAATTTTTACCAAGATAAAAGTAAAGCTGAATGCTTCATGGCCTGATTACGTATTTGATAGCGCTTATCAACTCCCTGCGCTCCAGGAACTAGAAAAATATTATCAACAAAACAAACATCTGCCAGGCGTACCCTCGGCTAATGAAGTTAAAGACGGATTAGACCTTGGAGATAATCAATCAATCCTACTGAAAAAAATTGAAGAGCTTACCATCTATGTGGTGGATATAAATAAAAAACTGGAAAAATTGTCGATTGAAAACAGCGAGCTGAAAAAGAAGTTAGAAAAATAATTTAATCGAAGGCAATATGAATTTTAAATTGATCATTCTTCTATTCCTGGTGCCATGCATCTCAATTCCTGCCTTTGCCCAGGATTCAACAACCACAAATTCAATTGAAAAAATTCCTGATAAGGTCTTTCAATCAATTAATAAAAAGGCATCTGTGTTGGAGGAAAAACTGGATAAACAGACTGATAAATACTTATCAAAATTAGAAAGGCAGGAAAATAAACTAAGAAGAAAACTTTGGAAAAAGGACTCAACACTTGCAAAAGAACTATTTGATAAAACCGAAGAAAAATATAGCTCACTAAGAAATATTTCCGGCAAACTGGATAAATACCAGGCCCTTTATTCAGGCCACCTCGACTCTTTGTCAACTGCCATGAAATTCTTACAGAACGAAAATCTTGATAAAATCTCTTCAAATCCTTATTTGCAGAAATCGTTAGGGGAGTACAAACAGCTACAGGAAAAATTCAATCAATCAAACCAAATAAAAAATTATCTCTCCCAGAGAAAAATGATGTTGAAGCAAGCATTTCAAAGGCTCGGCATGGTCAAAGAGTATAAGAAATTTGAAAAAGAAGTATATTATTACAGGGCGCAGGTGGATGAGTATAAAAGAATGTTTGAAGACCCTTCAAAACTTGAAGCAGGTTTGCTGAATCTTGTTTTAAAAATTCCCCGGTTTAAAAATTTTTTTGCGAATAATTCCATTCTTGGCAGCCTTTTTCCTAACATGGGACCTGTGAATTCGAGTGCTTCCGGGGCTGCATTTGGGCTTCAAACCAGGGCATCGTTAAATCAATATCTCAATACCAGGTTTTCAGGATCTGTTAATTATAACCAGGCCATTCAACAGAATCTCGGCTCTGCGCAGGGACAAATTGATGAATTGAGAAGCAAATTTATGTCCATTACAGGCGGAAGCATTGGAAGCAGCAGTGACTTTGATCTTCCTGATTTTAAACCAAACGAAGAGCATACAAAAAGCTTCTTAAAGAGACTTGAATACGGTACAAATTTTCAGACAGCACATGGAACCGGGTGGTTTCCTATTACCACGGACCTTGGATTGTCAATGGGCTATAAATTGAACCAGAAAAATGTGATAGGCCTTGGAGCCAGTTATAAAATAGGATGGGGCAAAGACATTCGGCATATCGACGTATCAAGCCAGGGGGCAGGGTTTAGAAGCTTCGCAGACATTAACATCAAAAAGAGTTTTTTCCTTTCCGGGGGATTTGAATACAACTACCAGCAATCGTTTCTGTCGATCCGGGAAATATATTCCCTGGATGCCTGGCAGCAAAGTGGGCTGGTTGGCGTAAGTAAAATAGTGGCACTGCAAACAAAATTTTTTAAGAAAACAAAGATTCAATTGTTATGGGATTTTTTGAGTTACCGGCAAAGGCCGCAAACGCAGGCATTCAAATTCAGGATTGGATATAATTTTTAAAGGGTGAGTCATTTAATAATAAGTTACCAGAACAAAACAAACTGATATGTTGAAAAGGATAATTTTTTTAATGCTTTTACTATTTGTTCTTGTAAGAGCTTATGCACAGGTGAATTTACAAACAGGCTCAGCGACTTTCTCCTTGCCGATGTTCAACTGGCAGGATGATAAGAGTAGGTTGAATTCGATTGTGGCACTAAGCTATAATTCAGGAAATGGTCTTAAAGTTAATGATGTGGCATCCAATGTGGGACAGGGATGGAATTTGGTTGCCGGCGGAGTTATCACGCGTATGCAGGTTGGGGAACCAGATGACCAGGTTGCTTATGGACTTACAGATCCGACCGATGTGACAAAATATCCTTCTGGAATTCTTTATGCAACTATTCACGCATACAATGGTTGTCCAAATGCACTTACAAAATATCCCCTTTATAAGAAACAGAACCAGGTATACAGCCAGCATAACCTTATCGCAGAGGATAAGCAACTGGACTATTTTACTTTTCAGTTTAATGGCAAGGCTGGTATGTTCGTACTTGATCCAACCGATATTGGAAATTGTAAATCGCTTGGAGATACTAAGATGAAGATCACCTTTCAAGAGGATGGAGCAATGATTACCCAGGGAATAAGAACCAAAATAACTTCTTTCACGATCCAGGATGTGGATGGTCTCACTTACAAGTTTTCAACACACGGATTGGCAAAAGCTCTTGCTATGGGTTATTGCGATGTAAGCCTGAACCAACTGCAACATTTACCAAAATTCAGGAACCTGAGGGTGTTTCAACAAACAGGTTTTGATAATCTTCCGAATCCTTGGATTATAAATGACTGGTATTTATCAGAAATTGATGACCCCCTCACTAATAGAAAAATCCTCTTCAAATACACCTCAAAATGCTGATATCAGTTCCATTGTCTATCCTGATGGCCATACCGTCACTTTTAATTATCCTGTGGACCGCATCGACTATGTTGGCGAAAAAGCATTGGCATCAGTTGATATTACCTATTTCGGAAGATTTCTTTCAAAATACTTGTTAAATACCACTTATATAATGAGGACCAGGTATGGGAACCCGACCTCTAAATCTGAAAAACAGTCTGCAAGGCTTTACTTGAAATCTGTTCAGAAAATTGGTCCCGACCTGGCTGACGATTCCCCTCCTTATATTTTTGATTATTATCTTACCGGCACAGGAGCTGCTGATGATTTTGTTCCACCGCCATTTTTTTACGCTAAAGATATTTGGGGATTTTATAATGGTAATAAAAGCGTAAGGTATGAAGACAATTTAACGGTGCCCCTTGATGTGACGGTTCCGCAATTGTTGCATGACCAGATAAAGGGACTCTGTTTTTGGCATTCCGGAGTAACCGGGCCTTATCTCAATCCAAATCCGGGTTATGCAAAAACTGGTTTATTGCGTCAGATCATTTATCCCACAGGAGGCACGCTTACCTATGATTATTCCCAAAACTCTGGAGTACTTCCAGGGCAGACATTGGATCAAACCCTTGGCGGGGTACATGTAAATTCAACTACTTCGACGGATGGCGGTTATTCCAATGGATGTACAACAAACCCGCTGGTCACGCACTATAATTATGTGATGAGTGATGGCTTGACCTCATCTCTTTGGGGAATTGAGACACCAGTAAACACAAAGTTTACAGCCAGTCACTATGCTCCTTTTGATCAAAAATATCATTGGCTGGATTGTCTCCCTTTTGGCTGCTGCTATTATAAATATTTCTATCCGGGTATTATCTCCGAAAAGGAATCACTAGATATATCCACCTTTCAAAACATAATGAATACAATTCAGCCCTACCTGAATATCCTAAGTATGGTAGGAACCATTATGGATGTAGCGACGCTGATAGCTGCGACCGACCCCACTTTTGGAACGATTGCGGCAGTTGTAATAGATGTATTGTCAGGGTTGGTGCAACTTTTCGTTTCTTGTGGTGCGAACTATTCCCAAGATCCATCGACAACTATTTATTATAATATGGATCTGAACGGGATAAGTCCGTTACCCGGCCAATATAAGCGGGTTGAGATCATAGAGGGAAGCGGAACTATCGGTAAAACAGTTCAAACGTTTACCTCTGGGGATGATTATACATTATGGGCGGGGCCGAACCAAAACTTTGCTTTTGCAGCTAAACAAAGGTTTGCACCCTGGGCGTATGGACTTCCCCGATTTACCACGGTATTAGATGCGAGCGGCAATAAGATAAAAGAAACCGAAAATCAATATGATACTTCATTCGCAAAAACCCTCATTGACGGATGCTTTAAATGCTCATTTTTTGGCTCAAGTGGACTAACAACTCCACTTGTAGCATGCAAATGTGACGTTACTCAAAGCTATTCCCAGCGTAGTACGGATTGGGCCAATGCCTCACTGTATAACAACACATACATAACTACCGAAGGGCCAAACACAGATATCAATGTTGATTACTACGGGATGTACACGGGCCGGCTTCAATTAGCCAGGACTTATGAAAGAGTTTTCAGAACAACTGATCCCGGCCAGGTTGTGGAAACTTCGACATCTTACTCATACAACAATTCGAATTATGAGCCCAATTCGATTTCGACAATAGGAAGCGAGGGAAATACTTACACCAAGGACATAAAATACACTACCGATTATTCTGGAGGTGTAATAACCACGTTGTTGAGTAACAATATCGTTTCACTGCCTGTTGAAACAACTTCATCTGTTTTTAAAGGTTCGGGAACACAGGTTCTTAATGAACAGGTAACTGAATTTACACAACTTGCCAATGGAGATATAAAGCCTTCGAGAACGCTCGAGCAAAGATTTAACCAACCTCAAACTACTATAACGTTATATGGAGGTCCCGGAAGCAGCATTTCGAATTATAAGATAACTCAAACGTTAGCTTATGACGCATCCGGTAATTTAATAGGGTTAAAAGATGAAGGAAGCAGAAATGTGACTAATATTTATGATTACCGGGACAAATATATTATCGCAACAGTCATTAATGCAGATCCTTCAATTGATAACTCTGCATACAGCAGTTTTGAAAGCACTGGTTTTGGTGGTTGGAGCCGCTCAGGTCCCGGACCAGTATATGTACCCAATAGCGGCATAACCGGTAGCCAGGCTTTTAATCTTAATTTAAATACTTTCTCAAGAACGCTCAATACCACCAAATCATATATTCTTTCTTTCTGGGCCAATAATGCGTCTGTTCTTGTAAGTCCAGGTACCCTGGTGAAATCCGCGCCGACTTACAATGGCTTTACATACTACGAGTATCAAATTAATGCGGGTGCAACAAGTGTATCTGTATCTGGCAATTCCATCATAGATGAATTAAGACTTTATCCAAAAAATGCCAGAATGCGGTCCGTTACCTATGATGAGATCATTGGTAAAACTTCAGAATGTGACGAAAACAACCGGATCACTTACTATGAATACGATAAACTCGGAAGGCTTCGATTTATTAAAGACGAGACAAAGAATATCGTAAAAATGTATGAGTATAATAATGTATCCCTTGCAAAGCAAAATGGATGTCCCGGTACTTATTATAATCACCTGATATCAGAGACATTTACAAGAAACAATTGTACTGCTGGCTCTGCAGGGACTAATTATACGGTAACCGTTGCAGCAAACACGTATAGTTCCACAAAGAGCCAGGCGGATGCAGATGCCCAGGCAGAAAATTGGTTGTTGACCAATGCCCAATCAACTGCAAATACCAATGGAGCTTGCCTCCTTATTTATCAAAATGCCAGCGCATCAAGAACTTTTACGACCCAATGTGAAAACGAAGGATATATTGGCGGCTCTGTAGTCTACACTGTTCCTCCAGGAACTTATAGTTCAACGATCAACCAGGCAGATGCGGACCAGCAGGCACAGGATGATATAGATGCAAACGGTCAATCTTACGCTAATGACCATGGTGTATGTAATGTCGATACACGCGCTGATTGGGAATGGCTTTCTGGCGCACAGACGACTTGCAGAATTGTAAGTGGCCAGGTGCATCAATTTGTATGGGCGACTGACGTGAACCCAAATAGTGCTACGTATAATTTTAACAACTGGATGGACGCTGGTGTCCAGGCAAGTTGCTCAACAGGATGTACTTTTTCTACCGCTCCCGGGTTTGGGATTGCGACCAGTTCAATTGCAAACAGTAACGGGGTAGTTAGCTTTTCACTCACTTTTTTTGCGCAGAGTACCAGCACGAATTATTTAAATACAAATACGGTTGCAAATATCAGCCTGGGTTGCACACCATCTGTAGGTCAACAGTTCAATGTAGTAGCAGGCAGCCGGACGTGGAAGGTGAACGTATCCAATATTGGAACTTTTAATGTGCAGTTGATTAGCGGGTCCCCACCTTCACCGGTGACGCAATCTGTTACGATTAGCGGTTCTTATAATAACTAAGGTGATGGTAACGTGAGATAAAAATTTGAACGGGAGTCAAAAAATAATATGAATACCCAACAATAAACTACTTGGAATGTTGAATAAAAATCTAAAACAACTGCTATTGCTTCTTTGGATCGGTAGTTTGGGATTCTTAAATGCACTGAATGCTCAAACCTGGAATCCTAATCATTCAATAGGCACGATCAATGGTGTTTATAATTTTTCTTACAATCAAACACCATCTCAATTGTTAGAAATTACCGCTCCACTGACTCCTAATACCGGACTTACCTATCAATGGGAAAGTAACACATCACCTGTATTTTCTTCTCCCACGATTGTTGGAACGGCAACCAGTTATTCGCCGCCTGCATTAAATGTAAATTCAGTAACGACCTATTACAGGAGAAGATCAACATACACGGCAACCGGGGCCTATATTTATTCAAATATTATTAAGATCTCTGTGGTTTCGGTGAATTGGGAGGACGTCAATTACATCCGCGAACATGATGTATTAAAAACCGGCAATACTACCTGGACAGGAGTGGACCAATTGGTGATCGGTGATAAATTGCAAACCACAACATATCTCGATGGTCTTGGAAGAAATTTAGAAAAAATAAGCAGGGAAACAGCAACGCCGCCAACTCCTACGGGCACGTGGGGAGATATCGTGCAATATTCCATTTTCGACAATTATGGAAGGGAGGCACAAAAATTTTTACCCTATACCACCACTACTCAATTAGGAAAATATAAAACGACGGCATCTGCAGAACAGACAAGTTATTATTCAAATCCTGCTACCTACAATGAATCGAATCCGCAATCAACGATAACTTTTGATAACAGCCCCTTGAACAGAGTGTCAATTGTGAGGCAACCGGGGGGTGCATGGGCCACCTCATTTGGTAACCGCGCCGATTACGATATGAATACCCTGGCGGACAATATAAAAATCATGACTTCTGATTACGTGCAGGGGCACGCACCCGTAGTCGGTAGTACTTATCCCGCAAATACCCTTTACAAGTTAACCTACAAAGACGAAAATCAAATGCAGGTCATTGAGTTTAGTGATAAAATGGGAAGGTTGATCTTAAAAAAAGTGCAGGTAGATAATGCTCCTTTAGGACCTTATTCGGGTTATATCTGTACGTACAACGTCTATGACGATTATGGTTTGCTCAGGTTTCAAATACAACCCG
>Ga0193726_1001283_pt1 | contig 20436 bp, 13 predicted proteins | sample H2c1metaG_FD_144928 | JGI IMG/M metagenome (GOLD analysis project Ga0193726, IMG submission 144928) | Soil microbial communities from a riparian zone of the East river system, Colorado, United States - H2c1 | ecosystem: Environmental > Terrestrial > Soil > Riparian zone | place: USA: East River... | reverse complement strand
GGCAGGAAGAACAGCCAAAACCCTTGACCTTGGAAGAAGCAGTGTTGATCGCGCGATCGCACAACCGCGAGTTGAAACAGGCGGGACTCGAGATCCATAAGCAGCAAGAAGCTTTTAGCGAAGCCAGGACGCAGATTTACCCGCGCTTTGATACATACTTTCTCGGATCAGAACTTCTCACGCCCCTGGACTTCACTGTTAGATCTGGCACGCTCGGAACGTTTCCGGCTACCGGTCCGGTTCCAGCGAAAGACTCCATAATTCACACCCCCGCCCGCCCCGTCGCAATCGCTTCCGTCACTGCTACCCAGCCTCTTAGCCAACTGTTCCGAATCAATCTCTCCATCAGGCAGCAGAAACTAACAACGCAGCTCAGTCAGCAGTCTTACCTCGAACATGAGCAGAAGCTCGTTAACGACGTTCGGCACGCGTACTACGCAACCTTGCAATCCCAGAGCGAAGTCGAATCGCAGCGAGCTTTGCTTGCCTACCTCGGTGAGTTGCAGCAACTCACCGGCCGACGCCTGCAACAAGAGGCGGTGCTAAAGGCTGACAGCCTCCGTATTACTGCCCAACGGGCAAAGGCTCTCTATCAACTCACCGTCATCGAAGACACGCTGGCGGACCAGAAGGAGGCTCTGAACCGTTTGCTGGGCCGCGACCTTCTGGAGGAGTTTGCCGTTGAAATGGTTCCCGCTTCGCTCCCCGAGGAAGCAAGCTTGCAACAAGCAAGAAGAAGTGCAATCGAGATGCGACCCGAAATTAAGACGGAAACGATCAAGAAGGAAAGAGCCGCGTTGGAGACGAAAATCGAAAAGACCCGATACATTCCGGATGTTTCTATTCAAGCGAACTATGCCACAACTTCGAATCTCTCGTTCCTCCCACAGAATGTCGGTGCCGTTGGCGTGCTGTTGACTTGGCAACCGTGGGATTGGGGCCAGAAACGCCACAACATTGCGCAGAAAGTTGATGCCGAAAAGCAGGCGCAACTTTCCATCGACGACGTGAGAGATCGCGTTCTACAGGAAGTGGACTCAACATTTCGGCGGCTGCGAGAAGCTCGCTTGCTGCTCACCGCGGCACAAGCTGCACGAGACGCGGAAGCCGAAAAGCTTCGCAACCAGCTGGACGCGTACTCGCACCAGACGATTGTGTTGAGCGATCTTCTGCAGCAACAGTCCGCGGCCGCAAGTGCAGAGGACCAGTATCGGCAAGGTTTACTTGCCTTTTGGAAAGCACGAGCAGATTTTCAACGAGCATTCGGTGAGGAGTAGTTCTATGAAGGTCGCCTTAGGTAGCGAACGAAGTAATCGAACCTCAAGACTGGCCGTGGTTTGTGCATCGCTGGCAGCGATAGCGGGCTGTCAGAGGCATACGCAAATGCCTGCGAAATCGCCAATCCCAGTTCGTTTGGCAGAAGTAAGTTCGTACGCAGCTCCGGAAGGCCTGCGCTACTCCGCTTCCATCGTGCCCTTCGCGCAGGCCGCACTGTCCTTCAAGTCTTCGGGCTATGTAACAAACATTCAACAAGTCGTCGGAGCCGACGGACGTCGGCGGGATCTAGGTACGGGTGACTACGTTGTCCGCAGAACTGTTCTTGCGCAGATTCGTCCGCAGGACTTGAAAAACCAGGTGGACCAGGCCGAGGCACAGGTAAGTCAAGCTGCGACCCAACACATTCAGGCGGGGCAGGACTACAAGCGCGCGAAGGCGCTTTACGGCACACAAAGTCTAACCCGACCTGATTTTGATCAGGCGCAGGCCAAATTTGATTCCACACTCGCCATCGTGAATCAGGCCAACGCCGTTTTGCGGCAAGCGCAATTGGCGCTGGACGACTCCGATCTCAAAGCGCCATTTTCCGGTTACATCCTTACTCGAAGCATTGAACTGGGAAATCTGGCGTCACCTGCGAGTACAGCCTTCACCATTGCCGATACGAGCGCAGTGAAAGTCAGCTTTGGCGTGCCCGACTACGCATTGAAGCACTTGCGTCTGGGCCAAGAATTCACGATTCGCTTGCAGGACGACCCCAAAGGATACCAAGGGCGGGTAACCAGCATTTCTCCGAATGCGGACGAGCGAAACCGGGTCTTTACCGTGGAGGTGACGGTATCGAACCGCAAAGATTCGTTGAAGCCGGGGATGATCGCGTCCATCACCCTCAGTGGTATTCCGCAACCCCCCACTCCCTCGGTGCCTCTCAGCGCCATCGTTTCCTATCCCGCGCAACCCGGTCGCTTTGCGGTAATCGTGGCGCAACAACGTGCCGGCAAATGGACAGCAAGTTTGCGCGAAGTGCAGTTGGGCGTAACCCACGAGAGTTCGATTGGCGTCACGGGAGTGCAACCGGGTGAGCAGGTGATCGCCGTCGGTGCCCAACTTGTGACCGATGGGGAACCCATCGAAGTCATCCCTTAGGTAGATGAGGCCATGGCACACAGAAACGATCAGGATCGGATTGAAAAAACTCATAACCTGCCAAGATTCTTTGTCGAGCACCCGCAGGTTTCATGGGTTCTCCTCGTTGGGGTCCTGATTTGGGGCTGGTTTGGCTACCATTCCATGCCGCAAAGAAAGGACCCCGACATACCGGTGCGAGTGGCTGTGGCGTCCTGTTCATGGCCCGGTGCGACGGCGCAACAAGTCGAGCAGTTCGTTACCAGGCCGATTGAAGACGCGGTCGCCGAAAATAAGACCATTCATCCCGGAACCGCCGCCGACTATGGAATCCGTTCTGTTTCGATTCCCGGTTACGCATATGTGTATGTGCAGCTGGCCGAAGATGTCTCCGACGTGAAGCGCCAATTCAGCGACATCAACCTCAAGCTGAATGCACTGAACGGTCAGCATGAGCGCGGCGGTATCTCCATCTCATTCCAAAGTGATTTTGGAGATACCGCCGCGCTCATGCTGACGATTGCGAGCCCTAGAGCAGATTCAGTCGAGATCGACGTCCGCGCACAAGCTATCCAATCGGCCATCCAGACAGCGCGGGCTACGCAGAAGAGGAAAGAACACTCTGCACCGGTCACCATCGTCTATTCGTTTCCTCAGTCTCTTTCCTCGAGCAAGACAATCCGGAACGCCGCACAACTCTTCGAGCTGCAAGCAGAACAAGCGGGAATCATAGGTGGACCGCGCCTAATCCAGGGAAGCGGATTTATCGCAGTAGACGGTGTTTCGACCGCAGACAGAGCCTCGATCTATAACTTCATCCAGACTTTCTTTCAAACGCAATTGCAGCGATCGGAATTGCACCCTGACGCCTGGGAACCGATTATCATTCGCGATCCCCAAGAAATTCGCGGGGAATTAGCCAAAGTCGCGGGCGACAAATACAGCTACGCCGATCTTGACGACTTTTCCGATCTGATCGCTCGCACTGTTCAAGGTGCGCCGGAAACATCAAAGGTAGAAAGACGCGGAATATTGCCACAGGCGGTCTACCTTGAATACTCGCAAGATCGGCTAGCTGCCTACGGCCTCCAGCCATCCGCGCTTGGAACCGTTCTCAGTGCTCGCAACATCATTGCTCCCGGAGGCGCGTTCCGGACCGGGCAGCAGCAGATAATTCTCAACCCTTCCGGTCAATTTCAAAACATAGAAGCGATAGGGAATGTCGCCGTGTCTGCCTCACCGACCGGTACGCCAGTGTATCTCCGTGACTTAGTCGATGTCAGTCGCGGCTACCAGAGCCCCGCTCAATACTTGAATTACTACACATGGGAAGACTCCAGGGGTCAGTGGCAGCGGAGTCGTTCCGTGACGCTTGCAATCTACATGCGTGACCAGCGGCAAATCGCGATGTTCGGTCAATCGGTCGACCGGAAACTTGCCCAACTCAAAAAGATTCTTCCGCCGGACCTGATCATCGCGCATACCTCCGACCAGCCGCTGCAGGTCAAGGAAAACATCCATCTATTCCTGCGGGCCTTGTACGAAGCGATCCTCCTGGTCGTCGTTGTTTCTTTGATCGGATTCTGGGAATGGCGACTGGCGCTCATCATGGCCCTGGCCATTCCGATCACTCTGGGTATGACTTTCGGTGTTTCGTACATGCTGGGAATCGATCTGCAACAGGTGTCCGTGGCGACCTTGATCATCGCGCTGGGCCTACTGGTAGACGTTCCTGTAGTGGCCGGCGATGGCATCAAGCGTGGACTTGCCGCGGGTTTGCCTCGTGACGTCGCGGCATGGCTCGGTCCAACCAAGCTGGCGACGGCAATCTTTTTCGCAACGCTGACGAATATCATCGCCTATCTCCCTTTCCTTATGCTCACCGGAAACACCGGAGAGTTTCTCAGGAGTCTTCCCATCGTGATGACCGCAGCTTTGCTGTGCGCTCTGGTTGTTGCGATGACCTTCGTCCCCCTGCTGGGTTACTACATTCAGCGGCCCCCAAAAAAGAAAGAGCTAACGGTAGAGGAAAAGCGCCAGCGGGGTTTTTACGGCTTCTACAATCGGTTGGTAGGTCGCGCCATTCAGCACCGCTGGCTGGTGTTGGCGGGTTCCTTTCTTTTCCTGCTGATTGGCGGGTTCGTGGCCTCGCACCTGAAGCAACAGTTTTTTCCGGAAGACGTCCAATATTGGTTTTACCTCGATATTTGGCTGCCGAACGACGTGCCCTTGACCGCAACAAACGACGCGGCGCTGAAGGCGGAGCAGGTTGTCCGTCAGGTTGTGCAGGATTCAGCGAAAACCGTTTCAGAGATAGAACCGAGTAAACATCTCCTCACTTCCATGACAAGTTTCATCGGCGGTGGCGGCCCACGATTCTGGTTTTCGATCTCTCCTGAAGCTCCCCAGACTAACTATGCACAAGTCATTGTTCAGGTGACCGACAAAGAAGCCACCCCAAAACTGATCGGGCCTCTGCAAAGCGCATTGAACAAGCGGGTGCCGGGTGCATGGATCACCGTCCGGCAGCTGCAAACGAATCCTGTAGAAACTCCTGTTGAGATCCTCATTTCCGGTCAGGCGGACACCGACCCCCGCGCGGAAATGCAGGACATACAAACTCTTCGGACCCTGGCTTCACAGGCAATGGCCGTTGTCCGACCGTCAGCCGGAGTTGCCGTGCTGAGGGATGACTGGGCTCCCGATAGCGCGCAGGTAAGGATTGAGATTGATCCGGATCGCGCGAACGTAGTCGGCATCACAAACGCTGATGTAGCTAATTCGTCGGCGGCCGCAATGAGTGGAACACCAGTTGGCACGTTCAAAGAAGGGGACAAGAGTATCCCGATCGTTGCCCGTCTGCGTCCGCAGGATCGCGCTCAGTTGTCGCAGGTCAAGAGCCTCTATGTTTATTCCTCGCGGCAGAACACGAGAGTTCCATTGCTTTCTATTGCGACGGTGAAGAACTTCGTTGAGACGGGTCGGATTCGTCGCCGCGAGCATTTTCGCACCATTTCGATATTGTGTTTTCCTGCTCCCGGAGTTCTCGCGTCGGAAATCCTTGGGCCTATCGAATCCAAACTGAAAGATCTTCAGAACAAGCTGCCGCCAGGATATCAAATGCAGATTGCTGGCGAGAAAGCAAAGCAGGACGATGGATTCATCAATCTCGCCGTTGTTCTCTTAGTCTCTCTCGTCGGAATCTACCTGGCGTTGCTCGTGCAATTCAAGAATGCCGTCAAGCCTTTGCTTGTGTTTGCGGCCGCACCGTACGGAGCGATTGGCGCGTTGATCGCCCTGGCGATCATGGGTACGCCATTCGGGTTCATGGCATTCCTTGGGGTTGCCAGCCTCATCGGCGTCATCGTGAGCCATGTGATCGTGCTCTTCGACTTCATCGAGGAGATGCACGAGAAGGGGGAACCACTCGAACGCGCCCTTCCCGATGCCGGGATTGAACGCATTCGTCCGGTGATGATCACCGTGGGTGCAACGATTCTTGCTCTGTTTCCTCTCGCCCTTGAAGGTGGCCCGCTCTGGAAACCTCTCTGCTATGCCCAAATTGGCGGACTCGCCGTTGCTACCTTCATCACCTTGCTCTTGGTCCCGGTCTTCTATGCGATTTTTGTACTCGATCTCAAGTGGATCAAATGGGAAGCGACAGAGGACGAGCAGAAGGTCCCTGAGGCCGCGCCAACAACAACGTGACAAATGCTCAGCAGGCAAGTATGGATTTTCTCGAGTCCTTGACGGCGGCTTGGGAAGCGGAGTGATGACCTCTCGCTACGGTTTGGCCAAAGGAACAACTACATGCCTCATTCAATGAAGGGCAACGACCGCGTGGCGAAACAAACCGATCTGGACGTTGCCTGGGGCAAAAAGAAAGAACCCTTAACAGCGACCTTGAGCGCTGGTATGCCATACGAACTGGCAGGCACACGGGCAACCTCGCCGGCGCCAGTGAGGCGGTCTACATCTCCAGGCCAAAGGAAGCTGCAGCTTCTGGCACTTGAATCAGGGCTGGACGATACCGTGACGAACGGCATACAGCACCAGGCTGGCTGTCTCGTGAATATCCAGCTTCTGCATCAGCCTGGTGCGATGAGATTCGGCCGTTTTCACCCCGATGCCGAGCAACGAGGCAATATCTTTTGTGGATTTTCCTTCTGCAATCAATTGCAGCACCTGTCGCTCGCGTAGCGTCAATCGATCTCCCGATTTCTTGGATTTGTTGCGATACGCGTCCATTACGGCGCGCGAGACGCCTGGGCTCAGATACACTTGGCCACGTGAAACCTGCTGGATTGCTTGCAACAAATCGCTGGCAGCCTGACTTTTCAGCACATACCCCTGCACGCCTGCTTCGAGGGCTTCAGAGACGTACTGATCCTCGTCGTGTTGGGTGAGGAGGATGGTCTTGGTCTCGGGAAAAGATTGAGTCAATTCACGCGCGGCGTTAAGCCCGTTGCAGATGGGCATCGTAATATCCATTACAACGATATCGGGTTGCAGAGACTTAACATGATGAAGGACTTCTTGCCCATCGGAGGCTTCCGCCACGACCAAAAATCCTTCGCGTTCAAGCAAGGATTTCAATCCCTGGCGAACGAGGGCGTGGTCATCTGCGAGCACGATACGAATCGGCATGACTACCCTCCTGTGAAAGTCGGATCAATAGTTCGGTTCCTCGTCCAGGGCGGGATTCGATGCGCAGTGTTCCCCCAATTGCGCTAATCCGTTCCTGCATGGCAACCAGCCCTAATCCCTTCCGTCCGGCAGCAGTTTGAACCTTGCGGGAAACAAAACCTGAACCGTCGTCGCGAATGGAGCAACACACATTCTGATTTTCGCTCCACGCATGGATCCAGACGTTGCGTGCCTTTGCATGCTTAACCGCATTGGTCAGCGCTTCTTGCACGACCCGGTAGAGTGCCGTTTCCGTGGGACCAGCCAGCCGCCCGGAAACAGTCGAACGCACATGGATTGCCAAGTTGGCGCGTTTCGAGATCCCTTCGGCCAGAAAACGGATCGCTGGAATCCAGCCGAGATCATCGAGGATCGTCGGCCGCAGTTCGTGAGAATACCGTCTCAAATGATTTTCAACCTGCTTCAGCAATTGTTCGATTTGGGCAACCTGCTGTTGTTGAGGCTTGGGCAATCCATGCGAGACATCGGCAAGCGCCAGATGGACAGCCACCAGGAGCTGACCCGCTTCATCATGCACGGAGTACGCGATGCGTTTGATCTCTTCCTCAAGCGTTTCGTTCAGTTGCCGCAAAGCCGTCACCGCGTCCTGAAATCCCCGGTGGGCCATCTCATACGGCGATAAGCACTCTGCGAGGAAAGCCGAGCTGACCCGCAGCAAGCTGGTCTGCCGTTTCTTATCTATTTCCTTCAGAACTATTTCCTGCAGAGCTTCATGGTGGATAGAGACCATCTCCAAAAGGCTTTTCCCCTCCGTCAGGGCTCGCCGCCCAAGCTCGTACGCCTGGCCCAATGTAGATTCACTTTCCTCCTTGGCATAATCAAGCAACAAGGAAGCGTACAAGTCTTTGAAACTTGGCAAGCTCTTCGGTTTGCGTCGAGACCCCATCTTCATCGATGAATTCCCGTCAAGCGCGAGACCAGGACCAGCGCGTCGTCATTTCCGGCGCCATATTCCTTGAGAATTCGGTCAGCGGCTCTTTGCGGATTCTCGCGAATGGACAGACTCTCCGCAAAATCGCTGCGAATTCCATCTGTGGCAAAAAACAGCGTATCCCCTGGTTCGATCGGGAGTACGGCGGCCTGTAGCGGAGGCAACTGGCGGCCGAGGACCCCCGCCCGCAGTAGAAGCACTTCCTGCGCATTGCCTTCCCGGGCGTTGGCGCGCACCAGCACTCCTTGAACGTTGCCAACTCCGAGCCAGGCCATCTTCTTGTGTGTGGGGTCAATGGAAGCAATGCTCAAGACCGCGCCACGCGTGGATCGGAGTTTCTCATGACACTGTTCGACGAGAGAAATGATTGGTTCGTCAGGATCGCTTTCAAGAAAGGAAGCTGCCATTTTCGCGGCGTTGGCGGCCTCAGTCCCGTGACCGATTCCATCAATGGCGGCGACCAGAACTCCACGCTGGCTGCAGTGCAATAAATGATGATCTCCCGACTCGCCTTGACCCGAGAGAACGAATTTGGCAACGCCATAGGCGATCATCGGCATTTTTATTGTCGCCACTTTTTCACCGTGACCACTGTTCCGTGATTCGGTTTGGAGTTGATGGCGAACTCGTCCATCAGGCGCCGGACTCCGGGCAGCCCGAGTCCGAGACTTCCAGAAGTGGAAAAACCATCTCGCAAAGCTTGCTGAACATCCGGGATTCCGGGGCCTGCATCCCAAGCAACAACCTGGATACCGGTCCGGCTCGAACTCTGGATTCTGCTCAGGACGATCTTGCCGGTTCGAGCGTATGACACGATATTTCTAGCCAGTTCCGAGATTGCTGTGGCTATGAGAGTGGCATCGCCTGAGGAGAATCCCAGTTCAACCGCCATAGTCCGGCCGTTCTGGCGGGCCAGCACGATATCATGGTCCGACCTGATGGCCACTTCGACTTCTTCTCCCGGCACCTGGCTCACCTTCAGTTCGTCGTCTTGAATTTCTCGTTCAAATAGGCCAGGCCTTCTTCCAGGTCCAGAGCGGTCGCAACCCCTTCCAGGGTTAAGCCGAGCTGCACCATCGCAAATGCCACTTCCGGCTGGATTCCCACAATAACGGTCTCCGCGCCGCGCAGCCGGATCATGTGTGCAATCTCGCGAAGGGTCCGTGATGCGAATGAGTCCATAACGTCCATCGCAGTAACGTCCACAATCACAGCGCGTGAACGGAACCTGACAACCTGCTGGACCAAGCCGAGACGCAAATGGTTGAGATCGGCGTCTGAGAGAGCCGCCTGAAAGGTTGCAATCAGGACGGCTCCCTGCTTGAGAATCGGGACTTCCATATGGTCCTTTCTGCCCTTTGCCTAGCGTGGCTCGACGAACGTCGCCACTTTGTATCCCAACAATCTTTCTGCTTGCTCGATGCCGCCTTGCAGGTCACCTACGGTATTCATTTTGCCGAGGTCCACACCGATCGTAACCAGCGTCTGTGCGATTTCCGGCGAAAGGCCGGTGACAATGACGGTCGCTCCAAGAAGCCGCGAAGCTTCGACGGTTTGCACCAGGTGGTTGGCAACGGTGGCGTCCATCGCCGCCACACCGGTGATATCGATGACCACGACCTTGGCTCGGTTGGTGCGTATCCCGCGCAAGAGTTGTTCTGTCAATTGCCGGGCGCGTTGTGGATCAATGACGCCGATGATCGGAAGGATCAGGAGGCGCTCGCGGACTTGCAGCACCGGAGTGGAAAGTTCGCGGATCGCCTCTTGTTGCTGGCGAATGACGCGCTCACGTTCCTGGACGAAGCCGACGGCTACCGTATTTGCGATGCGGTTCGCCGCCGGCTCGTAGGCGTCAAGGATGCGGTTCAGTTTCTTGAAATTCGCCTGGTACTTAGCGAATAGCGAGCGGGCAAGCACGTCGCGAAGTAGCAGAACAATGCCTACGACTTCGTGGGTCTCGACACCGCGCGGGATGATGCGTTCTGAAAGGTTTCGCGCATAAGCCTGCAGCGCTTCAAAGGTTTCAGTCTCGAGCGCTTCTACGTAACTGTCGTAAACCAAGGTTGCTTCTGCAAAGATTTCCTCTTTTGTCATGGCCGTGAGCAGCCGGGTTTCCGCAATGCGATTCACCCATTCTTCGCGAAGCTGCGTTCTGTTCTGGCGAAGGTGCGCCACGAGCTCGCGCAGAAGTTCTGACGACGCTTCGCTACTTGCAAGATTCACTCCGTGGCTCTTCCGTGCCGCCGAGTCTTGTGGGCTGTTCTCCCGTTTGGCCATAACGTTTCTCTCCTCGTGATCACGGTCAGGAACTGAGTTGCTCAGCAGCCGGACTTGCCTGCAGATCCGTACACGGATACCACGAGCCACCTGCACATTGAAGCAGGGAAAGCCCTGCAAGAAACCTCGGGTAAATACCTGAGTTGCTCGCTTCAGTCCCAGAGCACCCGGAATCCGAATCGGTTGGTAAGTACTAGTGGATTGACCCGCAGCAACAATGAGGCCATCGCCGGATTGTCGACCATCCGTGTATTGGGGATGATGAAGACTCCAGGGTGGGAAGAGCCGCTCCGGCTTGTTTGACAGGAGGATTTATGGGATTGCACAAATCGGAAAGCAATTCTGGTACCCAGACAGGCCGGTTCCTGACAGGTTCCATGACTCGGAGGTCCACGCGCCGGGTTCTTTCCATTGACCGGAAGGACTGCCAGGCAGAAAAAAGCCTGACTGAGAACCTAACTTCTGCCTTGCGGGCTGCGGACACCGAACTTGGTCAGATTTTGCGAGAGGTGGATGAGATTTCCAGTCTATTGAGGTCCGACCATCCCGACACGCAGACAATGCGGGTTGCGGCGGCCCACCCCGCCGTCTGGTGTGCCGTCAAGCAGGCGCTTTTGGACAGAGAACTACGTCACCTCGCCCTGACAGACGAGCTGACCTGTCTCTATAACCGGCGCGGGTTTTTTGCTGCCTCAACGCAGCTGCTCAAGCTGGCGCAACGCAATAAGCAGAATCTTCTGTTGATGTTTTGTGACGTGGACAACCTGAAGACGATAAATGATACCTACGGTCATCAGGAGGGGGATCTGGCACTCATTCGGACCGCTGACGCCTTGGAGCACTCCTTCCGTGATTCGGATATCCTTTCGCGCCTCGGCGGCGATGAATTTGTGGTCTTGGCTATGGAAAAATCGAATCAGACCGAGGAAGTCATCGTCCGCCGGTTGGAAAAAAATCTGAAGAAGGTGAATGCAACCGAATCGCGCTACGAACTATCCCTGTGTGTTGGAGTGGCACGCTTTGATCCCCTGCACATCACCACTCTCGGCGAACTGATGGTGCAGGCAGACCATGCCATGTACGAGAAAAAACGGGCCGCTCAGAAATCGCGGGAAAACAGTCTGTGAGGAGCACTGGCCGGCCCAGGCCTCAAGCCAGTGATGGCCTTGGAGAGATCTTGGTCCTATGCGTTTGGATGGAAGAAATGAAAGGCGCGTCACGGCGGCAATCCCAATATGCCTTGTCGTCGCTGATGAACTGCACATCGCCGAGCAGGCGATAACCGTCAACGTGAGCTCCTACGGAGCCCGCGTTCTAACGAGGCGCCGATGGTACCCGGATGAGAAGCCACGCCTTGCCCGGAGCTCAGGCGAATTTCGGGCGCAAACGAGAATTGTTTACTGCGAACCCCTGACAGATGGACATTTTTGTATAGGATTGAAATTTCACTCCCCGATCCTCGACTGGCTACCGATATGACCTACCTTGCCGTCCCGGGGATGTGCGCCGCGAAGTGCGTTAGCCGCATGTCGGTGACAGTCTGAGGCGTGGCCCAGGGCAAATCTTCCCCTTGAAGAGGCACGCTGGTGGGCCCCTGAATTGGTCCTATTTTTGTAGTCCGCGCTGGATGAACCCGGCTTCGATTGCTGGTGATGGACGTCTTGCTCGGCCACTCAGCGACGCCGCACTCCGGCTGCCACTAAAGCAAGGGGCGCTGGTAATCCGGCGACGCCCCGCGCTTGGAAAAGACAACTTGCCAGAGCTGATTTCGGCTTGCTCGAAACGAACCGGCACTGCTTAACAGGTAGTAACGCCATATGCGGCGAAAACGCTGCCCGTAGCGGTCTACGAAACGAGGCCAGGCCGCCTCAAAGTTCGCGTGCCAGGCCATCAGTGTCTTGTCGTAGTGTGCTCCCAGGTTATGCCAGTCTTCGGCTACAAAAACTCCTTCAAAGGCATCGGCAATTTGGCTGGCAGAAGGAAGAACTGCGTTGGGGAAAATGGAACGTGCGATCCAGCGATCCATGCTGGAAGCGGATTGCAGGCCTCCAATCGTTTGCAGAAAGAAAAGACCATCATCTGTCAGCGCATTTCGCATACACCGGAAATAGGTTTTGTAATTTGCCGGTCCGACGAACTCGAACATGCCCATCGAGACGATCCGGTCGTACTGCTCGCTCATCTCGCGGTAATCTTGCCGCCGGATCTCAACCGGAAGGCCTGCGCAAAATTGCAGTGCAAACTCTGCTTGAGCAGCCGATAAAGTCACGCCTGTGACTATGGCCCCGTAATGCTGCGCGGCAAACTTGGCAAAAGCGCCCCAGCCACAGCCAACATCCAAGATTCGAATTCCTGGTCGCAGTTGTAGTTTGCGGCAGATCAGGTCGTGTTTTGCATCTTGCGCCTCGTCCAGCGTCGCGGCGCTTCTCCAGTATCCACAGCTGTAGGCCATCGATCTGCCAAGCATGGCCTCATAGAGATCGTTTCCAACGTCGTAATACGCGTGCACGTTTTGGCGCGCTAAAGAGCGCGCCTGCCGGTTTAGCAATTTCGCCAGCACGGCGTGGAGCGACAACCCAGGACGGCTGTCCCAGTTTTCGTCAATGTCCGATTTCAATAAACGAAAAACAAGTTCATCGAGCGAGTCACACTCCCATTCGCCGTCGGCGTACGCTTCGCCGCCTCCGAGCGTGCCTCGCACGAGCACTCGAACCAGCGCTTTCGGTTCGAGAATTTGCGGATCCCACGGCTCAGCACCATCGAGTTGAATCCCACTACCTGATAAGGCGGACTTGACGTGTTGACGGGCCCATTCTGCGATCTTTGTTGGAACGGCTCCTGTGTGGGGGTCTAATACGCCGGTCGCAGCTGCATTTCTGAACACGATTTGAGCGAAACCTTTCCCTGGGCGATATCTTTGATGCCATTTCCGCTGACAAAGCTTCGCCCGAGCTTGGGTCTGGGGCCTGCTCAATCGACGCGCATTGGGCGCGTGTTTCTCATGTTCCTTTTGACGCTGCGCTCGAGACCTGTCGTTTGGGGGGACAAGTACGCATGGACAAAATTGAATCATAAGGACTTAGCGAATATCCTTCGACGATATTTAGTTCAAATCTGACTTTGCAACTAAAAATTTCTTTTCGTTCAGCGATTCCCCGATTGCTCGCAACCATCCAATTCGTAAGCCGAGGAGACTCGTGAGAGCTGCGGCTGGACATTCTGCCTATGTCTCGCGATGGGCAAGGCATAGTTGACAAGCTTCCATCGAGTGGACCAATTTAGCCGCGCCCATGGAATCTGCGTTTCTAACGGAACCTTGTCAGATCCATGACGTTCGGTCCATACATACCTATATACGACTTTACAAACCTGACCTGATGCCTGGAACGCTTGACATGCTGATTTTTAAGAATCACGCGACTTTGTCCGAGGGCTTTTTGTCGGTTGAAAATGGGTGAAGGCGGAATGGAAAAAGAACCGAGACGAAGCAGGAGGAGTTTTCTCCGCGTTCACCTATTGCTGCCATTGTAGGCTGTTTGGTAACGTCCTCGCTTATAACTCTTCTTAAGATAATCAGATTTTTACTTGACAACTGGTAATGTACTCATATAAAACGCCTGACACCGATCCCGTTTGGTAATGGTTTAAGACATTACGATCCGTGGATGCTGCCTGTGGTGGGAGAATACCTATGAGCTCGATTCGATCTTTAAGTGTGCTTCTGTGCGCATTTTTTAGCCTCCTGCTGGGCTTCCGGGCCTCGGCCCAGGACAATCCCAATCTGCAAAATGGCATTGTGCCGTTTGGCACTTACGATGGCAGCGACTTCGACACGGTGAACCTTCATTCCGGAAATTTGGCACTGCATATTCCTCTCTTCGACTATCCGCAGCGCGGCTCACTATCGGGTCGCTACATGATTGTCGGTAACACCAAAACGTTTTTTGTCACGCAATCCTGCAATCCGACGTTAGAGACCTGCACACTTCGCTGGAACAACCAGCCGTTTCTTGGCCCCCGGATCACCCAGGTCTCCGATGCCCTTGGCCTTCAGACCCCCTTCCGGTCGACTACCGCGAACGGTCTTCATGTGGTTTCGTGGGATGGCTCTTCACACGAAATGTGGGGCAACATGAGTCTTGACGCCTCGGGCATCTCGATTAACAACCAGTTCCCGCCGACTGTATTTCTGAACAAGAACGGCAACGGCATACCTAGTTCCTCGGGAAGCGTCATGGAGCAGGATACCAACGGAAATTATTTCACTGGATCCCTTTCCTCCTATACAGACACACTCGGCCGGACGATCACAACAACAAGCTTCCCAGGTCCAAACGGCAACCCAACGCAAGTTCAGACTACATACGGCAATGTCACGATCAAGACGAATTTCCAGGCTTCTGCTACGGACATGTATTCGATTACCGATCCAATTGCGGAAACCAGCTCCCACACTGTCTCAGTAGTTCAAAGTATTGCTGTTTACGATGGCTTTTCCTGGGCAACCAGCCCGACTTGGACCTTCCAGTACAATGACCGTGATCCTGGTGACCCATCCACCATCAATTACGGCAACATAACGCAGATCACTCTCCCTACTGGTGGCACAGTTTCCTATACCTACAGAAAATTCACTATGTGCGGACTAACTCCCCTTACTCCGGTTAGTCGCGGAGTCAGCTCGCGCACTGTGGACGCCAACGATGGAACTGGGCCGCACACAACCATCTTGGGCCCCTTGACCACTGATCCTCTGGGGAATGATACCGTGCACAGTTTCACGGGTCTTGGCGGAAGCTGTTCATTCTACGAAACACAGACTAAGTACTATCAAGGCTCCCAGACCGCAGGGCATTTATTGAAAACAGTCCAGACCGCTTATACCTACAAAAACAACCCTACCAACTACAGCACTACCGATGGCGCTACCACAGTGGTCAGCGTTTTGCCCACAACGATTACTACCACTCTCGACAATGGAATGGTCAGCAAAGTAGTGAACGTTTGGGATCACACCACCGGCACGGCTTATTCCTACGGCAATCTTTTGGAAAAACAAGAATACGATTTCGGCAACGGCACGCCTGGCCCGCTTGTCCGAAAGACGGATTACACGTACCTGGCCTTCAATAACGCCAGCTATCTCACCCTGAATATGCTTGATCGTATAGCTTCCATCATTGTCTACAACGGAAGCGGCGCCCAGATTTCTCAAACAACTTATGGCTACGATGAGGCCAGCCCTGTCGCCAGTGGAATTTCTACGAATCACTTATCTCTTCCCGCAGGCACTCTCCGTGGCAACCGGACGAGTGAATGCCATTGGCTGAACACCACCGGAACGAACCTTTGCACACACACGACCTACTACGACACGGGCATGCCATATCAAGTTACCGACCCTCTTGGCCATTTAATGACCTACAGCTACTCCTCAACCTATGCGGGCGGCTACGTTACGCAGACCACTCTGCCGCAGACGGGATCTGTCCAGCACGTGGTAAGCGGTAGCTACGATTTCGGCACCGGAAAGATCGCCACCTTTACGGACCAGAACAGCCAGGTGTTTCATTACTACTACGATGCTCTCGGGCGAATGATTTCTGCCGCTTTGCCAGATGGCGGCCAAAGAACCTTCAGTTACCCCGACCTGACTACCATCGAAACCAGAAGGCAGATCGATTCCTCCCGGTGGACAGATGTATTTGTTCGTTTTGATGGTCTCGGACGCGAAATTCGCCGTATTTCCGCGAACGATGAGGCAACTCCATACGATCAGGTTGACACTTGCTACGACGTTCTTGGTAACAGACATTTTGTAACCTACCCCTATCAGGGCACTGGTCTGTCGGCTTCCCAGTGCATCAAGCCCGGAGACACCTTCACGTACGACGCGATTGGCAGAGTCCTTACTGTCACTCATTCCGATAGTTCGGTGGTGACGACAACCTATACTGGCGCCGCAACCCAAGTTTCAGACGAAGGCAACGGCACTCGTTCCATACAACGCGTTTCGCAAGTGGATGGTTTGGGGCGGCTCAAATCAATCTGTGAAACCAGCTCGATCACTCTCGTTGTAGGTCTCACGCCAACCCCGTCCGCCTGCGGACAAGACATTGCCTCAACGGGTTTCCTCACCAGCTACACATACGACGCCTTAGACAATTTGAAAACTGTAAACCAAGGGGGGTTGAATCAGCGCGGCTTCAACTACGACAGCCTTTCACGACTAACAAGCGCCACAAACCCGGAATCTGGCACAATCAATTACAAATACGATTCGGATACCACCTGCGCTGCTCCCAACTCCTTCTTGGGCGAGCTGATTTCAAAGACCGACGCGCGCGGCATTCGCACCTGTATGCAATATGACGCTCTGAACAGGGTTACCCAAAAAAGTTATTCCGATGGGACGCCGACTGCGGGATTCTTCTACGACATCAATCCCTTTTGGACTACTGCGGCACAAAATACCATGGGCCACTTAGTCGAGGCTGCCGTGCATACCGGCCCAGTTAATACTTCAACGCTGACTAGCTACGACAAGATGGGTCGCATCGCGTTCCAGTGGGAACAGGCACCGTCCAACTATCCTGGTGGCTATTTCTTGAACTATACCTACGATTTGGCCGGTGACATGGTTACCAGTTCGAACGTAGGCGGTGTAACGTTTTCTTACAACTACAATCGGGCCAGTCGCCTCACGTCTATGACCAGCAGTCTCACGGGAACGAGCTTCCCTGGAACTCTGCTCTCCGCTGTCACTTACAATTCCTTTGGTGCCCCTCTCACGGATACTCTGGGTGCCAGCGCAAAGACGGAGTCTCGCACCTATGCTCCGCGCGGCTGGCTGCAAGGTCTTTCCACGCTCCAGGGCGCCACCCAGAGATACAATTTTCTGCTGACTTTTGCTCCGGACGGCAACATCCTGACCGCCAATGACGGTGCCAACGGAAATTGGACCTACACCTACGACGATTTCAATCGCCTGCTCTCCGCTAACGCCACCAGTCAACCCTATACCTACGACTACGATCGTTTCGGCAATCGCTGGCACCAAAACGGCCCACATTCCTCATCGCTCGGCTTCGACGCCAACAATCGCATCGTCTCCGGTAGCGGTGTCACTTATGATGCCGCTGGCAACGTAACGGCAGACGGCTCTCATACCTACACGTACGACGCGGAAAATCGCCTCACCACTGTCGATGGAGGCACCACTGCCCAGTATGTTTACGACGCCAACGGACAGCGGGTGACGAAAACGAAAGGCAGCAGTACGGTAAATTATTATTACGACCTTGGTGGCCGCCCTATCGACGAACTGAGCTCCACGGGCACGTGGAATCGTGGCGAAGTCTATGCGGGCGGCAGACATCTCGCGACCTACAGCGGCGGCACCAGTGGAACTTTGTACTTCGTACACGCCGACTGGCTCGGCACAGAGCGTTCTCGTGTTACCTATGCCGGCGTGCCCTACGAAACCTGCACCAGCCTTCCTTTCGGCGACGCCCAATCCTGCACAGCTACCGACCCAAGCCCACTCCACTTCACCGGCAAAGAACGCGACTACGAATCTAACCTCGACAACTTCGGTGCCCGCTACAACTCCTCCAGCATGGGCCGCTTCATGAGTACTGATCCTACTCGGCTGAGCGTCAGTCCCCAGAATCCGCAAAGTTGGAATCGCTATTCGTTTGCGAGCAACAATCCACTGGCCTTTGTCGACCGAAACGGGAAGTGGTCAACCCTTGTTCATGACGAAATCATTGACTACGACTTCGGATCAAGGCTCTCTGCTGCAGACCGTCAGATTTTCAAACAGGCCAGCTTGTTTGTCGACACTGACCAGAGTCTTCAAGGCGCGTACAAACACGGAATGCGAGCACTCGATCAGCCTGCCTGGCAGGCTAAATACTTAGGCGAGGGCTTTATCTCGAACCAGTTGGATATTGCAGTCAACTATCAACTTGACTGGGAGAAAACAGGACACACGGGCTGGAGTCCCGGCGCCCTATTTCAGTTTGGGCAGGCCCTGCATACCGTCACAGACGCCGATTCACCGTGGCACAACGGATGGAGCGCAGCCTGGGCTTATTATTGGGATCCCCTTGATTCACTACTGCACGCTGGGGAGGAAATCGCTTTCGGACCTTATGCGCACCGGGCAAAGGTTACGGCGATGCTGGACGCCAATCGGCTCTGGGTGAGATGGATGATGCAATTGAACGACGAGAGACGGCGGCGGGAAGAGGAAGAGGAAAGGAGGCAAAGGCGAGCTGCGGAACAAGAGAAAAATCTAGAATAGTAAGAATGATCACATCCGGTTAGCCGTCGTCAGCCCTTTCCCAATCTCAAGCAGTGGAGAGTGCAGGTGATCAGAATGAAACAAAAACAAATACTCACAGCGTTAGCGGTGGCCACATTTGCGGCATTTCTCGGGTGGATTGGTCTACGGCATGTCTCTTACATTGAAGCGTTTCCCGGACTTGGGATACTCCTAGGTATGGTCGCAATGCCAGGAATATTTGTTGAAGTGCTTTTAGAAGCTGCGGTTTCGCCACAAGGATTTCACGATGGCAAGACCTTCGCTTGGATCGTGGCTCCTTCAAATCTAGTACTCTACTTTACATTCTCCGTGTTGCTGATCAAAACCTTCAAAGGTCGATCTCATTCTGGCTCGTGAGATTCGCGAGGAAACCCAGGGAACTGCCCTTGGTTCTATTGGTACGACACCCGCAGCAATGCATTCATGCAAACCGACCCCCGCAACAACGTGCCGTCACACTGTTTGTTCGTCAACGGACAGCGCGTTGACCTCCAGCTCTGTTACCTGGTATTTCGCCGGCCACCTCCGCAGTCTAGAGCCTCAACGCCACCGACGACTCCGACGCCGAAAACACTTGGTATCCAGAACGAGTTAGTACCTGTGTAACCAACGATTGTGTCTTGCCCTTCCCGCCGCCCTCGGTATACTTCCGGAATGAAACTAAACCCAATCGCCAGGCGATGCCTTGCGCGAAGTCTGCGAGCCCGTTTCTCCAAGACGATTTCGCCGACCATCCTTGAAAGGATTTCCGACGATAAGCTGATCGAGCAGTACGAGGCAGAACATGCCCGCAAGGAAGCGGCCATGCACAAACGAGCGATCTCGAGTGAACTCCGTTTGGCCCTGTCCCAGCAGCTCATCAAATCGACGTAGTAATCCCGCAACTCAAAACTTTTCGGTTACTCCTCGCTCCAGGATATCGTCAGTTCTGTAAAGTCTCGGTTTCCATCGCAAACTCCAAAACATCATGGCTGCATCGACCGGTCTGAAACGCTGAGGGTCCTCGGAAGCTCCGGCGGCCGTCTACCCCATCCTCGTTGCCTGCTGCGGTCCTATCTCTTTGGGCAATCAGCGTTGTGCGGCTGCTCTGCTCGAATCACAATACAGAGTGCATCGCTTTCTCCGCACTGGATTGCCGTGAGAAGGTATGCAGTGTGGCCGGCAACAAACCCCAGCTAGGTCAGCCAAATCGCGGTAGCTCGCTTCCAGCGTTTCCGCGCCAGAAGCGTGCAAAAAATCGGCGGGCGCCACGCAAGCCACTTTTCGGCGTGACGCAGTTTTGCTCCGGATATCGCCAACAAATTTTGGAGATTCTTAAATGACCGACTCTTGGACACAGCTTGAAGGCCACCTCGTTGACGAGAAGTTTCCACTGCGCCGCTATCTCGGTGGTTCAGACCATAGCATTGTGTTCCTCACGCATCGTCCGGACGATTCCATGCAAGATGCCGCCATCAAACTGATTCCCGCGGATTCCATTGTCCCGGATCTCCAGTTTTCCCGCTGGCGTCTCGCTGCACAACTTTCCCATCCCCACTTGCTGCGTCAATTCGCCACGGGCGGTTGCCAGCTTGATGGTCGCGACTGGCTGTACATCGTCACGGAATACGCTGAGGAAAATCTCGCGCAAATCCTTCCCGAGCGCGCCCTCACCGAGAAGGAGTTAGGCGACGCCCTGGAACCTATGCTGGCTGCGCTTGTCTATCTCCATTCGCGGGATTTCGTTCACGCGCGCATTAAACCGCCGAATATCCTGGTCGCAGGCGATCAAGTAAAACTCTCAACCGAC
>Ga0193726_1001282_pt1 | contig 20438 bp, 18 predicted proteins | sample H2c1metaG_FD_144928 | JGI IMG/M metagenome (GOLD analysis project Ga0193726, IMG submission 144928) | Soil microbial communities from a riparian zone of the East river system, Colorado, United States - H2c1 | ecosystem: Environmental > Terrestrial > Soil > Riparian zone | place: USA: East River... | reverse complement strand
TAAATTTAGTTGTAACAGTTATAGGGGCCATTATTGGAACATCATGGGCTTTTGCCCTAAAAAGCAATGTGCTGGATGGATTGTTATACGGAAGCATCATAGGATTGGCTTTCGGAATATTGATCTATTTCTTTTTAAAAGCGACAGCAGGAAGTTCATATGAAAAGAGATCCTTTTTTTTAACGGTGTCTGTTTTGGCGTTCGTGTTAACCGTTGGAATTGGTTCTGCATTAATTGCCTTAATCCTGCGCCTTGCATTTTTCTAATCTTTGAACGAAGCAAGCTCCTTCCGGGTACTTTTGATATTTTTGGTACGAGAACAAGATTGGACAACAGATAAGAGCTTTGTTGAGAACCATATTTCTTCCGAAGAGAAATAGGTGTATTTGGTTAAACCTGATGATGGATAGAAAAAGGGGCATGGTATGAAAAAATTTACATTAGTCATTAGTTTGTTTTCCCTTTCATTTCTTGTAAATGCGCAGGAAAGGATATCTGCTGACAGGCCAGACGCGACCGAAGGAGCGACACTAACACCCTACCATTATTTCCAGGCTGAATTTGGCATCGGTGAAGAAAATATGGATCGGGGTAATTTCAACCTCATTCATCCTAATGTCCTACTCAAATTCGGTGTTTCAAAAAGACTAGAATTGCAACTGTTGGGAAATTTTCATTCTTCCTATGAAAAAATGATCCCATCCACCATCAGATCAACTGGGATCGATCCTGTTGAAATTGGATTTCGTGCTGCGCTATGGGAAGGGAAAAAAATTCTCCCTAAAACCTCGGTCATTGCACGCTTGGGAATTCCGGAATTTGCCTCAAAATCTTTCCGGGCTGATCACCTTGCCCCTTCCATTCTTTTGGCGATGGAAAATACCATTACTGAAAAAATAGGATTGAGTTACAACATCGGCACAGGTTGGGACGGGTTTTCATCATCCCCCTCCTGGATATATTCTTTAAGCTCATCATTTGACCTTGGGAAAAAATGGGATGTTTTTTTCGAGGTATTTGGGTCAGCTGCAAGAAATGAATCATCTCAAAACAGTCTTGACACCGGCCTGGGATTTTATATCAGTGACAATGTGAAACTGGATTCTTATTTTGGTTTCGGAATTACAAAGGCAGCATTAAATAATTTTTATGGAATCGGAATTTCCTTCCGGTTTCATTAGCCGATCGTCAATCTTCCAATAAAATTTTATCAATTCATTGCGCGGTGGCAGCAAATCTTGGATTTTTTATTAATGTTGAATCTGTAAGGGTCCTTAAAAAGGAAACGAGATAGGTAACTTCAATATCTGTAAGAGGTATACCATTGGCAAGAGAAGAATCCAGGGTGGCGCTTTTCTCAATGCCCTTACGATAATGATTGATCGCTTGCGACAAAAACCAAAAACGACCATCATGCATATAAGGAGCGGTTACATCTACATTGCGAAGAGAAGGGACCTTAAATTTTAATGAATCCGCTTTGTTACCTGTAATACGCATCCTTCCATAGTCATTCAGAAAAGTATCAACAGCCAAACCAATATTCCGGTAAGAAAAATCAGTGAATAAAGGTTCCGGGTGACAAGTGGCACATTTGGTTTTATACAATTCATATCCTCTTTGTTCAAATGGAATAAAACCAGCCTTGCCTTTTTTAACGCGATCATATTTGGAATCTGAAGAAACAATGCTGCAAATGAATTGAGCCAATGCTTTCAGGATTTCCTGGCTTGTGATCTTTTCATCACCAAATGCATCCCTGAACATTTTTTTATATTCCGGATCCTGTTTCAATTTATTTACAATGTTTGGAATGCTTTCCGCCATTTCATTTGGCGCCGTTATGGGTGCCAGGGGCTGCACCTCGATATTATTTATTCCACCGTCCAAATGAAATTCCTTTTGCCAGGCAAGATTAAATAGTGCCGGGGCGTTGCGGGTAGTAAAGCTATTATTATATCCATGGCTCAGGTTATGTTGAAACGTAGAAAATGCCGCAAATTGCTGATGGCATGAGGCGCAGGCAAAATTTCCATCCTTTGATAAACGTCCTTCATAAAATAATTTTCTTCCTAATTCGAACCCCTCTTTTGTAAGTGGATTATTTTTAAATGTATAGTTTGGATGTGGGAACCCTTCCGGGATCTCCTGCTTTAATGGTGTGATGGTTTTTGGCAAGAAGGACCCCATCACCTGTATCAATATTAAAGTAGATGCTGTCAGAAATAAGATCACCTGGATTTTCTTCACTAGCCTGAGTTTTAATTTTCGACACTTGTTGAACGCAGTTTAAACATCTGCCGGTAATTTTCTGAAAACTGCCTTGCCAACTGCCCGGGTGTTGTACAAACAGGATTTTCTGATATGGAAAGATTATGGGTTCCAAGGAACCATTTGTCAAGATCAACATCAATAAGCAACTTCAAATTTTTCTTCCCAGCCAGGATATTTCCTACTTGTGAAGGAATATCAAGAACCACTCTTTGCAAAACATTATTCTCTCCTCGAAACCCACCAATATGATACTCCAGAACGTGATGCATTTGTTTTGAGACTGCGGCGCTCCCTTCCAATTTTGCCATCACATAACCTGTGTTCCACGTCCAGAACATGTCATTGGCTGGATCCAACGCACCGCCTTGCGCACCACTTACATTTTTTAAACTGTCCACTCCTATTAAAAAAGAAATTTTTGTAAACCCGATTCCATCATTGTCAATCCAAATTTTTTTAGATGCTGAATCGGACTCATTTATTAAATAATAGCTATTCGGGACACTCTTTTTCATACCCGTAACGGGATTCTCTAACTCTATATTGCTGATATAGTACTTGAATTTTGAAATGCTGAAATTTTCTCCAAGTGAGTTGGTATAAGTGCTATCAAAATTAAATTGCTTTAACCCAACCACCGTATTAAATTGTAATATTATATATCCGTTGAATTGTCTATTGGTCTTTTTAACGCTCTGCCCATAAAGGGAACAAAGGCCCGCAAGGAAAATGATAAAAAAATGATTTTTTGAAATAGTCTTCACGTTTCTAAGTTACAAACAAAAGATTCCCTGTTAAAGCACTCAGCGATTTGGCATTCTGCAATAGATCCTTTAATGAATCTTATATCTGAACCCTGCATAGAACATCCTTCCAGACAGCGGACCCCAAACCATGGAGGCATCGAAATAAGGACCAAATGGCTGGTCGGAAGCAAGCACCGGATCTGCTGGTTTCACATATATGCAACTTTATTTTAGTTTATATCTGAAGCCAGCGTAAATCATTCGACCTGTTATGGAGCTCCAAATCAATGAAGCATCAAAATATTGACCAAAGGGTTGGTCAGCAGCAACAATGGCGTCGTGCTGTATATAATTAGTTAAGTTTTCGCCACCGATATAAATTTCAAACGGATTTTTCTTTCCGACTGTTTTGCTTACCTGCGCATTCATCATCATGAACGATGGTGATTTTTGCGGACGTTGGTACAAGGGCGGATTGGCATCCGTCGACGGTATTCTTTTATTACCTGTGTAGGTAATGGTATAATCAAGTTTCCATCCATTAGTTTCATAACCGATATTAGCAAAGGCTCTGTCTCTTGCAGTCAAAGGCTTTTGCAATAGGCTTGTACCGTATGTTGTTTTCACATCGAATAGGCGGTAAGCAAATTTGATATCAAGTTTCTGTATGGGAATGAATGAAAATTCTGCCTGAAAACTATTAGAATAAGATTTGCCCTGAAGATTATAAAATTTAATTTGGCGGGGGGCTTCTAAATCTACAACAACCTGGTCAACAAAATCATTTCGAAAGAAATCGACTCCGATTGATGCTGCTCTTGAAAATAACTGCAATTTTTGATCTATCGAAATCCCCTTGTTCCATGCCACTTCAGGCTTCAGCCCGTACGCACCCCCTGCTGTTGAAGGAATAATATTTACTTGCCTTGAACTGACTAATACACCATTATTCTCTGCAAAAATATTGGCCGTTCTCTGACCTCGCCCCACGCTTCCCCTGATTACAGTTCCTTTGATCGGCTCAAATCTTAAATTAAGTCGGGGTGTTGTAAACCATCCGTACAAACTGTTATGATCTTCACGAATTCCGGCCACCATATCAAATTTACTTGAAGCTGAAAATGTGTATTCAAAAAAAGCGCCGGGTACAGTTTCTTGTCTTTTATACAAATCGATCTTGTAAACCTCATTATAGTTATCATACAGAAAGCTTAATCCTGTTCTGAATTTATGAGCCGTTGTACGAATGATAGATTGATAAATAAGGTTAGAGTAAAAATTTTGCTGATGCGCATTATAGTTGGTCAGGCCGAAATAAGAGTTTTGTTTGTGGTCGAACGCGGATAGTTGCAACCCGATACTTTTATATTTCTTTCGCGGAAAAACATAACCTACTTTTCCAAAGCCCTCGATTCTTCGCGTATCAATTCCAAGACCATAGCTATTTGTAGTAAACTTATCGGTTGAAGGGTTGTAGTTTACCTGGCCCCCTGTTTTATTATCATTCAAATACTTAAAGCCGAATTGCGTCATAAAACCTTTGTTATTATCAAAGCTCCATCGATTGACGGCGCTAAATAAATTTCCGTTTGGCAAATCCCTGAAACCGTCTTTGTTGAAATCCAGCTTTTTGTTTTCAAAAAAATCATTATGCAAAAGAAATATCGTTGACCATTTTATTCCGAGCTTAGGCGCATAATTTAAATTCACATCGGTTTTGCCAAAACTATTAACATACAGGTTAGCGTACATTTTTTCACTGGTCGCAGGTTTTTTCAGTTCAACATTTATTTGTCCGGCAATACTTTCAAAGCCGTTGGCCACGGAGCCTGTGCCCTTGCTAAGTTGCAAACTCTCTACCCAGGGTCCGGCTATTGAGTTCAATCCCAGCGAGGTGGCCAATCCCCTCGGTCCGGGAAGATTCTCCACTGTTAACTGCGTATAAATTCCTGCCAAGCCAAGCAGTTGAATCTGTTTTGAACCTGTTACGGCATCATTGTAGGAAACATCAACAGACGGATTGGTCTCAAAACTCTCGCTCAAATTACAACAGGCAGCTTTGAATAATTCCCCTTGGGAAATGTTGGTAGTCCTGTATGGATCGATAGGATTGATATAGCTGCCCGATCTCGTCGATGTTACTTTTACTTCATTCAAAATATTTCCCGAAGCCAATATAATTTTTATCTCTTTCGTGGGCGAAATGGAAACTGTGTCGGATCTAAAACCGGTATAACTTATAACCAGTCTTTCTCCATTTTGTTTGATATGAAATACGCCATTTATATCTGTAACTGTTCCCGAACCTGAACCAAGCCAAATCACATTCGCACCGATCAACGGTTTAAATGAACCTCGGTTATCTTCTTCCATCACGACACCACTTACAGTGTCTTTCGACGATGCCAAAGTTTTGAAAAGTGAACTGTCGCTACCTGATGTTTCCGGCAATTCATTCATGTTTTCCATAGTCCGGTAGTAACAACATTTGGGTAAGGCAAAATAGTCCCTGTCTTTGGCCTTTTTAAAATAGGTGTCGTGGCCTACTGATACAATTTTTTCATTTATCTTTTCTAAAGAGATTTTATTGGGGTCATACATGACAGTGAGCATCTTTGTATCAATATTCCAATCGGCCTTTTCAATACCTTTTGTTTTCAGAGCCCCTTCAATTCGATGTTTACATTGCTCGCAGACACCAAAAACTTTAAATGATGTTGTGGTATCTTGTTCAATCACTCTATTATTTTGTGCATTTAGATGCAGACAGAACCCCAAAACACATTGCGTCAAAGCCAGATATAATTTCATTTCAAATAATTTAAAATGAAGCACCAGATAATGATATTATTACCCTCATGCTTGATTTGTTAATTGTTTTTAGCTTTATTTTCTGGTTTAAATTCCACCATATCCATTTTGCATTCAGGACATTTCCCGGCTTTCGTACATAATACATTCGGATGCATTGGACAGGTGTAAAGCTTTACAACTTCAGCTTTCATTTGTTCTTTTAGCGAAAGACTCATTGTGCTGTTACAGACGGGGCATTTATCCTGAACATTACTAACATATTCCGGATGCATCGAGCATCTGTATGTTAAGTAAGCTGTAAGCATGGAATCAGAATTTTGTTTGCTTTTTTGTGAAAAGGCTGCAATGTTGATCAGGATTGCCGCGAGGCATATAAAAAGAGATTTCATTTTTTATGATTTTATGATTTTGGAAATAGTGAAGATTATGGGATCTGTTTAAAACATCTTAAATAGCATAAAATCAAATCCTGAAAACACCGTTGGAGAGATAAATCGAAGTACTTCGATATAGAGGAGGGGAATGAGTTACGTTAGCAACTGTTACACTATGGGCTATTAAAATATTGCCGTGAAATGAAGGAAAACAAATCTGCAGGTCAGTATAAAAAATTAGCGGAGCGTTAATGTGGCTTGCTGCGACGTGGGTGTCTTTTACTTTAAAACATTGGTAGTCAGTCTTGCAGCAACCATCTTCCTTTTTTCCTTTACCGGAGTTATTTTTTTCAATCTCCGCAAGGGTTACTGAAAATGATTTTAGCTTTCCGCAACAGTAAAATTCTTTGAAGGTTACTCCAAATGAAGATAGGGAGTAAATAAGAATAAGTAATATGAGAACAGCTTTTTTCATTTGCCGGTCAAAAATACAATCCTTTTTCGATGAATTGTTTTTTTCCCGGCATTCGCGGACCAGCACCATGCATAAGTCTTTCCTGGAAGCGAAACTAAGAAGACCCCGAAAAAAGTGCCAACTATTTGTTTATTAAGCAGATGGTACTTGTATCTTTAAAAATTTAATTATAGATTTACCATTGAAACATGAAAAAATTTGCCGTTGCCATATTAGCTGTCCTTTATTTAAGTACATCAGTAGGTGCTACTATTCATCTGCATTACTGCATGGGTAAATTCTTCAGTTGGAGCTTAATACACAGCGACAAGTCAAAATGCAGCAGATGTGGGATGGAGAAAAAGGATCAACAAGATAATAAGGGCTGCTGCAAGGATGAATACAAATTGCTTAAAATTGCAAAAGATCAAAGGCTATCCGGTAATTATCTTCCATTAAATCAACCTATAAGCGAATTTACACAGGATATTTTCTCTGTTTATTCATTCCCTTTTCATAATTCTTTAATAGAGGAGTATTCAAAAATACTCGATCCTCCCCGCAGTCGCAGTTTATCTCTTCTTATCTCCAATTGCACATTCCGGATTTGATTCCTTACTATTAATGCTTACCTCAGATAAGCATTTTACATTTCTATTAATTCATGCTGTCTTTGTTATTCGCCTAATAGCGAATCGTAATTAGCTATCCAATAATGATAGTTTGTGAAAAAGGATAGTTATCAAATCACTCATTAATGTCGTCATGAAGAAAGTTTGTGCTTCCTATAAAACTTGCCAGGAAGAAAAAAAATCACTTTTTGAAAAAAACGGATACCCCATTTTAGAATGTAAGAAATGTGGTCACCGCTATATAGACATTCCTGACCATGAAGATCATTTATCCAGTGTTTATTCTGATGACTACTTTTTTGCGGGTAAAGATGGCTATCCCAACTATCTCAATTATAAGGATCTGCTATACGAACAAGGAATAAAATATGCTAAACTTGCTGACAAATACGTAAAGCCGGGGAAAGTTTTAGATGTGGGATCAGCCGCTGGTTTCATTCTCAAGGCTTTTGAAAAATACGGATGGAGTTGTCATGGCATTGAACCTAATGAAACTATGGCGGCTTACGGAAGAGAGAAATTAAATCTTGACATTAAAACCGGCAGCATTGAAACCTTTGAAACCAATGAAAGATTTGATCTGATCACTATGATCCAGGTAATTGGTCACGTTTATGATCTTGATAAGGCTTTACAAAATGTTACTCACTTATTAAAACCAAATGGTATCGTGCTGGTAGAATCATGGAATATGAAGAGTGTTACTGCCAAAATATTGGGTAAGAGGTGGCATGAATACAGCCCTCCGAGTGTTGTGCATTGGTATTCTGACAAAACTTTAGCCTTGCTATTCAATTATTATAAATTCGGGCTGGTTGGCAAAGGGTATCCCCTAAAAAAAATCAGCATGGAGCATGCCTTTTCTTTTCTTGAAGGTAAAACATCAAGTCCCATTTTGAGAAGAATAGTCGTCGCTATGAATAATTTCACCAGGAGATTTACACTGATATATCCACCACTTGATGTGAAATGGTATGTTTTTAAAAAGATGTAGGATGTGTTTTTATTTGAAGTATGAATTAGAGTCGTTCAACCACAGTTTTGATAGCTTCTCGTTTTGTCGTAATGAAATTTAGAGACCTTTTCCTGAAAGTAAAATTGATAAAGATGAAATATAGTTTGAGTTTGTATATGTTCCTTTTGCCTTTTATTTCAGTACATGCACAGTACGATTCAATGGATATGAAGATGAACATGAATATGGATATGAGCAAACCCGATACGACTAAGCCAATAATGAAACCTATGCTGCCGATGGACATGAATAGAAGTATGAGCAATGTGTATTCTCTAAATCTTCCAATGGGTCGAAATGGCTCAGGTACGGGTTGGCTTCCCGATGCTTCACCGATGTATGGATTCATGTATCATCGTCATCACTGGATGTACATGCTTCATGGAAATTTATTTTTAAGATACAATGACCAGGATTTTACAAACAAGGGATTGCGGGGGAATAAGGAATTTGACGCACCAGCCTGGTTGATGTTCATGGGGCAAAAACAGGTTGGGCAGAACGGCTTGTTTCATTTTAGCATCATGTCTTCCCTTGATGCTTTAACAAGCAGATCTGGTGGTTACCCATTGTTATTTCAAACTGGCGAAGCATACAAGGGAAGGTCGATTGTTGATAGGCAGCATCCACATGATTTGTTTTCAGAACTTTCGGTTAGTTATTCACAAGCCCTATCAAAAAGGTCAGATTTGTTTATCTATGTTGGCTATCCCGCTGAACCTGCTTTAGGCCCTGTCGCATATATGCACAGACCCTCTGCATTATCCGATCCTGATGTACCTATATCACATCATTGGGCTGATGCAACGCATATAACCTTTGGAGTAGCAACTATCGGATTGAGATTTGATAACTGGAAGATTGAGGGATCTTCTTTTACAGGGAGAGAGCCTAATGAAAATCGATATGATTTTGACAAACCCCGTTTTGATAGTTGGAGTGCGAGGTTATCTTTTAATCCCTCTTCAAATTGGGCATTACAAGTTTCACATGGATTTATAAAAAGCCCTGAAGCGCTGCATCCTGAGGAAAATGTAGACCGTACAACCGCTTCAGCAATTTATAGTTTGCCGATCTCAAAGGGCTCTTTTGACGCAACTGCAGTGTGGGGAATGAATAAAACAAAAGGTCAAAATGGTGAAAATGCTTTTCTTCTTGAGGCTTCACGTAGAAAAAATAAATTGGCTTTGTATTCACGATTTGAACGAGTTCAAAAATCGACGGAAGAGCTTTCTTTAAATGTGTTAGTTTATGGTGAGGCTGTTTTTCCTGTAAATTCTTTTACCGTTGGATTTAATTATGATTTATTAAGAGTTCGTAAGACAAAATTGGCAGGAGGTAGCCAGGTCAGTTTTTATCATGCTGATCAGAGATTGGATAATTTATATGGAAAAAATCCGATGTCTTTAGAGGTTTATTTAAGGCTATACCCTTCAATGATGAAAATGTAAAATGGGCAAAGTGTCGATTAGCCGCGCGCTTTTTGCCATTCACTCATAGACTTAACGCCCTTCCCTTTTGAGGCTGCCTGGATTCGGTCCTTGCATATCTGACAGTTACCGTATACCGTAAATATTACTGTACTATCCCTGGAGGAGGAATTCTTTTGCGCATATATTGAAGTGCATATAAAAAATGCGGCAAGAGAAACTATAAATTAAAATTTCATTTCACATAAGATTACAGGCCTAACAATTGCTTGATCTTATCTTCCAGTTCTTGTTTTTCAGCATTAATAGCTACAACGTTACCGTCTTTATCTATCAGAAATGATGCGGGAATTGCATCGACCTGCCATTTGGTAGCAGACATTGCGTCCCAACCTTTTGAGTCGTTGATCTGAAGCCAGTTTATCCGGTCTTTACTCACTGCCCTCTTCCATGCATTCTTATTATCGTCGAGCGAAACGCCCAGAATTTCAAATCCCTTGTCTTTGTATTTAGCATATAATTTTACCAGGTTCTTATTTGAAAAACGACATGGAACACACCACGAGGCCCAGAAATCGAGAAGGAAAACTTTTCCTTTCATAGATGACAGCCTAAGACTATCCCCATTCAAATTGGGTAGCGTAAAGTCCAGGCGGCTATCGGTAATATTCGGTTGTACTTGCCCTTTTGCTGTGAAAGCAAAAATTGCAAAACAAAAAACTAAAAGATTTTTCAGGCTCACCATAATTTTATAATCAGGAAAAGGCTCCGGCAAAATTGCCGGAGCTAAAATAATGATCTAATCTTTTTACTGCAAGTTTTGTCATTGTTTTCCTTTTTCCGAAGAGGTATTCTTATCAGCTGCTTCCGATTTGTCGCAACAACCCCTCTTACTACAGTCTGCATTGTCCTTGCAACATCCTTTGTCTTTGCAGGCGGCCATATCAGTGCATTTACCATCTTTCATTTTGCAATCTTCGCTGCCACAGCAATTTGCTTGCTTTTTAACGGACTGCCTATCATACTGGCAGCATTTGTCAAGGGCGTTATAGGACTCATCGGGCGCCTTGAATTTTGGAGTGTCATATCCTGCGTCAGCAATCTTTTGTTGTATCGCAGCCACGTCTATCGCTGCGCTGTATGAAACCTTCAGCATCTTTGTCTGCTGGTCCCAGGCAGCGTACGTAGCACCTGCCTCTTTTGCGGATTTTTCGATCTTCTTTTTACAGGTACCACATTCGCCCGATACCTTAAATGATTCTGTTCTTATTTTTTGGGAATATCCTGTTGCAGCTAATGCGACGCATAATGTACATACAAGAAATATTTTAAGCATTTTCATAATAATAAATTTGAGAAAAGGTTTTAAAAATTGTTGAATACTGTCCGGATTCACAAGCATGAATCTCCAGGCACACAAAAGGTTACTTTATTTGTGCCCATGACACATCTCAAATTCTGAAAACGCAATTTTGAATGTTGACATCCTGCTGTATTAAAGGAGGCGAATGAGTGGTCCTGTTCAAAGCAATTTCTTCTACAGGCAAAGCAGCAGAAAAAAATTGTGGCGGGACGATAACAGCCGGTTGTATATTTTTAAGAGAAAATAATAGCGAAGTATTTTGATAAGAATCCTCAAGTTTTACAATTTTTGTTTCATTGTGGCAGCAGCCATGTTTCTTAGAATGCATGCCACAGGTTGGGCAAGCATCTTTGGATGGTTGATAAAGACTGAACGAATCAAAGCGATCCATGCAATAATGGAAATTCACCATGATACCGCAGGCAAAAACCAGGTAAACAATAACTGTAAATGAAGCGATTGTTTTTTTCATGTAATACCACAAAGATAATCACCATATCCTGAAGTCCAAATGCGATTACCCAGGATATGAACTGATTTTTATCAATTACCTTCTAATTAACAAAGCTCCACCAGACCCCAAGCCTGATTTGAAGCCCTGGGTAAGGGTATCCGGGAGCGGCAAGGTTATTATCCGTGAATCCAAACCCACCGTCCTTGGTGACTTGCATCGTGTTGAGGTTTTCAGCCCTTATGAACCCCTTAAACCCTTTGATGCGAAATTGAAGAAATACAGAGATATCGGGTTTGTTGTTAATAGTGACGCTATCCTGGTAAAAAAACTGGCCAAGGACCGGGGAGTAATTGTCTGCTTTGTAAGGAGTTTGATATTTTATCTCCAATCCGGTTGAAAGATTCAAATTCCGGAAAAAATTTCCTTCAAAGGCGAACCGGTTCCTGGTAAATATCAAAGGAACATGCAAGGGAACGCTACCTGTTTTTTGTTGAGCATACACATCAGCATACCAGTTAAAATGTTTGCCGATTTTTAAAACCTTTTGAGCAGAGATCAGTAAAAAATTGAAAAGCGGTTCAAATTGTTCCGGTTGATAAAAGTTTGTAAAAAAAGTGTAATTACTAACCAGGTAATAGTTTGCCGACAATCTTAGTTTTAAACCGGGTTGATACACCGAAGTAAATATGTGACTGATGTTTTCTTTTTTGAATCCTGTTGTGGAAGGAGCGAGGAAAAAACTACTTCTTGTATCGAACAAAAAAGAAGGAGAAATATTGGAGTTTTCAAATCCCACCTCCGCATAGCCTTGTTTTTTTTTGCCAACAAATCTTTTTAAACTGATGTGTGCATTGTAATCCCCGCTATTAAACCCTGCAGAATATAAGCTACCATACAGTTCCGCATCCCACTTCTGGTTACGGGTTTTATTTCGATATTCGGCATGCAAAACAAGATTATAAAAAGAACTTGAATCCTGGTCAAATTCTCCTTTTATTGTTTGCAAGCTTGCTCCAATCCTCACAAATTGTTGCAGATTTTTGGCATCTGGAAACTGGTAAATAGAAAAATCATTTCCCAAACTTTTCCATCGGTCTCGTAAATGAAGTGAATCTCCGGGATGAACGGTCATTCCGTAATTATTACTGTAGAATTCGGTGTCTGATGCTGAGCTGGCTGTAGCAAAATCAAAATATTGATACTTATATGTATTGTATGAAATGGTGTGCTCAAATCGAAGACGTGGATAAAACAAAGGGATTACGGTGGAGTCCGTGACAATGGAATCCTTTCTTCCGATATCAAATTGTTGTCTCAATAAGGCGGTAAACTCCCGGTACTTGTTCCCCGTTTTTATATTCGTTGAAAAAAAATTGGTTGTAAAAGGCTGGTCGCCCCCAATAGTCGTGGGAATGCTAAACCTGTCCTTATATACAAGAGTGTTTTGCAAAAGTGAATCCCCTGCTATGCCCCCGTTTTCACCCGACTGCATTTGGTTTGAAAGAATAAAAAAATAATTATTATATCGTTTGGAAACGGACTCATACCAGGAGGAGAAAAGTATATTATTATGATTGGCGCTCTGATTCTGAAAAAATCCGGGTGAATTAATGAACCGGTACTGGAAGGATGCGTTCCAATTTGGTTTTATATTTTGTGTGTGGGCCACCTGGATGATCTGTTCGGTTCGACTTCCAAGGAAATAATTCAACTCGGAATAAGGTCGGGTAGTATTAAAGAATCGTGTGTCCTCAGGTTTCCATTTGTACACATCAAAAGCATGAAATCCGGGGTCCCATCCAGGTTTCATCGAAGGCGAGAACAGTATTGATTTGGAAGCATTTCCCAGGTTGCCCAAATAAATATTTGTGGCTGGTATGGGGAATCGGGTTGTAAAATCATTGATGGATGAATCGAGTTTATAATGCCTTGAAGAATCAAGATAGCGGTAGTAAATTGTAATGGAATCTTCATTCCGGTTTCTATGATGAAGACTGTCCGAGCCTTTTCCAGAGCCGGAATTTCGCATACCCTGGCCCACCCTGGAAAGATTACGCAGGTTTTGCTGCGCGATCATCTTTAAAGAAAATAAAAAACAAAATGCGGCCAGGTATGTCAGTTTTCTTGCCAGTGTTGCCAGATTGAGGGGTAAAAAATTTGCAGCAAAAGTACCAAGGATAAAATTTTAAATAGCAAGAATCACATCACAAATAATTCAAAAAATAAATATCAGATCTCAGCAACCATCGCCTTGAAAATGGCTGCAAAATTGGGTTCAGCTGCTTTAGCGGCATGTAAAACTTCTTCGTGGGTAATTTTATTTTCTTCGTCTTCCCGAATGCCCATATCAGTAATAACGCTCATGGCAAAAACCGGCAATTTCATATGATTGGCGACGATGCATTCCTGTACCGTGCTCATGCCAACCGCATCGCCCCCCAGGGCATGCACGAATTTATATTCGGCCCTTGTTTCATATGTGGGGCCTGTTACTGCGTAATAAACCCCTTCCCTTAATTGAATGCCCAATTTCTTCCCAATATCCTTTGCTTTTTGAATCAGCTCTTTTTTATAGGGCTCACTCATATCGGGAAAGCGGGGTCCGAATTCCGCGATATTCTTTCCCATCAATGGATTTGGTGTAAAAAAACTGACATGATCCGTAATGATCATGAGGTCCCCCACCCTAAAATCAGGATTAACGCCACCGGCAGCATTGGAAAGGAGTAATGCCCTGATGCCAAGTAATTTCATTATTCTAATAGGGAAAACGACCTGGTCTGAAGGATATCCTTCATAAAAATGAAAACGCCCGCCCATACACACAACCTTCTTCCCGCTAAGGTTTCCAAAAATTAATTTCCCTTTATGTCCTTCCACTGTCGACACGGGAAAATGAGGTATATCACTGTAGTTTATTTCAACTTCCACCTCCACTTCGTCACTGAAATTTCCAAGTCCGCTACCCAGTACGATTCCAACCTCCGGCTTGTGTTTGTATTTATTGTTCAGATACGCCAGGGTCTCATTGAATTTTTGCAAAACATCAGACATAAGCCAGGTGGTTAAACAACAAATATAGATTTTTGAAATTCAATCCTGATAACAAAATATAGGGGCCCATTTAAGTCAAATGAGACAAGATTATTCCTGCAGCTACAGCAGCATTCAGTGATTCTGCATTTCCTTTTTTGGGTATCGTTATTTTCTCATTCACAAATTCCATCAGTCCTTCCTGGATTCCTCGGGATTCATTGCCAATAATTATCAATCCTTCTTTTAATGGGTTCATCCTGGTTACATCTTTGCCATCAAGTAAAGCGGCATAAGTCTTTATGCCGTGCTGACCTTTTAACCATCCAGGTAAATCAGTATAAAAAACATCTACCCTGGCAAGGCTTCCCATGGTTGCCTGCACCACTTTTGGATTGTAAACATCCGCGCAATCATGACTGCAAATAATTTGTGAAATTCCAAACCAATCAGCGATCCGGATCATCGTTCCCAGGTTGCCGGGATCCTGGATCGCATCAAGGATTAATGTAATTCTTCCGGCAGGTATTGGTTCTTTTGATTCAAATTTTTTAAAAACAGCGAGCACCTGGTTCGGTGTCTTTAAATGTGAAATTCTTTCCAGTTCGGCTTCCTGCACTTCAGTGAAAACAATTTGCGATAATAAATTGGCGTTTTAGAAGGTCCCAAATTGGTCAGGGAAATAATATTTGACTTCGGCATTTTTACTCAATATTATTTCCCTGACCAATTTGGGACCTTCTGCCAGGAACACTCCTTCTTTATCCCTGTATTTTTTCTGGTCTAAACTTTGGATATATTTGATCTGCGATTTTGAGACCATACGTTGTTGTTTAAATGAATTATGCACTAGCCCGGATGTCAACCTATCTGAAAATAATTACACCTATACTGGCCGTTTTTCTCCTTTCTTCATGTAAATCCTGGGATCTTCACACCTTTCCTATAACCCATATAAAAGATTATCCCAAAAACAAAGTGTTTGTTTATAAAACAAATATCAACCTCCTTGGGAATCTTTCAAAAACGCAAAAAAATAACCTTGAATCAAGCCTCAGAGTACAGCTAGAAGATAGCGTTAATCCCAAAGCCAGTCAGAAAGTGCTTTGGCAGGTAATCAAAAAACCGCCTGTCTTTGATACTTCCCATGTACAGTCCTCAAGGCGATTTATGCTTGCGATGCTACATGCTTCGGGTTATTTTAAGGCCGATGTAAATTATGACACTTCGATTAAAGTGAATGAAGAGGCCCGTAAGCTCACATTAAATTTTAATGTAACTCCTGGCCCACTTTGGCATTTTGACAGCATTTGGTATGCTATTCAGCAACCAGAATTGCAACATCTTACGGATAGTTCAATGCATGCAGATAGTTCGAAAAAACATGGGAACGATACCCTGAGGGCTACCATCCTTCAGCCTTTTCAGCATATTGCAGACAGCACCACCACCGAGTCTTTATTAAAAAAAGGCAGTTCATTTTCCCAGGATACCATAGCCAATGAACTTGACAGGCTGGTAGAACTTTACCGGAACAATGGGTATATGCGGTTTACAAGAAATGAATTGGTGGCAGTTTGGGATACACTGGATGTTTCACTACTTAAACCGCTGGTCAACCCATTTGAAGAAATTGAATTGATCCGTGAGATGGCTGCGGGGAAAGAAAACCCGACAGCAACCCTCGAGATCAAATTAAGACCGGGATTTGATAGTTCAAGGCTCATCCGCTTTTTCGTGGGAAAGGTCTACATATTTCCTGATTTCGGACCTGATTCCACATTAAAAAAAGATACGGTAGTGCTCAACACGAGCTATTCAGTAATATATAATCAGCGTCTTTTCAAGCCAAAGATGCTCCCACAAAATATTTATCTAAGGCATGGCCAGGTGTTCAATCAAAACAGGTACCTCAGAACACTTGACCGTTTCAATTCGAATGTTGCCTGGAGATTGGTAACCGTCGATCAAAAGATCAGACCAGGCTCGGACACGGTTGATTTTTATATAAAACTGGTTCCCGCATTAAAGTATTTATTTGTAGCAAACCTTGAAGGGAGCAGGAATGATAATACTTCGCCGCTCGTAGAAGGAAACCTACTGGGTATTGGCGTAAATGTGAGTTTGCAAAACAGGAATTTTGCAAGAGTAGCGGCACAAACAAATACCACGCTTCGGTATGGAACGGAATTGAGCATATCAAATAACGAGAAATTAGTAAGCTCCAGGCAGGCAAGCATAGGATATAATATTGTTTTTCCTAAGATCATTCCACATTTTAGCTTTTTACCTGAAAGATTCCGTGAAGCCCGGACCATTTTAGCATTTAATCTTTCCAATACACAACGGCTCAACCTTTATAATCTAACTTCTTACAATACCTCGTGGGGTTATGAATTGCAGCGCAGGAATAAATTGTGGGCAGTGAAGCTTCCAAATATTGAATACAGTCTCCTGGATGCAAAAGACACATTAATAAAAATCTTCCAGGCAAATCCAGGCCTGAAAAATTTATTCAATGATGGTCTTGTTATTTCAAGTATTTGGAGCGTCACCATCAATGGAGGTACTAAGAAGAATTTAAGCACATTTAAAGCAAACCTGGAACTGTCAGGTTTGTTGGCAGGATTAATTAAAACTGATTTTATCAAGAAAAATCTTTATCGCTTTATCAAACCCAATGTGGAATATCTACGCATTATGAAGATCGGGAAGAATGATCTTGTAGGAAGGGTATTTGCCGGAGTGGGTATCCCTTTAAAGATTGACACGGGGAACGGATCCCGAAGCGGCTACCTTCCCTTCTTCAAAGCCTATAGTGCCGGGGGACCAAACAGCATGCGTGGCTGGGGGTTACGAAGACTTGGACCGGGGCATTCATTAAATTATATAAATGATTTTCCCGACCGTTTCGGAGATATTCAATTTGAAACAAACCTTGAATATCGTTTCTTCCTCTTTGAACTTTTTGGTTTTAAATTCCACAGCGCTTTATTTACCGATGTCGGGAACGTTTGGTTCATGCATCGAAGCCCGGATTTCCCTGGTGGAGAAATTACTTCTAAAAATTTTTTAAAAGACCTTGGGGTTGATGTGGGAACAGGTATCCGTCTCGATCTTGGCTTTTTCCTGATCCGGCTGGATTATGCTCTAAAAGTTCACAACCCAAGTCCTGAACCTGTCAATGCGGAGGCCCAGGATCATTATTTCTATAAATGGGATTTGAAATATTTATTTGGAGGAATATTGCAATTTGGAGTAACCTATCCTTTCCTCTGAACAATTTTTTCTTACCTTATTTATTGCACCAAAAATTGTTTTTCAAATTCTTCGATGGTCAATGCATTTTCTAATTTAAATTCCCCGATCCTCGTTCTGCAAAGACTGCCGAGGTAAGCCCCACAGCCAAGGGCTGCGCCAAAATCATTTGCAAGGCTACGGATATAGGTTCCCTTTGAACATACAACCCGAAAGTGAATAACAGGAAATTCCATTTTTGTAATTTCAAATTCATGGATAAAAATTTTTCGAGGTTCCAATTTCACTTCTTCTCCTTTTCTTGCAAGTTCATAAACACGTTTGCCCTCCACTTTGATTGCTGAATGGACCGGAGGAATTTGCATCACCTCGCCAAGGAATTTTTTCGTTGCGTTTTTAACCTGTTCTTCGGAAATATTTTCGGTGGAATGAAATTGTCCTGGTTCACTTTCCAGGTCATAAGTGGGTGTAACGGCCCCCAGTATTATAGTTCCCGTATATTCCTTCTCCTGCGCCACAAATTCATTAATTTTTTTTGTGAATTTACCGGTGCAAAGGATCAGCAAACCGGTAGCCAGGGGATCAAGTGTGCCTGCGTGGCCCACCTTTTTTATTTTGACCAGGTTTCGGATTTTTTTTACAACATCAAAAGAGGTCCAGTGAAATGGTTTGTCGATGAGCAGGACCTTCCCTTCTTCAAAAATGTTCACGTATTAGTTGTTTAAAGGTGAATTCCTAAATAGAAAGTTTATTCTTAAGCTCAAGGTATTTATTGATCGTATCAATGGTAAGACCCTGCGGAGATGTCAGAATGGAAAGTATTCCATTTTTTTGAAGCTCTTTTACCATCAGCCTCTTTTCAAAAGTAAATTTTTCAGCAATAGTTTTTATATAAACATCTTCAATCGTTACGACCCGGCCTTCAGTAAGTTGTTTTAATTCGGTGTTTTCGAAAAATACAATCAGCAACAGGTGGTATTGGGCAATTAGTTTTAAAGAGGGCATCTCCCGCTTCAGACTATCCATGGATTCAAAATTCGTGAAGAGAACCAAAAGACTTCGATGGGTGATCCGGTTGCGGATGACAGAATATAATTTTTCAAAATCAGCTTCCAGGAATCTTGTTTTTTGCCTGTACAAGGTTTCAAGCACAAGATTCATCTGGGTAGATTTTTTATCTGCCTGTAAAAAAGCATCTATATTTTCAGCAAATGTTATTATACCGGCCTTATCCTGTCTTACCAATGCTACATTGCTTAATACCAGGGATGCATTGATGGCATAATCCAGCAAGGTCATTCCTTCGAATGGCATTTTCATCGCCCGGCCTTTATTTATCAGGCAATAGATCTGCTGGCTTCGTTCATCAGTATAATTATTTACCATCAAATCTTTTTTCCTGGCGGTGGCTTTCCAGTTGATCGTCCTGTAGTCGTCGCCGGGAACATACTCCTTGATTTGTTCAAACTCCATACTATGCCCCAGCCTCCTTACTCTTTTTACACCCGCTTCCTGGAGACGATTGTTCACCGCAAGCAAATGAAAACGCCTCATCTGTATATAGGAAGGATATACTTTTACTGTTCCCTCAGCAGGGAAGACAAATTTTCTTTTGGCCAGCTGCAGGGGGCCTTTTACAAAAACATTGATATTTCCGTAAGCATACTCGCCCCTGGTCAAAGGTTTTACAGTGTAAGTGATCTGCATGTTACTATTGCTTTCCATCCTTATCTTCCGGTGCCAGTTTCTTTCCTGGAACTGGTGTGGCAACTCATCAATAATATATGCGGAAACAGGAAAAGAATAATTATTTTGAAAATGAAGCACTACTTTGTTATCATCACCACTGCTCCATCTTTCCGAATTGATCCGTTCCGCCCGCATTGCATACCGCTTTCCGAATATCAATAAACCATCAACGAGAATGGCGATCCCGAGTAATATTAGAATGATACTTGCTACATCATACAAGACTGGAATGAAATAGCTGAATATATAAAGTACGACGGAACTCCCACCTATATAATAAGCAATCTTATCAAGATAAAATGACTGGGTAAAAAATTTTATGATCGCCCTGTAAAGCATTTAAGATTTTGAATAAAAATTTCTAACGGGGGATATCCATTCCATTCACAATTTGCTTTATCACTTCATCTTCAGTAACTCCTTCCATTTCTTTATCCGGTGCAAGTATGATGCGATGTCGCAGAACAGGGCCGAATACATAAAGAATATCTTCGGGGGTTACAAAATCACGACCATTGATAGCTGCTATTGCTTTTGACGCATTCATCACTGCCAGCGACGCTCTTGGCGATGCACCCAGGTAAATGGATTTATGATTGCGGGTTTGCTGAATAAACCTTGCGATGAATTGCAACAATTTTTCTTCAATAACGAGGGTCCTGATTTGTTTTCGAAGTGATATGATCTCTTCACCGCTCAATACAGGTTTCACCATTTCAAATATCGGCGCATTGCCCATTTGATGAAACTGGGAAAGGATCATAACCTCTTCTTCTTCTGAAGGATACGGTACTACTATCTTAAAAAGAAAACGATCCAGTTGTGCCTCAGGCAACCGATAC
>Ga0193726_1001281_pt1 | contig 20440 bp, 14 predicted proteins | sample H2c1metaG_FD_144928 | JGI IMG/M metagenome (GOLD analysis project Ga0193726, IMG submission 144928) | Soil microbial communities from a riparian zone of the East river system, Colorado, United States - H2c1 | ecosystem: Environmental > Terrestrial > Soil > Riparian zone | place: USA: East River... | reverse complement strand
AAGCTCCGCAGCGGACAAAAGCGTCACAAGCTCTCAGGATGAGGACCGGAGCCCGCGACCGCTCACTTCGCTGCTGTTACCACGATCTCCACGATATGCGGCGGTTCGAGATCGACGCCGATGCAGGCCCGCATCGGTGGATTCTTCGGATCGACCCATTCGTCCCAGGCGCGGTTCATCTCGCCCTTCCGCTTCATGTCGGTGATGTAGACGATGGCCGAGAGGATCCTGCTTTTATCCGAGCCGCACAGCGCGAGGCTCTCGTCGATCCGGGCGAGCGCCTTTGCGCTCTGCTCGTACATCGAGGAGGTGACCGGATCGGGCGCGACCGCCACGGTGAGCACAAGGTCGTCGTGAACGACAGCGCGGCTGCGGGTTGGCGTGAGGCCAGGAAAGCGACTGATCATGGCTGACTCCGGTTGGATCAAGGCTCCATCGCCCGCATCTGTTTCCCCGCTTCGGCTATTTCGCGAACGAGCGCGATGGCGCAAGGTGCAGCGCATAGGCATCGACCTTGTCGCTGGCGCGCGGATAGATCTCGGTCACGATCGGATCGTGGCCGGGAATGACGCGGTCGGGATGGCCGGCCAGACGCTGCGCGATATCCCATCCCTCGAACATGTCGCCAAGATTATACAGGATCGGAAACGGATTGCGGCGATGCATGTTGCCATAGAAATGCGACGCGTCCGACGCCAGCACCACCGGACCGCGCGCGGTCTCGACCCGCACCACCTGCAGCCCGTCGGAATGACCGCCGACGCGATGCAATGTCACGCCCGGCGCAACCTCGCCGTCGCCGGAGTGAAAGCTGACGCGGTCGCTGAAGACATGGCGGACCATCAGCGTGACATGCTCCACCGAAAACGGATGCCGCAAGGTCCCGTGGCACATGCAGCGCCCGGTGGCGTAGCTCATCTCGCGATCCTGCAGATGAAACCGCGCATTGGGAAAGCGGTCGAGATTGCCGGCGTGATCGTAATGCAGATGGGTGACGACCACGTCCTTGATGTCGTCGGCGTTGACGCCAAAGCGCGCCAGCGCATCGACCGGATTGAGCGTCAGCTTGCGGCTTCGCAAGCTGGCTTCCTCGGCGTTGAAACCGGTATCGACCAGGATATCGCGGCCGTGGCCTCGGATCAGCCAGACGAAGTAATCGAGGTCTTGCGCCGTGGTCTCGTGGGGATCAGGCAGCAGGTAATTGAGGTGGGGCGTGCGCGGCGACATCGTCGCATACCGGAGCGCGTAAATTTCGTAGACGTTTCCCATCGGTTTCATTTCTTGTTGTTGGTTGCGCGGTTGGCCGATGGTCCCACCAAGCCACCGTCATCCACAAAGGTCAAACCTGCGAAACGCATGTCAGCTTGGTGACGGGAGAATGAATCCCAATGTGAGATGGGTCACATTGAGTGACGAGGACTGCTGTTAGTGTCGCGGCGTGGAGTGAAGCTCCGAAGCAATCCATTCTTGTCCCGCGTCACCGGATTGCTTCGGAGCCTGTCACTGGGGCACGCCTTCGCGCGACCCCGTCGGCTCGCAATGACGAACGCGGTCGGGCGCGGTTAATTGTCGCAATTAAACGCGGCTTCGCAAGCGGTTGACGGTTCGTGAGCCCGGTTTGATAATGGAGTTTGCGTAGAGTAAGGTCGCCGAGGCGCAAGCTGGTATCGGCGCCTAGTTGGTTGGGCGGACTGCGTCTTATGAAAATCCACGTCGCTTTGCTTGCGATCATGATGGTGACGGTCGCGCCGCTTGTGCCATCGATGGCGGCGGACAACCGCGCCGACCGGTTTGCGCTTGTGATCGGCAACGCCAAATATCCCGACGCCGAAGCGCCGCTCAAGGAACCCATCAACGACGCCCGCGAGGTCGCCGACGAGCTCAAGCGCGACGGCTTCAGTGTCGAGGTCGGGGAGAACCTGACCGGCGAAGCGATGCGCCGGGCTTTCGACAAGCTCTACGCCCGCATCAAGCCCGGCTCCGTCGCGCTGATTTTCTTCAGCGGATTCGGCGTCCAGTCCGGCCGCCAGAGCTATATGATACCGGTCGACGCCCAGATCTGGACGGAACCGGATGTTCGCCGCGATGGCTTCAGCCTGGAGTCGGTGCTGGGCGAAATCAATGGCCGCGGCGCCGGCGTCAAGATCGCGCTGATCGATGCCTCCAGGCGCAATCCATTCGAGCGCCGGTTTCGCAGCTTTTCCGCCGGCCTTGCGCCGGTGATCGCGCCGAACGGAACGCTGGTGATGTATTCGGCGGCGTTGTCTTCGGTCATCTCGGACAATGGCGGCGATCACAGCCTGTTCGTGCAGGAACTGCTCAAGGAGATTCGCGTTCCCGACCTGATGGCCGAGGAGACGCTGAACCGGACCCGGGTCGGCGTCACCCGCGCCTCGCGCAGCGAGCAGGTGCCGTGGATTTCGTCCTCGTTGGCCGAGGACTTTTCGTTTATCCCGGGCTCCGGTTCCGGCGCCAAGCCATCCGGCCCGGTGGCGGCGCTCCCCAGACCCGCGCCCGAACCGCCGCCGTTGCCGCGCGTCGACCCGGTGCTGCCGCCGCCGCCAAAACAGGTCGAACTCAAGATTCCGCCACCCGAGAAACCGGTGATCGACAAGCCGGTGCTCGACAAGCCGGCGGCCGACAAGCCGACGGAAAAAATCGACGGAACCACGGCGCTGGCGCTTGCCGACGATCCGACCATCAAGAGCCTGACCGACAAGCTCGCCGACAATCCCGACGACGCCGGCGCGCTCTATCGGCGCGGACAGGTCTATGCCAGCAAGGGGGCGTACAACCTTGCCCTCAAGGACTTCGATGCCTCGCTGCGGCTGAACCCCAAGGACGTCGAAGCCTTCAACAACCGGTGCTGGACGCGCACCGTGATCGGCGACCTGCAGGCGGCATTGAAGGACTGCAACGAGGCGCTTCGGCTGCGCCCGAATTTTGTCGATGCCCTCGACAGCCGCGGGCTGGTCAATCTCAAGAGCGGGCAGACCAAGAACGCGATCGCCGATTTTGACGCCGCACTCAGAATCAATCCGAGATTGACCTCGTCGCTGTACGGCCGGGGGCTCGCCAAAAAGCGCAATGGCGCGATTTCGGAGGGCGAACTTGATATAGCCAACGCCAAGGCGATGGACCCGAATATTGTCAAGGAATTCTCCGATTACGGGGTCCGCTGACGAAAATTTAGCTTGAAAGACCCGGCGTTTCCTCGAACCGCGCGGCGCGCGCCAGCGACATACGGGAAAGCAGCCGGCGCCGACCGATCGGTGCGGCGGCTGATGTGCGAATTCACGGGAACCGCGCGTGGGCGCAGGAGGACTGACAATGTCGAGGATGTCTGGAAGAAAATGTCTTACCGCAGCTCTTTCGATGCTGGCGATTGGTGCAGCACTTTCGTTTGGGATGGGAAAAGCCGTCGCCGCCGATGATGTCACCGAGGATCAAATCGTCCGGGCGCTTGCGCCTGCCAAGAAGCCACCGCTGACCCGCGGCCTGTCGGTAGCTCCGCAGGCCGATCAGGCGGCCGCCGCGGCCGAGGGGCGTTTGCTTCAGAACATCCGCGGCCGGGCGACGCGTTCGCTCTCGGCGAGCGAGCGCGAAGAAATCTCCGCGATCGCCAAGGACAAGCCGAATATCGATCTGGAAATCACCTTCGATTACAATTCAGCCGATATCAGCACAAAATCCCTGCCTTCGGTGCAGGCGCTCGGAAAAGCGCTGACCAACCCTGACCTGAAGGGCTCGACCTTCGTCGTCGCGGGTCATACCGACGCCGCCGGCGGCGAGGCCTACAACCAGGACCTGTCGGAACGGCGCGCGGATTCGATCAAGCGCTATCTCACCGGTAAATACAGCATTGCCGCCGCTGACCTCGTGACCGTCGGCTACGGCAAGAGCAAGCTCAAGGACCCGGCCAACCCGCTGGCGGAAGTGAACCGCCGCGTGCAGGTCGTCAACATGGCGAACAAGAACACCGCATCGAAGTAAGCGACGTAGTTGACGCTGAGTGAGATTTTGTAACGCCACGCGTCCCGCAGCCAGCGGGACGCAGTTCGTTTGGGCGCCACCTCTCCCATTGGGAGAGGTCGGAGCGGACCGGTGATGCGGAGCATCAACGGTGCGATCCGGGTGAGGGGTTATGACCTAACGATAGACCGAACCCCCTCACCCCAACCCTCTCCCCACGGGAGAGGGAGCGCGCCGTCATTGCCGAGACCTCGAACCGTTTCATTTACGTCATTGCGAGCGCAGCGAAGCAATGACAATCTTAGACTCATCTTTATTGGCCGCGTTTCCGGTTATACTCTCCCACCAATAGCTCTGGATTGACCCGGCGATGACGATCTCCGCATTTCTCAAGCCTGTGTTAGCCGTGGTCGCGGTGGCGGCTCTGGGCGCTGGATATTACTGGTTTGAGCACCGCGCTCATCCCGAGGAGAAGGAAACGCAAAGCAACGCCCTCGTCATCGTTGCGAAATCCACCAATGCCTGTTTCTCCGATCTGGTGCGGGTCACCGGATTTATCGTGCCGCGCCGGGAAGCCGTGGTCGGGGTCGACCAGGAGGGTTCCAAGGTTGCCGACCTGCTGGTCCGCGAAGGCGAAATGGTCGCCGACAATCAGGAACTGGCGCGGCTGACGCCGCCGCCCCAGCAGCCGGGAGCCCCCGCCGCTGGCGGGCGCGCCGCACCGACCTCGCTGCGCGCTCCGGCCGCCGGGCTGATCACCGAGGTCAGGACCATCGTCGGCGCGCCGGCCTCGCCGCAGGCCGGGCCGATGTTTCGAATTTCGGTCAACAACGAGATCGAGCTCGATGCCGAGGTGCCCGCGGTCCAAATGATGAAACTCAATCCGGGCGCGACGGTGCGGATCAGCCGCGACGATGCGACCGATCTGATCGGACGCGTGCGGCTGGTTTCGCCGCAAATCGATCGCACCACCCAGCTCGGCCGTGTCAGGATAACGCTCAGCAACAATCCGTCGCTCAAGGTCGGCATGTTCGCCCGCGCCAGCATCGACGCCAAGCGCAGTTGCGGCGTCGCGGTTCCGCGTACCGCCATTGACCATCTGACCGTTCAGGTGGTCAAAGGGAATACGGTGGAGACCCGGAAGGTGCGGGTGGGACTGGTGTCCGACACCTCGACGGAAATTCTTGAAGGCCTCGACGAGGGCGAAATCGTGGTGGCCGACGCTGGTTCCTCGCTGCATGACGGCGACCAGATCAAGACCATGTTCGCCGAGGACCTCGATCGAACGCGGGTACGCTGATGGCTCTGAATATCTCGGCATGGTCGATCCGAAACCCGCTTCCCTCCATCGTCTTTTCGATCATCCTTCTGGTGCTCGGCTGGGTCAGCTTTACCAAGCTCGCGGTGACGCGGCTGCCCTCAGCCGACATCCCGGTGATCTCGGTCGCGGTCTCGCAATTCGGCGCGGCGCCAGCCGAGCTGGAATCGCAGGTCACCAAAACCATCGAAGACGGCGTGTCCGGCGTCGAGGGCGTGCGGCACATTTCATCGTCGATCACCGACGGGCTGTCGCTGACCACGATCCAGTTCGCACTTGAGACCAACACCGACCGCGCGCTGAACGACGTCAAGGACGCCGTCACACGGGTGCGCAGCAACCTGCCGCAAAACGTCAACGAACCGCTGATCCAGCGCGTCGACGTGATCGGCCTGCCGATCGTCACTTACGCCGCGATCTCGCCCGGCAAGACGCCGGAGCAACTGTCCTACTTCGTCGACGACGTCGTCAAACGCGCGCTGCAGGGCGTCCGCAACGTCGCCCAGGTCGAGCGTATCGGCGGTGTCGAGCGCGAGATCCTGGTCTCGCTCGATCCCGACCGGCTGCAGGCCGCGGGGCTGACCGCGGTCAATGTCAGCCAGAGCCTGCGCGGCACCAATGTCGACCTTGCCGGCGGCCGCGCCGAAATCGGCAAGAATGATCAGGCGATCCGCACCCTGGCCGGCGCCAAGACGCTCAACGATCTGGCCGGCACCATGATCCCGCTGTTCGGCGGCGGCGAAGTGCGGCTGGACGATCTCGGCACCGTCACCGACACCATCGCCGACCGCCGCACCTTTGCGCGCTTCAACGGCGAGCCGGTGGTGGCGCTCGGCATCAAGCGCTCCAAGGGCGCCAGCGACGTGGTGGTTGCAGCCGCCGTGCAGAAGCGCATCGACGCGCTGAAGATCGCCTATCCCGATGTCGATCTGAAGCTGATCGACACCTCGGTGGAATTCACCAAAGGCAATTATGAGGCGGCGATCTCGACGTTGTTCGAAGGCGCGATTCTCGCCGTCATCATCGTGCTGTTGTTCCTGCGCGATATCCGCGCCACCATCATCGCCGCGATCTCGCTGCCGCTGTCGATCTTCCCGGCGTTCTGGGCGATGGACATTCTGGGATTCTCGCTGAATCTGGTCAGCTTCCTCGCCATCACGCTGTCGACCGGTATTCTGGTCGACGACGCCATCGTCGAGATCGAGAACATCGTGCGTCACATGCGGATGGGCAAATCGCCCTATCGAGCCGCGCTAGAGGCCGCCGACGAAATCGGCCTCGCGGTGATCGCGATCAGCCTGACCATCATCGCGATCTTCGCGCCGGCAAGCTTCATGTCCGGCATCGCCGGTCAGTTCTTCAAGCAGTTCGGCATCACGGTATCGGTGCAGGTGTTCTTCTCGCTGCTGGCGGCGCGCTTCGTCACGCCGGTGCTGGCGGCCTATTTCCTGAAGGATCATCCGCATGACGACCCGCCGCCCGGGCGCGTGCTGCGAGGCTACACCAAACTCGTGACCTGGTCGGTGAAGCACTACTTCGTCACCGTGCTGATCGGCTTTGGCATCTTCGCGCTCTCGATCTGGAGCATCACGCTGCTGCCGCAGGGCTTCCTGCCGGCGCAGGACACCGCGCGTTCGCTGCTGGCGATGGAGCTGCCGCCCGGGACGCAACTCGCCTTCACCGAAAAGACCACGGAGGAGATCGTGGCTCGCTTGCGCAAGCGGCCAGAGGTCAAGAGCGTTTTCGTCGACGGCGGCCGGGTGCCGCCGGGAACGTTCGAGGTGCGCCGCGCCGCGCTGATCATCAATTATACGCCGAAGACCGAACGCACGATCACCCAGCGCCAGCTCGAACTCGAGATCAGCAATGAACTCGAAAGCGTGCCCGACATCCGCTACTGGTTCCTCGACGAAAACGGCCTGCGCGCGATCTCGCTGGTCGTCACCGGCGTCGACAGCAATATCGTCGGCAACGTCGCCAGCGAGTTGGCGACCCAGATGAAGCGGATTCCATTGATCGCCAATGTGATCTCGGAAACCTCGCTCGACCGGCCCGAGCTTCGGATCCAGCCGCGTGCGGATCTCGCGGCACGGCTTGGCGTCTCCACCGAAAGTCTGTCGCAGACCATTCGCGTTGCCGCCCTCGGCGACGTCGGCCCGGCGCTTGCAAAATTCGACGCCGGCGACCGCCAGGTGCCGATCCGGGTTCAGCTCGAGGACGGCGCGCGCGGTAATCTGCAATTGCTGGAGCAGTTGCGGGTGCCGCTGGGCCAGCGCGGCGAACGCGGCGGCGTGCCGCTGTCCGTGGTCGCCGACATCAAGCTCGACCAGGGCCCGACCAGCATCAACCGCTATGACCGGGAACGTCAGGCCACCGTGGCGGCCGACCTCGTCGGCGCCTCCGCGCTCGGCGATGCCACCAAGAAAATCTACGATCTGCCCGTGATGAAGAGCCTGCCGAAGGGCGTCAAGGTGAGCCCCTCGGGCGACGCCGAAAGCCTCAACGAACTGTCGGAAGGCTTTGCCACCGCGATCACTGCGGGATTAATGATGGTCTATGCGGTGCTGGTGCTGCTGTTCGGCACCTTCCTGCAGCCGATCACCATTCTGTTCTCGCTGCCGCTCTCGATCGGCGGCGCCATCGTGGCGCTGCTCTTGACCGGCAAGCAGCTGACGACGCCGGTGTGGATCGGCATTTTGATGCTGATGGGCATCGTCACCAAGAACGCCATCATGTTGGTGGAATTCGCGGTGGAATCGATTCGCGACGGCAACAAGCGCGATTTTGCGATCATCGACGCCGGCATCAAGCGCGCCCGTCCGATCGTGATGACCACCATCGCGATGGCGGCCGGCATGATGCCATCCGCGCTGGCGTTCGGCGCCGGCGGCGAATTCCGCTCGCCGATGGCGCTGGCCGTGATCGGCGGCCTCGTGTTCTCCACCGTGCTGTCGCTGGTGTTCGTGCCGGCGATGTTCATGATGATGGACGACGTCGGCGCGTTGTTCTGGCGCTTCGGCAAGAAGCTGCTGGTCTCCAGCGGCGAAGGCGAGCACGACCACGAGCATCCGACGGCGGGGCATGGCGCCGAGCACAAACCACCGCCAACGATCGTGCATTCGCCTGCAGCGGAGTGAGGGGCGGGAGGCTGTCCCACATTCACAGACGTCATCATCCGCGAAAGCGGATGATCCGGTATTCACAACCCCAGTGATGAATAGCAAAGCCGCAGCATACTCGACGCTCCGCCTTCGCGGGGCATGACCATTGATAAGTGGGGAAGCGAATCGCTCTGCGCGCGCAAGGCGTCGCAAAACATGATGCGTCATGCCCGCGCTTGTCGCGGGTATCCACGTCTTCCAACACACGCCGCAAGCAAGACGTGGATGGCCGGGTCAAGCCCGGCCATGACGACTGGGTGCACGCCGCCGCAACTAACCCGGCTTGGCTCGGCCTGGTGGGCCGGCGGGCGGGATGGTGCGGGCAAAACTCGGTCGCCTCGCGTGCCGCTCGTAATAGCGGGCGAGATGAGTCGCAGCGGTGAGCGCTTCCGCGCCTTCCGGAGCTTGGCCTAATCGATAGAGGATCGGCAGCAGATTGATGTCGGCGAAGGTGAACTCGTGGCCGACGAGATAGCCGGTGCTGGCGACCGCCTTGTCCAAAACCCCGATCTGCTCGCGCAGCGCCGGCATGACGGCTTCGATCGCCTCCCGGTCAGGCCCGGCATCGGCGGCCTGCGGGGCGATATACGCATAGAGATAGCTCCGGATCAGGGTGCGGTCGATCAGCGTGTTGACGAGCGAGACCCATTGCTCGGTCAGCGCGGCGAGATAGGGATCGGACGGGAACACATGCGGACCCGGGAAGCTGCGATCGAGATAGGTGGCGATGGCCTTGGATTCGAACAGCTCGACATCGCCGTGGCGCAGCACCGGCATTTTGCCGAAGGGATGGATGGCCAGGATCTCCGGCGCGCGTAGCGGCTTCTCCGTCAGCACGTAGTCGATCGCCTTCTCCTCGCAGACCATGCACACGACGCGCGTATAGGTCGAGCGCACAGAACCGATGATCTCCGGTTTCGGCATGGCCTGCCTCCCGCGGTGCAGCCCGTGATCTTGTTCGGACGCGCGAAAAGGCGCCGTCGCCATCGAGATTATATGAGCCGCGCATTTTGTGAAATATCGAAGGGGAAAGTAGCCCTCACCCGACGCGCAATGCGCGTCGACCTCTCCCCCGCAAGAGCGGGCAAGGTAAAGGAAGCGCCCTGCTCGTTCCACCGCGATCAGCCGCCGCAACTTGCGCAGCTAAATCCGCCGGCGCGGCGAAACCGTCGTGTTGTCCTTGCTGTCCTTGCGCCAGACCTGCATCCGGCGGTCGTTGCTTTCGCGCGCGGTGCGGAGGAACGCGTTGAATTTCTCCTGCGCGGCGCGCGCCTGGGCGTCGAAATCGGCGGCCATCCCGCATAAATTGCGTTTCAAGCGGACCGACACGGGTTCGCCCATTCGCGCGCTGCCAGGCGAAGCGGACGGTCCGCTGTCGTCGCAGAAATATGCCGGTCTTGCGCCGTAGCCTCGGCTCGCGGCCAACGCATTCGCGCGCTGCGCCGGCGAACAGCCCACTTGGCTGCCGTGGGGTGTACATCTCGGCACCGGTATCGGCCAGCGCGCAAAGCCGTCGCGCGAGGCGGATGTTGCCGCCCGGTCCGGCCAGTTCGCAGGGGGTGCCGCCGCCGGTGGAGGAGCCGCGTGCCGGGCGTGCCTGATCTCCTGCTCGGCGGGAAGGGCTGGACGCAGAGCGAATTCGGATTCGCCATCGGCGCTGTCGATGCGCGGCGCGCAGCAGGTCGGCTCGTCCTGCCGAACCAGAACGGGCGCGACTTCGGATTCGACTTGCGCGATACGGGGGACCGGCGGCAACGGCGGCGGCGGCGCGATCTTCTCGTCATCGTAAGGCGGCACCATCAGCGCGGTGAAGCCCTGCGTGGCGCCGGGCAGACCTAACAGCGTCGACTGCAGCACGAAGGCGGATCTGGCAAATCGCGGAGCGCGCGCCGCGGTCCTTTCCGTCGAGGCGATGCAGGCGGTGTCCTCGTCGTAGCACAGCGCCACCCAGCCTCGCCTGAAAGCGACGTGAGGCGGCAACGCCTCGCTATACGGCACGACCAGACGTTCTTCATAGACGGGATGTTCCGGGCTGTAGAACGCCGTGCCGAAGGCAAGGCCTTCGTCGCCGCCGACCGCGGCCAGCGGTGCACCGGACTGCTCGTGCCATCGCCGGGTCAACTCCTTTGCGGCCAACGAATAGAAATTACGCCCCTCGTGTAACGGATGGTCGTTGCGATAGAGCGCGTGAACGGGCGCCACCACGACGACGGCCACCACCGCGATCCCAATCACCAGCACCGCCAGATTGACCGAATAAAACCGTGGAATCCGATAGCTGGCGCCGCAGACCATCACGATCACGAACAAGAAAAGCCCCTGCAATCCCCAGATCGGCGGCATGTCGGTTCCGAACACGACCGAGGTGATCACCGGAAACACGATGGTGCCGACGCCGACCAGAAACAGCAGCAACAGACCGGAATTCATCGCCCAGAAATCCTGCGGGACTTGCCTGAGGCGGTCCTTCGCCATCAGCGCCCATGTCGCTGCCGGTAACGCCAGCACCAAAGCGAGGCCGAGGATGAACAGAGCCGCTTCGATCACCGAAGGCGCAAAGGCCTTGCCGGTATGCCGCGCCAGCGCATAAGCGAACGGCGGCGCGCCCGATATCAAGAGCCAATGCAAGTGCGGCACCAGTGCCGACAATCCCGCGGCGATCGAAACCCAGGGCGCCCATGAGGTCCAATAGACGCGGCGTTGCGGATGACAGATCGCGGCGAAGGCGAAACCCAAAATCAGAAACACCGAATAGTATTTGCCGAGCATCGCCAGCGCGCCCGCGGCACCGGCGGCGATGGCCCACCGGATCTCGCGGGTTTCGAACGAGCGCAGGAAGCAATAGGTGGCGATCGGCCAGACCGCCAGCAGCACCGCGTTGGCATTGAAGCGCTGGGCATGAAACTGGTAGATCGGCAGCAGCATCAACAGCAGCAGCACGATCATGCGCTTGTCGCCGGCCACGAAACGGCGCGAGATCAGATCGACCGCCCACAATGCGAGCGCGGCATTGGCGAGCGCCATCAACTGAAATGACCAGTTGGTGAGCGGAAACAACGTTGTCCATGCACGCGCGACCCATCCCATCAGCGGCGGATGCTTGGAGTAGCTCCATTCGATGCTGCGGCCGAACGTCCATGTTTCCAGAACATCGGAATGCAGATCGCCGCCGAGATAGGCGATCACCAGAAACAGGAACCAGACCGCGACGAATCCGAACAACAGCAGCGGAATCGCCCAGCCTTCCTCGATACCATCCATCCAGCTCAGAAACGGCCATCGCCACTGCGCCGGCGAAACTTCGGAGCGCGCGGCCATCGTCGAGAACGCAAGATCCATGGGACACAACTCATAACGCGCAAGTTGCGCAGACAGAATCGTTCATCCCGTCGCACGGCGTGCGAAGGCGACGTTCGGTCCGGCAATGCCAGGCAACGGCTTTTCTGGAATTGTTAAAAACTCTTAATGTCCCAATTTTAAAATATTGGTGGCTCAATTGCGGTCATGTTCGACACGCGGCCTCACATTCACAACCGTCATCATCCGCGAAAGCGGATGATCCAGTAATCGCCGACGTCAGTGATGGAAAGCGCCGACGACTCGCTGCACTGATGCGAGCGCGGAGCGTAGATGTTGAGCGGTCGCTACTCGTTGCGCGCCACCGCGGTCAGCTTGGTCATGTTTTGCAGCAGGATGCGGCCGCGCTGCAAGTCCAGAATACCGTCCTTGCGCCAGGTCTGAAGCTGGCGGTTGACGCTTTCGCGCGCGGCGCCGACGAAGACGCCGAGCTGCTCCTGCGAAATGTGCACCTCGGAGCCGTAGTCGGATGCCAGCGCGACGAGCCGGCGCGCGAGCCGAACCGGCAGCGGCTGCAGCATGGATTCCTCCATCCGCTCGCTCTGCCAGCGAATCCGCTGGCACAATAGCTGGATGATCTTGATCGCGACCCGCGGCTCGCGTTCGAGATGGCTGAGAAAATCCTCGCGCCGCAGCACGAATAATTCGGTCGGCTCGCCCGCGGTGGCATCCGCGGTGCGGCTCTCGCCGTCGAGCACCGCGACCTCGCCGAACAGATCGCCCGGCCCCATGAAATTCAGGGTCAGGCGGCTACCGTCGGCCGCACCGGTTTCGATCCGGATCTGGCCGCGGCGGACCCCGAACAGGGCGTCGCCGTTATCGCCCTTCTGGAACAACACCTCGCCGACCCCGAGCTGCTGGGTGTGGCAAAGCCCGGAGATTCGCTGTAATTCGTCGGCGCCCAGGTCCGCAAACATCGGATTCATCTTCAGAATGACCGCAAATTCGGCCTGTTTACTCATGGCAATGCCTTCCAACTGGTTCGAAACGTCAAAATAGGGTGTTGTTAATTGCTTGCGCCAAACTCATGTTGCTTTGAAGTGTGCCATAAGTCACATAACTTTGCGACATCCTTGGATTATTTTTGGCGGCTTTGGGCTAGTCCGGTTTCCGGGGTAAGCTTCGGGAAAAGAATACGCCGTGCTACGGCGTTGATACAATCGATGCCGCTTGCCCGGTTTGGAATGTCATCATGAGAGCACTGAAAATTGCCGGCGCCGCCATCGCTGCCGTGATCGTTGTCGTCGCGGTGTTGCTGTTCGTCGGCATCCCCTCCGGCTTCCTGACGTCGGCGATCCAGGACCGGGTCGAGCGCGAGACCGGATACCGGCTGACGATCGCGGGCTCCACCAGGATCGGCCTGTGGCCGTCGCTGAACGTGAAGTTGCATGACATCACGCTCGAGACGACGAAGGACCGCGACACCTCCAACCGCGTCACCGTCGGCGGCATCGAGGCCGACATGACGCTGGCGAGCGTGTGGTCGGGTCATCCGAAAATCACCGAACTCGTGATCACGCGCCCGGTGCTGTACCACCCGCTGCTGCGCGAACGCGAGCGCGCACCGGCCAATCGAGCGCCGAGGCCGGCGACGACCTCCACCGGCGATGCGGATGCCAACGCGCTCGCGATCGACCGCGTGACCATCGTCGATGGCACGGTGGTGATGTCCAACGTGCGCGACCGCGTCGAGAATCGCATCGAGGGCATCAACGCCGAGGCGCTGATCGGCGCAGATCGCAAGATCAAGCTGACGGGCAGCGCGAAGGCTTCGGATCAACCGCTCAAATTCGAAATCAAGGCGACGGCGCCCACGCCGCCGCTGGAGCGGCAGAATATTCCAGTCGAGTTCATGATCGCATCGGGCCTCCTGCAAGGGCCGGTGGCGGGCAGGGCCGAGGTCCGGCTCAACGGCTCGATCATCATGGTCAATGGCCTGACCGGAACGCTCGGCGACGGCGCGTTCAACGGCTGGGCGTCGTTCGATCTTGCCAGCAAGCCGCTGGTGAAAGTGGATCTCGACTTCCAGCGGCTCGGCGTCGCAATGTCGCAGGCGCCCACGACCTCCGGCGCGCTGGCTTCGGCGCCCTGGAGCAACGCCTCGATCGATCTCAACGGCCTGAACTATCTCGACGCGCAGATCAGGATTTCCGCCGCCGAGCTTAACATCGGCGAGGCGCGTTTCGCGCCGGTCGCCATCGACACCGCGATCGCCGCCGGCATGCTGCGAACCACGTTCTCGAATCTGGGCGTCTATGGCGGCCAGGGCAGCGGCGAAATCATGATCGATGCGTCCGCGGGCAGCCCGACCTTCTCGCTGAACAGCGATCTCGTCGGCGTCCGCGCATTGCCGCTGCTGAGAAGCATGGCCGACTTCGACAAGCTCGACGGCAAGATGCAGGCGAAAATGACGTTGCACTCCGCCGGCAACAGCCAGCGCGCCATCCTGTCTAACCTCGGCGGCACGGTATTCGCGGTATTCCAGGACGGCGCCATCCGGGGCCTCAACGTCGCAGCGATGGTCCGCTCGCTGACCTCGGGCACGCTGTCGGGATGGCAGGAGGGCAAGGAGCAGACCACCGACCTCACCCAGCTCAGCGCTTCGTTCCGCGTCGAGAAGGGTCAGGCGACGACGACCGATCTCAATCTGGTCGGACCGCTGGTGAAGATGACCGGCGCCGGCACCATCGATGTCGCCGCCAAGGCGATCGCGTTCCGGGTCGAACCGAAGGTGGTGATGACCACCGAAGGCCAGGGCCGCGCCTCCGATCCGGTCGGGCTCGGTATTCCCGTGGTCATCGACGGCCCCTGGGCGCAGCCGCGCATCTATCCCGACATGGCCGGCATCCTCGACAATCCCGATGCGGCCTACGCCAAGCTCAAGGAGATGGGCAAGGGCCTGTTCGGCGGCAGCGGCGGCCTCGGCGGCGTGCTGGGCGGATTGACCGGCGGCGTCGGCGGCAATGCATCGGGCAGCAGCGGCTCCAGCAGCGGCGGCGGACTGACCGACAGGCTCGGCGAAACCCTCGGCAACTTCCTGCAGCAGGGCATCGGCCAGCGCCGCAGCCAATCCCGCACGCTGGTGCCACCGGCGGCACCGACCCCGGACATCCCGCCGGTACAGGCGCAGAGCGATCCGACGCCGGAGGCTCCGCAGGACAGCCAGGCCATGAACGAGGTTTTAAGGCAGCTGTTCAATCGCTGACGCCGCGCGCGCTCTCGTCGTCGCGACCTCTCGCTCCCTCCCCCCTTGCGGGGGGAGGGTTGGGGTGGGGTGGGGGGTGGCCACACGCGATGACGTTGTGATCTGGCGCAGCGCGTCCGCGCATTTCATACGCACCGTCCTCGGAGCACCCCCACCCCCGACCCCTCCCCGCAAGGGGGAGGGGAGAAGAGATGCAGTTGTTCAATCGCTGGAGTCGGATTCGCTTGGCGATGATTTGCGATGGAGCGTTGCTGCGCGAAAGCGGCGCGACGATTTTTGTCGACGCTCGAAAACGATTTTTGTCGACTCTCGAAAATAAAAAGAATCTAATATTTTGCATCACCGCATCCCGCCGGCATCTATCGGTGACTGAGAGTGTTGTGCTCCCGCCATGACAATGGGGTGCATCACATGCCTAACTCTCACTATCATTCCGAACCATCGCTGCTGCCGTTCGATCGGCCGCGTTGCCCGAGGTGTCAGGGCCGCATGATGCTGTCCCGCATCGAACCCGGCCCTTCGGTCGACGTCGACCTGCGGACCTTTGAATGTCCGAAGTGCGAACACGTCCACCAGATCGTGGCAGGGGACCCGATGAAATCGGACACGCTGGGCTGGATCAACGCCGGCCTGAGGCCGCCGGAGTAAGCGCCATCTCGGTAGCCCGTAGCCCGGATCGTGACGCCGTGCTTGCCCCTCCCCAACCCTCCCCCGCAAGGGGGGAGGGAGAAGAAGGCGCGCTCGCCTCCTCCGAACGGAGGAGGAGCGATAGGCTCGTCGTCCTTCCTCGGCGCACGCCAAGTCTGCCCAGAACAAGTCTGCCCAGAATCAGGGCTAACCACGCTGGCAGGACCCCGGCCAGCCCCTGCAAATTGTGCTAAACAGACCTCCGGCTGGGTCAATGCTGTTCCGCCGATAGGGCAACGGTTGCGCGCACCGCGGGAAGGTGGCGCGCACGAGGGTCTGGATGAACGGGGTCGAGCAAAAATTCTGGTTTCTCCGGGGAGGCCTGTTCGCCAAATACGTCATCGCGCTGGTGGGCCTCGTGGTGTTCGTGCTGGCGGTGAACGGGGGGGTGGAGACCTGGATCAGCTACCGCGCCACCAAGACCACGCTGACCGACGCCATGGGCGAAAAGGCCGAGGCCACCGCGCGGCGGATCGAGCAATCGATTTCCGAGCTGGAGCGGCAGATCAGCTGGGTGACCCGCGCCAGCCGAGGGACCGTGGAGCAGCACTACGCCGATTATGTGCAGCTGCTGAACCAGGTGCCCGCCGTCAGCCAGCTCACTTTGCTCGACGGCAACGGCCGCGAGCAACTGCGGCTGTCGCGCACCACGATCGTGCGCGGCAGTGGAACTGACCTTTCCCGCGACGTGCCGATGACCGAGACCGTCGCCAGGGGCGCCAGCTATACGCCGGCATTTTTCCGCGGCACCCGCCCCTTCATGTCGATCGCGGTATTGCACTCCGGCACCAACGAGGTCACCGTCGCGGAGATCGACCTGCGGCTGCTGTCGGATTTCTTCGGCGACGCCCAGGTCGGCAGAGTCGGCTTCGCCTATCTGATCGACTCGAAAGGCCAGGTGCTGGCCAGTTCCACCAAGGGTCCCGACGTCGCCAAGGATGTTTCGAGGCTGCCGCAGGTGGCGGCGATCTTGAAGCCGGCCAGTCAGGAGCTGGCGTCGGGCACCGATGCCGATGGCCATGCGGTGCTGACGGCATCGAACGCGGTGCCGAAACTCGGCTGGTTCGTGTTCTTCGAGCAACCGACGGCGCTGGCGCTGGCGCCGATCCGCGATCAGCTGGCGCGGATCGCCCTGCTGATCTCGCTCGGCCTCGCGGTTGCGATCCTGGCCGGCACCGTGATGGCGCGGCGGATGCTGATCCCGATCACGGCGCTGCGCACCGGCGCGCGACGGCTCGGCGCCGGCGATTTCAGCCATCGCATCGACGTCCACACCAAGGACGAACTGGAGGAACTCGCCGACCAGTTCAACTCCATGGCCGGCAAGCTGCACGAGACCTATAGCGGCCTTGAATCCAAGGTGGAGGAACGCACCCGCGACCTGGCGCAGTCGGTCAATGAGCTGAAGGTGCTGGAAGAGGTCGGCCGCGCGGTGGCCTCCTCGCTCGACCTCAACGCCGTGCTGCCGACGGTGGCGGCGCGCGCGGTGGAGATCACCCATGCCGACGCGGTGCTGATCTTTACCTATGACGCGGCGAAGCATCGGTTCAACCTGACCGAGGCGATCGGCATCGATAAATCGGCCGACCGGGCGCGGCTGGCGATCGACCCGGACGGCAGCGCCCTCGGCGAGGCCGCGACATCGGGCGAGCCGGTCGCGATCCCGGATCTGGCTGACGCCGCCGATCATCCGCTGCGCGACGTCGCGATCGCGGCCGGCTTTCATTCGGTGCTGGTGGTGCCGCTGGTCGACCAGCAGGGCATTCTGGGATCGCTGGTGGTGCTGCGCAAAACCACCGGCGAATTTTCGCAAAACCTGATCGGGCTGATGCGGACCTTCGCGCACCAGGCGGTGCTGGCGATGCGCAATGCGCGGCTGTTCACCGAGGTGGACCAGAAGGGCCGCGAACTGGCGTCGGCGCATTCCACCGTGCAGCAGCAGGCCGACCAGCTCCTGAACTGGAACCGGTCGCTGGAAGAACGGGTGGAGAAACAACTCGGCGAAATCGAACGCATCCGCAAGCTCGAGCGTTTCCTGGCGCCGCAGGTGGCGCAACTGATCGCCTCCTCCGATGGCCACGACTCGCTGCTCGACAGCCACCGCCGCGAAGTCACGGTGGTGTTCTGCGACCTGCGCGGCTTTACCGCCTTTACCGAGAGCACCGAGCCGGAAGAAGCGATGGCGGTACTACGCGAATATCACGCCGCGCTGGGCGAACTGATCTTCCGCTACGAGGGCACCCTCGACCGCTATGCCGGCGACGGCGTGATGATCCTGTTCAACGCGCCGATCGAATTTGCCGATCACACCAAGCGCGCGGTGAAGATGGCGGTGGAGATGCGTGACACCATTGGGCTTCTGACCCAGAAGTGGCGCAACCGCGGGCACAGCCTGGGCTTCGGCGTCGGCATCGCGCTCGGCTATGCGACGTTGGGCCAGATCGGCTTCGAGCAGCGGCTCGAATACGCCGCGATCGGCAGCGTCACCAACCTCGCCTCGCGGCTGTGCGACGAAGCCAAGGCCAACCAGATCGTGGTGAGCCGGCGCGTGTTCGGCATGGTCGAGCCCTGGGCCGAAGGCAACTCGCTCGAAGAGCTGAACCTGAAGGGCTTCAATCATCCGGTGCTGGCGGTGGAGATCTTGCGCTGGCGCGAAGAGGGCGAGGCGGTTGCGGAGGCGGCGGCTGAAGCGCCGCGGCGAAGGCAGCAGCCGTCGTGACACGTCCGTCGGCGGCGCTGCTTCACCTAAGGTGTCATACCCGCCAACGGGTCGGCCGAATGGCCGCCCGACAGGCTCCAGCGGGTATCCAGTACGCCGCAGCTTCTCAGCGCAGCGCCTCTTCGGCGCTACACCGCGGTGCCCAGACACAAAATCGCGAAAACAACCCCATGCAAAGTAGAATGGGCCCCCGCTCGCAGCACTCGTGCGGCTTGCGTCCGGGGCACGAGAAGAAAAATGGTCCGTCGTCACGGCCCCAACCTAATCTCATCCCGCTCTAATGTTTCGGAATACTGGATCGCCCGCCGGAGCCTGTCATCGGGCGCGCGTTCGCGTGACCCGGTGGCTTTGCCCACCCTACGAAAATCCCCGATTTCAAACGCGCGTTTACGTCCTCGCGACGCGAAGCGCCCGAGGCGTTGATGATTCTTCCGCCCCTTAGAGGGCGTGGGGAACGCCGGATGCCCGTGGCACCCGCGGCCTCGTGTGCACTTGTGTTGGCAGGAAGCACACGAGTAACAAACGAGTACGCCGGAATCACCCGGCGTTCCCGCACGCAATGGTTTTAACGGTTTCCTTCGCGCTCTTGTGTCCGAAAAATCTGCCAGAATATGCGAACGGGCGGTTCTCACCAACCGCCCGTCGCTGGGTCTGAGCCCGTTCGTGCTCGAAGGCCAAGAGCCTGCCGGGGAGCGTGGGACAGATCCGGTGTCTTCCTCAACCCGAACAGTTGCATGGGCTTAGAGCCCGAACCGAGCAAGGAAGGGAGCTGGATGATGGCACAAAATGATCTGGTTGTCGCGGGGATTGATGTTGCCAAGGACAAGGTGGACGTTTGCATTCGTGCGCTGTCTTTGAGACGCACGTTTGCAGCTACGGCTGAAGGTCGACGCGAACTCGCATCGTGGCTCCGCCGGCAGAAGGCCGCCAAGGCGGTGATGGAGGCGAGCGGCGGCTACGAGCGCGACTGGGCCAAGGCGCTACGTGGCGCTAAAATCGAGGTTCGGATCGTCGATCCGAAGCGAGTTCGCAGCTTCGCTCAATCGGCCGGACGGCTCGCCAAGAATGACACGATCGATGCCGAGATGATTGCCTGGTTCGCCGAGACCTTCGACGAAGCTCGCAGCCAAGCCTACGATGCGACGCGCGAGCAGCTTCACCAGATGGTGAATGCGCGCCAGGCACTGAAGGGTATGCAGGCCAAGCTGGAAAGCCAGGGCGAGCATGCGCTGCCGGCCGCGGTTCAGCGGATGCACGCCCGGATCTTGAAGACGATCACCGTCGAACTGGTCAAGTTCGAAGCCGCGATCGCGGCCATGATCCAGGCCACGCCGCGTTTTACCGAACTCGCCGAGATCATCGAAAGCGTTCCCGGAATCGGCCGCACCACCTCTGCTGCGCTGATTGCCGCCATGCCGGAGCTGGGCCAAGCCAACAATAAGATCGTTGCGGCCTTGTTGGGTGTCGCCCCTTACGATGACGACAGTGGCCGACGTCGAGGCGAGCGGCACATCAAGGGCGGACGGCGCCGGACCCGCAACGTGTTCTATATGGCCTGTCTTGGAGCGGCGACACAGCACAATCCAGTCCTGAAGGCCTTTTACGATCGCCTGGTTGCCAAGGGGAAAGAAAAGAAGGTGGCGCTGATCGCCTGCATGCGCAAGCTGATCAGCATTCTCAACATCATGATCGAGCGGCGCCAAAAGTGGGATGCCAGTCGGTATGCATTGAGCTGATCGAGCGCAAACTCTGCGCTCGGCCTCCGGCCGAGCGCCTGCAAAGCCAAAAGACCGGTGAGCGGATGGGGGTCAAGGCCGTCAGCCGCCGGAGGCGGTGGCGCGCAGCGCCAGCCTTGAGCCCAGCCGATCACAGGTCTACGTTAAAAACACAGTTGCTCCCCGGCGATCGGGCTCTTTTGCCACCGTCGCCTTGCGGATTGAAGGTTTTGTCCAGCCCGGTTGAGCCGAACGAGCCTCCGCAAGACTTGACGCCAGCGTCGAGGCGTCAGGACCACACGACTT
>Ga0193726_1001280_pt1 | contig 20445 bp, 15 predicted proteins | sample H2c1metaG_FD_144928 | JGI IMG/M metagenome (GOLD analysis project Ga0193726, IMG submission 144928) | Soil microbial communities from a riparian zone of the East river system, Colorado, United States - H2c1 | ecosystem: Environmental > Terrestrial > Soil > Riparian zone | place: USA: East River... | reverse complement strand
GAAGTCCGGCCTCAGCAAGCGTGCCGGGTGAGATCGTCGTGCAGCACGCTGATGGATTTTACTCATACGATGCCAAGTACATCGATGAGCACGGCGCCAGGCTTGAACTGCCGGCGCAGATCTCTTCACAGCAATGCGCTCGTGCTCAGGCTCTGGCCTTGAATGCCTTCGAGGTGCTCGAGTGCGAAGGGATGGCCCGCGTTGATTTATTTTTGCAGCGGGATGGGGAGTTTCTTGTGAATGAGATCAATACAATACCCGGCTTCACGGCTATCTCGATGTACCCCAAGCTGTGGGCTTTATCCGGCGTGCCTCCCGCCGAACTTGTCTCCCGTCTGATCGATCTTGCTCTACAGCGTGCACAGCGTAAGCGCGATATCCGACGATCCATTGCCGGATAGCCGGAGCGCGGCGACTGCTACATCGCCAACGGCCGCGCCAGATTGCCGACCGAGTGGATTTGGGCAGAGCCGCCCTGTCGGCAATCCTTGAAGCGGCCGACGCGAATTGAGAAAGCCTGCCGCACTACGGTGCGGCAGGCTATTACTCACTTACGGGTTGGTCGGAGTTTGGGGTTTGCCGGCAACCGGCAATCCCGGACCTTGAACGAAATCGCCACCGACGACGGTGCCGTTTCCGATCACCATGTTATAGCCACCCTTGACGGTGGACTTATAAGCGCCGTTGTTTCCCTCGATGCGATCGCGGTACACCGTGTTTCCAGAACCATTCGCCTGCGCTGCAGCCAACTGATAGATATCGAAGTTCTCGTTGCCGAGGCGCGCGCCGGTGCTCTGTATCTTCAGGGCCAGCAGGCCCGCGAACTCCGGCGAGGAAGCGCTGGTGCCGATCACGCCTTCTTGTTTGCCGCCGATAATTTCCCACACGAAGCTGCGATCCGGCGGGCAGACCCCGTGCAGATCAAAAAACAGCGTGCCGCCGGGGCAACCGCCCATCTGCAGCGACAGATCCGGAATCGTGCGGAATTTCTTCGCGGCTTTCGGCAGGTTCGATTGCGAGACCAGCTTCTGGTAGGCGGGCTTTGCGTACTGGATGCTGATGCCGCCGCCGGATCCCCACACAGCGCCACTCGCGGTCGTGCCGAAGAAGATGTCCGAATCCAACGGATCGTCATCCGCATTCTCGCTGACATACGCGGAGTTCAGGTCCTTGGGATTCTTGGCATTGAACGTGGTCACCAGGTTGGTGCCGCCTACCGACGTCACGTGCGGGCTCGCTGCCGGAATACCGATACCGACCTCCATCGGACCGCAGATCGGCGTGGGCGGAGCAGCGCTGAAGCACGCGGCCGCGGGGATACCCAAGGCGCCCCCATCGCCCGACGAGGCGACGAAGGTGATGCCCAACGCATTTCCTTCCATGAAGAAATCATCGTAGATGTTGAGGATGCCGGTGAAATCCGTACCGCCGTTGTACGCAGCCGTGTAGCCCGCCTCGGGTCCGGAGAAAGACATATTGACTACGTCGGCCTGATTGTCCTCGATGATGGTGGTGAGGCCGCTGAGGATGTTTGAATCAGACAAAGTCGGCAGGTTGTACAGGATAATGGAGGCGTCAGGCGCCATGCCGCCCGACTGTTGAATGTCCAGGTGGGTTTCAAACGAACCATTGGGATTGAACGGTGAACCGCCTGCGATGTTAACCGTGGAGATCTTCGGCGAAGGCAGTAGCTCGTGCCCGAAGTAAGCCGTCATGTCCGGCTGGTTGAAACCGCCTTCCATCAGAATGCCGATGGTCACGCCTTTGCCCGTGAGCTTCTTGAAGCTGGGAAAAGAGTAGGCTTGCTTCAAGTCCGTGAACCAGTATCCGCCGGTGGCCGATTCGCGATTCTGGGGCAGCAAACTCGGCACGGACACCGTGCGCATCCAAATCTTGTCCGAAAATTCGGTAACGACGGCGCCCGCCGCCTGCAGGCTCGGCGTCAACCGCACCGGCGTAGTCGCCGTCAAGACTTGCTTACCGGATGCGAAATGCGCCATGGCGAGAGACGTGCCGAATGCGGATTTCACTCCGCCGGCGGTGCCGCTCACGTGCAAGCTATGCGAGTGCACCTCGGTGACCGCGAGACCATGGGCGCTGAGTTCGTTGCTAATCTTGTTTACCGTGCCGGCTTGGGGACCGAAGCGCTCGTTGAACTGCGCCGGCGACAGCCATTGGTGGTAATTCGCGGAATTCGGATCGTGCAATTGATTCAAGAAGGCTTCTGCGCCCGCCCGATCGCGCAGCGGCAAATAGACATTGAATTCGACCGCCTGCTCAGACGTGGCGGCGGCATCGACGACAGCCTTCTCCGCGGCGGACGCAGTTGCCGTCAGAGAGACACATGAGGCTGCGGCGAGGGCAGCGAGCCCCGCCAGCTTCCAATGGTGATATCCAATTTTTTCCTTGAACAAAAGCATGATCGGACCCCTTTGAATTAATAGTGGTTTGTCGGATGAGTCATAAACGGCAGCCGCGCGAACTGAACCGGCGCGGACATGTACCCGCGAGCCGGACAGGCTCTCGGTTGGAAGCGTCGATGTTTCGCTTGGCTGCAATACTTGCGTGTCCCCTACCGACTTCCGTTGTCACCCCTTCTTCACATTTGTGTGGTGTGAGCGGAGTCAGCCTATGTCACTAACCGCGCGAACTTTACGTCGCGGGCAAGCGACACTACGCGCTCTTTTTTTTGATGGCAAGAATTGTCCGACGAGATTTTGCCGATAAGAATCCGCCTCGTGGGCGGCTCGCGAATTTGTTTGCAACAGTTGGACGAAACGGGAAAAACGCAAGTGTTGGGCGCCTACAACGCGCGTAGGCGCGGCGCGCTACTTTCATCGGGGCCGACAAACATCGATTACTGCCATAATGCCGACCGGCTGATTCCACCTTCACCTTTTCGCTTGCCGCCACTATGCAAATTGGCATGCTTTACGCCGCCGCCGCTTACGTCTTGTGGGGTTTGTTTCCGATTTATTTCAGGACGCTGCAAGACCTCTCGCCGCTGGAAATTCTTCTACAGCGGGTGGTGTGGGCGCTGGCCTTTCTGGCTATCGTCCTGGCTTTGCGCCGGCAATGGTCCTGGCTCGGCAAGCTGTGGCGCCGGCCCAAGATACTGGCGGGATTTGCCGCGAGCTCGATCCTGCTGTCGGTGAATTGGTATACCTATATCTGGGCGGTCAACAACGGCCATGTGGTCGATTCCAGTCTCGGCTATTTCATCACGCCATTGGTAAACGTGTTGCTCGGTTTCCTGCTGCTGCAGGAGCGTTTGCGCCCGATACAGTGGGCTGCCGTCGCCTTGGCCGCCGCGGGAGTAGCCTGGCTCACCTGGCAAGCCGGGCACTTACCGTGGATAGGCTTGGTATTGGCTTTTTCATTTGGTTCCTATGGCCTTTTGCGGAAAACTGCTGCGCTTGGCCCGCTGGAAGGTTTGTCGTTGGAAACGCTTTTGCTGTTTCCCTTGGCATTCGGCTGTTTGGCGACGATGGCATGGCATGGGCACAATGGATTCCTGCACACAACGACCGCATCCAAGTGGATGGTGGCGGCATCCGGTCCGATTACCGCAATTCCGCTGTTGTTGTTTGCCGCAGGCGCCCGCCGAATTCCGATGTCGACGCTGGGACTCTTGCAATACATTGCGCCGTCGTTGCAACTGCTGCTGGGCGTATGGCTCTACGGCGAGCCGTTCGGCGGCGCACGCCTGGCCGGTTTCGCTGCGATTTGGTCAGCGCTGGCGGTGTATAGCCTCGAAGGTTTCTGGCAAGTCTGGTCCACCAAAACCGTCCGAGACGCTTACGGGTAGCGCCGCCCCGGCGACCAGAACAGAAAAGCTTCCATCGCCTACAGTCTTGGCGGCTTTTGGGCGCGCCGAACCCGCGTGCCACCGGCGCGCAACGCACGAACAATGCCGTTCGGGGTTTTGCGTGGGACAACCAACAGACTGATTTCCGTCAACGATGTCACCAGGAACGGTGAAGCCGCCATGAGTTTCTCCGATCCAGCGGCTCACATGCTCCAGAATATGTCATTCAGTGCGGTCTCACGAGGCTATTCGCAACAACCCAAGGCTAGTCGTACAATGTTCGGCAGGCGCGCGTTTAGCATCGCGCGAACCGTAACTACAAAAAGAGTCAGGGAACGACAATGCATTCAGTCTCGAGCATCGCGGGAATCCGTCGGTTTCGCTGCCTGGCAGCGGGCCTGTTCAGTTCTGCGCTTGGCCTCGCGACGGCGGGCGCCACGGCCGGGACAGTGCAACTTGTCCGGAATATCAATGCCACGATCATTCCGGCGAATTCCTTCCCGCAGTCGCTCGGCGCAGTTGGCGGAAAAATGCTGTTCGGCGCCACCGATCTTACGGGAGCCGGCCTTTGGAGCACCGATGGCACGGCGGCGGGAACGCAGCTGCTGCAACGGTTGAATGGGATTGGGGTGGAGGGGCATTCGCCCGAGCCTAATTTCCTGCCAAACGGTATCGGCGCCTACTTCGTCACGGTCGATGGCAACGGTACGTCTGCTGTATGGTCTACGGACGGATCAAGCGCGGGAACCCGGCAGGTGGCGGCTTTCACGAGCAACACGTCGGCGCCGGTCAGTCTCAAAACGATGCTTGGCAACTCCCTGATTTTCAGTGCGTATGATGCCAACACCGTTGGACAAATGTATGCAACTGACGGCACCGCGGCCGGCACTCAGGCGCTGACCAGCATAGCGGGTCAGAACGCCGGCGTGCTCGACGGTTTCATCCTCACCGGCAACAAGTTCTATTTCGTTGCGCTGGATACGTCGTACGCGCACCAAATATGGGTGAGCGATGGGACGGCTGCGGGAACTCACATGGTGACCAACGGCTTGGGCGCGAACTCCGTCGGATCGTCTGCGACGTACAGCCCGATTTCGTTTCAGCTCGTCGGCAATCTGGTGCTGTATACCTCGTCAGGTTTGCTTTGGAGCATCGACACCACGACGGACACGATCGGGGCCGTAACGGTGGGACTCGGACCTCCAGGTTTCGGGCCGCCCTCCGTGCTGGGATCCGGCGAGATCGCGAATATGGGCGGGTTCGCATTGTTCCTCGGAAGCGGCAGCGTCTTTCCAGCGACTATTGAACTATGGCGTTCAGACGGCACGGCCGCCGGTACATACATGGTCGCCGATGTCGCGTCCGGGGCAAGCTTCAATGCTCTCCAATTTCCCGTGTTCGAGAAGGTGGGCAACAGAGTCATTTACGTAGCGGACGATGGCCAGAACGGTCAGCAACTCTGGAGCAGCGACGGCACGGCTGCGAACACCGTGAGGCTTACCAACGCGACTCAACCCGCCAATGATTCTTTCCAGATTGCGACACCCGTAACCACGATCGGCAGCACCGCGTACGTCACGATTTCCGATGGGGCCGGTACGACCATGCGAAGCGTTTGGCAAACGGATGGCACACCCGCCGCGACGAGACGAGTGGCCGGACTCCCGAGCTTCGATCAGGGAGAAGCGGGCGTAGCGCTGGCGAGTGGGGACGCGGCCACGGTTTTCTTTTCTATTTACGACACCGTGGGCACGGCGTCACTGTATAAGTATGCGCCCGCAGCGAACGTGAGTACTCTGCTCAAGGCCGGAATGACAATCTTCAGCGGCGATGAATTTGCCTATGGCAATGGGCGATTATTCTTTGCAAACGTCGATCCAATTGTCGGCGACGAGCCATGGGTGAGCGACGGCACGGCGGCAGGCACGCAACTCATCGAGGATATTTATCCGCAGACGAGCGATCGCGGTTCCGCTCCGGACGAGTTCGTGCAATTTGGCGGACGGCTCGCCTTTGCGGCCGATGACGGCATCAGCGGCCGCGAGCTCTGGATCTCGGACGGTACCTCTGGGGGCACCGCGCTTCTCGCCGACATCAATCCCGGCGCCGCCAGTTCGAACCCCAATAACTTCTTCACGGCCAACGGCGCCCTCTATTTCTTCGCCACGGATGCGACTGGTGTCTCCAGATTTATGCGGATGGCAGGCATTGGCGCGAATGTGGAAGTGTTGGCAGCGCTCGCACCGCAACCCTCGAGTGGTCTCGATTATGCATGCCCGCAGGGCAACGCCGCGGCCATCGGAACTCAGATCTTTTTTCCAGCGAATGACGGCCAATCAGGACTTGAGTTGTGGACCAGCGACGGAACGGCCGCCGGCACGCATCTGGTCGCGGATATTTCAGCCGCCATCGGCGATTCATATCCCTGCTTTCTCACAGTGCTCGGCAATCACGTATTCTTTTCGGCGGTTGGCCCGGCAGGTAACGAACTCTGGAGTACCGACGGATCAACGTCGGGCACGGTTCAAGTCGCAGACATAGCCCCCGGTCCCCTGAGCTCCGATCCCGCCTCTCTCATGGTATTCAACGGCGCGCTGTATTTTGCCGCGGACGATGGCGTTCACGGCAGGGAGCTGTGGAAGTCCGACGGCAGCGCTGTGGGAACTGTGCTCGTCGCCGATGTCGTACCAGGAATCGACCCCTCATATCCAGCACCGTTGGGAATGCTGAACGGCAAGCTGCTTTTTGAAACGTTCATACTGTCGAGTCAACCGGCGATAGGGTACGTGGGTCAACTGTGGACAACAGATGGTACCGCGAGCGGAACGTCCCAAGTGGCGACACTGGCGAGCGATCTTCGGGCAACTCCGGTGACGAACGGCAAGCAGGTATTTTATGAAGGTCAGGATGCATCCGGCGTGGAACCGTGGGTTTCCGACGGCACGGTTGCCGGCACGCATCTCTTGAAGGACATCAATCCCGCTGGGGGTTCGTACCCGTCTTGGTTCGAGAATTTCAATGGCATCACCTTGTTCGAAATTAACAACCCCTCGTCGGGTGAACAGCTTTGGCGAACCGACGGAACTGCGGCAGGAACCATGCAGGTGTCAGGCATTCCACCGGAGCCTCTCTCAGCATTTCCCACGACGCCGGCCCGTCATCGCCTGACTGTTGGGCAGAAATTTCTTTTCAGCGCCGACGATCCCGCCACGGGAGCCGAACTCTATGTTTTAACGAATAACGCACCGAACGCGGCTGCCGACACCGCGGCATCGATGAATGACGCGGCGGTGACGGTTAACGTGCTCGCGAATGATATGGATTCCGATGGTTCGTTGGACGCCGGCAGCATCCAAATCGGCACGAACGCGGCTCATGGCAACGCGGCGGTCGTTTCGGGTGCGGTCGTGTACACGCCGTCGAGCGTATTCTCCGGAACTGACAGCTTTACGTACACCGTAAACGACAATCAGGGAGCCCCATCAGCACCGGCGACTGTCACTATTACGGTCAGTGCACCGGCCTCAGCGCCGTCCAAGAGCGGCGGCGGCGCTGTCGACATCCTGACGCTGCTTGGTCTCGTCACCTTGTTGGCATTGGGTGCCGGACGCGCCGAGATCCTCGCGCGCCACCGCTGACGCGATCGGCGAGCGGCACCGAATCTCGCTAGACATTTCGGATCGCGACCACCGGCGAAATTGACGCGGCGCGCAGCGCCGGCCACAGGACGGCAATTTGGCCCAGCAGCATGACGAGGATGGCGGCAACAACCGTATAACCGATCTGCAGGCGCGCGATTTCGAACTTGCCCGCCATCCAAAGATTCAACGCAAAGGCGAGCACGATTCCCAGCGCCGCACCGGCGGCGGCGATCATCAGATTCTCGGTTTGGAAGTAGCGCAAAATGGCGGTTTGGCTCGCGCCCACCGCTCTGCGAATACCAATCTGCCGCCGCCGCTGCGCGACCCAGAAGCTGGTGACGCCGATGATTCCGAATGCAGTCACGATCAGCATGATGGCGCTCACCACACCCAGGATGACCGCGAGTCCACGATCATCCCGATAGGCGAGGCGGCGGCTCTCGGTCATGGTGCGTGTTCTCTCGAGAATACGCGCGCGGTTGATTCCCAGCAGCTGTTTTTGCGTGTCCTTGATCACTGATTCAAGCTGACCCGGACGCGCCCGCACAATGTAGTGAGAATATTGCTCGACATATCGGTACGGCTGCAGCATGGCGTTTTCGCTGTGACGGTTGCCTCCGTGAACCCAGGGCTCTTGCAAACGATCGACGATGCCGACGATCGGCGTTTTCTGTTTCTGCGACGCCAGGTAAATTGACTTGCCCAGTGCTCCCCCAAGTGGGAAAAGTGTTGAGGCCAATGCCTGACTGACGATGACCGCCGAGGGCGGCTTGCCTTCCAGATCGTTGCGGTCGGCGATTTCCATTGCGTTGAAGTTCCGGCCTGCGACGAGCTTCAGCCCGAGTGTCGTCAGTCCGTGCTCATCGGAAAAATACAGTGCGCCCTGCGTCACCCAGTGCTGGTCGCCGGCCTCCAGGCTGATGCCGTCATCCCAGCCGCCATTCGAGAGAGGATAGGAGTTGGAAACGAAGGCGTCGACAACGCCGGGAACCGCGCGTAACGCGGCCAGGTCTGCCTGCACCCGCGCAACGAGATCCGGCGGATTTCCGACCCACTGATTGGCAATGGTGAAAATGGTTTCCTCTTGCGCACCGGTGGGACGACTGCTCAAGCGCAGTCGCTGCTGAATGATGAAGAGGCTGTTGCATAAGATGGCCAGTGTGATCGCCGTCTGTATGACGATGATCGAGGCGCCGACCTTGTTGCGGCGCATTGCAGAAAGTATGGGTCCCAGTTCCATGGATATTCCTGTATCCACGTTGGAGTGAGGCAACGACGGTATCGTTTAGACGAGTACGACTCGCACCGGCAAAATAATTACGCAGCCGCATTGCCGCCGGCATGTCGCTCAAGATTCGGAAATGATGAGGTCGCAGAATTTGGCGAGATCGACATTGCCTCCGGAAACCACGGCGACGATGGGTCCCTGACCGGCACTCCCCGTGAGGGCGGCGGCCAGCGACAATGCGCCGGCGCCCTCGGCAATGACGCGAGCCTTTTCCGCCATCAAGCGCATCGCCGCCTTGGTCTGTTCCAGGCTGACGACGATTGAGCCGTCGACCACGGGTCTCATGCGATCCCACATGCGTGGAAATAGGCTTTTGCCGCCTGCACCATCGACGAACGATGCCCTCCAGTCCGTGAACACCTGGGCGGATCCCATCGAAAACGAGAGCGCGGCTGGGGCTGCCGTTTCAGGCTCCGCCCCCCAAATCTTGATCTCCGGCTTCAGTGCCTTGAGTGCGCTGGCGACTCCCGTGATGAGTCCGCCGCCGCCGATCGCGCCAATCACCGCGACCGTATCGGGTGCATCTTCTAAAATTTCGAAACCCATGGTGCTGTGGCCGGCGATGAAATTGTGATCATCGAATGGGTGCACGAATGTTCCTTCCACCCCGGGGTAAGCGCGGTCGCCGAGTGCGCGCCACGCGGCTTCGTAGGGTACCGGGATGAGCGTGGCGCCGAGCGCCCGCATTCGAGCGAGCTTCGATGCCGGCGCCGTCTCAATCGCGACCACGGTGCAGGGTACGCCGGCTTGCCGCGCGGCATAGGCGATACCTTGCCCGGCATTACCGGCGCTGATGGTCCAAACGCCGAGTTGCCGCTCGGACTCGGACAGCATTGCCACCGCATTGACCGCGCCCCGTAGCTTGTAAGAATTTGTGGCCTGCAGATTTTCGAGCTTCAGGCGGATGTCAGGGAAGCCGGGTCCCAGGTCCAGACGGACTAGCGGCGTGCGCACAACGCTTTTAGCGATTCTGCGGCGCGCCTCCTGCATCTCGGCCAACAGCAAGGGCCGCACCGATTCAAGCGTTCTAGGCACAGGATGGCTCCTCGAATCTCATCAAGCAGGGCGCACGATGGATGCTCGGGTGATCTCGTGCAAATTGCGCGCGCCGACTCCGACCATGGCGAGCCGCAGTTCATTGTCGAGCAACTCGAGCACACGGTCGACCCCCGCCTCACCATAAGCGCCCAGCCCCCAGACATAGGGTCGGCCAATACCCACTGCCGTGGCACCCAGCGCCAGCGCTTTAAGAACATCCGTGCCGCGGCGCACACCGCCGTCCACAATCACCGGGACTCGGCCACGCACCTCGGCCACGACTTCCGGCAGACACTCCAATGTGCCGCGGCCGGTGTCTGTCGCCCGCCCACCGTGATTGGACACAATAATTCCGTCTGCGCCGTTCGCCACGGCGAGTTTGGCGTCGGCGCCGGACTCCAGGCCCTTGATGAGCACCTTCATTTTCGTCACGTCCTTGAGGCGCTTGATGAAATCCCACGTCAGCGACGAAGAGGTGGTGCTCAAACCCGTGGCGTCCAGCTGCGAAAACATGGGTCGGGTAAAGAAGGGCGATCCGCCCGGCGCATGGCACGCCGTGCAGGTTCTCGTGTCGGTCCGAGCCCACCGCAAGGCGGTCTCGAGATTCCTGCCCGCCGGCAGGTCAACGGTCACGGCGACGGCGGGGCATCCGGCCGCTTCGGCCCGTCTGACCAGCTTGGTGGTGATATCGAAGCTGGACGTGGTGTAGAGCTGAAACCAGACGGGCGCGCCGCGCGCGGCGATGACCTCTTCAACGCCCGTGGACGTGACCGTCGATAGAATCTGCAAGTGGCCTCGGCCCTTCGCTGCCCTGGCGACGGCGATTTCGCCCTCGGGATGAAACGCCTTCTGCGCGCCCAATGGGCAGAGAATGATGGGACTGTCGAATCTCGTGCCCAACAACTCGACGCTCATATCGATCTTGCTGACATCGATCATGCGCCGCGCGTGCAATTGGTAGCGCGAATACGCGTCGCGATTCGCCTTGAGCGTTTCTTCTCCGTCAACGCCGCTCACCAAGTAGCCCCAGTGAGCGGGCGGAATATTCTTGCGCGCGACGGGCTCGAAGTCGAAGACGTCCAGCGCGTCCCCGGCGCGATTGATTGCGCCATCGACGTCTTGCAATGAAGCGGCTTCAGCGAACGACCGGAAGCTCGGAAGACCCGCATACAAAGGACTGGCGGCCAAATATTTTATGAACATGCGCCGAGTATTGATGATGTTATCCCCCTGGCGGCCGACACTACGCGAAGATCCAATGGATTGCTCTGATCTTTCTCTGGTCTAGATAGTCGTCGAGCGCGGCGGCGCCGGGCTGGGGACTGGCCAGCGCCACGTAGCCATCCGGGCGGACGAGATAGACTGCGCCGCGCTGCAGACCGGATCCCTTCATGGCCGGATGCCATGCAAACACATGCAGGGGAATTCTCCGTCGATCGGACAATGTTCGAATTTCGCCGGCGGCGTCGCCGTAGATGTGAATTTGCCAACTCAGTGAAGTCAGCGCCGCGAAGTTGAACTCATCCACGCCTGGCATGCTCACCCTGACCCAGGGTAATCGATCGCCCCCGTGCACCTTGCCTGCCGCGCCGACACTCAAAGAACTTGCGCGGTAGTTCACGGCGATTTGCGAGACCGTACGAAACGCCAATCTACGCACCGCCGGCACGCGGAATACGGCGGGGGCCAGCGCGGGAATGGCTTTGGTGCGGACGAATCGCGCCCACGAGCTGGGACTGGTCACCGCCGTGAATGCTCGATCGGTGGTGGCCACCAGCCGCTGTGCAAAGGCAATTCGCTCGGGCTCGTAGCTATCCAACAATGCCGCGCTGGCGGTTTCCTTCAGCGAGCCGGCCAGTTTCCAGGCGAGGTTGACCGCATCGCCGATGCCGGTGTTCATGCCCTGGCCGCCGACGGGACTGTGAATATGCGCGGCATCTCCGAGCAGGAAGGCTCGCCCCTTGCGAAAGCTCTGCGCGACCCGATGATGAACGCGGTAGGTCGAGAACCAATTGACGCGTGTGACCTCAATTTTGAGATTTTGCATGGATCGGGCACGCACATCATCGAATTGAAGATGCTCATGATCTTTTGCCGCATCGTCGCGGATCGAGCCGATCAATCGCGCGCGGCCGGTTTCTTCCAGCGGAAACACCGCCAGGAAGTCCGCATCATCGAGGTCAACATGAAGTTCGCCGTCAATGGGCGGCCCGGCGGCCTCGACATCTGCAACATAGAACAGGTGGTCATAGGTTCCGCCGGGAAATCCTGTGTTGAGCACCTCTCTTACTTTGGAACGTGCGCCATCACAACCGGCAAGATAGGCGTAGGTGCCCGTGACCTCGGATCCGGCCGTGCTTAACGTCGCGCGAATCTCGCCGCCTGCATCTTCAAAAGCGGTGAGTTCCACCGGGCGCTCCACCTCGACGCCCAGCTCGCGCAAGCGCCCGATCAGCAGGCGCTCGTGCTCGTCTTGCGGAAAAATAAGCGGGAATGCGAAAGGGGTGAGTCCCTGTCCCAGATTCCCGATCGGGACACGGGCGGCCCGGGCGCTTTTTACCCACAAGTTCAGAGCAGCTACTTGATGGCCGCGGTCCACGACGGCCTGAGCGAGTCCAATCTGCTGGTAGAACTCGAGCGTCCGGGCGTGAACGGCCAGCGCTCGCGATGTCGTGCCGGACTCGGCGACTCTGTCGATAATCCTGACGCGCACCCCAAGTTTTGTGAGCCATAAGGCCAATACCAAGCCCGTTGGCCCCGCCCCGGCGATCAGCACATCGGCCTGGCCGGAATTGTCTGCCATTGACTCCTGACTTGGGCCGCAGCCTGGGAAGGAAAGGGTTCAGTTCACCCGTGAAAACCGCAGCGCAGCGCGAGTTTTTGCCTTGGAGGCCTCTTCTTCGCGATTTCTTGCCGGCGAGTTCGTGTGCAGGGAATTGAGCAGCTTTCTTGAAGCGGCCTCGATTTCATCGATCGCTCCCAAGAAAGCCGATTCGTTGGATTTGGACGGGCTGTGAAAACCGCTGACCTTGCGCACAAACTGCAGTGACGCTGCGCGGATTTCGTCGTCGGTCACCGGCGGCTGAAAGTTAAAGAGAGTTTTGATGTTTCTGCACATAAGCCCAGAAATCATCGGCGCGTGCCGCCGCGTGCCGCTTTGTTTGTCAAGCCATCGAGCGGCTGGAACTCCCCTGAGAGGCCGTTTACGGGCCATCCCTAAGGGAGGTATTATGGAAAATGCCTGAACCTCCCGTGCGTTATGGAATCTCACCTCCATGGCAACCAACAGCCGCCCGTCGTTTGATCCACTGCGGTTCGTCGCACCGGCGGCAGTGAGATCGCGCCAGATCCAAATTGCGGAGCTCGCCTACTTTCGAGCCCTTGATCGCGGCTTTGAGCCTGGCCATGAAATGCAGGATTGGCTCGAGGCCGAAGCCGAATTCGAGCGGCGGTACGGTGCTCGCCAGCGGCCTTGAGAACAATTAGGCTGCAGGGCTCACGCCCCGACGAGGAAGCATTTTGTACCTGCCTGCGCATTTCAACGAGACCCGCACCGACGTGCTGCACGCACTGATGCGTGCTCGGCCGCTGACCACCTTGGTTACGCAGTGCGACTCGGGACTCGTCGCCAATCACTTGCCGGTGCAGACGCTGGGCGAGCCGGCTCCGCTGGGATGTATTCGCGGCCACATCGCGCGCGCGAATCCCTTATGGCGCGAGTATCGCGGCGACTCGCAGGCACTGGCGATTTTTCAAGGTCCGCAAATCTACATCTCCCCCTCGTTCTATCCATCCAAGGCGAAAACCGGCGAGGTGGTCCCGACGTGGGATTACGCCGTGGTGCACGCCGGCGGCACGTTGCGCTTCATCGACGATCCGCACTGGCTGCGAAACTTTGTCGCTGGGTTGACCAACACCCATGAAAAGCCGCGCCTGCAACCCTGGAAGATCGACGACGCGCCGGCGCCGTACATCGAGAAAATGTTGAGCTTGATAGTCGGATTCGAATTTTCGATCGTCAGCCTGGCGGGCAAATGGAAGGTGAGTCAGAACCGTCCGCAGGCGGACCGGCAGGGCGTGATAAGCAACTTGCAGGGCGCGGCCGATGCGGACTCCCATGAAATTGCGGCAATGCTCGCTTCGCTCGATCCAGGACCGGAATCAACGCCCGCCCAATGAAATGGTCCGTGCTCGATCAATCTCCCTCATCGGCGGGCAGCACGCAGGGTGCTGCGATCCGCGAATCAATCGCTCTGGCGCAGCATTGCGATGCACTGGGATATGAGCGCTATTGGGTTTCAGAACATCACAACAGCGCCAGCATTGTCGGCACGGCCCCTGAAATTTTGATTGCCGCCGTTGCCGCGACAACGCGGCGCATCCGCGTGGGCAGCGCCGGCGTCATGCTGCCGCACTATTCCGCGCTCAAGGTGGCGGAACAATTTCGAGTGCTCGAGGCCATCGCCCCGGGCCGAATCGACTTGGGAGTGGGCCGCGCGCCCGGATCGGATGGGTTGACGGCCCATGCGCTCAATCCGCATTCGCATGGCGCAGAGGAGTTTCCGCGGCAAGTGCAGGAATTGCAGCACTGGGTGTCGGGGATCGCACTCCCGGCGGATCACCCGTATCGCAACATCATGGCGCTTCCGAGCGGCGCCACCAGTCCGCAATTGTGGATACTCGGAAGCTCCGATTACGGCGCACAGCTGGCGGCGCATTTTGGATTGCCGTACGCGTTCGCCTATTTCTTCAGCGAGGGGGTTGGCGTGGACGAAGCGCTCGGCCTGTATCGCCGCAACTATCGGCCCACCGAGAGATATCCGCGCCCGCAAGCCACCATTTGTGTCTGGGCGTTGGCCGCAGACACCGAGAGCGAGGCGGGACGCCTGCTGATGACGCGCGAATATTGGCGAACGGGATTCGAGAAAGGCTTACGGCTGCCCTTGGAATCACCGGAGACCGCCGCCGGCCACCCCTATACGGACGCGGAGCGGGCGATGATCGAGAAGTTAAGGGCAGCGGCCTTGGTGGGTACGGCTGCTCAAGTCTCGGAGAAACTCCACGCATTGGCGCGCAGACTCGACCTCGATGAAATCGTGATCAACACCTGGACTTTCGACCCGCAGGCGCGCCGCCATTCGTACTCGCTCTTGGCCGAAACCTTCGGCCTGAGCGGCACCGCGGCGAACTCGCCATGAGCGTCATTCAGACGGCGCGCGTGAATCTTCGCGAGCTCGACTTGGGCGATGCCGAATTTATTTTGGAGCTGTTGAACGAACCCAGCTTCATTCGCAACATCGGCGACAAGGGCGTCAGAACCCTCGCCGATGCTCGAAACTACATTCTGCAGGGGCCGATGGACAGCTATGCGCGCAATGGCTTCGGTTTGTATGCCACTTGCTTGCGCCACGGCGCGCTCGACGGGGCTCGCGCGGGGACGCCAATCGGAATCTGCGGCCTGGTCAAGCGCGAAGGCCTGAATGACCCGGATGTGGGATTCGCCTTTCTCGCGCGATACTGGTCCAAGGGTTTTGCCGTCGAATCCGCGGCTGCCGTGCTGGCGCATGCCAGGAAAGCGCTTCATCTCCTTCGCATCGTTGCGATCACCTCCCCTGACAACGCGCAGTCCATCGCCGTACTGGAGAAAATCGGGCTCAAATTCGAGCGGACCATACGACTGGTCGATCACAGTCCGGAACTCAAACTGTTTGGCTTGCCGGCGGCCGCCCCCTGAGGCTGATTTGACCGGGCCGGTGTGCCATGATCTACCTTGAATCTCGCGGAGTTCTCCATGCATCCTTTCCCACATCACTACACCGTCAACGCATCCATTCGTCCGGACGGCGACGTGCCGCTGTCCACGGAGGGCGTGAGGATCATCGAATCCTCCCCGCCCAAGGAATTTGACGGCCCCGGCAATCAATGGTCGCCGGAAGGACTGCTGACCGCAGCGGTGGCGGATTGCTTTGTATTGGGCTTTCGCGCGATCGCAACGGCGTCCAAATACTCCTGGCAACGCCTCGAGGCGCGCACTCAAGGGACTTTGGATCGCGTGGACGGCAAGATGCGCTTCACGCGCTTCGATACGCACGCCACGCTGCATGTCGCGGCAGGCGCCGATGTCGAGCGCGCGAAGAAATTATTGGAAAAGGCGGAGACCAGTTGTCTGGTTTCCAATTCACTCAGCAGCGAGCGGCATCTGACGCTGGAAGTCGTCGCGGGCTAGTTAGGCGCTTCGCGCCACTTCTGACGGGGTCGTGGAAACGACCCCGTCCTTTAAGTTAGTCATCCATCAAGAAGCTGCGCAGCTGCTCGCTGCGGCTGGGATGACGCAGCTTGCGCAGCGCCTTGGCTTCTATCTGGCGTATCCGCTCGCGGGTGACATCGAACTGCTTGCCCACCTCTTCGAGCGTGTGATCGGTGTTCATGTCGATGCCGAAGCGCATGCGCAATACCTTCGCTTCCCGCGGCGTCAGCTGCGCCAGCACCGAATGCGTGGTTTCGCGCAAGGACTCCGTGGTGGCCGAATCAATCGGGGATGACACCGAGGTATCCTCGATGAAATCGCCCAAGTGCGAATCCTCGTCATCGCCGATGGGGGTTTCCATGGAGATCGGCTCTTTGGCGATCTTCAAGACCTTGCGTACCTTGTCCTCGGGCATTTCCATGCGCACCGCAAGCTCTTCGGGGGTTGGCTCGCGGCCCATTTCCTGAAGCATTTGCCTGGAGATGCGATTCAACTTGTTGATGGTCTCGATCATGTGCACCGGGATGCGGATGGTGCGGGCTTGATCGGCAATCGAGCGGGTGATCGCCTGGCGGATCCACCAGGTTGCATACGTCGAAAATTTGTAGCCGCGCCGATACTCGAACTTATCCACGGCCTTCATCAAGCCTATGTTGCCTTCCTGAATCAGATCCAGGAACTGCAAGCCGCGATTGGTGTATTTTTTGGCAATCGAGATCACCAAGCGCAGGTTGGCTTCGACCATTTCCTTCTTCGCGCGCCGCGCCTTCGCTTCGCCGATGGAAACCTCACGGTTGATTTCCTTGATCTCATTGATCAGGACGTGAAACAGGCCCTCCAGATCCTTCAGCTTGTTCTGGCGCCGCTCGATCTCGTCCTTGAATTTCGCCAGCGGCCCGGAATAGCGCTTCTTCGCCTTGATGTGCTTGTCGAGCCATCGCGTGCTGGTTTCATTCTTAGGGAAGGTCGAAATGAAATCCTTGCGCGGCATGCCGGCCTGCTTGATGCAAAGGAACATGATTTCCTTCTCGAGCAGCCGCACTTCGGTCACATGCTGGCGCAGATTATCGATCAGCTGATCGAACATCTTGGGCGAGAGCTTCAGTTCCATCAACTCGCCGCAGATCTTCTTGCGAATCTTCAAGGTCTTCGGATCCTTCGATCCGAGCTTGTCGAGTGCGTTCAGGAACTGATGATGCACCTTCGCGATCGAGCCGAAACGCTTCGCGGCTTCCTCCGGATCCGGACCCGTATCGATGGCTTCTTCCTCTTCATCGCCATCGGCTTCGTCATCGTCATTGGCCGCTTCTTCGCGCTCCAGCGCCATCATCTTGGGATTCTGCGGTTGCGCGATTTCATCCGGCGCATTCGGATCGACGAAGCCGACGATCACATCGACGAGCCGCATCTGTCCGGCCTTGACCGTTTCATAATGGCGCAGCAGCAGGTCGTAGGTGCCGGGATAGCTGCCGAGCGCGATCTTGACGGCCTCGAGACCTTCTTCGATGCGCTTGGCGATGCGAATCTCGCCCTCGCGCGTCAACAATTCGACCGTACCCATTTCGCGCATGTACATGCGGACCGGATCGGTGGTGCGCCCGAATTCCGCATCGAGATTGGCGAGCGCGGCGGTGGCTTCTTCCACCGCCTCCTCATCGGGAGCAGCGGTGGCATCGGTCAGCAACAATGACTCGGCGTCCGGTGCCTTTTCGTACACCGGAATGCCCATATCGTTGATCATGTTGACGATGTCTTCGATCTGTTCGGGATCGACGATTTCGCTCGGAAGGTGATCGTTGACTTCAGCGTACGTGAGGTAGCCCTGCTCCTTGCCGCGCGCGATTAATAGTTTTAGTTGCGACTGACGCTCGTCCGCGATTTGAGTCGCTGTGCCTGCTGGCGCTTTTTTGATCAAGGTGGACGCCTCGTAGAGAGTCTGGACATTTAAAAATGCAAGCCGAGCAGTATACGATTGTGGCCATTCCGTAGCCACAAATGCTTCGGCAGTTTAAGAAGGCGCTCGGAAGCGGCCTTTGGACTTGAGAAGGCTGCTTAATTCGGCCTTTTCATCGTAATTCAAGCCCAATTCCTCCGCTTTTTTCAACAATTCGTCCATTCGGCGGCCCGGACCGTACTCTTCGAGCAGTTTTTCGACCGCCATTTTCAATTCCTTGGCCGCTGAAGCCGTATCCGCCACCAGAGGGTCCAACGTGGCCAATTCGGTCAAACGCTCGTATTCGGCGCGATCTCGCCACCGCTCGAGCAGCATCGCCGTGCTGGGCGAGGAGGCCGTTGCCGCCTGTTCCAACAGCTCCTTGAGTACGGAAACACCGGTTTTATCGATGCTGCCCAGCAGATCGGGGTTCTCAATGGCGCCCGCCGCCGCAGGGTGGTGCAGCACCAGCGTAATGGCCTGAGTCAGCAAATTACCGCGCCCGACACTCATTCGACTGCGCTGCCGAACCCGTAGTTCCGAGGCGTTTGCGGCCGCCCGCTTCGGCTCGCCGGCAGCGAAGAACTCCTTCAGTTTATTGGCCGGCATGCCGACCCGCGCTGCCAGCCGGTCTGCCAGCATTTCCCGGTATATGCCCTCCGGCATGCGGGCAAACAGGGGCCCCGCCAGAGCCTTTAACTTTGCGCGTCCATCGATGTGATCCAAGTCGACATCGGCAATCAGCTGCTGCACCAGGTATTCCGAGAGCGGCAGAGCCTCCTTCATCCGGTTCTCGAACCGCTCCGGACCCTCTTCTGCGACCAGTGTGTCCGGATCGTGGCCTTCGGGCAGAAACATGAATTTGAGTTCGCGCCCATCGCGCGCCAGGGGCAGGGCGTTTTCCAGCGCCCGCCACGCCGCCTGTCGGCCCGCCCTATCGCCATCGAAGCAAAACACGACCTCGCTGGTCATTCGAAAGATTTTGTTCAGGTGTTCCTGCGTGGTTGCCGTCCCCAGGGTGGCCACGGCATAGGTGATTCCCGCCTGGTGCAGGCGGACGACGTCCATGTAGCCCTCGACCACAACCAAACGCTTGAAGTCGCCCCGCGCCTGGCGCGCCTCGTACAGCCCGTAGAGCTCGCGGCCCTTGTGAAACAGCGGCGTTTCAGGCGAGTTCATGTACTTGGGCTCGCCCTGATCGATGACGCGCCCGCCGAAGCCAATGACGCGGCCGCGTGAATCGCGGATTGGGAACATCAATCGATCTCGGAACCTGTCGTAGAAGCCGCTGGTGTGTTCGCCGCTTCGCTCGAGAACGAGCCCCACCTGCAGCAGCCTGCGCCGATCCTCTTCCTCTGCGCCAAATCGCTTGAGCAGCGCCTCCCACGCGTCGGGCGCGTACCCCAGGCAGAATTTGGCGCTGATTTTCGCATCGATGCCGCGGCGCTGCACATAGGACTGGGCGCGCGCATTGTCCGCCAGATTTTGCTCGAAGAAGCGCGCTGCTCGCAGCATGAGGTCATGCAAGTCGGCGCTGCCGGGGTCGCGCGGCGCCTGCGCCTCGCGAGGCAGCTCGAGCCCGGCGCGCTGCGCGAGATCGGCGACGGCGTCGAGGAATTCCATCTTCTCGTATTGCATGAGAAAGCCGATCACGGTGCCGTGCGCGCCGCAGCCAAAACAGTGATAGAACTGCTTGTCTGCGCTGACCGAAAATGACGGCGATTTCTCGTTATGAAACGGACAGCACGCTTTGTATTCGCGGCCGGCTTTCTTGAGCGGCACTCGCGCGCTGATGATGTCCACGATATCCGAACGCGAAACGAGTTCGTCGAGGAACGAATCTGGAATCCGGCCGCTCATGGAATGCTCGGGCAGGCCCCCGCAGCCTCCTTGGGTTATCCGCTTAAGCGGGCTTTGATTTTTGCGCCGACCGAGGCCATATCGGCGCGGCCGGCGGCCTTGGCCTTGATGAGGCCCATGACCTTGCCCATATCCTTGATGCTGGAGGCGCCGGTAGCGGCGACGGCTTCATTGATCAGGGCGTCGATTTCGGCGCCGCTCAGCTGTGAAGGCATGTAGCCCTGCAGCAGCGTGATCTCAGCACTTTCCTTGTCGACCAAATCTTGGCGATTGCCGGCCTGGAACTGCACCAGCGATTCCTTGCGCTGTTTGATCATCTTCTCGAGAACGCTCAAAACTTGCCCGTCATCGAGCATGATGCGTTCATCGACTTCACGCTGCTTGATGGCAGCGGTGATCATGCGAATGACACCGAGCCGCTCCTTCTCGCCGGAGCGCATCGCTGCCTTCATATCGTCGGTAATTCGCTCTTTGAGGGTACTCAAACCGCGGCCAAACCCTTAATAGGAGGGTCGGGACGGGGCGGCGGGCGGGGGACTCGCAGGCTGCTGTCCCGTGCCGCGCATGTTCTCCCGCGAGAGGCGCTTCAAATGCCGTTTTACCGCAGCGGCTTTTTTTCGCTTACGTTCT
>Ga0193726_1001279_pt1 | contig 20468 bp, 19 predicted proteins | sample H2c1metaG_FD_144928 | JGI IMG/M metagenome (GOLD analysis project Ga0193726, IMG submission 144928) | Soil microbial communities from a riparian zone of the East river system, Colorado, United States - H2c1 | ecosystem: Environmental > Terrestrial > Soil > Riparian zone | place: USA: East River... | reverse complement strand
CTTCGTGTCGCCAACGCCGGTGCGGCGGACGATGCGGTCGCGGTGTTCAGCGACGCCATCGTGCTCGATCCGACCCTGGCCGAGGCCTGGCATCAACGTGCCATCGCTCGCTTCAAGGCCGGCGATACACCGGGGGCGGTGCGCGACATCCAGGAAACTCTGAAGCTGGAGCCGAGACATTTCGGTGCCTGGCGAACCCTGGAACGGATCGCCGAGGCGCGCGAGGACTGGAAGGCCGCCTATGACGCCTGGCGGCACGTGCTGGACATCGACCCGCGCACACCGAACGGCGAGGACCGCCTGAAGGACCTGAAGCGGAAGGCGTTTGGCGATAATGCGTGAGTTGTGAGGTTGAGCCGCGCCGATCGCCGCTACCGCACCCGCGCGTAACTGAAGCAGTCTCGCGGCGCGTCGCTGACGCCTGGATGGAGCAAGTACCGCCGCAGCAAACCTTCGCGGACCAGACCGGCTTTCTCCAGCACGCGCGCGGACGCGATATTCTCGACATCGCACACCGCGCTGATCCGAAACACGTCGTCCTGACGCAGCGCCCAATCAGCGACCGCGGCGAGGATTTCGGTCATCAGACCCTGACCCCACCAGCGCCGTCCAAGCACATAGCCGACCTCGATACGGTGCGCGGCTGCCAGGCGCAGGTCGATCGCGCCTCGGATGGCGCCGTCGTCCCGGTCGGTCAGCACATAGGTCCGAGCGACTGTCGGCGGGATCTCGAGGCAATGCGCGATATAGCTGGCCGTATCGTCGCGGCCGCGGTGTGGCCGCCACGTCAGATAACGGGTCACCTCCGCATCCTGAGCGTAGCTTTCGAAAATCGCGTCGCGATCACCCGCCGCGATGGGTCGCGCGATGAGCCGAGCGGTTTGAAATCCATCAGGCAGCATTGCCACTTTTCCCGACCGGGTTGCGTCCGTCATCCGCTCCCCCCCGCGTCACTACGCTTCTTGCAACGACAGAGGCCGGGATTCCCGCTGTTCGATATCCCGCCGAACAGCACGCGTCACCGGTCCGTCAACCTGATTTCAATCCGCCGGTTCTTCGCGTAGGACACCGGTGTATCGGCCGGATCGACCGGCTGGTTCTCGCCGAATCCGGTCGCGGCCAAATGTGCCGCGGGGACTCCCTGCGAGGTCAGAAACTTTACCACGGTGATCGCTCGCGCCGCGGACAATTCCCAGTTTGACGCGAAACGCCCAGTGTGGATCGGCGTCGCGTCGGTATGTCCATCGACCCGCAACACCCAGTTCACATCGGGCGGAATCTTGTCGATGATGGTGCGGAACGTCGCCGCCAGATCGGTCATCTGCGCGATTCCGGCCGGCGTAAGCTCGGCGCTGCTGATGCCGAACAGCACCTCGCTCTGGAACACGAAACGATCGCCGACGATCTGCACGCCCGGCCGGTCCGCCAGCACGGCACGCAGCTTGCCAAAGAAATCGCTGCGATATTTGCGCAACTCCTCCACCTGCGCCGCCAGCGCGAGGTTCAGTTGCTGCGTCAGCCCGCTGGCCTTGGCCTGCTCATCCGCCCGCGCCTGCTCGCTGACGCCGAGTTGCCGGTGCAATTGATCGACCAGTTGCGACAGCATCGCTATTTTCGCCCGCGAACTGTCGCCAAGTTTCTTCTCATCCTCCAGCAATCCCTCGACCGCGCGGCGTTTCTGCTCCTCGGTCATCGCGGCGGTGGCGGCGGTCTTCACCTGTTGCAGCAACTCATCGCGCAGCGCGGTCAGCGCGCGTGACTGTTCCGCCAACCGCGCGAGGTCCGACAGTTTCGCGTCGATCGTCGCCTTGTCGGCCTTCACGGTCTGATCCAGCGCGGCCATTTGCGTGCGCATTTCCCGCAAGCGCGCTTCCGCCGTCGCCAGGTCGGTCGTCAGTTGCTGGTTGGCCTGCGTCGCCTTGTCAGCCCGCTGAGTTTGCTCGCCCACCTTCGCGGTCAGGGTTTTGTTCATCGTCGCGGCGGCGGCGGCGGCCATCTCGACCTCTTTCAACAGCGCCGCCAGCTTGTCGCGTTCCGCCATCGTATTGGCGGTTTGCGTGTTCAGATCACGCAACTGCGACAGCAACGCCGCGCGCGCCGCATCGCCCTCCGCCAGGTTCTGGTTCAATCGCGACACCGAACCGCTCAATGCCGCGTTGCGCTGCCGTTCCATTGTCAAGGTCTGGTTGGTCGAGGACAGTTGTTCGTTGCGCTTCGCCAAAACAACGGATTCGAGCGCTTGTGCCAGCACGAACACCAGCAGCACGAACATCACCACCATCAGCAGCGTGGACAACGCATCGACGTAGCCGGGCCAGGCCTCCAGCCCATTGCCGCCGGCGCGGCGCGCGCGAACCGCCATCGCTAACGTTTTTCCTCGGACAGCGCGGCGACCGTACGGGTGAGGATCCGCAGATCGTTGCGCAGGTCGGAAGTCGTCTCGGCGCGGCCCTGTTCCGCTTCGGTGGCCATGCGTTGCAGGCACAGGTCGATGTTGCGCAGATGGGTGCGCGACACGTCATCACCACCCGCGCTGGATTCCGCCAGCCGCTGCATCAGTTGCTGGCTGCTACGCACCGCGTCCGTCAGCGCGCCAATCTGTTGGTTCAACGCGATCATCGCCTGTTGCGCCTGGGTGCGGCCTTCCTCGCCGCGCAGCAGCACGCGACGCAGACTTTCCATATTCTCGGCGGTCTGTTCCAGCAATGCCTGCACATAGACCGGCACCGATCCGTCGCCATCGGCCAGCGCCCCGGACGACAACCGGGTCAACTGGGCCAGCCATTCTTCGAGTTCGTTGAAGAAACGATTCTGTGCCTGGCCGGCCGTCAGGTCGAGAAAACCCAGGATCAATGCCCCGGCCAGACCGAACAGGCTGGCGGAGAACGCCGTGCCCATTCCCGCCAACGGCAACGCGAGACCGGCTTTGAGGTGATCGAACATCGCGGTGACATCGCCCGAGCCGACGGTCATCGCACCGATCACGTCGGCCACCGCGCCGATGGTTTTCAGCAAGCCCCAAAATGTGCCCAGTAGACCAAGGAAGATCAGCAGCCCGGTCATATAGCGCGACAGCTCGCGGCTTTCGTCCAGCCGCGACGCCAGGCTATCGAGCAGGCTCCGCGTCGCGCCGGCCGACAGGGTCAGCCGCCGCTGCTGCGCCGGCCAGTCCGCTTCATCGTCGCGGGCACGCAACATATGGGCCATCGGCGCCAGCAGGCTCGCGACCGGTGCGTCGATGTGTTGGTCTGAGCCACCCTGGTAATGTTCCAGCCAGGCAACCTCCGGCGCCAGACGAAGCACCTGACGCAGGTTCCAGCCGATGCCGGCCGCCAGAACCAGCAGGATCAGTCCGTTCAGACCTGGATTGTGCCAGAAAATGTCCCACAGGACGGGCGACAGCACGGCGACGGTGGCGGCGACCAGCGCCAGGAACACCGCCATGCGAATGAGATAGGTGGCCGGTCGCGTCATCGCGTCACCGTGCCGAGCGGCGCGACCGTCAACTCGACCCGATCCGCCGGTCCGTCCGACGGCGTGGCGCCCAGGGCGCGGACGTAGATCTGGGCGGAGGGGATGCCGCTCGCCAGCAGGACAGATCGCACCGCGAGGCCGCGCGACAACGACAGGCGGCGCGCGGTCGATGGATCCTCAGGTTTGCCGGCCGCGTACGCGACCACGTTGATGCTATCGGCCGCCGGCGCCGGGATCGCCCGCGCAAGGCCCTGGATCGCCGCCTCATCGGCCGGGGTGAGGTCGGTCTTGCCCTCCTCGAACACGAGGCGCACCGGTGGCGGCAGTGGCAACGGGCTCGGCGCGGGAGCAGGAACCATGGCGACCGCCGGCGGCGCGGCCGGTTGCTCGGTTGGCACCGCCGGAATTGGCACGCTCGCGACCGGCGGTGGCGGCGACACGCTGCCCGGCGGTTGGCGGGCGTTGCGATCGCCGGGCGCGACCGTCGTACCCGACGGTGGTGCCGCGGCGGTGGCGTGCGTCGCCCGGTGCGCGGTTGCGTGGCCTGGCGCGACGGGCGCCGATGCCTCGGCCGGATGGCGGGCCGGCACCGGGGCCGGACGCGGTGCCGGCTGCGCCGGTCCAAACGATTCCAGCGCCTTCATATCGACCGACACCTGTGCCTTGGCTGCCGAGATCAGGCACAGCAGAAGAAAAATCAGGCCGCCGATGGTGCGCATGTAATCCTTCAACAAATGAAACAAGGGGTGCGTTCGCTCGATCTCCGGAAGCATGGAACGGCCGGTCGCTCACGTATGAGGAGTCATGCCCTGGATTACGGATTCTCGCAACTTGGCGTGCAAATGCGGATTGCCGGCGACGACGTTGCCACTGTCGCGCGGATCCTCGTCCCCGGTGCTGCTGGCATAACCGCCCGCCTCGCGCACCAGCAGCAGACCGGCCGCCATGTCCCAGTTCTTGATGCCCAGTTCCCAGTAGCCGTCGTAACGTCCCGCCGCGACCCAGGCGAGGTCCAGCGCGGCGGCGCCAAAGCGGCGGATGCCCGCTACCTGGGGCATCAAGGCGATCATGGTCCGGGTGAACGCATTGCGCCGGGCGGCCGAGACCGCGCGAAATGGGATGCCGGTGGCGAACACCGCCTCGGTCATGTCGCGCCGGGCGGAAACCCGCATGCGCTTTTCGTTGACGAAGGCACCGCCACCCTTTTCGGCCCAGAACATCTCGTCGGCGGCGGGGGCGTAGATCAGGCCGGCGGCGAGCTCCGAGCCGCCGTCCGGCAAGCGCCGCTCCAGCCCGATGCTGATGGCCCAGTGCGGGATGCCGTGCAAAAAGTTGGTTGTGCCGTCGAGCGGATCGACAACCCAGCGCCAGGACCAGTTGTCGGAGCCCGAGGCACCCGACTCCTCCATCAGAAACGCATACCCTGGGCGGGCCTTGGTGAGTTCTTCTTTCAGCGTTTGCTCGGCGCGGATGTCGGCCTGCGAGACGAAGTCGGACGGGCCTTTGATGCTGACCTGCAGTTGCTCGACCTCGGCGAAGTCGCGCAGCAGGCGTTTGGCCGCCTTTTGCGCGGCGTTGGCCATCACGGTGATGTGTGGCGAGAGGCGGAGGGCCATGCGCTCAGCCCTTGGCGCGCTCCACGTAGCTGCCGTCCTCGGTCTTGACCACGATTCGCTCGCCGGCCTCGATGAACGGCGGCACCATGGTCTTGACGCCGTTGGAGAGTTTGGCGGGCTTGTAGGACGACGAGGCGGTCTGGCCTTTGACCACGGGATCGGCCTCGACGACTTCCAGGGTGACGCTGGGGGGCAGGCGGATGCCGATGGGGTCGCCCTCAACGAGATCGACGGTGAGGGTCATCTGGTCCTGCAGGAACGGCGCGGCGTCGCCCATGAGCCCGGACGGGACGTGGGCCTCCTCATATGTGTCGGGGTCCATCAGGACGAGGTTGATGCCGTCGGTGTAGGAGTACGTGTACTCCTTTTCCTCGGTGGTCAGGCGTTCGACGGTGTCGGCGGTGCGCCAACGCTCATTGGTCTTGTTGCCGGTTCTGAGGTTGCGCATCTCGACCTGAATGAAGGCGCCGCCTTTGCCGGGGGTGATGATCTGCTGTTTCAGGACGGTCCAGCGGTTGCCTTCGTGCTCGATCACCTGGCCCGCGCGAATCAGGTTCGCCTGCTGTTTCATTGGGAGAGTCCGTTGCAATGGAAAGGGTTGGTTGGGGGAAAGGGTTGGTTGGGCGGGCTTTTAGACCGGGGGAGGGGGTGGGGCAAGGATGCGGCAGTTTCACCGGGGCGTCAGTGCCATGCCGGATTGAAGGTAATGCCGTCATTGCATACATTGCCTGCTAATTGGATGCAGAGGACCAGATGACCACTCTCACGATCCGGAACGTCGATTTGGCCGTGAAGGAGCGGCTGCGAGTCCGCGCGGCGATGCACGGGCGCTCCATGGAAGCCGAGTTGCGTTCGATCCTGAACGATGCCCTCGAAGCCGATCGTGCCCGCGAACCGAATTTGGCTGAATCGATCCGGCGCCGTTTCGCGCATCTGGGCGGCGTTGACCTGGAACAACACCCACCGGTCCCGGTCCGCGACCCGCCCACCTTCGATCCATGATCGTTCTTGATACCAACGTGATCTCGGAACTCATGCGAGCGCAGCCGAATGAGGGCGTTTTCGCGTGGGTGGCGGCGCAACCGCGGGCGCTCCTCTATACGACCTGCATCAATCAGGCTGAAGTTCTCCATGGCATCGCGGCTTTGCCGGAGGGACGGCGACGTACGGCGTTGGCCGGAGCCGCACAAGCAATTTTCGACGAGGATTTCGCTGGTCGCGTTCTGGCTTTCGGTGCCGCGGCGGCGTCGCGGTATGCGGAAATCGTCATGGTGCGGCGCCGTGCCGGAAATCCCATCGAGGGGTTTGATGCGTTGATCGCGGCGACCGCTCTGGCCGCCGGCGCCAACGTCGCCACATGCGACATCGGTGGGTTCGCGGGTTGTGGACTTACGTTGATCGATCCGTGGACGGCCGGGTGAAGCGAGCGGGCGGGGTTGTCATTGTGGAGTTGGAACGTCTGTCAGGGGGTAGGCTTCTGGACGGCTCTGTCAGCCAATGCAGACAAGTGCTGTCGGTCGAAATGTGACCGTCATTGAAAACCTCGAGGATTTGAGCGTCGAGGAGGTGATGGAACAGTTCGACGTCACGCGGGAGCAGATCGCGGCAGCACTTGATTTTTTGGCCCGGAGCCTCAGGGATTTGATGCCGGAGCGATCGTCTGAGCCGGTCGATGCTCATTCTTCTTGACGATGGGACGCCGAAACGACTTGCCCGGCCGCACGACCAACACAGCCCAGGCGAGCGCATGGGACACGCTCGATAACGGAACATCGCTGAATGCGGCGGAGGATGCGGCGTTCGATCTGTTGCTCACGCCCGACAGGAGAATCCGTTATCAGAAGAATCTGGCGGGACAAAACATTGCTTTGGTTATTCTGACGGGCACCACGAAATGGTCACGTGCCAGATTGCGCCTGGAACGCATCGTTGCTGTGGTACCCGGCAATTACACTGAAGTTGAAATTCAGTTTGGCTGGATTGGGTTTGTGTCGCGCGACCGAAGTCTTCCAAGGCTCCCTTGTGAGACCAGACAACACCTCGTAGATTCGACACATGGCGCTCAAACGGATGGACAACGTAGGAATCGTCGTCGATGATCTCGGAGGGACGATTGATTTCTTTCGCGAGCTTGGCCTCGAGCGCCTGCCGTCGCGGATCACCGCAACGCCCCGGTGAACGCTCTGGGTTACCTCCGCGTCATGTTCACCGTGGACGACATCGACGAGACGCTTGAAAGGCTCCGCGAACGCGGCGCGCGGCTCGTAGGCGAAGTAGTCCAGTATCAAGACGCGTATCGGCTCTGCTACATCCGCGGGCCTGAAGGGCTGCTCATCGGACTCGCCCAAGAACTGAGCTGAGCGCGATACGAAGATGATGACGAAGAGCGACCAATGTCAGCGAGCGCGTCTCACAAAGGGTCCTTTGCTGGACGGTCAGGCAGCCGGAGAACTCCGGTGTTCGCCCCGATCAAGGGCTGACGCCATAAGGCTTTCGTTCGCTCGACAGAATAGAGCACTGCGTCGATGACCACCACGATCCGCGCGCCAGAACGTTCTCGCGTAAGATGCCCTCTTCCCGCATTCCCAACTTTGTCATGATCCGGCGGGATGCCTGGTTCTCCAAACGACATTGCGCGTGGACGCGATGTAGGTCGAGAGCGTCGAAAGCCAGTTGCAGCATTGCAATGCCGATTTCGGTTGCAAACCCCCGTCCGGTGAGGTCCGAATTCACACCCCAGCCAATTTCTCCCTGCCGCCAACGGATGCTCCGAATGTGCAGGATTGCTTCTCCCACAAGCTCGCCTGACCGCTTGTCGGTAGCAGCCATGAAATAGTCAGTCCGAGGTTCCTTCACTTGATCTTCGAGGCAGCGGTCCACCATTTCGCCGATCGAACTCGAGGTCGGTGGATGGATTGGCAGGTCACGCCAGTATTGCTCACGTTGCATATACGCGTGGAACGCGTCCGCGTCACTTGCGCGGACATCGCGGATAATCAAGCGAGGCGTGTAAAGAGCGGTGAGGGGCATTTCAGATCACGCAATAATATGAGAACGACCGGAAGCAAGGTGCTCTCCCCGCCGGTATCCTTTTGTCGAAACGGACCGTGTTTAGCCTTTGGAACCACGCTGCTATCGTCTTGTGTAAGCCGGTGCGCAATCGTCCTGAAATGGGGGTCGCCCGACGATTTGTTCAAAACTGCACGCTAACGGGCATGCAGATCGCGCTTGTCTTTTGGCGGGTTTTTGAAACCGGATTCTGAAATCGAAATACCGCAGAAATCCGTGTGCCCTCGATCACGGGCACGAGGGCACCGCGTGACCGACACCCTACCCTCGATGACTTACCATAACGGAATCCTCCGCGGCACTGACGTGGCTGAAGCCACCGTCGCAACGACATCGCACGCGTCACGCTTTGGCATCCATGCACCGAGCCGCATCTTCCATCTCCAACTGATATCCGCTTTCCTCGCCGCACCCTGACCCCGCGGCACCAGTCGCCTATCGGAGGCGCGCCGCCATGGCGGATGTCGTCGGAACGCAGGCCAAAGGAAACCGCGCCCATGACAGAACACAACCGTCACGCCTTCGCGACGCGAACCGTTCATGGCGGCGGCGGACCGGACCAGGCCACCGGCGCGGTGAGCGTCCCGATCTACGCCACCTCGACCTATGCGCAGGAAAGCCCGGGCGTGCATAAGGGTTACGCATACGCGCGCTCCAGGAATCCGACGCGCGACGCGGTCGAGCGTTGCATCGCGGATCTCGAAAACGGCAGCGCCGGCTTCGCTTTCGCGTCGGGTTCGGCGGCGACCGCGACATTGCTCGAATGTCTCGATCAAGGCGCGCATGTCATCGCCACCGACGATCTTTACGGGGGCACCTTGCGATTGTTCGAGCGCGTGCGAAAGCGCAGCGCCGGACTTGAACTGAGCCTGGTGGACATGACTGACCCGGGCGCCGCGGAAGCGGCGATACGTCCGAATACGCGGCTGATCTGGGTTGAGACACCGACCAATCCGATGCTCAAGCTGGTCGATCTCGCCGCGATCGCCGCGATTGGCCGTCGGCACGGCATCTGGACCGCCGCCGACAACACGTTTGCCAGCCCGTTCGTGCAGCGGCCGCTTGATTTTGGCTTCAGTGCCGTCGTCCACTCCACGACCAAGTACCTGAATGGACATTCCGATGTGATCGGCGGCATCGCCATCGTGGGAGAGGATCGCGAACTGGCCGACAGGATTGGCTTCCTGCAGAACGCCGTGGGCGGTATTTCCGGGCCGTTCGACAGTTTTCTCGTCCTGCGCGGAGTGAAAACCCTGGCGCTGCGGATGGAGCGCCATTGCGCCAACGCATTGACGATCGCCGAATGGCTGGAGCGGCATTCCGCGGTCCGGCGGACGATTTACCCTGGGCTTGCCTCGCATCCACAGCATGCACTGGCGTGTCGTCAGATGAGCGGCTTTGGCGGCATGGTCACCGTCGAGTTGGCGACCGATCTGGCCGGCTGCCGGCGAGTGCTCGAACGGGTGCGGCTGTTCACCCTTGCCGAAAGCCTCGGCGGCACGGAAAGCCTGCTCGAGCATCCCGCGATCATGACCCATTCATCCGTGCCAGCGGAGCAGCGTCGTGCTCTGGGTATCGGCGACAGTCTTGTGCGCTTGTCGATCGGCATCGAGGATGTCGGAGATTTGATCGGCGACCTCAGCCAGGCGCTGACCGGGATAGCACCATACACTGGCGGAGCATCGCTATCCGTGCGCTGACGTCACGCCGACCAGCCGGTTTCAGGCTGTGACCCGCCGCCCTCACCCAGTGGAATGCCGCGGTGCCGTTTCACGCGTTGTGTGTCCGGCGGCGCCGTTGCTACTTTGCGCATCGGATGACATTTCAACATTCCGCCCATCGTTCACCCTTGCATCGATAGCACCGTGATGGGTGTATTGATGCCGCACCGCCACGGGAGACGTTGCCGCATGATGACACTCTACATCACCCCGGGTTCACCCTACGCGCGGATCGCGCGGATCATGGTGCTCGAAAAAGGCCTGCAGCAGCGCGTCGAGATCGCGACCGCGCAGACCAGAACCGAGGACAGTCCGTACTACCGCATCAATCCCTCCGGCCGTGTCCCCTATCTCGTGCGTGACGACGGCCTGGGACTGGAGGAGTCTGCTGTCATCTGCCGCTATCTCGATCATCTCGACGGCAACCCGCGATTCGACCCGCCGGCCGGAGAGCAAGGGTGGGAAACCTTGCGGCTCGGCGCGCTCGCCAGCAGCCTGCTGGACGGCCTGTCGGTCTGGGGCCGCGAAGTCACCCGTCCGTCAAACGAGCAATCGCCGACCGTGATCCGTCACGAAACCGAACGTGCCGCCCGCATGACCGATCATTGGGAGATCGCGATCGAGCATCCACTGATGCGCGGACCGCTCAACCTGGTGCAGATCACCCTCGGCTGCGCGCTTGGGCTCGAGGTGCGCTACCGCGGCTTCCGCTGGCGCGAGGGCCATCCGAAGCTGGTCGCCTGGTTCGGCCAGATCGACGCCCGTCCGTCGTTCGTGAACACGCTTCCCCCGGCGGGCCATTGATCGTGGTTTGAGGCGCGTCACGCGGTCCCGGCCGTCGCGCGGCATGACCGCGTCCCGCGGCAGACGGCTGCGCGGTTCTGACCCGGGGGAGAAGCCATCTCGCGGTTTTCCGGCCCGCCGCGACCGCACCGCGGATCGTTCGGGCCCTGTGCTGAAAGCGCGACATAAGTGCCGCGCTCCGCGGAACTGACGCATGGGCCGTGCTCCGGACGGGAAAACCCGCCCGGAGCCAACCCAAACCTTAAAGCTGCGCCTCGGCGTATTCGTAATTCGCCAGACTATCCAGCCAGTTCTGCAGGTAATCCGGACGCACATTGCGGAAGTCCAGATAATAGCTGTGCTCCCACACGTCGCATCCCAGCAGGACCTTGCCCTCGCCGGTCGCCAGCGGGTTGGAGCCGTTCGGCGTCTTCGTCACCTTCAACTTGCCGTCCGGCGCCAGCACCAGCCAGGCCCAACCGGAACCGAACTGCGTCACGCCGGCCGCCTTGAAATCGTCTTTGAACTTTTGCGTGCCGCCCAGATCGCTGTCGATCTTCGCCTGCAGCTTGGGCGGGATCCGGCCGCCGGTCGGGCTCATGCACTGCCAGAACAAAATATGGTTCCAATGCTGACCGGCGTTATTGAACACCGGACCGCCGGCGGCGGCGGTCGATTTGACGATGTCGTCGAGCGACTTGCCCTGCAACGACGCATCCGCCACCACGAACCCGTTCAGCGCCGTGACATAGGCATTGTGGTGTTTGCCGTGATGTAGCTCCAGGGTTTCCTGGCACATCTTTTTCGCGGCCAGCGCCGATGTGGAATAGGGCAGGGTTGGCAGTTCGAAAGCCATGGGATCCTCCGGGGTTCGCGCCATCGGGCGCCAGTGAGTGTATGATTGGACGCGGTGGTCTGTATGGCCCGCCTCGCGCGGGGTCAACCTTGCACGACTCCGCGTGACGCGCCACCTCCGGGCAATGCGTCTCGCCCTGTCGCCGTTCCCCATCGCGTCATGAACGATCCGATGGTCGAGAGGGTCCGCCGGCATGACCCCGACCGCTTCCTCACAGCGCTGTTCGCCCCGCCGCGGCACCGGGACGCACTGCTGACGCTGTATGCGTTCGACCACGAACTGGCCCGCGCGCGCGAAGTAACGTCCGAGCCGCATCTGGCGCTGATCCGGCTGCACTGGTGGCGCGAGGTCGTGCAAGGCGCGCGCCGCCGCCATGAGGTGGCGACCCCGCTTGCCGCTCTCCTCGAAAACGGGGTGCTCACCCCGGAGCGGTTGTTGCCGATTATCGATGCCCACGAAATCGAGGCCGAGCCGTGCATCGAGACGCTGCCCGACTGGCGTGCCTGGCTGCTTGCGGGTGCTGGAGGGATCGCTGCCGCGGCAGGCCAGCTTTTGGGCGCACCGGACCCGGAAATCTTTCGCCCGGCCGGAGCGGCGTTTGGTGCCGCGCGCGTGATCCGGTGGAACCGGGCTCTGGCGCGACGTGGCCGCACCTTGTTGCCGGCCGACCTACTGGCGGACGCGGGCCTCTCGGTGCATGCGGTGATCGCCGCGCCCGACTCGCCGGGAGTCGCCGCGGTGCTGCGGCTTCTGGCCGCCGAGGGGACCGGTTTCCTGGCGCCCACGCGACCCTGGCGGATGCCGCGCGCCCATGTCGCGGCCGCTCTGCCGGCCGTGCTGGCCAGGCGAGATCTGCGGCGAGGGCCAGTGGTTGACCCGGGCCCGCGCCGACTCTCCGACCGGATAGCAGTGACCTGGGCCGGGTTAACCGGCTCGCTCTGATGCCCGCGGCCCGCGCCACCGACTCGTTGTCATCGCCTGCCCCGCGGGGATCATGACGATGTTTACCCGGCACGGGTGATTGGTCAAAGCCGTGGGTCTGCCGGCGACCGCCCGAATGAATGACCACACCTCTGACCAGGTTCGCCCTGGCCAGGCGCGCGGATGGCAAACCGCGGCACGAGTCGGTGGTCGAAATCGACAAGGCCGGTCCGAGCCGGACCGGCCTCGCGTTACCCGGACAGAGTGGCGGTCAGAGGGACCCTGGACCGCAGACCGTCTTGCCGTGGCTCTTGTGGCACGCCGGTGCTGCCTGCACGGGTCCGCTGGCATGCAGCTTCCAACTCACCGGCGGTGTGTGGCCATGCTCGGCCTTGCCGTAATTGATCGGGACGGCGACGGTTTTCCGGCCGCGATGCGTCGAGTAGACCTCGGCCGCCATGGCGCTGGAGATCAGGTGCAGGCCGCCCCCGCTACGCTGCGGCGATGTCGGCCGAATCGCCAGGGCGACTCGGCTGGTTCCGCCCAGATGCGCGAAGCCGCGGACCCGTCGCGCCGGAGTCTCGTCCTCGTCCCGCGCTTCGGCCCGCGCCACCACCGTCCGTTGCGACGGCGCCGTGTAGGCCGGTGCTGCATAGGCTGGGGCCGGGGTATAAGCGGGCTTCGGCGGTTCGCTCCAGGCGAGGGCGGGTCGTGGCGGCGAGACCGGTGCCGGTGCCGCGTAGACCGGCCGCGGCTGAGCCCAGGCCACGACAGTGCGAGACTGGGTGGGCGGCGTGTAGGTGGGTTGGACCGGCGTCTGGGTGAATACCGGCGACGACCAGCCGCTCGAGGATGCCACCTGGACCGGCTGCGCCGAGCCATAGCCATATCGTGGGCCGGCCGGAATATTGAGCGGCAGTTGGTTCATCGCGAACTGCTGGGCCGACGAGACGCTGCGCGGCTGCGCATTTTGCAGGGCCGGACCGATGACGGCCACGTAGTGCCGCGTCTCGTCCGGCAGCGACCGTTGATTGGCGAGATAGTCGTCCAATCGGTTGGGTCCGGCGTTATACGCCGCGAGGAAGCCGGGCGAGCCGTACATGTCGTACATTTCCCGCATATATGCGACGCCGGCCATGATGTTCTCGTGCGGATCGAACGGATCAGGGCCCAAATTGTGCCGCGAGCGCAGCTCGGCGTAGGTGCCCGGCATCACCTGCATCAGCCCCATCGCGCCGGCGCTGGAGGTGATCAGCCGCCCGCTGCGGTACAGGTTTCCGCCGGACTCCTGACGCATCAGGGCGCGGATCCAGCTCTCCGGCATGTCGAACCGCTTCGAGGCCTCGCGGATGTAGGGGCCCCACGGATCCCCGGGCGGACCCGGGACCGCATAGCGGCCACTGGCGTTTTGCAGATACCGGTAGGCCTGGTCGTTGGCGCTGAGGCCGGCCTGTCTCGTGGTGCATCCCGCCAATAACGCGAGGCCGACTGCCCCGGAAACTGCGGTGAACATGGCTGAACGCCAATGCGGTCGTCTCATCCGCTGCGAACTCCTTTTTGGCCTGGCCAAAGGACCCCTTGCTTGACGACCGAACGGATCCCCCCCGTGCAGGTCGCTTGAGATAGGCGATGAGCAATCCTTGCTAACCCCCTATCCTACCCCGATCTTCATGGCAAGACTGTGTCAGCCCCCTTACGAGTGTTCCCCTCGCCTGGTTCCCTTCAACACGATCCCGGCGATTTCGCCAACCCTCCAACGCGATTTTTTTGCGTTCGGACAAAGAAAACATCCGCCCGGAGGTTCTGTTGCCGCGCCTGGTGTGATGGGTTACTGCCTGCCGCATATGACGATCCAGGTTTCCAACAGCCAACGCGACGCGGTTCTCCAGTACTCCTCCGGGATGTCGGTGGGCGCCCGCGCCAGTTTCGCGGCCAGCGACGTCCGCGGCGGGCTACGACTATGGCGCCTCGCCTGGTCTCTGGGCTGGCTCGATATCAGGCTGCGCTATCGCGGCTCGATGCTCGGGCCATTCTGGCTCACGATATCGACCGGCGTGATGGTGGGCTCGCTCGGCTTTCTGTACTCCGCGCTGTTTCACATGTCGTTGCGCGAGTATCTGCCGTTCCTGGCGCTGTCTCAGGTGCTATGGGGCTTCCTGGCCACGCTGGTGGGGGAAGCCTGCTCGACGTTCACCGAATCCGAGCCGGTCATCCGCGCCATGCGCATGCCGTTCACGCTGTTCGCCATCCGCATCATGGTACGCAACATCCTGGTGCTGGCGCACAACATTTGCGTGATCGTCGCGGTGTTCGTGAGCCTGATGATCTGGCCTGGCACGACCGGGCTGCTGGCGATCCCGGCGCTGCCGCTGTGGATCCTCGACGGCCTCGCGCTGTCGCTGCTTCTGGGCGGCATTTGCGCGCGGTTTCGTGACATCATGCCGATCGTCAACAGCGTGATGCAGATCGCGTTTTTCCTTTCGCCGGTGATCTGGAAGCCGGAGCAGCTTGGCGCGCATGCCGTGTGGCTGCCGTTCAACCCGTTCTACGACATGCTGGAAATCGTCCGTGCGCCGCTGCTCGGTCAGGTGCCGTCGCCGCTCGTCTGGTCGGCCGCGCTCGCGTACAGTATCGTCTTGTGCGGACTGGCATGGCTGTTCTTTATCCGCACCCGCGGACGGATCGCATTCTGGATTTAAATGATGAGCCTCGACGCGTCGATTGACGCCCATGACGTCTCCGTGCTGTTCCCACTCTACCATGGCAACTCCCGCAGCCTGAAGAAGATGCTGGTGGCCGCCGCGTCCGGCCGGCTCACCGAGGATCAGCAGCACCGTGTCGTGGTCCGCGCGCTCAGCGATATCACCTTCAGTCTGAAAAGCGGCGAGCGCCTGGGCCTCGTCGGCTCCAACGGGGCCGGGAAGACCACGTTGTTGCGCGTGCTGGCCGGGATTTATGAGCCGGTCACCGGCCAGGTGCGGCTCCATGGCACCCTGAACGCCCTGCTCGACCCCAGCCTGGGCATGAACCCCGAACTGACCGGGCGGGAAAACATCATGCTGCGTGGGCTGTATGGCGGGCTCTCGCGGCCGATGCTGGCGCGGCTGGAAGAGGACGTCATCGAGTTCGCGGAACTGTCGGATTTCATCGATTTGCCGATGCGGATTTATTCCGCCGGCATGGCGATCCGGCTGGGCTTCGCGCTGGCGACGGCGATCCGGCCGCGGATTTTGCTGATGGATGAATGGTTCCTGGCCGGCGATGCGAGCTTCATGGAAAAGGCCCGCCAGCGGCTGGAGGACATGGTGCGGTCCGCCGATATCCTGGTGTTGTCGACGCATAGCGTCGCGATCGTCCGGGAATGGTGCACGCGGGTGCTGTGGCTGGAACAAGGGCGCATCCGCGCCGACGGGCCGGCGGCGGAGGTGCTGGACCAGTATGCCGCCCCGCCGGCGGAATGAAATCATATCGTCATTCCAGACTCCAACGATAACGATCCGGCCCAGGCGGTGACCAATCGAGGGTGGGCCGGGATTATCGGAAGTCGCGCGTCGCGACGCGTACGCCGCGGGATTCGTCGCCCACGCTCCGCAGCGACGCCGACAGGTCGGTGATCTCATCGGCGATGACGTGAATGACCTCGCCTTCCTTTTGCAGCTTGCCGCGGCAGGCGAGCATCGTCGCGGACAGCAACACGCGCCGCTGCCGTTCGAACACCGACGGCCAGACGATCAGATTGGCGTGGCCGGTTTCGTCTTCGATGGTGACGAACAGCACGCCGCGGGCGCTGCCGGGCCGTTGCCGGACCAGCACGATCCCGGCCACGGTCAGACGCGCCCCGTCGCGCCGTCGCGCCAGATCGGCGCAGCGCACGATCCTCCGCTCGTTGAGCGTGGCGCGAAGGAACGACACCGGGTGATCGCGCAGGCTCAGGCCGACCGAGCGGTAGTCCTCCACCACCTCGCGACCTCTGGTCATCGCGGGCAGGCTGACGGCGGGTTCGTTCGTTTCGCTATCGGCGTGGTCGAACAGCGGTAACCGGTGATCGGACAGGCCGCGAATGGCCCAGATCGCCTGGCGCCGGTCGAGGTCCAGGGCGTGGAATGAGTCGGCCTCGGCGAGGCGTTCCAGCGCGGCGACCGGCACCCCGGCACGACGATGCAGATCCGGAATGGATTTGTACGGCGTGGCGCGGGCGGCGATGATGGCGTCCGCGTGGTCGGCGGCGAGGCCTTTGACCATGCGAAAACCAAGCCGCACCTTGCCTGGACGCCTTTTATCGTCATGACCCTCCGGCTCAACGTCATGGCCCTCCCCCGAACAGGGAGGGCCATGACGTTGCGGAGAAGATTCTATCGTGCAGTCCCAGACCGAGGCGTTGACGCAGACCGGCCGGATCTCGACGCCGTGCAGTTCGGCGTCGCGCACGATCTGCGCCGGCGCGTAAAATCCCATCGGCTGCGCGTTCAGCAGGGCGGCGCAGAACACGCCGGGGTGATGGCACTTCAGCCACGCCGAGGCATAAGCGATCAACGCGAAACTGGCGGCGTGGCTTTCCGGGAAGCCGTAACTGCCGAAACCTTCGATGCGGGAGAAGGTTTGTTCGGAGAATTCCCGTGTGTAACCGCGTTCCAGCATGCCGTTGATCATTTTATCCCGGAAATGACTGACGCCACCGGTGAACTTGAAGGTCGCCATGCTGCGGCGGAGCGCGTCGGCCTCGCCGGGCGTGAAACCGGCGCAAACGATGGCCACCTGCATCGCCTGTTCCTGAAACAGCGGCACACCAAGGGTCTTTTCCAGCACACGGCGCAATTCCGGTGTCGGATACTCGACGATTTCGAGACCTTCGCGCCGCCGCAGATACGGATGCACCATGTCGCCCTGGATCGGACCGGGCCGGACGATCGCGACCTGAATGACGATATCGTAAAATGTCCTCGGTTTCAGTCGCGGCAGCATCGACATTTGCGCGCGCGATTCAATTTGAAACGTTCCGAGCGTGTCGGCTTTGCGGATCATCGCGTAGGTGGCCGGATCTTCGGGAGGGATCGTGGCCAGATCGAGGTCTTTCCCATCATGCCTGCGCAGCAAATCGAAGGCGCGGCGCAGACAGCCCAACATGCCGAGGCCGAGTACGTCGACTTTCATGAAACGGAGGGCGTCGATGTCGTCTTTGTCCCATTCGATGACCTGACGGTTGATCATGGCGGCGGGTTCAATGGGCACGAGGTCGTCGAGACGATCTTCGGTCAGAACGAATCCGCCGGGGTGCTGCGAGAGGTGTCGCGGGAAACCGATCAGTGTCTGAGCGAGATCGATGGTCAGACGCAGGCGGCGGTCATCCAGATTGAGGTTCAGTTCGGCGGCACGCTCGTCGTCGAGGCCGTCCTGGCCCCAGTGCGAAATCTGCGTGGCCAGCGCTCCGGTCACGTCCTCGGGCAGGCCCATGGCTTTGCCGACATCGCGCACGGCGCCGCGGCCGCGATAGCGGATCACGGTGGCGCAGATCGCGGCGCGGTCGCGGCCATAGGTGTCATAGATCCATTGGATGACTTCCTCGCGCCGCTCGTGCTCGAAGTCGACGTCGATGTCGGGCGGTTCGCGGCGTTCGGCGCTGACGAAACGCTCAAATAACAAGCCGGAGCGTGTGGGATCGATCGAGGTGATGCCGAGCACGTAACAAACCGCCGAGTTGGCGGCGGACCCCCGGCCCTGGCACAGGATATATCGCGACCGCGCGAAACGGACGATCGAGTGCACGGTCAGGAAATACGGCGCGTAATCCAGTTGAGAGATAAGCTGAAGTTCGTGATGCAGTTGCCGTGTCACGTTGTCCGGGATGCCGTCCTCATAACGCGTGACGGCGCCTTCCCAGGTCAGCCGTTCCAGTGTTTGTTGCGCGGTCAGACCGGCGATGTGAACCTCGTGCGGGTACTGGTAGCGCAGTTCGTTGAGGGAAAACCGGCACCGATCGGCGATCTCCATGGTGCGTTCGATGGCGCCGGGATGGCGGGCGAACAGGCGAGCCATTTCCTCGGGCGGCTTCAGGTGACGGTCGGCGGCATGGTCGCGGTCATGGCCGATCTCGTCGATGGTGCGGCCTTCGCGGATGCAGGTCAGCACGTCGGCCAGAATGTGCCGGCCCGGTGCGTGATACAGCACATCGCCGGTGGCGACGGTGGGGACGCGGGCGGCGCGCGCCAGCTCGGCTTCCTGGTGCAGGCGGACGGCGTCGTTGGGGCGGCGCCGCACCGTCAGCGCCATGTAGCCGCGGTCGGCGAAATCGGCTTTCAGACGTTGCAAGGTTTGTGTCGTGGGCGAGGCGCAGAGAATGGCGATCATGCCGTCCCCGGCGGCGGCGAGATCGTTCCAGGCGAGCTCGCAGCCACCTTTGCCGGCACGGCTTTTGCCGAGGGTGAGCAAGCGGCAGAGCCGTGCATAAGCGGGTTGCGAGGTGGGGTAGACAAGGACGGAAGCGCCATCGGTCAGGTCGAGTCTTGTGCCGATGGTGCAACGGACGTTCGTTTCTTCAGCGCGTTGATGGGCGCGGACGATGCCGGCCAATGTGCCGCGGTCGGTGATGCCGAGGGCGGGGATGCCGAGAACGGCGGCGCGGGCGAACAACTCCTCGACGTGGGAGGCGCCGCGCAGGAAGGAGAAGTTCGTGGTGGTCTGGAGTTCGGTGTACACGGCTTAACGGTTTGTTCAGGGTTTGCGGGGATGGCGCGGGCGTTCGCACGGGATCGAGGTTCCATTCATCACGGAGGACGCGGAGTGCCCGGAGGACGCGGAGAAGAGGAAACCGGGCTGACGGCGGGGGATCTCACCGGCCGCGTGATCGGGTTGGCGATCAAGGTTCATAAAACGGTCGGCCCGGGACTCTTGGAGCAGGTTTATGTGGATTGCTTGTGTCATGAGATGGCGCGCAACGGTCTGACGTTTCAGCGTCAGGTCGAGTTGCCGTTGATCCATGACGGTGTTCGCCTGCCCAGAGTGTATCGGGCCGATGTCGTGGTGGAAGAAACCATTATTCTCGAAATCAAATCGATCGAGCAAATTCTTCCGGTTCACGAATCCCAGCTCCTGATCTATCTGCGTCTGAGCGGATGCCGTGTCGGCCTGTTGCTGAATTTCAACACCACCTTGCTGAAAAACGGCCTCCGCCGATTCGTCCAAAATTCCTCTCCGCGTCCTCCGGGAACTCAGCGTCCTCCGTGATAAATGGAACCTCTCCCCAGGCACGAACGCCCCCCTCATCCCCCATGCCCGGAATCCGAAACCGCCGCCGCCCCAGGCCTTCGCATCAACACGAACCCTGATTCCGCCAAATGCCGCACCAACCGGTCCGCGGTAATCCGCGCCATCGTCTCATCCGCGTGATTGACCCGCTTGCGCCCCTCATAGCGCAACGCGAACGCCAGACTCTCGACGATCTCCTCCACCGAAGCCTCCCGCAACGCCACCATCAACCGCTCCCCCTCAAAAGAACCCATGCAGAAACCAGCGCATATCGCCGCTGATCCCATTCTCGCCATCGCCGCGGCGGAACAGCCAGTAACGATGGCCGTCCTCATCTTCCACCCGGAAGTAATCGCGCACCGAGCGGGTTTCCCCGCCGCGCTTCCACCACTCCCCGGCGATGCGTTCCGGCCCATCGGCGCGGCGGATCCGGTGCCGCACCCGCCGCCAGGTGAATGCCATCGGCGGGTGATCGGGCAGCAGCGCCATCGCTTCCACCGGCTGCGGCGGATCGAGCAGCCGCACCGGCCGCGGCAAATCCGCCGGCCATGTCCCAACAGCCTGATGCCGGGCTTGCACCTGGCGCACCGACCGTTCCGGTACCGCACTGTCCACCGGCGCGACCCGATACACCCTCCTGGGCCCCAACCGATTGGCCAGCCGGTCGATCAACGGCGCGATATCGGGCTCCTCGGTATCCGCCGCCGTCAGCCGCGCCGCCGCCTGCACCGGCACCAGCGCGTCCGCCCGCGGTACCACCAGCCGCATCGCCTCCACGCCCAGACC
>Ga0193726_1001278_pt1 | contig 20505 bp, 20 predicted proteins | sample H2c1metaG_FD_144928 | JGI IMG/M metagenome (GOLD analysis project Ga0193726, IMG submission 144928) | Soil microbial communities from a riparian zone of the East river system, Colorado, United States - H2c1 | ecosystem: Environmental > Terrestrial > Soil > Riparian zone | place: USA: East River... | reverse complement strand
GATGAGTTCTTTTTTCACTGATTCACGATAATCAGACCAGGTCTTAATTTTCTTTGAAGGTGTTATAAAGTTGAAGACCTCAAGAATAGAGTTTGTCGCTTCATCATCTGTCACAACCATAGCTTCTGCTTTTGTTCTTGCCGCGATAGGTGTGATGGCAGGTCTTGGTTTTTCATTTGCAGGATTTTTGAACCCGCTGAAATGTGCAATAATCTTTTTTTCTACTTCGGCAGGATCAACATCTCCTACAACGATTACTGCCATAAGGTCCGGACGATACCATTGTTTATAAAAACGTTCAAGTGTGGCAGGCTTGAATGTTTTCAAAATAGTGTCTTTTCCAATGGGGAGGCGTTCAGCATACCTGGAGCCATTAAAAAGCTTGGGGAAATATTGCCGGAGCATTCTTTCCTGCGCCCCTTTGCTCAGGCGTGATTCTTCCAATACCACACCTCTTTCTTTGTCAATTTCTGTTTTGTCCAATAAATTATTTCCAGCCCAGTCTTCCAAAACCGTAAACCCTTTTTCAACAATAACGGGATCATCACTTGAAATGGGAAGAATATATATCGTTTGATCAAAGCCGGTATTTGCATTCAGATCGGCACCGAATTTCACACCTACTTTTTGCAAATAATCAACGAGTTCGTTCTTGGGAAAATGTTTAGAGCCATTAAAATTCATGTGCTCCATAAAATGCGCAAGACCCTGCTGATCGGGGTCCTCAAGAATGGAACCCGCATTTACAACGAGCCGCAGTTCCATCTTTTTTTCAGGCTTTAAATTTTTTTGAATATAGTAAGTAAGGCCATTGGGCAGTTTGCCTATCTTAACATTTGGGTCAACAGGAATGGGCTGGCTTAAATTAAACTGGGCGAAAGATTTTATCGATAAAATACACAGGAACAAAATCAGGCTACATAGCGGCTTTGTAAAGATCTTCATATAAAAGTTTTGAGGCAGCAAATGTATTTATGATACCTCACTATATAAAATAAATGGCTCCCTTTTACATAAAGGGAGCCCAGACTTTATGAATTCATTAATTATTGATTTGGATTCTCTTTCTGGTCATATTTTTTTTCAGCTTGCTGTGCCTTCTCAAAGTCGAGAACCACTCCATTGATGCAATATCTAAGGCCGGTTGGCGGAGGGCCATCATCAAATACATGGCCCAGGTGAGATTTACACCTGCCGCACGTCACTTCGGTGCGATGCATTCCGAGCGCATTGTCCGGTGTATAAATGATACTTCCTTTGCTAACAGGTTCATAAAAACTTGGCCAGCCACAACCACTTTCAAATTTAGTATCGCTTCTGAATAATGGATTGCCACATACGGCACAATAATAGGTTCCTATTTCGGAAAAATCTTCATATTTACTGCTCCAGGGTCGTTCGGTGCCTTTTTGCCTTGCAATATGATAAACATCTTTCGGAAGGACCTTTTGCCATTCCTCGTCACTCATTTCCAGTTTTGATGGGTCGGTATTTGAATAAAAAGGATTTTTCTTTTCCATGTCGCTCATGATTTTTTTTATTATAATTCCTGGGAGGTGAAACAATTCTATACCACAAATTTACGAGTCTTTTTGTGAAGCAGGTTGTCTGCAAATACGGCGCAGCAGGGGTTTAACAAGTGATTGATTTTCCATATGCTTCCCCAATTTTCTTAAACAACGTTAATAAAAGGGCGATTTAAATTAAATAATCCAGGCTTTTAGTTTGCTGGTACCATGGCGGGGTAATTTATAAATCCAGGACGGTTAGGCTTTGAGTTGGCGGAGCTTTTTTATTTAGTTTTGATAATAATGCATAAAAGGAAATTAACGAAAGAACAGGCTTTGCAAAAATTGAGACATTACTGCAGCTACCAGGAACGGTGCCAGAGCGAAGTAAAAATTAAATTATATGATCTTGGAATAAATAAAAACGAGTACGATGAAATGATCAGGGAATTGGTAAAAGAAGAATATCTTAATGAGGAAAGGTTTGCCAGGGCTTTTGCAGTTGGGAAATTAAAAATAAAAGAATGGGGAAGAAAAAAAATTCAATTTGCTCTGAAAGAAAAGATGGTTAAGGCTGATTCCATTCAAAAAGCGATCGAACAAATTATAGAAGAAGATTACCTGGCCATTTTACAGAAACTTGCCAGGGAAAAGTTTACATCATTAAATTCCGAACAAGTTATGGTTCGTAAAAAGAAAACCATGGAATATTTATTGCAGCGTGGCTTTGAATTTGACCTTGTCAGAACGACTGTCGAGAGCATAAGTAATTAAATTTGCAAAATGAATTCACTAACGATTACCGGGATCCAGACAAAACTTAATTGGGAAGATAAAAAAGCAAATCTTGAGATGCTTGGTGAAAAGATATCTTCGATTTCCCACCCAACAGAAATTGTGGTACTCCCGGAAATGTTTAGCACAGGATTTAGTATGAACCCCGAGCAATTGGCTGAAACGATGGAGGGAGAAACGGTACAGTGGATGAAAAAAATTGCAGCCACTAAAAAGATCATTTTGACGGGAAGTGTGATCATTAAGGAAGAACAAAAGCCCGGCCCTCCTTTGACAAGGTACTACAACCGCCTGGTTTGGATGTTACCTGACGGGGAGTTTGGGTACTATGACAAACGACATTTGTTTGCTTATGGGGAAGAGGATAGCCATTATAGTGCAGGATCAAAAAGATTGATCGCAGCCGTGAAAGGGTGGAAAATTAATTTACTTGTTTGCTATGATCTGCGCTACCCGGTATGGAGCAGGCAAGAGCTCGGTCTCAGATCTGCAGATGGTGTCCCTTCCCTGGAATATGATCTATTGGTGTATGTTGCCAATTGGCCTGAAAGAAGAAATATTGCCTGGAAGACCTTGCTTCGGGCAAGGGCGATCGAAAATCAATGTTATGTAGTTGGAGTAAATCGCATAGGGGAAGATGGAAATAAAATATACCATAGTGGTGACAGCATGGTGATCGATCCATTGGGTGAAATCCTTTATCACAAGGTAGATGAAGAAGATATTTTTACGATCACGCTCGATGGTTTACATCTTGAAAAAATAAGGGAGAAATTTCCTTTTTGGAAAGATGGGGATAGCTTTAAGATAATACCTTAGGAAACAGATAGAAAGGAATGATTATAATAAGATCTGCAGTCATGACTTCTATTGGATCCTGGTTTTTGGCTGCTGTGTTTTATCTAAACGAATTAATTCCATTACTTTTTCCATTTTATAATCTGCATTCCGGCGTATTGCATCAACGGTAGGTTTTACCTCTATTTCCGGCAAAATACCATGGCCTGTTTTAGGTTGGTCCTTATCCATGACCAGGCGAAAGAGGGGAAGACGAAATATCAATTTTGTTTCTGGCAATTTTACATCGGGTATTAACCATGCGGTATTGCCATAGGAGCCACCTCCTGTTTCTTCTCCTACAACAAAAACATTGTCCTGCTTTATAACTGAATTTGTGAACAGGGTTGTTGCAGAAAAAGAATTGCCCCCGATAAGAATATAACTTTTACCATCGAAATGATTATTGTTTTTCGGTTTAAAATAGTGCCTTTCAAAATATCCAAAATGAAAATGACCATCTTTTTTCTTTCGGGTGAAGGCCAGGATGAATAAACGATTGAAAAAATATTTATCAATATAAGAGTGATAATGACTATGGCGATTGATGGCGTAAAGTGTATCACAAACTTTGAATTTTTGGTTTGCCAGGTATTTTGATAACAATGTTGAATTGGTCACACTGCCACCACCATTGCCGCGCATATCGATCACCAGGTAGGGAATATGATTTTTATGGATCGTCTTAAATGATTTGCTGAAAAACCTGGTCAGGCGGTATCCCCTGCCAAATGAATTGACGTCAAGAAAAGCAACCTGGTTGGTAGTATCAATACGGAGAGACCGAACACTTTGAAGGTTCATGTTCTTACGTTCTTTTCTTGTAGGTCTGATAAAACGCCTTATCGCTCTTCGATTAGTGGTGTCTTTTGAGGGATCATAAATGGGCACAACCGTTGAATGTGTAATTCCTGCACTATCGAGATAGTCGATTTCGTATCTATTCCGTGGTCCATAAACACTTGTGTAAAGAGAACCGAAACCACCCCGGTTGCTGAGGGTTTGAAACTTATGCGTTTCATTGTATCCATCCGAAGAAATGAATTTGAAAAGTGTATCCGTAATTTCTTTTATGGTCTTATGGTCAATTGCCTTTATAACGGTTCCTCGCTTTAAAATGGTGTCATTCCTGTTAAGGTTGGCAGCAATTACCGTTGTATCATCCCACAGTTTAAGGCTTAAAGGGAAAAATTTTTCATTTCTTATGGTATCAAGGTAATTCGAGAATTTTCTTGAAGGACGTATGGTTGTATGACCGCAATCCAATTTTGCCAAAACATAACTTAACAACTGCTTAAACTCAGGTTCTGTGAGCGAGTCCTTTATCCGATCCTTTCCCCAGTCAAAGTAATTATTCATACTGTCCTTAGGGGTGTACCAATAAAGCCCCGGATGAGATTCCTTTAAAACATTTTCAAAAATGGTGTAATCTTTTTCAAGCTGGCCCGGGGAATATTTTTTATTGGGGTCAAAAGATGATTTGAAAGTTCCGCATCCTGTTATGATCATTAAAAATAATAGTTGTGCCGGTATCCTATTAATCTTTAAAATTCTTTTCAATCTTGGTTCTTTTATTGTTTTGTAAAGGCATTCCACCCCTGTGCCGAAATAGGATAGGTGCTGCCACCCTTTGTAATAATGATTGTTCCTTCCTGGGCATCTGTCGTATACCCTATCACCCTGATGTCGTTATTTAACGTGATTTTGTCGTAATCATTTTGATTGACTGTAAATAAAAGTTCATAATCTTCACCCCCACTTAAAGCACAGGCGGTTGGATCTATTTGGAATTTATAGGCCGCAGCCCTCATTTCTTCCGCAACAGGTAATTTTTCTTCATAGATCACACAACCAAGATTACTTTGTTTGGTTATATGTAATAATTCTGAACTTAGGCCATCACTGATATCCATCATGGAGGAGGGAATAATATTTTCTTTTTCAAAGAATTCTATAATGTCTTTCCTTGCTTCGGGTTTGAGCATTTTTCCAATGACATAGGTTTCACTTTCAAGATCTGGCTGAACATCGGGGCTTTCCAGGTAGATCTTTTTTTCCCTTTCCAAAAAAAGTAAACCTAAATAGGCTCCCCCCAGGTCGCCACTTACACAGATCAGATCCCCTTTTTGTGCTGTATTTCTCAATACATATTTACCGGGAGCCACTTCACCAATTGCAGTCAGAGAAATAATGAAACCTTTTTGTGATGAGGAAGTGTCTCCCCCTACCAGGTCCACGCCATATTTCTCGCAGGCTGCATAAACACCTTCATAAAATTCATCAATGGCTTCCAGGCTGAAACGGTTGCTGATTGCAATATTCAATATGATTTGAGTTGGTGTTGCATTCATGGCATAAACATCACTCAGGCTCACAATTACCGATTTATAACCCAGGTGTTTAAGGGGAGTATACAACAGGTCGAAATGAATACCTTCAACCAGCATATCCGATGTAATTACGGTCTGCTTTCCAAAATGATCAATAATAGCCGCGTCATCGCCAACTCCCACGATTGACGATGCATTTTGCAATTCAATATTTTTCGTTACATGTTCAATAAGTCCAAACTCCCCCAACGAGGATATTTCAGTACGTTCATTCATATGCTTTTTTAAATAATGCCCGGATTTTATTTAAAGTTTATATAATGATCAGGGTTGTACCCTATTATTGATGACAGCGATCATTTCATCATGTATTTTCCCATTTGTGGCCAGCACATGCGGTTGGTAAGGTGAAAATTTATCACCATTGAAATCCGTCACTTTTCCTCCGGCCTCCTCAACAATCAAATATCCCCCGGCACTGTCCCATGCTTCTAATTTATGTTCATAAAACCCATCAAACCTTCCCGCAGCAACCCAGCAAAGGTCAGTAGCTGCCGATCCTAACCGACGAACGGGAATTCCTTTCCGGATCAATTTTTCAAATATTTGGAGTGGCCCGTTCGGCATGTCCAGGTAAGTATATGGAAAGCCTGTTACCAGGCAGGATGTCGCTATTTCTTTCTTTTCGCTCACTTGTATCTTTTTATCATTTAACAGGGCCCCCTTACCTTTTTCAGCAAAAAATAACTCATTAAGGATAGGATTATACACGGCTGCCAGTATAATTTCCCCTTCATATTCTATGGCTATGGAGACACAACAAAGGGGGATGCCATGAGCAAAATTTACAGTTCCATCAATGGGATCAATGATCCATTTGTACTTTGAATCCTGAACGATCTTCCCCACTTCTTCACTCAAAATATAATGTCCGGGGAATTCTTTGCGGATGACGTCCAAAATGGCCCTTTCAGACGCATGGTCGGCTTCTGTAACAAGGTTATTGATGCCTTCCTTGTTACTAATAGTAAAGCTTTTATTAAAGAATCTGGATAATTCCGCCGCACCGGCTTTTGCAGCATTTATGAGCGTTTCTTGAAGCATGGGCAAAGATAAACTTCGATTTTAGATTGCAGATTTAAGATTTTAGATTTGAACCCCCTTACATGGAGCTTTCAGTCATCATAGTAAATTATAACGTTAAGCATTTTCTTGAGCAATGTCTTTGTTCAGTGCAGAAAGCTATTAAAAATTCGAAAATTGAGGCTGAAATCATTGTTATCGATAACCATTCCCAGGACAATAGTACCGGGTACCTGGCCCCTCATTTTCCCTGTGTGAAACTTATAAGTAATTCTGAGAATCTTGGATTTTCGAAAGCATGCAACCAGGGTTATAAATTAGCAACTGGAAAATATGTCCTGTTTTTAAATCCCGATACGATTATTCCGGAAAATTGCTTTTCTGCCTGCATTTCATTTTTTGACTCGCATGAAGATGCGGGGGCTGTGGGCGTAAAAATGCTCGATGGCCATGGAAGGTTTCTGAAAGAATCAAAGCGTTCATTTCCTTCACCCGCCACATCATTGTTTAAGTTATTTGGCCTTGCCGGGTTATTTCCCGAATCAAAGATCTTTTCCAAATATCACCTCGGGTACCTGGATAAAAATAAAAATCATGAGGTAGATGTATTGGCCGGCGCATTCATGATGGTTCGCCGGAAAATCTTGGATGAATTGAAGGGATTCGATGAAGTATTTTTTATGTATGGTGAAGACATCGATCTGAGTTATCGGATCCAGAATCTTGGGTTTAAGAATTTTTATCTCGCAGAAACTTCAATTCTTCATTTCAAAGGAGAAAGTACCAGGAAGGGAAGTCTCAATTATGTGAGAATGTTTTATAAGGCGATGAGTGTTTTTGTGAGCCGGCACTATGGAGGGGGGAAGGCAAATATTTTTAAATTTTTCATCCACGTGGCTATCTGGTTTCGGGCAATGATGTCGGCCATTGGAAGGTTTATCAAGTGGACCGGTCTTCCTTTTATCGATATCATGCTGATTCTCTTTTCGTTCTGGACCATGAAAAATGTTTGGGCTGAGTTTGTAAAGCATGATACTTTGTATCCAAATAAATTATTGCTGATCTCCTTCCCTGCATTTAGCGTGGTTTACCTGGTAGTTGCTTATTATGCAGGTTTGTATGATAAATGGTACAGGAGATTAGAATTAATTCGTTCCACTTTTATTGCCACATTGGTTTTGCTCGCCGGCTATGCCCTGTTGCCCGAACGTTTTCGTTTTTCGAGGGCCATCGTTTTGTTTGGAGCTGTGTTAGCTTTCATTTTGATAAGCATTGTACGGTGGGTACTTATACAGACAAAAGTTTTGCATAAGGGTGATGAAAAAGAATTTCGCCATACCCTTATCGTGGGATCGGAAAATGAATATCAATATTCAAAAAGATTAATGCAGCAAGCAGACCTTGATGAAAGAATTCTCGGGCGCATTGCGGTAAATGAAGGAGAAAAAGGAGCCGTTGGGTATTGGAATAGATTGAGTGAATTGAGGCCCGGAATAGATTTTAAAGAGATCATTTTTTGTGAAGGCAGTTTATCTTTTAAGGAAATTATAGAGGCGGTCCAGGTTCTTCCAAAGAATATCAGGGTAAAATTTCACGCTTCAGGAAGCCTGGGAATCGTCGGAAGCGATTCAAAAGATACTTCGGGGGAAGCAGTTTCAAAAGAAAATGGCTATAAGATCTCCAATCCATATAATCTTCGGCTAAAGCGCCTGATCGATATTATTGTTTCACTATTTTTTGTGGTCAGTTTTCCGTTTCATTTCATTTTTGTCAAAAAGCCATTGAAATTTTTCAGGAATTGTTTTAATGTCCTTTTTGCAAAACGGACGTGGATAGGGTATACAATAAATGGAAAGCCACTGCCTGTGCTCCGAAAAGGGATCATTAGCTGCAATGGAATTCCGGTCAATACCCTGCAGCAATTACCGGCAGAAAGTTTGCAGATGGTAGATCAGTGGTATGCCAGGGACTATGAGCCGGTTCAGGATCTGAAATTGTTATGGAAAAGCTACAGGTATCTTGGAAGCTGAAGTATAAAAAAGCTTGTTAATACTTTGATTCATGCCGTTTCACTGCAAACCCTACACAACCAAATTTCGTTTATTGTATAGTAAAAATAATCAGGATGAAACTTATCCCAATTCTATTTCTGGCAGTCTTTGCCTTATTTAATTCAGGTTGCAGCATGGCTCAAACCAATAATAAAAAAGGAAAATTTCCCGACCCCCCTGTAGCTGATAGCAAAACGGTTTATCCGATGCAGCTTACCGACGCACAATGGAAAGAAAAATTAACGGCCGACCAGTATCACATCCTGCGCGAAGAAGGTACTGAAAGAGCCTTTTCGGGGAAATATGACCATTTTTACGAAAAAGGGACTTATTATTCGGCTGCTTCACTTCAGCCTCTGTTTAGCTCAGAGACAAAATTCGATTCGGGAACAGGATGGCCAAGTTTCTATGCCGCAATCAATCCCGATGCTGTGCGCCGGGTACTGGACCAGAGTTCCGGCTATTGGGCTGTGGTAGATAGTAAAAGCGGCTCTCATTTGGGTCATGTTTTCGATGATGGCCCTCCGCCAACAGGAAAACGATATTGCATGAATTCGGCAGCACTGATCTTTGTCCCTGAAGGAGGGAAACCACCGACTAGCTCAAAACAATAAAATCTTTTTATGAAAGCATTTCTTGCGACGATAGTTTCGATCATATTTCTTGGAGGATGCGCACAACCTCAAACGGGCCAGTCCAAAATATTTGGAGCCAGCAAAGAAAAACCCTCCCCAAATGAAGCGGTAGCCAATTTTTCCGAAGGTTGTTTCTGGCATACAGAAATAGTTTTTCAAAGCCTGGTTGGAGTACGGGATGCGGTATCAGGATATGCGGGTGGCACCGATACAAATCCAGACTACGAAAAAGTTAGCAGTGGGGAAACGGGGCATGCGGAGACCGTCCAGGTATACTATGATCCCTCAAAGATTTCCTTTGAAACCCTCGTTGATGCATTTTTCGCCAGTCATGATCCAACAGAAGTTAACAGGCAGGGAAATGATGTAGGAACGCAATACCGATCGATCGCTTTTTACAGAAATGAAAAAGAAAAGCAGATCATTGAAGCAGCAATTAAGAAGATAAGTGATGAAAAAAAATACGCTTCAAAAATAGTTACCGAAGTAAAACCTCTTACAAAATTTTATCCCGCAGAAGGTTATCACCAGGAGTATATCTTACATAATCCTGATAATCCATATGTACAGAATGTTTCTATTCCTGATTTTGAAAGATTTAGAAAAGAGTTTAAAGGGAATTTTAAATCATAAGAATCAGCAAGGCGGCAGGTGATATATAATTAATACAAATTCTTCTCCAGCTCCTATTTAATGGTTTCAATCAATACTGGCAGTAAAATTGATATTTTATTACCAGTAATTTTTTTGTCATTTAAATAAAAGGATGTGAAACCAATAGTATTGTTAGTAGCTGCTGCTTTTTTTACTACGGCATGCAACAATGCAGGAAATAGTACAAAGACAGTGGAAAGCAATGCAACGAAAGATAATACCAATATGTATGATACCGGGGTGGGGAGCAGCGCAACAGATACCAGCCACCGTATAGACACTTCCTTAATACCAAATAAAATGCAGGATACAGCTATAAAAAAATAATGTCATGAAAATAGTAATAAGTATAATTGGAATCCTGGTAATGGCTTCCTGCAATAATGGTGGAAATTCTACAAAAAACTCAGATAGTACAGCCATTAATACAAAGACAAATAATCCCGCTGACGGTGGGCCAAATAATGGTCTTGGAGATACCACCACATACAATCGGTCCAATGATACAGTGACCCATGATACAATTCCAAAAAAATAATAATTGGATCGGAATGAACGGAAATGAATTTTTTTGTCATTTAAAAATGGGCAATAGGATCAGGCGTGGCGTCAGGATCATTCTTTGCCTTTCCGTCTACAGTTATATTTCTTCCTTTTAGCAATAGTAAACCTGCCATGTGAGGGGCTGCCATCGAGGTTCCGCTCATATAAGCATACTTCCCATTGAGATAAGTTGATAAAATATGAACGCCTGGAGCCGCATAATCAACAACATCATTTCCGAAATCTGAAAAACTTGCAAAATTATCAAGACTATCAATGGCAGAGACCGTAAAAATGTTTGTACCGTTTGCTCTCCCGGGTGAAAAATTTCTCGCGGGCTCACTGTCGTTTCCTGCAGCAATGGCAATATAGATTCCCCTGGCAGCTGTGTTCTGAACCTGCTGATCCAGTATTGTTGAAATACTATCTTCACCCAAACTCAAATTCACGACATCTCCTGCATGTCCATTGGTATTAACATAGCCCAATGCCTGGATGATTGAAGATAAAAGCCCGCTGCCATTTTTATCTAAAACTCTTAATGAGACCAGGGTGGCACCGGACGCAACGCCAAGCACGCCAAACTCATTATTTTTTGCACCAATAATTCCTGCTACGTGTGTGCCATGACCATTCTCATCATCTGCAGATGTAACTCCATTGAGAAATGATTTGCTCCTCGTTTGATCTACAGTCAGATCAGGATGCGCAAAATCGATCCCTGTATCAATTACCCATGCAGTTTTACCGGTGCCGTCCCCATACCCTGTACGTTTTATGTTCCAGGTAAGAAGGCTGGGTTCAGCAACGGTAAAGCAAGTGCTTAGCGCTACGATCCTGTCCGGTTCAATGGCATCTATGTCGGGATCCTTTTTTAATTTGGAAACTTCCTCAGTGGAGAGGTGGGCAACAAATCCACCAGGCTCTCCCTGGAAACTTTTTTCGATTGCAGTAGAACTTATGTTATTCCTTTGAAGAACATCCTGGCTCGCCTTTGATATCCGGTCAGTTGAAATAGTTCGGGCATCGAGAGAAGTAGGTTTATACACCACAATATATTCCCCTTCAACAATATTTCCATCGTTGATACTTTTTTGATCGACACAGTTATCAGGAGAGGCCGTCTTTGAAGTATTTTGTTCTTTTTTACAGCTGATGATCAATCCGCAGGTCACAATAAGACCAATAGTTTTCCTTAGATGCATGGTATAGATTTAATCTCTTCATAACGCATTTTCTGTGCCCCGTGATAGATAAAAAAACCGGGTTTAACAGGGTTTTAGGAGTAAAGTGTAATTGATAATGCAGGTACAAAAAATCCAAATTACTTTAGCTTTGTAAAATCGCCACCTTAGCTCAGTTGGTTAGAGCAGCTGTTTCGTAAATAGCAGGTCGAGAGTTCGAATCTCTTGGGTGGCTCAGTTGGGCTGAACAAGAAGATATATAAAATTTCTTACTGATAAATTATCTCTGGAATATTTTCCAGGCTGGAAATCAATTCTTGATTTTCTTTTTACAATTTCTATCCCATGCTTTGGCACCGTCTTTGAAAAATATAAGGTGTCAAAAATAAAAACAATGAAAAAGATCATTTTAACAGGCGCAATCCTTTTTGGATTTGTCGTTTCGTCGCAAAAAACACAAGCGCAGCTTAGGGTAGGGTTAAATATAAATATTGGATCACAACCGGTTTGGGGACCTGTTGGATACGATTACGCCGGGTATTATTATTTGCCGGACATTGATGTGTATTATAACGTACCCCGTCATCAATTCGTTTATTTATCAAATAATCAGTGGGTCTTTTCGGGTGCTCTTCCGCCGCGATATCGTGGATATGATTTGTACTCCGGTTATAAAGTAGTTCTCAATGAACCTAGGCCTTATCTCCACGGTGATATTTATAGATCAAGGTATGCACCGTACAGGGGCCGTCACGACCAGGTTATCATTCGTAATAGTCATGATTCGAGATATCATCATGACAATGGCAATCATTACGGCTGGCATAGACATGGAAATGAAAGGAATTCTGATCGTCACCATCACAGGCATTGATCTTTAAATGCTTTTCATTTTTGTAAAGGCCACTTTCTGTGGTCTTTATTATTTAAAGGGAGGCTTAATTTATATCGGTACTCCTATTTTTGCAATATGAAATTGTCTCATCTTTCGGAAACGCTGATCGGCTCTGAGATTGTCAAGCTTGGAGGAGAGATCCGCGAAAAAATTCGCCAGGGTCAGCGCATTTATAATTTTACAGTCGGTGATTTTGACCCCTCCGTTTTTCCTATTCCCAAAGAGTTAGAAAACGAGATCATTAACGCGTATAAGAATCATTTTACAAATTATCCTGCTGCCGAGGGGAATCTGGATCTAAGAGAGGCCATTTCTGTTTTCATAAAGGAAATGGAAGGTCTTGATTATGGGCTGGATGAGATATTGGTAGCTTCCGGTGGGCGCCCCCTGATCTATGCCGTGTTCCTTGCCATTTGTGATGAAGGAGATAAAATTATTTATGCCGTCCCCTCATGGAACAATAACCACTATACGCATTTTGTGAAAGGCGAACATATTGTGGTGGAAGCAAAAGCAGAAAATAATTTTATGCCTGTTGCGGAAGATATGCGGCCATTCATTAAAGAGGCAACACTTATTTCATTATGTTCCCCGCAGAACCCCACAGGAACTACGTTTGGCAAACCAGAACTTGAAGCTATTTGTGACCTGGTGATTGAAGAAAATCTACGTCGTGGTGACGGCCAAAAAAAATTATACCTCATGTATGATCAAATGTATTGGCACCTGACGTACGGAAAGATAAAGCATTATGACCCTGTGAATTTGCGCCCGTCCATGCGCGACTTTACCATCTACATTGATGCAATAAGCAAAGTTTTTGCTTCCACCGGTGTGCGGGTAGGATGGAGCATGGGGCCTTCAATAGTGATGTCAAAGATGAAGGCCATCCTCACTCATGTCGGTGCATGGGCGCCAATGGCTGAACAAAAAGCTGTCACAAAGTTTCTGCCTCAACATGGTGCAATAAAAGGGTTCCTCACAACATTCAGGTCTGAGATTGAAGAGCGCCTTCGGGCTATTCACAAAGGGTTTAGTCAATTAAAGGCTGAGGGCTTTGGAGTAGATTCCATTGCACCTGAAGCTGCAATTTACCTAACCGTAAAATTTGATCTTGCAGGTAAAAAAACGGGAGATGGAACCCCATTAAAAACTCAGGCCGATGTAACTGCGTATTTACTAAATGAAGCGAGCCTGGCTGTTGTTCCATTTTATGCTTTCGGTGCCACTCATAGCTCACCATGGTACAGGCTTAGTGTTGGTACCTGTAAAAAAGAAGAGATTCCTGAAATGCTTTCAAAACTTAGAGAAGCTTTGCAAAAATTAAGATAAGTCTTGCTGGCGGATGCTGAAGCTTCGAGCTGCGAGTTTTGAGCTTCGAGACATCCACCCGCAGCTTTCATCTTGAAGCTTATGCTCGCAGCTCGTTTCTAACTCATTGTTTTTCACAATAATTTTATAGCAAGACCTTTAAGGTATTTCAAATCACCTGTTTAAACCTTAAAAAAAGAGGGCTAAATCGGCTGAATTAAATAAAAAACCCGATTTTCAGGCAAGGTTAAAAACCATTTTAATTTTATCTTTGTTTTTGGATAAAATTCTGGGTCATGCATTTTCAAAAGATACATAATAAGGGACAGGCACGTTTGTTTAAGAGCCATTACCTGGAGGTTTTTACCAAAACACATCCTTTGGTAATCTGGGGTATTTATTTGCCCGTTATTGTTGCTCTTTTATACTACAGTGCAGATACTTTGGGGTTTATACCTTCACGTATCATTTTAACATTTATTGCTGGTATGTTCTTCTGGACCTTTTTTGAATACCTCATGCACCGCTTTGTTTTTCATTTTATAGCTGAGAGCCCCCGCGCACAAAAATTTATTTATATACTTCATGGCAATCATCATGAATATCCAAGGGACAGGGAACGGCTTTTCATGCCTCCCGTTCCCAGCCTGATCCTGGCCACTGCGATTTTTTCACTTATGTATATTGGGATGGGATGGAACGTTGCTATGTTTTTCCCAGGATTTCTTTTAGGATACCTCATGTATGGAACCATGCACTATGCTATTCATGCCTGGAACCCACCTTATAAATGGATGAAACCACTCTGGCGCAATCATCATTTGCATCACTACAAGAATGAGCACAAAGGTTTCGGGGTCAGCATCACTTTATGGGATCATGTATTCGGAACTATGTTCGATTTGAAGCATGAAAAAGAGGATAAAGAAAAAGTGAGCGAACTGATTTTTGACAAGAAATAATTCCGGCGCTATTCATTCCCCTACAAGTATTTAATCCGGCAAAAGGATTGTTCCACCTGCCTTCGCATCATTCACCATTTTTCATTTTCGGGAATGTCGCTATTTGATTTGAATTGTTCCTTTGTTTTTATTTTCTGTAGTTGCCTCTCAATGATCATTTCCGCCACGATCATTCCCCCATTTAAATTTTGTTGGTTCAATTTTTCCTTTAATGCCTTTTCAGATACATCAATCTTATAAAGTAAGCGGAGCAATTTGTTAAAGTCATGATTGATCAAATCATTTAAGTATTCAGCCAGAATATTTTTTAATTCTTCAGAAGATTTTTCCAATGGCAGGTCTATCTCCAGGCTTTGTGATAATTGATAAATTATTTCAGGATCCTCTTTATCCATTTGATCAAAATTTTTCCATGCTGCCGATACTAAACAAAGCGAAATCATACCTGGCCGGATCTTTTTTATCGAGTTTTCTTAATTCATTGGTTAGCTCCAGGGCTGCCAGCCAGTCGGTTTGTTTTCTTTTCAAAAGCCCCAATCGCCTTGCTACTCTTGCCACATGCACATCTACCGGGCATATCAATTGAGAAGGTGAGATTTTTTTCCAAAGACCAAAGTCAACACCCCTTTTATCCCGGCGCACCATCCATCGTAAAAACATATTCAAACGTTTGCAGGCGCTTTTTTGCAAAGGAGATGAGATATGTTTCTCTGTTCTTTTAAGATGATCAAAGGAAAAAAAATATTTTCTAAATCCATTCAATGCAGCTTCTATATTTTCTTCCTTTTTGGTCATCCACATGCTAAAGGCCGTTTCCAGGGTATCGGAGGACCTGAAGTGGTGACGAAGGAATTCAATAAAATAAAAAAGATCATCCTCATGAAATGTTCTATGCCTGAATCCCTTTAATTTTTTTAATTTGTCAGCATCATAATTCAAACAAAATTCATGGGGCGACATCTCCATTCGCTGCATTAATTCACTTGTTTTATTTATAATCGTGGTGCGGTTTCCCCAGGAAAATATTGCCGCAAAGAACCCGGCTATCTCGATATCCTGTTTTTTTGAAAAGGAATGTGGAATGCTGATCGGATCATGTTGAATAAAAAAAGGCTGATTATATTCATCAACCTTTTTATTTAAGAATTCTATAAGATCCCCTGCTTTCATGCAGGTAAAAGTATAACATTCCTCAAGGGTACTAAATAGGATTTCTGCCACCGCCGATAAGACGCAATAAGATCGCAATTACAGCCAGTACCAATAATACATGAATGATACTACCCGCTGAAAAAACAAAGAATCCAAGTATCCATCCAATGATCAATATAACAGCAATGATATATAGTAAACTACTCATAAAATTGTTTTGCTGTAATAAAACAATAGCTATACCAAAAGCCACTTCCGGATGTATAAATATGAAGAAATAAAAAGAAGAATGAATTCGTTACAAGCTGTTAGATTTCCAGTGCTTTTCCCAGATCATCCACCAGGTCATCCACATCTTCGATACCTACACTCAAACGGATCAAAGAGTCCGTGAGCCCGTTTTTTATTCTTTCCTCCCTCGGTATAGAAGCATGCGTCATAGAAGCGGGGTGATTAATAAGGGATTCGACGCCACCAAGGCTTTCTGCCAACGCAAAAAGTTTTGTTGCAGACATTAATTTCCTTGCGGCCTCTTCACTTTCATCCTTAAGCGTAAAGCTTATCATTCCTCCGAATCCTCGCATTTGTTTTTTGGCTATTTGATAACCAGCATGATCCTCAAATCCGCACCAGTAAACAATTCCGACTTTTTTATGCTCCCGCAGATAGTGAGCAATCTTTTCCCCATTTTCACAATGGCGCTGCATCCGTACATGAAGTGTTTTTATACCGCGCAAAACAAGGAAACAATCCATGGGGCCTGGAACGGCACCACAACTTTTTTGAATGAAATATAATTTTTCACGCAACCCGGCATCATTCATTACCAATGCCCCCTGTATTACATCACTGTGGCCTCCAAGGTATTTTGTAGACGAGTGCATCACGATATCAGCACCAAGGTCAAGCGGATTCTGCAAATAAGGAGATGCAAACGTATTATCAACGCAAAGAAGCAGGTTATTTTTTTTTGCGATCGCTGCCATGGCAGTGATGTCAGTGATATTGATCAGGGGATTTGTAGGTGTTTCAACCCAGATAAGTTTTGTATTCTTATTGATGTATGAACGAACATTTTCTGCATTCGTCATATCGACATAATGAAATACGAGCCCGAACTTTTCAAATATTTTCGTAAACAATCGATAGGTTCCCCCATACATATCATTGCCGGCGATGATTTCATCACCTGGCTGTAAGAGTTTTATCACGGCGTCTGTAGCAGCAACCCCACTGCTGAATGCCAATCCATAGTTCCCATTTTCGATGATGGCCAATGCTTCTTCCAATGCTTTTCTCGTTGGATTTTGGGAGCGTGCATATTCAAATCCCTTGTTTACACCTGGCGCGGACTGGACGTAGGTAGAAGTTTGATAGATCGGGGTCATGATCGCACCGGTTGATGGATCTGGTTCTGCACCTGCATGAATAAATTTTGTTCCCTGCTTCATATTTTATAATTGGAATGCAAAGATGAGAAATATCATTAATAGATTTTGTTAAGGATGAGCTGATCCAGGTTCCTGTTTTACTTCAAGCTTTACCCCTTCCCGAACATTTTCCCTAACTGGTCCATCTTAAATTCTAAATAAGTGGGTTTTCCATCAGGTGAGGTGTTACTTTGGTGGCAATTAAAAAGATCGTTTACGAGTGCCTTTAATTCTTTTTCTACCAGGCGCTGGCCAGGTTTTATAGCCTGTTGCTTTGCCAGGGAGCAGACTAATTTTTCTCTTTTTGAGAATTTAAGATCACTTGAGAAATGTTTGTATTGCTCCAGTAATTTTTCCAATACCATTTTTTCATTTCCCTGTTCTACATCGGCAGGGGTACCTTGAATCACAAAGGTATTTTTACCAAATGGCTCGATCATGTATCCCAATTGATGCAGGTCACCTGTCAGCTCCTCTAACAGAACTGAATCGGAAGGCGCTAACTCCAGGGTAACCGGAAACATCGTGCGTTGTGTTGGAATGGCTTTCCCTTGCATCGCTTCACTCAATTTTTCATACAGTACCCTTTCATGTGCAGCCTGCTGATTGATCAAAATAAAACCACTTTCAGTTTCAGCCAGGATAAATTGATTATGCAGTTGGATCAGTGATTCGGTAAATGCTGAACGATGGGTGGAGAGCTGCCCCTGCTCGTTTGGAACAACTGTTTCCATGTTTGTCACTTCTGATCTTTCTTCACCGGGGCCATCGGCCTTTTTAACTTCAAAGAAATCTTTCCAGTTTCTTAACTCGCCTTTCCTGGTCGACTCAATAAAATGCGCCTGGTGCTTTTCAGTAAATGCTTTATAAATCGAAGTTGAGGCAGCTGCAAATTTTTTCTCTTCTGTAAAAGGTTGTTGAATAGAGGGCAGTTGCTGTATTGAAGAATCGAGATCAAAATCAAGGGCAGGTGTTATGCTGAATTGCGCTAGGGCATGTTTAATGCCAGCCTGTACAAAAGCGTATACAATCTTTTCGTCTTCAAATTTTATTTCCTGTTTAGTAGGATGCACATTTACATCTACCTGGGTTGGCTCAAGGTCAATAAATAAAACATACAGGGGAAAGCTGTCGCGGGGGATCATTTGCTGGTAAGCGCTCATTACAGCATGGTTCAGGTAGGCGCTCTTGATAAATCGATTATTTACGAAAAAATATTGATCACCCCTTGTTTTCTTTGCAGTCTCTGGCTTGCCTACGAAGCCATAAATATTCATATAATCAGTTTCTTCCTTTAAAGAAACCAACTTTGAATTATACGTATTTCCGAGAAGCTGTAGGATTCGTTGTTTCAAACTCCCGGATTCAAGATGAAAGATTTGCTGTCCATTTGCTGTAAGTGAAAAGAAAATATGCGGGAATGAAAGAGCAACTCTTGTAAATTCTTCAACAATATGCCTCATTTCAGCAGCATTGCTTTTCAGAAAATTTCTTCGGGCAGGCACGTTGAAAAATAAATTTTTCATGGCAATGCTGGTGCCCCTGGACATAGCAATAGGTTCCTGCTTTTTTACAAGACTATTTTCAATTTCAATGTAAGTGCCTGTTTCTTCTTCCTCTTTTTTGGATTTTAGCTCTACCTGTGAAACGGCTGCGATCGAAGCGAGCGCTTCTCCACGAAAACCCATCGTGCGAATATGAAAAAGATCTTCAATAGTTTCAATTTTTGAGGTAGCATGCCTTTCAAAACTCATCCGGGCATCCGTTTCACTCATGCCGCTTCCATTATCAATTACCTGGACAAGCGCCTTCCCTGAATCAAGGAGGATGAGTTTTATTTCATCGGCTCCCGCATCTACGGCATTTTCCAAAAGCTCTTTCACAGCGCTGGCGGGCCGCTGGATCACTTCTCCCGCTGCGATCTGGTTGGCAATATTGTCCGGAAGTAATAAGATTTTATCAGGCAAAATTCATCTCTCCAGAACCAAAAATAAGTGATTTGATGGCATCCGATAAGAATCGTTTTTCCAGCTTTTGAATCAGGATATAATGATCTGCACGAGATAATATCGAGGGATCTTTCCCGTTATAGTATTCAATTTGAAACGTGATGATGAAAAGGCGCATAAGGGTATACACCGTATTCTGTTTTCTTTTAATAGCAGGTTCTTCCTGTAAGAAAGCGATCCAGTCTGCTATTGATTATGGAATGAATGCACCAGCTACGGAAGAGACCATTAAATATACTATTCCTGCCGGCCAGCATTACGCTGATCAAAATGGATTTCAAACTGTAGCCTACAACGAATTAAAATTTAACGTAAAGTTTGATAGCTCTGCAATTTACAAGGCTGTCGATCCTGCAAACCAGGAGGACATAAATAAACTTTATGGGTTTTCTGATAATAATGCGAATCACGAGCAGTTCAGTGCGAGGTTTGGATGGAATTGGGCAAGAGGAGCTTTGAGATTGTACGCTTACGTATATAATAGCGGCGAAAGATCTTTCGTTGAAATTACTTCTATTCAAATCGGGTCCGAATATACCTGTTCGATAAAAGTTTCGGGTGACCACTATATTTTTAACGCAAATAATAAAACCATTGAAATGGGCCGCGGCAGTCAAACTTCAAAAGGCTCAGGCTATAGATTGTATCCTTATTTTGGAGGTGACGAAACTGCGCCTCACGAGATTGATATCTGGATAAAAGAACTTTCTCAAAATTGAAATACAAATCCAAAAATTTCTGATTTCTGATTTTTTGATTTCTGATTTCTCACAGCTCGTAGCTCAAGGCTCGCAGCTCATAACTTGTATTGACTCTGAACTTGTATTGACTCCGAACTCTGAACTCGCAACTCGTCTCTCGCTCACGGCTTGCAGCTCGAAGCTTTCTCGTAACTTGGCGCATCAAGTTTCCTGTATGAAAAATCTTTGCTTTTCTTTTTTGTTATCCATTCTATTTACTATTTCATATGCCCAAACCAAAGGTGTCCTGGCAGAAAATTTCTGGGTAGACAGTGTATTTAACTCCATGAGCAAAGAAGAACGCATCGGTCAACTCATGATCATTAGAGCTCTTCCCAATGACACAGGCATCATAAAAACTGTGGACCTTATAAAAAAATTCAATC
>Ga0193726_1001277_pt1 | contig 20527 bp, 17 predicted proteins | sample H2c1metaG_FD_144928 | JGI IMG/M metagenome (GOLD analysis project Ga0193726, IMG submission 144928) | Soil microbial communities from a riparian zone of the East river system, Colorado, United States - H2c1 | ecosystem: Environmental > Terrestrial > Soil > Riparian zone | place: USA: East River... | reverse complement strand
CGAGACCGGTTTTGCGGTCTCCGAGGACGCGTTGCGTCAGGGCCGCGTCGATGCCGTCAACATGAACCAGCCCTTTGCCGCGCGCGCGGAAGCCAAGGGCGGCACGCGAAAGCTGTTCTCACTGTCCGAGGAGATGCCGAACATCGTCCATATTCTCGAAGCGTGCCGCGCCGATTTCGTCGACAAGAATCCCGAACTGGTGAAGGCCTATGTCCGCGACATCACCTTGGGCATGAAGAAGGCGCTGGCCGATCGCGCCGAGACTCTCAAGGTGGTGTCCGAACAGTTGAAGGCGCCGGTGCCGGTTCTGGACACCTATCTGCTCAAGGACAATGATTTCGGCCGCGATCCCGGTGCCGCACCGAACTTCGAAGCGATCCAGAAGATGCTCGACATCTATGCCGCGACCGGAATGCTGCCGAAGATGGACGTGGCGCAGTTCAAGCATCCGACCATCGTCGCGCCGCTTCAGTAGGAGGCCCGGCGTTCGCCGGGACGGCATACAGAAAAGCGAATCGCATGAAAAAATGGCGATCACGGGTGACGACCGACGGTCTCGATCGCGCACCGCACCGCGCGTTCATGCGGGCGATGGGGCTCGACGACGAGGCCATCGCGAAGCCGATGATCGGTGTGGTCAGCATGAAGGGCGAACAGACGCCCTGCAACATGACCCACGATTTTCAGGTCGATGCCGCCAAGACCGGAATCTCGGAGGCCGGCGGCACGTCGCGCGAATTCTCCACTATTTCGGTCTCCGACGGCATCAGCATGAACCATGAGGGCATGAAGTTCTCGCTGCTGTCGCGTGAGCTGATTGCCGACTCCATCGAGGCGGTCATGCACGGTCTGGCCTATGACGCGCTGATCGGCTTCGGCGGCTGCGACAAGACGCTTCCCGGCGTCATGATGGGGATGGTCCGCTGCAACGTGCCGTCGATCTTCATCTATGGCGGCAGCGCGCTTCCGGGCCGGCTGGATGGGCGAACGCTCACGGTGCTGGATTCCTACGAGGCCGTCGGCGGCTTCATGACCGGCGAGATCGATGCGACGACGCTGGCTGCGATCGAACGCAATTGCCTGCCGACCATCGGCGCCTGCGCCGGGCAATTCACCGCCAACACCATGGCGATGGTCTCGGAGGCGATGGGGTTGACCATTCCGAACGTCTCGATGATCCCCGGCGTCTATGCCGAGCGCGCGCAAGCCGCACGCCGGGCTGGGCGGCTGGTGATGGAAATGCTGCGGCGGGGCGGACCGTTACCGCGTGAGCTGGTGACGCGAAAATCGCTGGAAAATGGCGCCGCGATCGTGGCTGCCACCGGCGGTTCGACCAACGCCGCGCTGCACCTGCCGGCCATCGCCAACGAGGCCGGAATCCGCTTCAGCATCGACGACGTCGGCGAGGTTTTTGCACGTACGCCGCTGATCGGTAATTTGCGTCCCGGCGGAAAGTATACCGCCAAGGATGTCTACGACATCGGCGGCACCGCTGTCGTGATCCGCGCGCTGATCGAAAGCGGTCATATCGATGGCGGATGCCTCACCATCACCGGCAGGACGATGGCGGAGGAATATGGCGGGGCGAACAAGCCCGACGGCGAGGTGATTTATCACACGAGCAAGCCGATCATGCCCGATGGCGGCGTCGCCGTGCTCAAGGGCAATCTCTGTCCCGATGGCGCGGTCCTGAAAGTCGCCGGTTTGAAGAAGCTGTCGTTCGAAGGCAGCGCGCGGGTCTTCGAAGACGAGGAGGCCTGCGTCGCGGCCGTCCGCGCCCGCAACTATGGCGAAGGCGACGTGCTCATCATCCGCAACGAAGGCCCGGTCGGTGGGCCGGGCATGCGGGAGATGCTGGGCGTGACCGCGCTGATCTATGGCCAGGGGATGGGTGAGAAGGTCGCGCTCGTTACCGACGGCAGGTTCTCGGGCGCCACACGTGGCATGTGCATCGGTTATGTGTCGCCGGAATCTTTTATTGGCGGTCCGCTCGCTTTGGTCAGGGAAGGCGACCGCATCCGGATCGACGCAAGCGCGCGCAGCATGGATCTGCTGATCGACGACGCCGAATTCGCTGCCCGGCGCAATGCATGGACGCCGTCGCCGCCGCGCCACCGTGCCGGCGCGCTGTATAAATATGCCAAGCTGGTCGGGCAGGCGCCGGGCGGCGCCGTCACCCATCCGGGGGCTGCGGACTGGCCGTGGTTCGATCCGGTTTGACCTCTCGCGGTGGCCGCCAAACAGGAGCGCAATGAGGCTTGCGTTTCGCCACCAACGTGAGAACACTCGCATCCAATTGCATGCGGAAAACCGCAGCACAGACCAGGGGAGAATACGCCATGAAGGACTTGAGCCGCCGCGATCTGTTGGCCGGTGCAGCCACAATCGGTGCAGCGTCTGCGCTGCCGCAGCTTTCATCATCAGCGGCGCACGCCGCCGTGCCGCCATCCGGCGCGCAGGCGCCCGGCTTCTATCGCTACAAGGTCGGCGCTTACGAATGCACCTCGATCAACGACGGCGCGCGCTCGTTCCCGATGCCCGACACCTTCGTGAAAAACGTCCCGAAGGAAGAGGCGCTGGCGGCTGCGGAAGCTGCCTACATGCCGAAGGGCATGGTGACGGTGCCGTTTAATCCGCAACTCATCAACACCGGCAGCAAGCTCATACTGATCGACTGCGGCAACGGCATTGCCGCCTTCGAGCCGACCAAGGGTGCGGTCGGCCGCACCCTGCAAAATCTCGCCGCCGCCGGTATCGACCCGAAGAGCATCGATGTGGTGCTGATGTCGCATCTGCATCCCGATCATACCAACGGCATCCGCGCCGCCGACGGCTCGATGGCGTTTCCGAACGCGGAGATCATGGTACCGTCGAAGGACTGGGAATTCTGGACCAGCGACGAGAACGCCGCCAAGGCCCAGTCCAACGAGATGATGAAAAACTATTTTGCGAATGTGAAGAAGATCTACGCCGGCATCGAGTCCAAGGTGACGAAATACGACTGGGGCAAGGAAGTCGCGCCCGGCATCACCTCGATCGAGGCTCCGGGCCATACGCCGGGGCACACCGCCTTCGCAATCGCGTCCGGTAATTCAAAAATTCTGGTGCAGTCCGACGTCACCAACATTCCGGAATTCTTCCTGCGCAATCCGGACTGGCATGTGGCCTACGACGTCGATCCGGTGCGGGCGCAGGCCACCCGCCACAAGTTCTACGACATGGCGTCGGCCGAGAAGGCGCTGGTGGTGGGCTTCCACTTCACATTCCCCTCGATCGGTCATGTGGAGAAAGACGGCACCAAATACCGGTTGGTTCCGATTGCCTGGAATCCGGTGATCTGATCCGCCGCCGCGGCATTTGACAGGGCTATGTGGCGCGTTTCCCGGTCGAGCGGGAGACGGCTCATCGCTGACGCTGGACCATAAGCCTCGGGGAGCCACCACGACCGGCCGGCCTGTCGCCGAAAGGCAACACGCGCGTGCAATCATTTCAAAGGATTATCAATCCCGATTGTCATTGTGTCGGCGCTCCGCTCTACTTCTACTTTGAATTGAACATTGCGCGGGGAATGGCAATGTCATTTTTTATTCGTTTTGGCGGCGCCATTTGGCCCGCGGTTGTATTTGGCGTCCTGGGCGGATGCGGTACGTACGTGCCCGAAATTCAGGAATTTCCTGCTCCCTCGGGTGCGCTTCTCGTCAAGGAAATCGTCAGAAACGTCCATTGCGAGGTGAAAAGAGCGGTAACCTCCGTGATCGAAAAGGACAAGGAACTGGCCTCAATAAATGGCCGCCGCCTGGCACCTTGGCTGGATAAGTGGGGCGTACAGATCCAGCTGACGCTGCAGATCGACGAGAAAAGTTCGGTCAATCCGAATTTGAGCTACACCCCCAATCCGGTCTCCGCGCTGTTTACCCTTGGCGCCGGGGGATCGATCTCATCGCAGGCTACGAGGATCGACATACTGCATTCATTTTACACCGTGCAGGACCTTGTCAGGCTTCCGAAAAACTGCGCTCCCGCCGATCCGGCTCAGGGGTCTTTCCTCCTGGAGAGCGATCTGAAGCTTCGCCAATGGCTGGCCGATACCGTCCTTTCATCCTCGACTGGCGACATCAATGTTCCTACCAAGCTGGACGATAGTCCAATCAAGGACGGGGTCATCTCACACGAGGTGAAATTTGAGGTCGACTCCGCCGGAGCGCTAACGCCTTCATGGAAACTCACCCAGGTCTCCATCAATTCGGATGCGCCGTTCTTGTCGGCGAGCCGGAATCGAATCCACGACCTGATCATCACGCTGGGACCGACGAGCCAATCACCGTTGACAGGCAAATGGGTACCCGGCGCCGCCGCCGCGAATTCCGCTTTGTCATCGTCGATAGGATTGGCCGTTACCAATGGCGTGAGGAACGGTATCCGGCCGTAAAACTAGAACCGATCATTTGCATTTAAGATCCGTCCCAGAAACAGCGAGGTTTGGTCATGGCAAAGAAGGCAAGCAAGGCAAAGGCGGCGAAAACAAAAGCGAAGAAAACGAAAGCGAAGAAAACGTTTCGAAAAACGGCAAAAAAAGCAACCCGAAATGTTGCGCGTAAAGCCAAACGCCCCGGAGTTCGGGGTCAAATGGCGCGGGCGACAATGAGCGCGCGCCCATTTCAAGTGACGCAAAGCGACAGGGACGGCTTTTTCATTATTTGCTACAACAATCCGGCGACCGGCAACTTTGACCTCAATTGCCGAGAGATATCAGCGGCCGAACTAAACGCACTTCGCGCAGGCGGCTGAAAACACCGGCGGGGCCGTGCGTGATTGACGCGTGTTGAGGACTTGCGTTCCTGCCGTAACCTGAGAAAACTCCCGGCCGCATTCGGCGCCCAGCCGGATCACGGGAGGCTTAAGATGAGCGTCGAAACCAAAACCGGACTTCAACTCCGCTCGCTGATCAAAAAAACCGGCGAACTCGAACTGTCGCTGGCCGACGTCACCATTCCCGAACCGGGTGCCGATGAAATCCTGGTCCGGGTCGAGGGCTCGCCGATCAATCCGTCCGACCTCGGATTGCTTGTCGGGGCTGCGGATATGACGACCGCTAAAATGTCCGGCACCAAAGACGCGCCGGTGGTCACTGCGACCGTTCCTGAAGCAGCGATGCGGGCGATGGCCGGGCGGCTCAACGAGTCGATGCCGGTCGGCAACGAGGGCGCCGGCGTCGTGGTCAAAACCGGATCGTCTGATGCGGCCAAGGCGTTGATGGGCAAGACCGTCGCCATGATCGGCGGCGCGATGTACGCGCAGTATCGATGCTTGAAAGCCAGGGATGTGCTCGAACTGCCTGCCGGCATCGCCCCCGCCGAAGGCGCCTCGTGCTTTGTCAATCCGCTGACCTCGCTCGGCATGGTCGAAACCATGCGGCGCGAAGGTCACAAAGCCCTGGTGCATACCGCGGCGGCATCCAACCTCGGCCAGATGCTCAACAAGATCTGCCTCAAGGACGGCGTGGGACTCGTCAACATCGTCCGCAATGCGGAGCAGGAGCAAATCCTGCGCAAGCTCGGCGCGAAACATGTTGTCGACTCCTCGGCGCCGACGTTCATGGACGACCTCACCAACGCGCTGGTTGAGACCGGCGCGACGCTGGCGTTCGATGCCATCGGTGGCGGCAAGCTCGCAGGGCAAATCCTCACCGGCATGGAGGCGGCCGCCAACAAGACTGCAAAGGTCTACAGCCGCTACGGATCGAGCGTGCACAAGCAGGTCTATATCTACGGCGGCCTCGACACCCGCCCCACCGAACTGGTCCGAAGTTTTGGCATGGCGTGGGGGATCGGCGGCTGGCTGCTGTTTCCGTTCCTGCAGAAAATCGGGCCTGCCGACGGCGCAAGGCTGCGCCAGCGCGTGGTCGACGAACTCAAGACCACATTCGCCAGCCATTACACGCAGGTGGTGTCGCTGCAGGAAGCGTTGCAACTGCAAAACATTGCCGCTTACGGCAAACGCGCGACGGGGGAGAAGTATTTGATCAATCCGAACAAGGGCGGGTGAGGAATTGTAGTCGACCGTCTCGGCCTTAGGTCGCATGCCATGTAGGAAAAGTTAGCCGTGACTTGCCATCCCATTAAGCTCTGGGCGGTTCTCTCACCTCCTTAGTTTCTTCTCGTGCGTCCACGTCGCTAGCCTGGAGTTTTGCCTCCCACGCAATTCGTTCGCGTTCCGACGCTACTGTCGCCTGCTGTATAAAGGCATTTATCTCGGTCGGGTCAGAGAACGTCTTCTTTTCGAACTGGTTGTCCCAGTCGTTGATGTATTTCCATTGCTTCCAATACGCACTTTTCTCCACATCTTTCTGCGGGTGCTGTTCCTTATACTTGGCAAGGTCATCTTTGTACTTGGCTTCAGGCGTGACTTTCGCGTCGGTTTTGCCGTCAAGAATCTCATCAAACAGCACGGTTTCCTTTCTTTTTTTGTCGTCCGGCATCGTATACCAGCCGGGCTTTCCCAGCTTGTCCATCGGGCCGTTCCGGGTTTTCTTGACCGCCGCCAGAATACGGTCGAGCTTATCATTCACATAATCGGCAAGTTTCTTCTTAATTACGTCCGGCGCTGTATTGTTCTCGTTGTCCACCTTCCTGTCGATCTGCCGCTTGTACTTCTTTAATTGATCGATCAGCCGCCCGAGTCGTGAAACTACGTCGGGCGGGTAGATTCCGCATTTCTCGTCAAAGCGGCCGCCCCGCTGAATCGCGCTATCAATACGGTCCAGGAAGTTGGTTGCGAGCACATAGCTTATACGGCCAGTCTTGCTGGCGCCGTTAAGTGCCTTCAGCTTTGGCAACATGCCAGGCGTCAGAAATTCGACGACGGAAGTCGGGATTTTTTCACCACGGATGGTGCGGTCGAGCAAGATCGAATCGAATTCGTCGAACAGGATCACCACATGGGTCAGCTTCGACAACGCCCGGAAGACTTGCCGGGCGCGGTGTTCCATGCCTTCGACGCCGCCCACGAGAATATCACTTGGTGTGACCTCCACCAGCGGGACACCCGCAGTCTTGGCGACCGCTTCGACCAAGGTCGTCTTTCCGGTGCCGGGCGGTCCATAAAGGATCAATGAGTACAGCGGCTCTTCTTCGGGGCGGCCGTTGGCGGCATGCTGACGCAGCCTTTGCAGTATCACCGCTACACTTTTGGTCCCACACGTCTTTGCGAGCGCGTAGTCCGGATAAAACAGTTTATCGAGAGTCAGATCCAGGGTTTCGGGCTGACGCACCTGGAAATTCTGGAGAACCCGACGGTTGATCGTCGCATCGAGCATACGGACCATCGATTCAAGCGCGTCAAGCGCGGTCGCCGTCAGCCACCACAGCGACTTCGGCTCTCGGGGCGGTGGGTCGGTTGTCCAACCTGACTTTGCGTCGCTGGAAGCGCGGGTATCTTCAAACGGCAGCATCAGGCGTTCGACAAACTCAGGGGCGGGATCAACGTCGAGATGGGCGAGAAGATCGGCCACGCGCCGGGTGACCTCCAGAGTCGCCACGTTGAGACGATAGCCCTTGGAGTCGACATCGAACGGGCGGATACTGAGCAGCCGTCCATTCGTGGAAAGTAGGGGGTGTAAGACCTTGAAGGAGGCGAGTATTTTCGGCTTTTTCCAATCGGAAACCAGGCCAAGAAGATTCGCGGCGAATAAAAGTTCAGCGCTGTCCACCAAATCCTTCTGATGCGACGATGCGATCTCCCGATTGATCACGAATTCAGCGAATTTCTCCGTGGGCCGCAGAAGATTGCGTATGATTTCAGCGGCGTCCCTCAGCTGTTCAGAAATGTTTCCTCCAAGTTTTTCGGCATCGGGAATTATGTTAATCTTAAATTTCTTGAAGAGATCATCAACCGCCACCCGGGCGACACTTTCGGCAGGTCCTGCCGTGCCCGACGGAAGTGGAGGTTTCGTAAGCCCATTGAAGAAGGCAACAATTTTCAGGAGTAGCTCGTTTGCCTTGCCTTCCGCCGAAAGGGGGACGAGGACACGTGGCAGCGCCGCAAGCGAGGCCTGGAGCGCCTCTTTACGGACCACATCCTCCTGTGCGCTCCACACCTCCATCTCGTGTGAATAGAGTTCTGCACGCGTCGCCTCCTCTCCCAGCAATTTCGCGGCTTTCGCGGTCTGCGAAAGCGCTTCCTCCAGCGCCAGCAGCGCCCGCGCGCATTCTCCGGTGATGAATGCGGTGGCCTGAGAATCCTTATCTGCGCGTGCCGCTCCGCTCATCCAATCCGGCGCTGCAACTTCGTATATTTCCTGCACAATCCGATAAAAACAAGAAAGCGCGGTCGCGGACAATGCCTGCTCCGGGGTTTCTGCCAGCGCCTGCAAGACTAGCGCGCATCGAAAAACCGGAACGTCGTCCAGCGCTCTCTTGTCAAGATCGACATAGCCGATCTGTATTAGGTCGGCGATGATATCTTCGCGGCTTCTCTCTTGATGTTCTTTCTCAGGCTGCTTTTTGGGATTGAGAATCGCCAAGGCACGCAGCACCTCCGCCTTTTCGACGTCATCGCCCGGGAAGTGCCAACCCGTCCGGTTGGCACGTCCTTTCCAGGCGTCTAAGGCCTTCTTATCATCGGTGGCTTCAGGCAAATCTCGTGGGCGGGGCACGTAAGGACCGGATGTAAGAGCCTCGATCGCCTGTTGCCGCAGCGTCCCGGCGCGCTGTCGTAACAGGTCAAGCTTCTCGATGTCGGCGATCTGTTCGTCGAGGGTTTTCATGGCAATGTCCCCAGCGGCAATTGCAAATCCAGCGCTAACGGCAAAATCCGGGCGCGTTTAGAAAAAATCTAATATACTAAAAGTTATCGTGAGTATTTTTGGCAATCAATAGGCGAATCTACCGGGCGAGGTCGCTCGCACGAGCCGATTGGGTGAAGCTCAATTTTCAAAAAGGGGGAAGTTCAATGTCGACAGACCTCAAATATCTCGCATTCACGGCAATTCTCACCGCGTCGCTGTGGATTCCCTATGTCGTCGCGCAGGTGACGACCAATGGACCGCTGAAGCCGCAGAATTATCTCGATCCCACCCAGCGGCCGCTGCCGCTTTGGGGCAAACGCGCGGACCGCGCATACATCAACGCGGTCGAGACCTTCGCGCCGTTCGCGGCGCTGGTGATCGTGGCTCATCTGGCCGGCAAGGCCAACGCCATGACGGCATTCTGGGCAGGGTGTTATTTCTGGCTGCGGCTTGCGCATGCGATCGTATATCTGCTCGGCATTCCCCTGATACGGACGATCCTTTTCACGCTCGGTTACGTCGCGGTCGTCGGTTTATTCTGGGAAGTGATCAAATAGTCGCACCGACGGCGCCAAGCTGCGCAACGCGTGGTCGACGAATTGAACGACCTTCGCCAGCCACTACACGCAGGTGGTTTCGCTGCAGGAAGCGCTGCAACTGCAAAATGTCGCCGCCTACGGCAAGCGCGCGACCGGCGAAAAGTTTTGATCAATCCAGGAGCGACGGACAAGCAACTCAAAGCGGCCGTCCGACGAAGAATGGGCCGCCCGGCGGAGGTGACAGGTTCGGCGTGAAACCGGTCATGCGCCGCAGCAGATAAGTGTCGTAGACAACGCCACGCCATGTCAGGTCGGCCGTGCCGACTTCGCTGAACTGCGCGCCGTTGCTGCGCAGCAGCTCTCCGAATTTATTTGCCGCCGGAGCGACATAAAGCGCGGGGCCGGTAGTGTCGGCGTCAGCGAAGGACCGGAAGTCTATGAAGCGGTTGCGCTCGGTAAGCTGGACGACTGGAATGCGGTCGCGCTGATGCCAGCGCAGCAACGACGTGATGCGGTAGTCCGTCGTTGCGAACCATGATGCGTCGGCCGCGACCCGCGCTTGCTCGGCCCGCTGAACCAGCGCGGTGAAACCGGCTTCTCGTCCGATTGGATCATTGATGCCGAGATAGTTGGCGCTACCAGAGACGTAATAGCCAAGCGTTGCGAAGATAAGAACTGCGCCGAAGATGAACGACGGCGACATCAGCCGGAAGACGGAGCGCGGCCGTTCGCGGCGCAACCAATGCAGGTTGATGGCAAGGCCGGCCAGGCCGAGCGGCCAGACGAACAGCGGCCAGCCATCGCCGACGCGCAGGGATAACGATTGCCAAAGAAAGAACGCGACGGGAAACAGCACTGCGGTCGAGAACAGGATGGCGATCGGCTCGCCTGCCGCGTAGCCGCGCTGCGCCAGCATCAGCGCCGCAAGCAGCAGAAGCGGAAACAGCAATGGTCCGACCAGCAGCAATTGCTGCCCGAGAAACTCGCCGAGGAATTTCGCGGACAGCCCTTCAACCTGCGGCGGGCGATCAAACTGAAACCGGAACGAGACCCAGTCATGCTGGGCATTCCAGATGATCACCGGCGCAAATAACAGAAGTGCGAGCAGCGCGCCAAGCCAGAACCACGGGCTGCGCAGATGCGTCATCCGCCATGGCGGGATTAGCACGAAGGCGGCGACTGCGGGCAGCAACAAGACTGCGGTATATTTCGATAACAGCGCAAGTCCGCCGAATGCGCCGGCGGCAAGCCACCAGCGCAGGTCGCCGGAGCGCGTCAGTCGCACTAGCGACCAGGCAAGTGCAAGCGTTGCGGGGACCAACGGTGTGTCCGGTCCTATGCGGATCGTAAGCACGCCGTAGTCGATCGTCAATTCGGCGAGCAGTACTGCGATGCAGACGCATCGGATATCGCGCGTCGCTCGCCACACGATGTCGGCGATCAACAGTTCCGTCGCCAGCATCGCAGCAAGGCCGGGAAACCGCACGCCCAAATTGGTATCGCCAACTACGAACGTGCTGGCGCGGACGAGCCAGGCGATGGCCGGGGGATGGTCGAGATACGAGGCGACGTTCTCCCTGGACCAAGTCCAGTAATAGGCCTCGTCGACGCGCAGATCGGCCGTTGCAGCGCAAATCGCGCGCAAGACCGTGAAGCTTGCGATGACCACCAGCGTCGCAACGACGCACCTGAGTTCGTCGCGCGTCAGGCCGAAACGTGATGTCGATCCCGCGATTGGGGCTGTGAGGGGGCCCAACGATACTCTCCGGGACGCAAGCCGTCCGACGATTGCATATAGCTGAAGTGCAGAAACGCCGAAAGAGCCGCCCCCGCTTGACGGAGCGCGTGACTCAGCGACACTGCGCCCCGTGACATAGGCACGACGGGGAGACACGCATGACCGGGCCGCTCGCGGGCATCAGGGTGATCGAAATCGGGCAGGCGGTCGCGGGGCCAATGGCCGGCATGATCCTCGGCGACATGGGCGCCGAGGTCATCAAGATCGAGAAGCACGATGGCGGCGACGACGCCCGGGCGTGGGGTCCGCCGTTCATCGACGGCGACTCCATGCTGTTCCATTCGATGAACCGCAACAAAAAGTCGGTGACGCTGGATATCAAAAACCCCGATGATGTAGCCAAGCTGAAGACGCTGGTACTGACCGCCGATATCCTGATCCAGAATTTACGCTCGGGCGTCGTTGCCGAACTCGGCATCGGGCCCGACGTGATGTGCGCGCTGAACCCGCGGCTGATCTATTGCTCGGTGTGGGCATTCGGCAAGAACGGTCCCCTGCGCAACGCGCCGGGGTTCGATCCGCTGCTGCAGGCCTATGGCGGCGTGATGTCGCTAACCGGCCGGCCCGACGATCCGCCAACCTTCTGCGCGCCCGCGATCAACGACCGCGCCACCGCGCAGTGGTGCGTGATCGGCGCGCTCGGCGCGCTGCAGGCGCGGCATACCTCCGGCAAAGGCTGTGTGATCGACACCGCGCTGTTCGACAGCGCGGTTGCCTGGGTGGAGGGGCCGCTCAACGGTTACAATCACACCGGCAAGCCGCCGCAGCGTTTCGGTGGCGCCAGTTTTACGCTGGTGCCGTATCAGGTGTTCGAAACGTCGGACCGGCCGATCTGCATCGCCGCCGGCAACGACCGGCTGTTCGTGAAATGCGCAGGCGTGCTCGGCCATCCTGAATGGGCCGGCGATCCGCGCTTCCTGTTGGTTCGCGACCGGGCGGCCAACCGCCACGCGCTGATCGACCTGATGAAGCCGGTGCTGAAGACGCGCAGCCGCGCCGAATGGATGGCGGGATTGGAGAAAGTCGGCGTGCCCTGCAGCCCGGTCAACGATATCCCGGAATTGTCGCAGACCGAACAGCTCAAGGCGGCGGATCTGCTGCGTAACTTGCCGGGCACAGAACTCAATGTGGTCGGCCTTCCCATCGTATTCGACGGCGAACGCCCATATCCGCGCTCCGACGCGCCGAAGCTGGGCCAGCACAACGATGAGATTTTATCCGAGCCGCGCGCGACGGCGGCGGAATAGGAAAAAGTTTTGGACCTATAGGCTCATGTTTCATGCACTTGCATGTTTTCGCGGAGTTGGCTAGGTCAAGGCAGCCGCTTTCGTTTTAGCAAAGGACATCCCCATGGCCGCGCCCTACAATGTTGTCGTCATCGCCGGCAGCCTTCGCAAGGAATCCTATTCCCTCAAGGTCGCCAACGCGCTGGCCAGGCTCGCTCCGGACACGCTGAAGCTGGATGTCACGACGCTGCACGACATTTCGTTTTTCAATCAGGATCTTGAAGCCAACCCGCCGGCCGATTGGCTGGCGTTCCGCGAAAAGTTGCAGAAATCCAACGGCGTGTTGTTCGTGACGCCCGAATACAACCGCTCGATTCCCGGCGTCTTGAAGAACGCCATCGATGTCGGCTCGCGGCCCTATGGCAAAAGCTCGTTCCTAGGCAAGCCGATCGGCATTGTCAGCAATTCGCCGGGCGTGCTCGGCGGCGTCAACGCGGCGATGAACCTCAAGCAGCTTCTTCCGGGCATTACCGGACCGATCATGGGGCAGCCGGAAATCTATCTGGTCGGCTGCGGCGATGCGTTCGACGGGGAGGGCAACCTCATCAAGGAACCAATGCAAAAGGTGATGCAGCAATACATCGACGCGTATGCGGCCTTCGTCAACCAGTACAACAAATAACCGGGTCGGGCCCCGACGACCCCGCCTGTTAGGATTCCCTTAACCGGACCGTCGCATCGTCGCGGCATGGTTTCTCGCAGCCGACTCAAATCCCTGCTCACCGGGCTCGCCCTCTATGCGATGGCCGCGGCGATGGTCGGCTATTTCGGCGTCAACGCCTATACCGGCAAATACGGCTTGAACGCGCGGCAGGAACTCGACCAGGAGATTATCGCGCTGACCTCCGAACTGGCGCGGCTGAAGCGCGAGCGCGCCGAAGGCGAGCAGCGGGTCTCGCTGCTGCGGTCTGACCGGGTCGATCCCGACATGCTCGACGAGCGCGTGCGCTACCAACTCGACTATGCCGATCCGCGCGACCTGGTTCGCGCGGTCAGCCCGAAGAACTGACATCCGCCTTCGGCTCGCCACTAGTTTCAAAAATTTCCGAATTCAATCCCGAAAATTTCGCGTCGCGCTGCACTGCGGCATAGCGAATTTGTCGCCACGTCACGCAATCCTTTTAAGGAGAAATGAGTTGGGGTAGAGAGGGATGACCCTCTCTCAGACGGAAGTACCCATGGCCGCTCAAAAGAAAAATGCCGCAAGCGAAAAAGGGCAGGAAAAAGGGCAAGGCAAGGGAAACGGCTCGAAGAATCCGTCGAACCTCGAATTCACCAGGGATCAGGAACTGCAAGCGCTGCACGACATGCTGCTGATCCGGCGTTTCGAGGAAAAGGCCGGCCAGCTTTACGGAATGGGCGCCATCGGCGGCTTCTGCCATCTCTATATCGGCCAGGAAGCCATTGTCGTCGGCATGCAGATGGCCTTGAAGCTCGGCGATCAGGTCATAACCGGATACCGCGACCACGGACACATGCTGGCCTGCGGCATGGAAGCCAAGGGCGTGATGGCCGAGCTGACCGGACGCCATGGCGGCTATTCCAAGGGCAAGGGCGGCTCCATGCACATGTTCAGTAAGGAGAAGCATTTCTACGGCGGCCACGGCATCGTCGGCGCGCAGGTTTCGCTCGGGACCGGTCTCGCCTTCGCCAACCGCTATCGCGGCAACGACAATGTCAGTCTGGCTTATTTCGGCGACGGCGCCTCGAACCAGGGCCAGGTCTATGAAAGCTTCAACATGGCGGAGCTGTGGAAGCTGCCGGTGATCTACGTCATCGAGAACAACCGCTACGCCATGGGCACGTCGGTGACACGCTCCTCCGCGCAAACCGATTTTTCCAAACGCGGCATTTCCTTCAACATCCCCGGCGAGCAGGTCGACGGCATGGACGTCCGCGCCGTAAAGGCGGCGGCCGACAAGGCGGTCGCATGGTGCCGCGCCGGCAAGGGGCCGTTCATTCTGGAGATGCAGACCTATCGCTATCGCGGCCATTCGATGTCGGATCCAGCGAAATACCGTACCCGTGAAGAGGTCGACAAGGTTCGCCACGACCAGGATCCGATCGAGCAGGTGCGCAATCGCCTGCTCGCGGCCAAAATGACCGAGCAGGAATTGAAGCAGATCGATGCCGACGTGCGCGAGATCGTCAATGCCGCAGCCGACTTTGCGCAGCACGACCCCGAGCCCGAGGCCGCTGAATTGTGGACAGATGTTTATCGCTGAGTGCGCGAGCTAATCCGGAGTTGATATGCCAATTCAAGTGCTGATGCCTGCGCTGTCGCCGACCATGGAGAAGGGCAACCTCTCCAAATGGTTGAAGAAGGAAGGCGAGACCATCAAATCCGGCGACGTCATCGCCGAGATCGAAACCGACAAGGCGACGATGGAAGTCGAGGCGACCGATGAGGGCACGCTCGGCAAGATATTGATTCCCGAAGGCACCGCGGACGTGGCGGTCAACACGCCGATTGCGACCATTCTTGCCGACGGCGAAAGCGCCGCCGACCTCGGCAAGGCGCCGCCAGTGAAACAGGAAAAAGCTGAGTCCGCTCCTCCTGCCGAAGCAAAGCAAGAAGCGCCGGCTGAAGCCAAATCCGGCGGCGGAGAAGAAAAGAAAGCGCCGGCAGCGCCGAAAGCCGCCGCCGAGCCCGATCCCGAAGTGCCTGAAGGCACCGAGATGGTGACCATGACCATCCGCGAAGCGCTGCGCGACGCGATGGCCGAGGAAATGCGGCGCGACCCCGACGTGTTCATCATGGGCGAGGAGGTCGCGGAATATCAGGGCGCCTACAAGGTCACCCAGGGATTGCTGCAGGAATTCGGCGCCAAGCGCGTGATCGACACCCCGATCACCGAGCACGGCTTTGCCGGCGTCGGCGTTGGTGCGGCGATGGCGGGACTGAAGCCGATCGTCGAATTCATGACCTTCAATTTCGCGATGCAGGCGATCGACCAGATCATCAACTCCGCCGCCAAGACGCTGTACATGTCCGGCGGCCAGATGGGCTGCTCGATCGTGTTTCGCGGCCCGAACGGCGCCGCCGCCCGCGTTGCGGCCCAGCACAGCCAGGATTATTCGGCCTGGTATTCGCAAGTGCCGGGGCTGAAGGTGATCGCGCCGTTTTCGGCCGCCGATTACAAGGGTCTGCTCAAATCCGCGATCCGCGATCCCAATCCGGTGATCTTCCTCGAAAACGAAATGCTGTACGGACATTCCGGCCCGATCCCAAAACTCGACGATTATGTGATCCCGATCGGCAAGGCGCGGATCGTCCGAGCCGGCGGCCACGTCACTGTTATCTCGTGGTCGAACGGCATGAGCTACGCGCTGAAAGCCGCCGATGAGCTGGCGAAAGAGGGAATCGAAGCCGAGGTGATTGATCTGCGCACGCTTCGCCCGCTCGATACCGACACCATCATTGCATCGGTGAAGAAAACCGGCCGCGCGGTGACCGTCGAGGAAGGCTGGCAGCAATCCGGCGTCGGCGCCGAAATCGCGGCACGCATCATGGAGCACGCCTTCGATTATCTCGACGCGCCGGTGGCGCGGGTCTCGGGCAAGGACGTGCCGATGCCCTATGCCGCCAATCTCGAAAAACTGGCATTGCCTTCGGTGGCCGAGGTGGTCGAGGCCGCCAAAGCCGTTTGTTATCGGTGACCCATGGCCGGTCCGAAGCAGCAGCCATTGCCCCCCGACGTCATGGGCCGCGAGGACGCCACGGAAGTGTTGCGCGCGTTTGTCGTCGATGATGGGCTTTCGATCGCATTCATGCGCGCGTTCGAGGAGCCGGATATGTGGGGGCTGCTTCTGGTCGATATCGCGCGTCATGCCGCGCGGGCCTACGCGCGCGAAAGCGCTTATACCGAGGACGAGGCGCTGACGCGCATCATCACCATGTTCGACGCCGAAATCGCGCGGCCGACCGACCTCGGCAATACCACGTCGCGGTCGCAACAAGGTCACTGACAATGCCAATCAACATCCTGATGCCCGCGCTGTCTCCGACGATGGAAAAGGGCAACCTCGCCAAGTGGCTCAAGAAAGAGGGCGACAAGGTCAAGTCCGGCGACGTCATCGCTGAGATCGAGACCGACAAGGCGACCATGGAAGTCGAGGCGGTCGATGAGGGCACGATCGCCAAGATCGTGGTGCCCGAGGGCACGCAGGATGTGCCGGTTAACGACGTGATCGCGGTGCTCGCCGGCGATGGTGAGGATGTGAAGGCGGCGGGCGCGGCTGCTCAGCAGCCCAAGGCCGAAGCAAAGTCTGAAGCCAAAGCAGAGGCAATGCCGGAAGCTAAAACCGAAGCACCGAAAGAGAAAGCTGCACCTGCGCCTGCCGAGAAGGCGCCGGCGCCGGCCGCCGCGGCGCCAGCGCCGGCAAAGGAGTCCGCCCCTCAGGCCAACGGCCACGACCGTATTTTCTCGTCGCCGCTCGCGCGCCGTTTGGCCAAGGAAGCCAATATCGAGATCGCGCGCATCAATGGCTCCGGCCCGCACGGCCGCATCATCGCGCGCGATGTCGAGGAGGCGAAATCCGGCAAGGGGCTGAAGGCTCGGGCTGCTGCACCCGCCGCCGGCGCGCCGAGCATCGCGCCGTCAATGTCGGATAAGCAGATTCTCGGACTTTACGAGGAAGGTTCGTACGATCTTGTCCCGCATGACGGCATGCGGCGAACCATCGCGCAGCGGCTCACCGCCGCGACGCAGTCGATGCCGACATTCTACCTCACCATCGATTGCGACATCGGCAAGCTCAGCGCCGCGCGCGAAGAAATCAACGCCGCGGCGCCAAAAGACAAGGACAAGAAGCCGCTCTACAAGCTCTCCGTCAACGACTTCGTCATCAAGGCGATGGCGCTGGCGTTGCAACGCATCCCCGAGGCCAACGTCAGCTGGAGCGAGGCGGCGATGCTCAAGCACAAGCATTCGGACATCGGCGTCGCGGTCGCTCTGCCGTTCGGCCTGATTACGCCGATCATTCGCAAGGCCGAGACCAAGTCGCTATCGACGATCTCGAACGAGATGAAGGATCTTGCCGCGCGTGCCAGGGCCAAGAAGCTGAAGCCGAACGAATACCAGGGCGGTACGTCGTCGGTGTCCAATCTCGGCATGTACGGCATCAAGGATTTCACCGCGGTGATCAATCCGCCGCAGTCGTCGATCCTCGCTGTTGGCACGGGGGAGCAGCGCGCGGTGGTGCGCAACGGGCAGATCGTGCCGGCGACCATCATGAGCGTGACGCTAAGTTGCGATCATCGCGCCGTCGACGGCGCGCTCGGCGCGGAGTTGATCGGCGCCTTCAAGATGCTGATCGAAAACCCGGTGATGATGGTGGTGTAAGATGCCGCTGGTACGGGTTTCGTTGCGTCAGGGGAAATCGGACGAGTACAAGAAAGCGATCGGCGACGGCGTCTATCAGGCCTTGCGCGAAACGTTCACTGTGCCCGAGGAAGATCGTTTCGTCGTAGTGTCCGAGCATTCTGAAAGCGAATTCCAGTTCAGCAAAACCTATATGGACATTGTACGGACTGACGATCTCGTCATCCTGCAAATTACCGTCACCAACTCGCGCAGCGTCGAGCAGAAAAAAGCGTTGTTCGCCCGCATCGTTGAGCTGCTCTCGCAAAAGCCGGGCCTGCGCAAGGAAGACGTGTTCATCAACCTGCTCGAAGTTGCGAAGGAAAACTGGTCGTTCGGCAACGGGATCGCCCAATATGCATGAGGCAAAATAACGATGGCCGATACATCTTTCGACGTCATCATCATCGGCGCAGGTCCCGGCGGTTACGTCACCGCGATCCGCGCGGCGCAGCTTGGCTTCAAGACCGCGGTGGTCGAGAAGGCTTATTTCGGCGGTATCTGCAACAACTGGGGATGCATTCCGACCAAGGCGCTGCTGCGCTCGGCGGAAGTGTACCACCTGATGCAGCATGCCAAGGACTACGGGCTATCGGCGGAGAAAATCTCGTTCGATTTGCAGGCCGTGGTGCAGCGCTCGCGCGGCGTGGTGAAGCGGCTGAACGATGGCGTCGGCTATCTGTTCAAGAAGAACAAGGTGACGGTAATCTGGGGCGAGGCGACGCTGGATGCGCCGGGCAAGCTTAACGTGAAGAAATCTTCCGTCGAGGCGCCGAAGGGCGCGCTGGGCGAGGGCGCCTATCAGGCCAAGCACATCATTGTCGCGACCGGCGCGCGGCCGCGGGTGCTTCCGGGGCTGGAGCCGGACAAGAAACTGGTCTGGACCTATTTCGAGGCGATGGTGCCGGACAAGATGCCGAAATCACTGCTGGTGGTCGGCTCCGGCGCCATCGGCATCGAATTCGCATCGTTCTTCCGCACCATGGGGGCGGAGGTTACCGTGGTCGAGGTGCTGCCGCAGATCCTGCCGGTGGAGGATGCGGAGATCTCGAAATTTGCCCACAAGGCGTTCGAGAAGCAAGGCATCAAGATTCTGACCAACACCAAAGTGACAAAACTCGAGAAAAAGAGCGACAGCGTGGTCGCGACGCTCGACGACGGCAAGGGTAAACCGCAAACGATCGAAGTCGATCGGGTGATCTCAGCGGTCGGCGTGGTCGGCAATATCGAAAATCTCGGGCTGGAAAAGCTCGGCGTCAAAACCGAACGCGGCGTCATCGCCATCGACGGCTTCTGCAAGACCAACGTACCCGGCATCTACGCCATCGGCGATGTCGCAGGTCCCCCGATGCTGGCGCACAAGGCCGAGCACGAGGGCATCGTTTGCGTCGAAGCCATCAAGGGCATGCACCCGCATCCGATGGACAAGAATCTCATTCCCGGCTGCACCTATTGCCAGCCGCAGGTCGCGTCGGTCGGCCTCACCGAAGCCAAAGCGAAGGAGGGTGGCCGCGAGATCCGCGTCGGCCGCTTCCCGTTCGTCGGCAACGGCAAGGCGATCGCGCTCGGCGAGGATCAGGGCCTGGTCAAGGTGATCTTCGACAAGAAAACCGGCCAGCTTTTAGGCGCGCACATGGTCGGCGCCGAGGTGACGGAATTGATTCAAGGCTATGTCGTCGCGATGAACCTCGAGACTACCGAAGAAGAGTTGATGCACACTATCTTCCCGCATCCGACGCTGTCGGAGATGATGAAGGAAGCGGTGCTGGACGCCTATGGCCGCGTGCTGAATATGTAGCCGAAAAAATTTCTGAACAAAAAAATTGCTCGCCGCTTCGTGATGTCAGCGGGAGTGATAATCCGCAGCGCCTAACATTATCTCCACAACACAAGACGCAAACGCGACGCGCATTTGTTTCGCGAACAGAGCGCCTGCTTTTGGGAGATAAAAATGCGAAAGACGATTTTGACAATTCTCGGCTCGGCTCTGATCGCTGCGTCGGCAACACAGATGGCCGCGGCCGCGCAGACGCATCGTTCGCACAAGACCGACCGCGCGCCCGTGACGATCAACGAGCAATTCCGCGATTCCAACGCAGCGTGGCCGGCCGCGCAGCCGGATTGGTCGCGATACAGCAGCGGTGGTCTCTCGGCGCCTGCCGGCCGCTGATCCGTTATTCTGCTTAGCGCCATCGAAAGGCCAGTCGTAGTTGCGGCCGGCCTTTTGCGTTTCGACCGACGCAACCGTTGCATGGGTAACTAAATTAGGGACCGTAGCGCGGATTAGCCGGGCCAGAGCACCGTTGTTCCAACGCGCGAAGGCGCAAGGCGTAATCCGCCACCGGTGCACGCGGGGCGGCGGATTACGCTTGTGCCTTTATCTGGTTGGGCTGTCGCGTTTGGGGGTCGCTAATCCGCCCTATGAATTGCACTTCACGAACTTGTGATTATATCCCTATCCCCGTCCCCACAACCTCGCTTATCCTGCTCGTGTCCTGTTCACGAGGGGGCGCTTCTCGAGGGCACTCTGAAGTGGGACAGAGCGAAAGCTGGCCGGAGGGGTAACCCGAAGGCTGATGCGGCGCCTGCGGCTGTGGTTTGCACCCACGGACCCGGGAGGCCTTGGGTAATCGTCCGGGCCCACTATGGGGCTCTGCCTTCAATGGCTGGACGCGGGCCGGACGATAGGTGGGAGTAATCCTGCCTTGGCGTGAGCGGAATGCTCGGGCCGGTCCCGGAAGTGCGGTCCCAGGGAC
>Ga0193726_1001276_pt1 | contig 20529 bp, 10 predicted proteins | sample H2c1metaG_FD_144928 | JGI IMG/M metagenome (GOLD analysis project Ga0193726, IMG submission 144928) | Soil microbial communities from a riparian zone of the East river system, Colorado, United States - H2c1 | ecosystem: Environmental > Terrestrial > Soil > Riparian zone | place: USA: East River... | reverse complement strand
TTGAGAATCACGAATCATCTGCTCACGCGATTGGTCAGCGCTATCGTTGTGCTCGCCATGCTGGCTGCATCAAGCGCAGGGGCGGCCGCACCGCAACAAGCGCCTGCCAGCCAGGAGCATCCCGCCGACCCCACCCGTGTACCACCGGCGGCAACGTCGCCAGATCCGGCACAGCAAACCCAGCCGGCAGCGCCCGGGGATGCAACCCAGCAGAATTCCACCCCACCCGCAACCGGCACGCCAGTCCCTGATAGCCCGGGGACGGTTCGTTCGCAGCCGGCGGAGAAAACCTCGACTCCACCTCCGTCGACTCCGCCACCGCCAGCCTCCGGCCCGGCGACGCCACTCGGCACAGCGGCTGCGGAATTGACCAGCACCTCCGGGGTGGCGGCTTCGAAGCCGGCGGGAGCGGCGTTTGCGCCCGCGAAACAACACAGAGTCCGCACCATCGTGATCAGCATGGGTGCGATCCTGGGGGCGGGAATCGCCATTGGAACGGTCGCGGCCTTGTCCCAGAGCAGCCCCAGCAAGCCTCCCGGCGCGCACTAACCTGCGGCGAGGAAGACGTGAAAACCAAAATCCCACCATTGCGAAACGCCGTCCTGGTGAGCTTTTCTGGCGTGGACGGCTCAGGCAAGAGCACTCAAATAAAATTATTGCTTGACCGCTTGCGGGTGGCGGGTATTGCTGTACGATTGCTTTCTTTCTGGGACGACGTCGCCGTGCTTCGAAGTGTTCGCGAGACTTCCAGTCACAGGCTTTTCCAGAGCGAACCTGGCATCGGATCGCCAGAGAGGCCGGTGAATCGCCGCGACAAAAATGTCCGGCACTGGTTCATGACCCCGATTCGGTTCTTGCTTTACTTCCTCGACGCCCTGCACCTCAGAATGGTGGTGGCCAGCAACCTGAAGACCGAAGCGGAAGTCGTCATATTCGATCGCTATCTCCACGACGAGCTGGCCAATCTGGAGCTGAATCGAGGAGCGGCACGAATTTATGCCCGCTTCCTGCTGGAATTGGTTCCCCATCCGGACGTTTCGAACCTGCTCGATGCGGATCCGGTGGAAGCCCGCAAACGGAAGCCCGAATATCCGCTGGAATTTATCCACAGCAATCGCGCCTCGTACCTGACGGTCGCGAGCCTAGCCGGCAGCATGAATGTGATCGAAGCGCTTCCGGTTGCGGAAGTTCACCGGCTGATCATACAAGCGGTAGCAAAGAAACTTTCCTCGCGGCAGGGCGCAGCACTGCTTCAACCTGCGTCCACGTCCGAGCTTCCTGCAGTGGAACAGACCGTTACCGGATCGTGATGGTCGTCACCATCGAAGCCTGCGTCTCCGGCAAGTTGGCGGTGATGGTCAGGTGGTAAACGCCAGGCGTCGCCTGCGCCCCCGGTTGGCTGGGCATCGGCTTCTGGTTGAGCGCGCAGGAACTGAGCAGCAGCGCACCACCAGTCACCATGGCAGCTGCCAGGACTCGAATTGCCCGCTTCCTTCGAACTCCGCCAACCACCATGAGTCCGGCCAAAGAAAAGCTCAGCGCCCCGGTGTACAGATCCGATCCTGGCTGTCCGGACGGCCTCTTCTGGGCGGCAGCGATCGGTGCAACCGTGGAAATCGTGAGCGTCGCCAGGGCGCGCATCGAGTCTGAAGTCATGGATGCTGGCGAGATATCGCAAGACACATTTGCGGGCACGTCGGTGCAGGCGAGTGTCAGCGGACCCTTCATCGGCCCCGACTCGGGCAGCACCATGATTCTCGAAGTGCCCGAACTCCCGCGATCAATCGTTAGCGACGACGGCGACGCACTCAGCTTTACCCTTGAACTCCCGCCCAGGCCACAGTGCGGAGTGTAGTTTACCGCTCCCGAAATTTGATTGGTCAGCGAAGGCTTCCCGATCGCTTGCACATATAAAGCGTACCCGGCCGGTGGCAGCGAATAGCTGCACAAGTTCAGGGAATTCGAACCTGGGGCCTGGTCGAGCAGAGGCGTCAGATTTTGCCCATCCGTGCTGGCATAGACGGTGTAGTGATCGATGGTGCTTTCATCGCCGGAAACATTCCAGCGCAGCGAACTGCCGGAGACAGCCGCCGAGACTTTCACGCAATTGGAAATTCCGGATTCCATCTCCGTCCCCTCTTCGTAGTCATTCCAGGTCACCAGTTGCATGGCCGGCAACTGATTCGTCGAATCATATAGACCATTAATCTTTGAGAAAGTCTGCAGCCATGTCTGGCCGCACTGCTGTTTCATGATGCGCCGCTCTCCCCAGGAAGCAAGCGTGTCGTTGAAACCCTTGTAAGCCGCGCCCCAGGATTCTTCGTCGGGAAATCCCTTTCCGGTTTTAAAAAAATCCGTCAGGTAGCTCATTCCGAAATCGGGGGCCGTGGGCATCACCCAGGAATAGGAGCCGTCACTCACCGAATGATTAAAGCCTGCGTGGTTCTGGAAAATAAATACGGGATTGGTCGCCAACTCCGATTTCAGCTTCGCCCAGTCAATCGTGTAAAACAGATCGATATCGAAATTGGTGACGACCGGCTGTCCGTTCACCTTCAAATAGGCGGGCGAAAGGAAATAAGTCTGTTCCAGGTACTGCAATTGTGCGGTCAAGGCGCGCTGCGGGTTGCATCCGGAACAGGAGTTCCACAGGATGGCGCCGTGGTCGACCATAATCGCGAAAGTGAAGCCGGGGTGCAATTCCGCTTCATTCATAACCAACCTTGCAGCCCGGTCGATCGTGTTATTCGGTCCGTACCAGACCATCACAATGCCATCGATGCCTCGGCTGATCATGTCCGTAATTTGCCGTTTGACCTGCCCGGGATCGGTCGAGCTGTAACCAACATTCATGTGGTCCCCCCGGCCGAACCAGAGTTCGAGGTGCGCATAGACCTTGGTGCGCTCGCCCGGGTAGAGAAGCGAGTGAACGTCAACCTTGCTCACATTGCTCGCGCCCGCATTGCCGTTCGATTGGGTAGGAAAACCATTGGCTGCGCTGGTGTTATTGGAAGTCTGGGCCGCCAGGGTGGTGGTCGGAATGAGTGTGAGGTCGTGGGCGAAGCTCGCCAGCGACAGGGCCAGAGCTGCTGCAAGTACAACAAAACCGTGACGAAGCATTGGTATCCACCGGGGACGCAGGCCTTGCATCACGCCCAAATTTCTGCATGGGCCAATACAAGCTCTGGAAAGGATCCTAGCGGTGGGTTTGAGCGCGGGCTAGATTACGTAAGGTGCAGGAACGCTAGGACTAGCGGCTCTATACTCACGTGCGCCGCTAGTCCTCAGTCAGAGATTCTGCTACCAGTAGATGAGGTTGAAGTTATCGAGGTGCACGCTATAGGGAGCCTGCTTGTAGTTGCCGTCGGTCTGGAAGTTGACGGTGATGCCGTACCAGCCTGAGGGAACCTTCCCGGGCGGATAATAGCGGTTCAGCGTGGTGGTCTTCCCGTTGAGCGTAATCGACTGGTAATACAGCCAATTGTCCCAGGTCCGTTGCACCTGGATGGTCACGTGGTTCCAGGAATTAGGGTTGGGATTGCAGGCAGCACCCGTCGGGATCCAGTGTGCATTCGCATTGTCCCAGATGTCCCACTGGTTGCCACCCGCAATCCGGCACTGCGTACCCCAAATGAACGATTTCCCGTTCATGTACTGATTGATATCAAACTCCAGAGCCTGCACGGGCCCCAGGTTCGAGCCAAAGAAATAAGCATCATAGGTGAAGTTGTGCAGCGCGGGGAGCAGCTTGTGGCCAGAATCAGGCATACCCTGGCTCGAGTTTTGTCCGATGACTGGGTTTGTCCAAAGGACGTCGGCGTAGGGATGGGAGCCGCCAATGTCAAACTTCGCGGCATGCCCGCTGATGGAGGGTGATTTGATTCCTTGTTCCATCGAATAGGTCACCTGCGGACTGCAGGAGGTGCAGATGTCATACTTTGGGGGCAACTCGCCGTAGCCGACCCAACCCTTGCTCCCTTGCAAAGCGCCGAGTATTTTCCCCTGCACCGCGAGGTTGACCGTAGCGAAAGTCGCCCCGCCGCAATAGTCCCACTCCTCCACCACGGTTTTGTGGTTTCCCGGAGCCATGGTGATGTTGGTATTCAGTTTCGCTCCATTCACGACGTAGGAGAGATGATTGTCAACGTAGACGCCCATCGACGCGACGCCCTTCGAACAACTCGATGTGCTCGTGGCAGCGTAATCTACCTGTGCGCTGACCGTGCTGTTGTTGGCGGGCGACGTCACCCACACTCCGGTCTGCTTGCTGACCGTGATCGGAACCTTTACGAAGCTCGCTCCGCCGCAGTTGTCCCAGGCTTCGACAACCGTGTTGTAGCTTCCCGGATCCAGCGAAAGGTGGGTATTCAGGCTTTTTCCATTGACGACGAAGCTCAGGCTGTTGTTCACGTAGATGCCCATGGAGGCAACGCCCTTGGAACAGCCCGTGGCGGCCGTGGCGATATAGTTCACCGGTGAACCAACCACGCTTCCGCTGCTCGGACTGCTGACTTTCACCTGAGCCGAAGCTGAGACCAGCGACCCCAAAATCACGCACACTAAGATCCCGTAAATAAGATATGAATGCTTCATGGTTAACCCGTTATCTAATTATTTAAATTAAGTTCTGGGGCCGAAACCATAGGATGGATAGGGACTTAGAGACTTTCCCAAGTGACCCCGACTGACCCGTCTGCTATGCCTGCTAGAGACGTCCTGAATCTCGCCCGTGTAACCAAACCGTAATACTGTGGATCCTGGAGGTCAACGGGAAAGATCCTGTAGATCCCTACACGAAGGTTTTAATCCTTTAGCTGGTATGCCGCCGACCCGCAAAGTCACCTGGCGCCTCAGTTCCGACTCTGTCAGAGACAACATCTGGTCGCCTGCGGCCATCTCAGGCTAGCGTTATTGCGGTTCTCTCTCTTGAACTCTGCTGTAAAGGGGTGCCACGGATGCGTCATTGCAAAAGGAAGGTGCAGATCTTCCAGCTTCTGGCGGTTGCCGGTTTGATCGCGCTCCTCAGTGGTTGCCGGGGCTTGGTCTCCGGGACCACGCCCCCGCCGGGAGGGGGCGACCTGACCGAGATCAACCACATAATTTTCCTCGCCCAGGAGAACCGTTCCTTCGACCACTATTTCGGCGACATGCGCAAATATTGGAAAGACAATGGCTATCCAGACCAGGATTTCGCTGGCCTGCCGCAGTTCAACCCCACGCCGGGCGCCCTCCCCACAAATCCGACCTGCGATCCGGCCGGCACCAGCAACAGTCCGTTCGCGGACTGCGTGATTGACAGCGGCAGCGAGCAGCTCGCTTCGTTTCACCTGGTGACGCAATGCGTGGAAAATCCGAGCCCTTTCTGGAACGAGGCGCACTACGGGTTGAGTTGGTCGAGTCCGCTTTTGTCGTTCACCCCGCAAGCCCCGCCTCCACTGGACGGGTTCGTCGCAGTCGCAGCCCACGATTCCATAGGCCAATACTTCGACACCATCGGTAAGCGAGTCATGGGCTATTACGACGGCGGAAACCCCAACGATCCCGCCGACCCGGGAGACCTGAACTACTACCACTTCATGGCGTCGAACTTCGCCACTTCCGATGCCTGGTTCGCCCCCGTGTTGACCAGAACCCAGCCCAACCGCGAGTATCTGATCGCGGCTACTTCGCAAGGCTATGTCTATCCGGTGGGCGTCAACCCGCAAGATGCCAATCCGTTGACCGCCAAGACCATTTTCGAGGCGTTGCAGACGGCCGGCATCTCCTGGAAGATCTACACCCATCCGAGCCCGGTGGCTTCTAGCTTCAATGGAGTTGATTGCGCCGCCAACAGCACAACGCCGCAATGCCTTCTGTTCCAGAGCTACGTGCAGAATTTTGCCTGGGGACGCGACATTCCCGCGAATTTTCCGAGCAACATCGCCTCCGACGATCAATTCCTCCACGACCTGCAGTCGGGAACGCTGCCCGCAGTCTCACAGATCGAGCCTCCCACCGACGCCGGCTTGGACGAACATCCTTCTGACTTCGACAGCACGCCCGAAAATAGCCAAAAAGGGGCCGCGTATGTTGCTTCCCTCATCAACGCGCTGATGGCGAGTCCGTACTGGAAGGATTCGGTATTTATTTTGACTTATGACGAACCCGGCGGATTCTATGACCACGTCCCGCCTTATGCCACGGTGAGCCCCGATGGCATCGCTCCGGTCGATCTGCAGATGGGCGATCTATGCACGCAGAACACCGGCCCGACTTGTGACTTTACCTATACCGGATATCGCGTGCCGCTGATTGTGGTCTCGCCCTTCACTCGCAAAAATTATGTCTCTCACACCAAGGCAGACCTCACCGCAATTCTGAAGCTGATCGAAACCCGATTTGGTCTCGACAGTCTGAACCAGCGGGACGCTGCCCAACCGGACATGACGGAGTTCTTCGACTTCACCAACCCTCCCTGGATGACTCCTCCCGTCCCGCCAGCGCAAAACACGGGCGGCGCCTGCTATCTGGATCATCTGCCGTAGCCGGCAGGGCATTCGAAGTTTGACCGCCCGCTTTTTCTCCGATCCCGGGCCAGGGCCGCGGGAGCGGCCCAAGCTAGGCCCCGGAACATGGCCGCGGCGCGATCCAGGCCAGATCGCGCCCCAGGACCGCTGGTGGGGGACCGCCCCGCCGATCTTGCGCTCTGCTCCCCCGCCGAAATGGGATAATGTTGCTGTGAAACTCGCCCAATTCGCCATCCTTTTCCTTCTCTGTCTTCCCTGCCTGGCAACCACTCGCAACTATTTCATCGCCGCCGAGGACGTCCCTTGGGACTACGCCCCCAGCGGCCAGGATTTGCTGCACGGCAACGGTCTCGAACTTCCCTGGCGCAATCACACCCATTGGCAGAAGACTCGCTTCATCGAATACGCCGACGCCTCCTTCACGGAGCGCAAACCACAACCGCCATGGCTCGGGATCATGGGCCCCGTGATCCGCGCTGAGGTCGGAGACGACATTTTTGTCACCTTCCTGAACCGCAGTCGCGGCACCCACAACATCCATCCACACGGAGTGCGCTATGACAAGGCAAGCGAAGGCGGCTATTACCTGCCCCTCGGCGCCGGCAGCCAGGTCCCTCCGGGCGGACGTTTCACCTATCACTGGTTCGCCGACGCCGGTAGCGGCCCCGGGCCGGGAGAATTGACCTCAGTGGTCTGGTGGTACCACCCGCATATCGATGAAGGCAGCGAGACCAACGCCGGACTCATGGGGCCCATCATCATCACGGCAAAGGGCAAGGCCCGAGCGGACGGATCTCCGAAAGATGTGGATCGCGAATTCGTCGCCTCCTTTATGATGTTCGATGAAGCCGGCGGAAAAATGGAAGGCATGTTTTATGCCATCAACGGCTATGTCTTCGGCAATCTTCCCGGCCTGACCATGCGGCAAGGTGACAAAGTCCGCTGGTACCTGATGGGAATGGGCAACGAGAAAGACATCCATACCCCGCACTGGCATGGCAAAACCGTCACCGATGGCAGACGAAACACCGATGTGATCGAACTGCTCCCCGCCAGCATGGTTGCCGTCGACATGGTTGCCGACAACCCCGGTACATGGCTGTTTCACTGCCAGGTCGCCGACCACTTGGAAAATGGGATGACGGCGGCGTATACCATCTACCCGGCTCAAGCGAGAGCGTGCCCCGTGAAATTCACCGCCGGAACTTTTTGGGACGCCTCAGGAAAGCTTTCCGTTACACTCAGCAACGCTACTCACAAGGAAATATCGCGTGTGGTGGTGCGGCATGAACTCCTGATGACTCCCCAATATTTGCGCCGGCCCTTTGACAGCGACTGGCCGTCGAGCCAAGCGATGCCACCCGGCGGAGAGCAAACCATCGTAAAGCCGGGCTTTGGCGCGGCCGCTGCCCAAAGCATCCTGGGATGGGTATTGTTTCCGCAGTCCATCAAATTTGCCGACGGTACAAACTGGACGCCCGGCGAGGAAGGTGAATGCTTCAAGGTTTTCTGGCGAGACCAAGATCATCCCGAGATGCCGGCTTTGCCTCCGCGGCAGGTTGAACTGAAGGAAGACTGAGACCGGGAACACCTCAAACCGCGAAAGACGCGAAGGATCAGGAACACGAAGGATGTTTATTTTGCCGGCGGCGGATTGATTGTAATCGCGCTCGCCACATAGTGTGTGCCATCGAAAGACGTCACCACGCTGGCCTCCGATCCTTCGCGGAGTTCGTTGATTCGGGCCATTCCGGGCTGCACATTGATCTCGTAGGTCTTGTGATCGCGAGGATCCACCAACACAAGAAGATTGGCCCGCAGGTCGATCTTTACAATGCGGCCCGAGAAGCTGAACTCCGCTCCCGGTTGAGCCAGGATCGAGACTTGACTCACAACCGGACTTCCCTCGTTACCGGGATGAAAAATAACCGACACCAATGCGCCCGGTCGCAGATCCCCGGCCGCACAAGCACGATCCTGGCAGGAAACCGTGACATCGGAAGCCAGGCGCAACTTCACCGGCTCCGGAGACAGCTCGTCGCGCAGAAGCAGTTCTCCGCTGGCGGCCTGGTAGTCCACCACTTGACCATTCCCCCGCCCGCTCCGTTTCTCGCTCACAATTCGCAAATTCTTGGCGAACACATCTTTGCCGGCGAGGGCCGTGTCCGCATACAAGCGGGCACCCGGCTGCAGATCCCGCAGTGAAGCTGCCTCGCCGTCGCGGTAGACGCGCGTTCGGTCATCGAAAAGCAGCGTCGCCTTCCCTCCCCCAAATATTTGAAGGCTGAGCTGATCGCGCACCGGATCAATGCTGCGAATGGTACCGCCAATCAGCGATGTTTTCCCTGTCGGCTCAGGCAGCAAATCTGGCAGTGCTGCATCGCTCTTGGGCGCTGCCGCCGCTCCTGAACTGGAATTCGCCACCCGCCAATTTGAACCCGAGGCGGACGCGGCTGCACTCGTAGACTGCGCCACCATTTGCCGTTCAAAGACCGCCACGCTGCTCAAAATCAAGAGGATAACCGTCAGAAAACGAGACATAGGCTGCGATCACTCCACGGGTCGCGAGTCTTGGATGCTCGAGCCGGTCCCGGGGTGGGCTGCGGCCCCCCCAAAGACTCCGCATTTATGCCCTCCTGCTGGCAACGCGCAGGCCTTCGCTGCCATCCAAAGAGCCGGGCAACTATCTCAGTTTTCGAGGGTTTTGACTTCCATGAAGCGTCAACCGTGGACGATTGCAGCGATGGTGGCGTTTAGCGTTGCCATCGCAATGCCGAGAGCCGAAGCCGGAGACGTGCGGATTAATTTGCCGAGACATAGCCAGCTCACCCCGGTGCAGCGCCTGAACCGGGAGGGCGTAGAGGCTATCCGCAAGCACAAGTACGACGAAGCCAAGACCCTGTTCTATAAGGCCTATCTTTTCGATCCCAACGACCCTTTCACCCTGAACAACTTGGCGTACGTCGCCGAACTTGAGGGCCAGGTGCAGCGCGCCCAGACTTTCTATGACCTCGCCGCTCAACAGGCCACCGATGCGGTGGTCGACAAAGCCAGCATCGACAAACTCGAAGGGCAGTCGTTTCGCAGCGCCATCGGTGGCATCCGCGATGCTTCCGTGCAAATCGACCGCGCCAATGTGAATGCCGTGCGCCTGCTTTCCCAAGGCCGCGCGCCCGACGCCGACTTGCTGTTGCAGAAAGCGCTGGCCCTCGATCCCAACAATCCATTCACGCTGAATAACATGGGCGTCACCAAGGAGATGGAAGGAGACTTCCCGCAAGCCTTGAAATCCTACCAGGCAGCGGCCGATCTTCACTCGCAGGAACCGATCGTCGTCACCCTGGATGGAAAGTGGCGGGGACAGCCAATCAGTCAAGCGGCCGCCAGCAGCATGCAAAAAGTGCGTCAGCGGATGCAGGCCGCGGAGAGTCCGCAGATCCAGGCAGAATTGCTGAATCTGCGCGGGGTGATGGCGATCAATCGCAATGAGGGACAGGAAGCTAGCCAGGATTTTTTGCAAGCCTACAAGCTCAATCCCAATAGCGCGTTTTCCCTCAACAACATCGGCTATGTGGCCGAACTTGACGGCGATATCGAGACCGCGCAGTTTTTTTACGACAAAGCCCGCAGCGCACCAGGCTCCAAAGCTCGAATCGGCGTCGCAACCAGGCAGTCGGCAGACGGAAAAGAGTTGTTCACCATCGCGGACGACAGCGGCCAGAAGGTCGACGCCAAGATCACTGCCACCCAGGAAGCCAAACGGCAACAGCGGGGTCCGATCGAACTCAAGCACCGCGACAACACTCACCCCGTGGTTGAAACTCCGCCGCCTTCCCAGCCGTAAAGTAAACCAGATCAGACACTTCCGACCAGGCTCTCCAGTTCAGCCTCAGGATCGCGAACGGAGTGCTTCAGCAGGTTCTTTCCGTAGCGCAACAGGGTTGAAATATTGGTTTGATACCAGCAACATTCTGCCATGCGGGGTGAAAAGCCGCAGAAGAAACGCAGTTTCTGCACCGTCTCTCGCGACACCAGAAGCGCCGCCATCGTGCGGTGATTCCCGTCCAAAATCGTGAACGGACCGCTCTCTTTGAGTGCGATGAGAAGGACCGTGCCCATGGGCACATCCTGCCGCAGCTGGTCACTCAGTGCTTCGATCTTTGAAACGAACGCCTTCTCGCGGAGTTCTCGGGAGGCGCCAGCGGCGATCGATTTGGCCACTTCCGTCATGGCAAAATTACCCCGCGCCAACTTTCGCCACTGTGCCCGGGGGAACATGCGAATTTTTTCCAGGTCGTCCATTCGTACTTCAACTTCAAACCAGTCGGTGGTCCCCGGCAACTCCCTCCACAGCGCGCCGTGACGCAAGAACAGGAGAGCCCGCCGCAGCAGATTTTCCCGATCATCGGCAAGATTCGGAGACGTCACCAGCACTCCGAGTTTGCGGTGATCTTCGAATTCCGGGTTATGAAAATCACTCTTTAGGAACTCGGCAATGACCTCATTCTCACTCACCGGCCGGATCTTCCGGATTTCAGTCGATCCCGCGGCGGGTTGCCAATCCTCGAAGCCGGTGATGCTCTGCACCAGAAATGGCGCTGCGACGATCAGAAGCAACAACACCATCATGACCAGCTGGACCGCAATCACCTGCTCCAGGGACGAGTGAAACAGGTAGATACCGCCGATCAGAACCAAGCTGAATGCCAGCTGGACCCAGCCTGTATTGGCGATCTTGTGCGACATCTCATAGGCGATCATCACCACGCTGAGGGCATAGACCGTGGTCGTGGCGGCATAGAGCGCCAGCAGGAAAGGCAGGCTGTGCTGGGTGGCCATCCCGAACTGGGCGCCAAACAGCGTGGTCCAGATTTGCGCCGGGGCCAGCCTGAGCCCCAGGGTCAGAACGCTGCCGATCCCCAGCACTAGCAGCAGCGAGGTTCCCAGAACTCCATAGCCCCTTCTCTCGGATTTGTGCGTTCCTGCAACGATGGGAAACATGGTGCTCACCACCGACCAGGAAAGCGCATACACAACGCGGCCAACCAGCGCCACGGCCGCGTACAGGCCGGCCAAAGCGGGAGGAAAGAAATGCTTTACGACCAAAATGTCACAGTTGTTGATGGCGACCTGGCCCACAAAGAAGACGATGGCCTGCAGCCCTTCTCGAAACGCGACCCGCACCGAAAGTTTGGAAGAGGCTGCGGCGGGGAGCTTTGGAATGGCGAAAAGATAAGCCATGACAATCGCAGCCGAGTTGGCCACGATCACCCCGGTGAGCCCGAATCCCAGCAAAATGACCAGGAAAGAACCGCCCAGGCGCACCGCCCCTTCGAGGACCAGATTGACGGCCAGCGCTTCAAACTTGCACGCGCCCTGAATGTAGCCCCTGCGCGTCCCCAGCGGAACGTAGAACACCACCCCCGCTCCCAGCAAGACGACCAGCAGGGGGCTAGGCAAGTTGAGGTAGGCTGAAATCGCCGTCCGGAACAACAGCAGGACCAGCCCGACAAATACACCACATGCCCAGGCGCGCTGGTGAAAACCGTGATAGATATTGCTTTTCTCTTGCAGGGATTCTTGCTGGGCCACCGCCTTTGCGGAAACGATCTGAAACGAAAGGGTAAGGGCGGAGATCAGGATCAGCAGAGTGTAGACGGCAGTGGCGTGTCCAAAAACGGTTGGGCCTAAGAATCTCGCCACCGCGAGGTTATATAAAAAGTTTATTAACGTCGCCAGCCCTGAACCGGTGAGCAGAACAAAACTTCCGGAAAGCACCTTTTCCTGGAGAGTTCTCGCTTCAAAATGCAGAATATTTCTCACTCTCTTGGGCTCCGGCCCACTCAGAAGGCGTAGGGCAAAAACACCCAGTGGGAGCAAACTTTCTGATGCCAAAACAGCGCTCTAGGCTGCCCGTTGCCATGGTCTCACGATGGGAATGTGGGGAGGAGTCCTTCGGCTGTGCTTTTCACGGGCGATTGCGCGTCGACAGCCCATGTGCCTGATCGGCCACCTGGCGCCGCTGGGGTGGGGCACATGGAATACTGACTTCCACCAGGGTACCGGGATTGGCATTGGCAACCCGCAATTCCCCGCCAAATTCTCTGGCCCGCTGGCTCATTCCGCCCATGCCGATGCCAATGCTTCCCGGGCGCAGTTCGGCGATGGGATCGGCAATACCCTTGCCGTGGTCTCGAATCGTCACCACCACCCGACCGTTATTCTGCGTGAGGGTGACCGCCGCTTTCTGTGCTCCCGAATGCCGATAAACGTTGGTGAGAGCCTCCTGGGTGATCCGGAAGATGGCGGTCTCCAGTTCGGACGCGAGCCGGGGAAAATCCCGCGGCTGAACGTCCAGTGAGGTTTCGATGCCGCTGCGCTTGGTGAGTCCGTCAAGGTACCAGCGAAGGGCCGAGAGCAGCCCGACTTCATCGAGCAAGGGGGGATGCAACAGATGCGAAAGACTGCGCACTTGCTGGATGGCTCGATCGATCGTTTCGCTCGCCTCCATGGCCGCACGTTCGCTCGATTGCAGCGGGTTTTTCACAAGAATTCCGCTGATCATCATTTTTGCCGCCACCAGTTCCTGCCCCAAACCGTCGTGAAGCTCTCGCGCGATGCGCCGCCGTTCGTCGTCCTGCATGGTGAGCAGCCGGCCGGAAACTCGCCTCAACGCGGCGGTTCTGTCGTCGACCATCTTCTCCAGAGCACTGGCGCTATCGCGCATCGACTGTTCCAGCAGCTTGCTGTCATCAATGTCGGAGCAGGTCCCATACCACTTGACGATCTTGGCTTCAAAATCGCGGATCGGAACTGCCCGGGCCCGGAACCAGCGGTAATGCCCGTCGCGGGAGCGTATGCGGTACTCAGATTCATAATTGTCACCCGACTTTGCGCAGCGCATCCAGTGCGTCATGCTCCGTTCCCGGTCCTCGGGATGGACAAAGTCCAGCCACCCGAAGCCATTTGCGGAACCCCCGGGAGCACCGGTGTATTCGTAAAATCGATCGCTGACGTAATCTCTGGCGCCGTCCGCCTGCCGGCTAAAAATGATGTCGGGAGCAGTGTGCATAATGGCATCCAGCTCCTGGTGTTTCCGCGCAAGTTCGCCATTTAAAAGTTCCAGCATTTCCGCTCGTTTTTCCAACTCGTCGGTGCGTTCCGCAACCCGCGCCTCCAGCTCGCGATTCAGGGTTTCGAGTTGATGCGCCTTGCGATGCAAATCGGCAAATATGCTGACCTTCGCCCGCAATAGTTCCGGAATGACGGGAACGGAGATGTAGTCCATGGCTCCGCGCTCGTAACCCTTAAGGCGGTCCATGTCAGTGAGATACACGGCGGAAATGAAGATGATCGCGGTTTTTTGAAAGCGCGGATGCTGGCGGATGAGGTCGGCCAACTCAAAGCCGTCGAGGTCCGGCATGCTGACATCCATCAGCACGACGGCGATGTCTGTTTTGAGCAGATGCTCCAAGGCCTCCTTGCCGGACGAGGCCTTGATCAGGTTCTCCCCGAGTTCAGCGAGGATCACCTCATAGCTGAGCAATTTGGACGGTTGATCGTCCACCATGAGGATGTTGACCCTCTCATTTACGGTCATCATTAGCTTCCTGCATGCCTCCCGCTGAAATTCTCCCCAAGACCGCGCTTTTTGAGCCGCAATCCAGTTATCGGTGAAGCCACATGCGAAGCGCCGAGAGCAGCTGCTCTGTATTGACCGGCTTGGCCAGGTATTCGGACGCACCCGCTTCGAGACATTTCTCCCGGTCGCCTTTCATCGCCTTCGCTGTCAGCGCGATGATCGGCAGGCGCCGGAACAGCACGTTCTGCCGAATCACCTGCATAGTTTCGTACCCATCCATCTCAGGCATCATGATGTCCATCAGCACGATCGCCAGGTCATGCGTTGTTTCAAGTGTTGCGATTGCTTCGCGCCCGGTGCCGGCAGTCAGCACGGTCATCCCCCGGCGCTCCAGCACGCTGCTGAGGGCGAAGATGTTTCGGACGTCATCGTCAACCACCAGCACTTTCTTTCCGACCAAGGCGTCATCCGAACGGTGCAGCCGATCGAGCATTTTCTGTTTTTCGGATGGGAGGTTGGCAATGACACGGTGCAGGAAGAGCGCCGTCTCATCAAGCAGCCGCTCGGGAGACTCGACGCCCTTCACAACCACGCTGCGCGCCAACAGGTGAAGGCGCGCGTCTTCTTCCGAGGAAAGCTCCTTGCCCGTGAACACTACGACCGGCAAATCGCTCAGGGTTGGATTGTCGCGGAGACGCTCCAATACGTCGAAGCCAGACATATCCGGAAGGCGCAAGTCGAGCACCACACAGTCGAATGGCTGCTCTCCAAGAATGGTCAGAGCCTCGCCGCCGTTTACAGCGACCGATACGTCGATATCGTCATATCCCAGCAGCTCACGGATGCTCAACTGCTCCGCAGGATTATCTTCCACCACCAAAAGGCGCTTTCGGCGGGGTGTGGTGTATTCCTTGATGCGCGCCAGCGCGGTCCCTAATCCCGCCGGCGTTGTGGGCTTGGTCACGAACGAGAAAGCTCCGCGCGCCAGTCCGTGGTGACGGTCTTCGTCGAGAGTCAACATCTGCACCGGAATATGCCGCGTAGCCGGATCCTGCTTCAGATGGTTCAGCACCGTCCACCCCAGCATGTCCGGCAGGAAGACATCCAGCGATACCGCCGTGGGATGGAACTCACGGGCTAGGTCCAGAGCTTCTGCACCCCGCTGAGCCACCAGCACCTTGAATCCCGTATCGCGAGACAGATCGCACAACACGCGAGCATAATGCGTGTCATCTTCGACAATCAGCAAGACCGCATCGTCCGGCTGCAGGTTCTTGCGGTCGTCCTCAATGTGTTCGCCTGAGGCTTCAATTGCCCGCGCTGGGGAAATCTGGAGCGGCGTCGCAAATGACGACCAAGCCCTTCGGTCCACCATGGTCACACTCGCCACCGAAGGCCCCACGTAGGTCTGCGGCAAATATAGAGTGAAGCTGCTGCCCTGACCGGGCGTGCTCCGCAGTTGAATTTCGCCGCCCAGCAGACTCGCCAGCTCGCGGCTAATCGCGAGTCCCAAGCCGGTTCCGCCGTATTTGCGGCTGGTGCCCGCATCGGCCTGCTGGAAAGCCTCAAAGATGATGCGCTGTTTTTCAGCCGGAATGCCGATTCCGGTGTCGGAAACTTCAAAGGCCACGACGGAAGCCGCCGAGTTCAGCAGCGGATGGTCCGCACTCCAGCCGCCAGGCGCCACCGACACCGACAGACGAACCCCGCCCTGCTCGGTGAACTTGAATGCGTTCGACAACAGGTTCTTGAGGACCTGCTGCAAACGCTTGGAGTCGGTGACCAGACTGCGAGAAAGGTGCGGATCGGCTTGCACGTCGAAGCCCAGCCGGCGATTGTCGGCCTCGTGACGGAACGGCCGCCCCACCATATCGAGAAGACTGGCGAAGAAGACTTCCTCGGCCTCGACCGAAACCGTGCCGGATTCGATCTTCGACAAATCGAGGATGTCGCTGATCAGGTTCAGCAAGTCCGTTCCGGCGCCGTGAATCGTACGAGCAAACTCCACCTGCTTAGCAGTGAGATTGCCGTCGGGATTGTCATTCAGTTGCTGGCCAAGAACCAGAATGCTGTTCAACGGCGTGCGCAACTCGTGGGACATGTTGGCGAGAAACTCCGACTTGTACTTCGAAGTCAACGCCAGTTCTTTGGCCTTCTCTTCCAATGCCCGGCGCGCCTGTTCAATTTCCTGGTTCTTACGTTCTACTTCGACGTTCTGCTCGGCGAGCTGCTGGGCCTTTTGTGCCAGCTGCTCGTTGGTTTGCTGCAGTTCTTTCTGTTGGGTTTGAAGTTCGGTGGCCAATTGCTGGGACTGCTTCAACAATCCTTCCGTCTGCATGGTCGCCTCAATGCTGTTGAGCACGATGCCAATGCTGGAAGTCAGTTGATCAAGAAATGCGAGATGCGAGGCAGTGAAGGTGCTCAGCGAAGCCAGCTCGATCACCGCTTTGACACGGTCTTCAAAAAGCACCGGCAATACAATGACATTTCGCGGCACGGCCTCAAACAATCCCGAGCGAATGGGAAGGGTGTGCTCGGGCAGATCGTTGATCAGCATGCGGCGCTTCTCTGCCGCGCATTGTCCAACCAGGCCTTCGCCCAAACTCAAGTGACGGAGATGTCCGCCTTGTCCATCCGAAGCAAACGCGGAGAGAAGCACCATGCCGGCCGATTCCTCCGTCTCCATCTGGTAGATCACGCCTTGCTGCGCATTCACCAGCGGCGCCAATTCCGAGAGCATCATTCGGCCTACCGCGGTCAGGTCGCGCTGTCCCTGCAACATTCCAGTGAAACGCGCGAGGTTCGTCTTCAGCCAGTCCTGCTCCGTGTTGCGATCGGTGGTCAGGCGGAGGTTATCGATCATGGTGTTGAGGTTGTCCTTCAGATCGGCAACCTCTCCGCTGGCTTCCACCTGAATGGAACGGGTGAGATCGCCCTTCGTAACCGCGGTGGCGACTTCCGCGATGGCACGAACCTGGTTGGTCAGGTTATCAGCGAGCAGGTTCACGTTGCCCGTGAGATCCTTCCACGTGCCGGCAGCGCCGGGCACGTTCGCCTGCCCGCCCAACCGACCTTCCACACCGACTTCGCGGGCAACCGTCGTCACCTGATCAGCGAAGGTCGCCAGCGTGTTGGTCATATTGTTGATGGTTTCGGCCAGTGCCGCGACTTCGCCTTTGGCGTTCACCGTCAGCTTCTGAGTGAGTTCTCCGTTGGCAACGGCGGTCACAACTTTGACGATGCCACGCACCTGTTCGGTAAGGTTCGCGGCCATCACGTTCACGTTATCGGTGAGATCCTTCCATGTACCGGCGACGCCCGGCACCTGCGCCTGACCGCCCAGCTTGCCGTCGGTGCCGACTTCGCGGGCCACACGGGTCACTTCGGCGGCAAACGCGTTGAGCTGGTCGACCATCGTATTGATGGTGTTCTTGAGTTCGAGAATCTCCCCTTTGACGTCGACCGTAATCTTGCGGGACAAATCGCCACGCGCCACGGCGGTGGTCACCTCGGCGATATTTCGCACTTGACCGGTAAGGTTTCCAGCCATGGCGTTCACCGAGTCGGTAAGATCCTTCCACGTACCCGCGACCCCGGGAACGTTAGCCTGACCGCCCAGACGTCCTTCGCTACCCACCTCGCGGGCCACACGCGTGACTTCTGCCGCGAACGAGCGCAACTGCTCGACCATGGTGTTCAGTGTCTCTTTGAGTTGCAAAATCTCGCCGCGAACGTCGACCGTGATTTTCTTTGAGAGGTCGCCCCTCGCAATGGCGGTAGCGACTTCAGCAATGTTCCGCACCTGACCGGTGAGATTGCTGGCCATGAAGTTCACGTTGTCGGTCAGATCCTTCCAGGTGCCGCCGACGCCAGGCACCTGCGCCTGACCACCCAGCTTGCCTTCGGTGCCGACTTCACGGGCCACGCGCGTTACCTCGCCGGCAAAAGCGTTGAGCTGGTCCACCATGGTGTTGATGGTGTTCTTGAGTTCGAGAATTTCACCTTTCACATCCACCGTGATCTTGCGCGACAGGTCACCGCGCGCCACCGCCGTGGTCACTTCGGCAATATTTCGCACCTGCCCCGTCAAGTTTCCGGCCATGGAGTTCACCGAGTCGGTAAGATCCTTCCACGTCCCCGCAACCCCGGGCACATTGGCCTGGCCGCCCAATCGGCCTTCGGTGCCGACTTCACGGGCCACGCGCGTCACTTCACCGGCGAAGGCGTTGAGCTGGTCCACCATGGTGTTGATGGTCTCTTTGAGAAGAAGGATCTCGCCGCTTACGTTCACCGTGATCTTCTTCGACAGGTTTCCGGTGGCAATCGCCGTGGACACTTCCGCGATGTTGCGGACCTGCCCGGTGAGATTACTCGCCATCGAGTTTACCGAGTCGGTGAGATCCTTCCAGGTTCCGGCAACACCAGGCACCTGCGCTTGACCTCCGAGTCGGCCGTCGGTGCCGACTTCGCGGGCCACGCGCGTGACTTCCGAAGCAAAGGCTCGCAACTGGTCCACCATGGTGTTGATGGTGTCCTTCAGTTCGAGGATCTCACCTTTCACGTCGACCGTGATTTTGCGCGACAGGTCGCCGCGGGCCACGGCCGTGGCCACCTCTGCGATGTTCCTCACCTGGCCGGTCAAATTGCTGGCCATGAAGTTTACGTTGTCGGTGAGATCTTTCCAGGTACCGTCCACGCCGGGAACCTGGGCCTGACCGCCCAGTTTTCCCTCCGTACCCACTTCCCGGGCGACACGAGTGACTTCGCCAGCGAACGCGTTAAGCTGGTCCACCATGGTGTTGATGGTGTTCTTCAGCTCGAGAATTTCGCCCTTCACGTCGACGGTGATCTTGCGGGACAAGTCGCCCCGGGCCACCGCCGTGGTCACCTCGGCAATGTTGCGGACTTGCCCGGTCAGGTTCCCGGCCATCGAGTTGACTGAGTCGGTGAGATCCTTCCAGGTACCGGCGACACCGGGCACGTTTGCCTGGCCCCCCAGCCGGCCTTCGGTGCCGACTTCGCGGGCCACACGAGTAACTTCGCCGGCGAAGCGGTTGAGCTGATCGACCATCGTATTCAGAGTCTCTTTCAGCTGTAGGATTTCACCGCGGACGTCCACGGTGATCTTGCGCGACAGATCGCCGCTGGCGATGGCTGTGGCCACTTCGGCAATGTTGCGCACCTGGCCGGTTAAATTGCTGGCCATGAAGTTCACGTTGTCGGTGAGATCTTTCCACGTACCACCGACGCCGGGCACCTGCGCCTGGCCACCCAGCTTGCCTTCCGTTCCAACCTCGCGCGCCACCCGGGTCACCTCGCCCGCGAAGCCGTTCAGTTGGTCCACCATGGTGTTGATGGTGTCCTTGAGTTCGAGAATTTCGCCCTTCACGTCGACTGTAATTTTCCGCGATAAATCGCCCCGGGCAACCGCCGTGGTGACTTCGGCGATATTACGAACCTGCGCCGTGAGGTTGCCGGCCATGGCATTGACGGAGTCGGTAAGATCCTTCCAGGTTCCGGCCACGCCGGGTACAACCGCCTGGCCGCCCAGTTTGCCGTCGGTACCGACTTCACGAGCCACGCGCGTGACTTCCGACGCAAACGAGCGAAGCTGATCAACCATGGTGTTGATGGCTTCCTTGAGCTGGAGAATTTCGCCGCGCACATCGACCGTAATCTTGCGCGATAGGTCGCCGCTTGCAACCGCCGTTGCAACTTCCGCAATGTTGCGCACCTGTCCGGTCAGGTTGCTCGCCATCGAATTGACGGAATCAGTGAGATCCTTCCACGTGCCTGCCACACCCGGCACCTGCGCCTGACCGCCCAGCTTGCCGTCCGTACCCACTTCTCGGGCCACGCGTGTCACCTCGGCCGTAAAGACGCCGAGCTGCTGAATCATGGTGTTGACGATCTCAGCAGAACGCAGGAACTCGCCCTCGAGGGGACGGCCGTCCACATCCAGCCGTACGGTTTGCGTAAGGTTCCCTTGGGCGACCGCCCCAATGGCGCGAGTGACTTCGGTGGTAGGTCGCAGCAAGTCGTCAACCAGGGTATTGACCGAGACTTCCATCTCGCCCCATGCCCCTCTTGACTCCTGAAATCGTGTGCGCTCGCGAGTCCTCCCCTCCTTGCCAATGACTTGCCCCACCCGCTGAAGCTCTCGGGCCATGTGCTGATTGGCCGCAACGATTTCATTAAAAGTGTCCGCGATCTTCCCTTCAAGCCCCGTCCAGGAACCGGGGAGCCTCACGGAAAAATCGCCATCCCGCATGGTTTGCAGCCTGGCCAGAATGGTCACCAGATCGGGAGACACCCCATCCCCCCCGGTGGAATTTCCGTTCTTTCTCCGGCTGGTTTTGGTCTCGCCGTTGCTGACGGCTGTTGCCGAATTCGAATCGCTTCTCGTCATCGCCCTCTCCTGGAACGAGCGTTTACTTGGGG